>Ga0256404_1005363_pt1 | contig 22784 bp, 33 predicted proteins | sample RumenRJG_01DNA_FD_185990 | JGI IMG/M metagenome (GOLD analysis project Ga0256404, IMG submission 185990) | Bovine rumen microbial communities from Lethbridge, Alberta, Canada - RJG_01 | ecosystem: Host-associated > Mammals > Digestive system > Stomach > Rumen | place: Canada: Alberta | collected... | reverse complement strand
GACAGAATCCACAAGACACGAAGGCGACCAAGAGTTCCGGTATGACCTTCAGGACACTGACGGTTTCCGGCTTGTGCGGATGGACAACATGGCCTACGAGTGGAGCAAGCACAAGCTTGCGACGGCGGGGACAGACGCCAAGGTGACGTTCTACCCGGAAGGAGACGAGCGGAGGTATCAGGTCTTCCACTACTGGTGCAAAGGGAGGTCGTCCGTCCTCAGCGATGGCGGGTCGCTGAGCATCTACGTCTATGCGGATGTTACCTACTCATACACGGCAGAGACGACCACCTATGTCTCCGAAGCGGGCATCAAGACCGAGAGCCTAGACACCGACTATATCGGCGATCTTGATGCGGTCAAGGCCTTCGTCTCGAAGATGATCAAGCGACAGAAGGCCGGCTCGACCACCTACCAGTTCCTCTCGTACAAGAGCTACGAGCCGAACGACATCATCACGCTGGCGGAGCAGGGGATCCTCAAGTTCGCAACCAAGATTAGAATTCTCAAGCAGACCTACGACCCGATGGAAAGGTTGTACTCATACGAAGCCGAAGGAGCGGAAGAACCCGACATTACCGGCTCAATTCTGACGGTAGAAAGGGAGCAGGCGCAACTTGAGAACCCTGCCGAATTTCTGACCCTCAACATCGACCATGCAATCATCCGCTCGGACGACCCATTCAACGAGGTGACCGCAAGCTTGTACGGCACCGTGTTCCTTGACCAAAGCGCATCAATCAAATGGCTTGTGAACGGTACGGCTGTTGCAGGAACGAACAGGGAGCTTGTCCTGTCAGTCGCATCCTTGCAGGAAGGCGACAACGAGATCCGGGCGCAAGTGACCGCCAGCGGAACGACCACCGAGCGGTATACGACCGTGACCTATCTGATAGTCACTGCGACCAACCCGACCATCACCCTCTCCTCCACCTCTCCTAATTTCATCGTCTCACCCCGGTATGTGAGCAAGCAGGCATCCCAGACGATCATTGTAACCGCCAAGCTCAAGGATCTGCCCGGGGTGACTCCTGTATGGTCGGTCTCTCCTTCCGGCATTCTGACCGCTACGGAATCCGCCGACCACCTGACCCTGACGCTCACCGTAGGCAAAGGAGTCTTGCTCCCCTCCTCTGGATTCTCTGTCACTTGCTCCGCAACCGGGGCTCCCGATGCGGGACTTCCTCTTTCCTGCGTCCCGACCGGGGCAGACCAGCCGTTGTATCTCGGCACCGACTGGAGCATCGACAAGGTAGACAAGACGACCGATGGCGACCCGCTCAAGTACGGCGACTACTTCCTCAGCACCGAAGACGGCGGGAAGTCCGCTTCCGGCATCTACATGTTTGACGGCGATGAATGGGTGAGCGCAGACACCATCACCAACGACCCCAAGGCAATCGCAATCGCATGCTCCGGCGTACTGCCTACCGTGCTGAATCAAGGCATGAACATCACCAAGCGGGCTGGCGCACTGTACGCCTACATCGGCACCCTTGCATCGACCAATGCGATCATCGACAACCTGTTTGCCTACGAGATCACCCTGCTCCAGAAGACCGATGCCAACGGCAACGTCGTCTCTACCGGCTCCATCCAGTCGGGGAACTATGACCATGCCACCCAGACGGGATGGCGGATCAACTTCGATGGGTCTGCGGAGTTCGGCAATGTCGCATTGAAGAATGCCGACATCAACGGAGGGCAGATTTCCATCACCAACTCGGATGGCGTGGTATTCTCCACCAACTCCACCGAGGGACTGGCAACCGAGATTTCCGCAACCGGAGTCAAAGACTCGTGGAAAGTTGCCGACTTTGCGGAAGGGCTGACGGCCAACGCCGAGACGACTGCCAGCTGGTCGTTTGACGGCATGACCGGAGATCACTACTACCTCAACGACACGGATGCTGTGTACTCGGCATCCAACCCAACAGAGGTTTCCAATCCCCTGACGCTCAATTCCTCCTCCGGGGGATATCTGTACAGGTATGCGATTCCCGACAGCAAAGGGGACGATCACATCAGTCTGTCATTCTCCTGCTCCGAGACCAGCTATCTCTCCCTGCGGGACAAGAATGGCTCTACTTCGGGGAGTCCGATGTATACGTTCGATGCTGGAGGAGGGACTGGCATCAATGCGATCAGTGCCCTCGGCTTCGGCTCGCTCCTCGAGATGCGTTCCGCTGGCTGGCGGGAGTTCGTGCTTACCTCAAGAACAGGAAAGGGCGTGACTGTCTCCTCCTTTGTCCACACCTACACCGACTACTCGGAATCCTACACTTGTCCGGCGCAATCCTTGTCCCTCTTGCAAGGGAAGACGCTGAAGACAACTTTGATGCTTTCCGGCTACCGGCTCAAGACGAAGAAGCTGACGGTCGGCACCAAGACCTCCGACAGCTTCATTTCCTACACCAGCGTCGCCAGCTTCCATGCGTTGCTGTCCGGCTCCAAAGGCAACCATACTTGCTACCAAGGCTCCGGCGTGAGCAACACCTACACGGACGGCACGCCTAGATCCATCGGCGGGACGGGAGACAAGATGCTTGCGGTCTCCATCGGGGATACCTTCATCACCATCACGCACCAGCAGGGAACGCTCCTGCTCAAGACGGACGGAGACCCGATCAAGGGCGTTCCTGCATTGCGATTCACGCCGAAGAAGAGCGACCCCGGAGCAACGGTTCTCAACCTCAACCCTTCCAGCGACAACAGCAAGATTGGGAGCCTGAACAATGCATTTGCCGAAGGCTATATCAAGACTTTGCACTCAAGCTACGCCTATGTCGGACAGATCGCCTACTTCTTCCGTCTGACCGCTCCGGCGGGTTGGGTGGCATGCGATGGAGCATCCGGCATCTACAAGGACACTCCCCTGTATTCGCTCTTTATGGAGCTGGGAAGCACCTACTATGCGACCGACTGGAGCGCAGGCAAGGCCCTCGTCTACGACCAGACGAACGACTGCTTCCTGCTCGACCTCGTAGGCAACAAGATTGGCAACATCAGGAACATCAACCTGCTCGGCTTGTTCTTGAGGGCAATCACGCCATCTGGAGTCCTCGGCATGATTCAGAAGGACGAGATCCGTAGCATCTTTGGCGAAGCGAACTTGATGATACACTCCGATGGAGGATACTCCGGAGCGATGGTGACGGAGTTCACTGGGCCACACGATGGCAACTCAGGTAGCACGAGAGGAACCCGAGGAACGATGCGGTTCAACGCAAACAAGGGCAACGCAGACCAGAACCCGATGGCAGGGCATGCGACCGGGAGCGACATCCACCCGGCCAACATCTCGCTGTTACCTTGCATCTATACAGGAGCGATATCATGAGCAAATCAAAAACCTTGATTTATGCATACAATCTTGACGGGCATCCGACCGGTACGGCGTATGCCGACCTCAAGCCGGACGGGGCGATCATGATTCCTTCCGGCTGGACTGCCACCGCTCCTCCACAGGAAATGGCGGGCTATTCAATCGTCTGGGACGGCACCGGCTGGAGCTACAAGCAGGACGAGCCGAAAGCGGAACCGGCGTCCGTCACGCAACCGGCCGAAGACGCAACCCAGAGGGAGATAGAGGAGCTACAGGCGTATCTCGACGAGACGGACTACAAGGTGATAAAGTGCATGGAGTTGGGGCTGGACTTGGATGCCGAGTACCCCGGGGTGCGCACCAGCAGGCAGAATGCAAGAGTTCGCATCCGGGCTCTCCGGGACAATGCCAACCGCTAGGCGCACAACGACACGAGCATCCCGGATAACATGCAGAGGCAGGAGCCGAAATGAGACGCAATGAATACACAATCACGGTGAAGAACGGGTACTTCGGCAACACCGCAATATCGGCGGTCAGGCTCGACAACAACATCTCGGTCTACCACTTCACACTCTCCGGCAGGGACGTGTTCCCCGGTTGCACCTATCAGGTGCAATACGAACGACCGGACGGGAAATCGGCACTGTCCGTTCCAGAGAATCAGGTCTTCCACGAAGACGGATCTTTGACGTTCGACTGGACACCATCGGGCGATGCGTTTGCTGTTGCCGGAGAGGGATCGATCAAGATCATGGCGGTCTCCCCGGAAGGGAACCAGATGTGGAACAGCCATCTCATGACGTATCACGTCTGCGAGACGATCGACCCGACCACCGACCATTCCGTACAGGTTCCGACCGATGAGCTGGCAACCGCAGTAGCCAAGGCAATCGATTGTGCGGACAAGGCCAGCCAGTCTGCGGATAGCGCACAAGAGTCCGCACGGCAGGCCGAGGAACTCAAGAACCAGACGGCAAGCTATACCGACCAGATCCATGGCTACAAAGAAGATTGTGGCGAGTTGGCGGACAAAGCGGAGCAGTCGGCGAGCGAGGCAAAGGTTGCGGAGACCAATGCGAAAGACAGCGCAACGGATGCAAAGAACTCTCTCGACCGGGTGATGGCCGGGGTACAGGATGCCTACGACCATTTTGCAAAGCAGATCGCTTCCAAGCTCGATATCACCGATGCGCTCACCGTCACGGTTGACGAGAATTCCGAAGAGCTACGATTCAATCTCGGCGTTTAAAACACAAGGAGAAAACAAATGGCAGAAATCAGCAAGATCACGCTCCCCAACGGACAGATCTATGCCATCAAGGACGAGTTCGCACGCAATGCGCTCGACGGCAAGCAGGACAAGCTTACGTTCGACACGACTCCGACTGCCGGGAGCACGAAGCCCGTCACCAGCGGGGGAATCAAGACCGCTCTGGATGGCAAGGCGAACGTCTCCCACACGCACACGATAGCGGACGTGACGGGACTACAGAGTGCGCTCGACAGAAAGACAGACAAGCCCACATGGGCAGACCTTGCAATCAAGGCCAATCAGGGCGATTTCGCCGTGCAGTACGACTTCGGCGACCAGTTCAGCGATACGTGGGTGGACAAGTCGGCATCGAAGTCTTATGACTTTGTCTGGGACTATGTACACAAGCGGGACGTGACCTTGTCTGATGGCGAGACGCTTACCGCCAGACCTTTCTTACAGATGCACTACACCACACCGTATGGTGTGCAATTCAGCCACCAGCGTGCGCTTACTGCGGTCATGTACAAGACGACATCAGCGTTGGTGAAAGGGACTGCGTACAACTTTACTATGCCTGATGGCAAGTACCTCAACTTCATTTGCCCCGAGGCTGTCGAGAGTGGAGTCTGGCTCGGGTACAACAACGGCAATATCGAGGTCTACAACGCAACCGGATTGAACAAATCCAGCGAGTCGGTCGCATCAATCTCCGCTACCGCATCCGGCACCAGCCTTGGCAACGCCCCAAGTATGCCAGCTGGCACGTATTCGTTCGTATTCGCATCGAATTGGGGTAGTAACGTTGTTGCTGGCAAAGCAGTGTCGTTCACCATTCCTTCGGCATTGTCCTTCGGCGACCGGATTTGCGGTCTGTACGGAGCACCGGATTACAGTCCAAGTAGCTGGAAGGTCTACACGGTAACCGACAGCGGGAAGACGCTCTCCGACCCGATTGCGGTCACGGTATCCGATGATGGGGCCGGTACCAGCCTTGGCACGATGCTATACTCGGCGCGAGTTGCTTCCCAGTCATTCCCTCTCAACTCCATACAAGAGGTGGCATACGGCTGGAACAGATGGAAGACTTCCGCCGCAAGGCAGTATTTTAATAGCGAGGCGGGAGTCGAGGCTTGGTGGGAGGCGCAGGATGCGTTCGACATCAGGCCGAACGAGCTTTCTACCAAACCGGGGTTTCTATCGGGCTTCCCTGCCGAATTCCTTAATGCGATCAAGCGGGTCGAGGTCAAGACGTTTGCCAATACGGTCAACGACGGCTCGTCCAGCTCTCCTACGGAAGACACGACATACGATAGGGTATTCTTGCCGTCCATGACAGAGGTCTATGCTGTCGAACAAAAGACCGAAGGACAGCCGTTTGAATACTGGAAGAGAAGACTCGGCATCTCTTCTCCGCAAGACTGGTACGGCGAACACGCGATGCCGGAGCGCATCTGCTACGGAGTGGATAATCATACATCTCCACAGCATGTCAGGTTTCGCTCGGCTAATGTCTACACCGCCTGTTTCACGTGGTATGCGTACTCCGCTGGCTACGTCTACAGCAGCTACGCGTCGTACGCCTTGCGTTCCTGCCCGGTTGTCGTTTTGTAGAATCAAGAATCTTTAATCGCCGGGTCGTGAGACCCGGCATGGAGGAAACATGGCCATTCCGGCAGGATTGATGAAGGTAGACGATACGCCAGCTAACGAGCGGTGCTATGCCGTGGACGCCTGTCTTGCGCTTGCGTTGCACACGCTGCGGATAACGCCGAATTTCCGCATGGTGAGCGTGCTCACGCAAGTCGACGAGCAGGGGAACGTTCACAAGAAGCGGATTGAGGATGACGTATCGCATGCAGACGTTGTGTTGCGCATACGAGACCTTGCTCAGGACATCTACACATCTGCCTATGTCGCCAACTCCGCTAACGTGGGGAAAGATCCGAGTGTATGGCAGGAGCGGTGTAACAGGGAGCGTCTCGCCATTGCCGGGTTGAGAGAGATGATGGCCAGCATCCAACTCGCACGTTTCTTGTTCCATCTGAGAGGAAACAAGATAGCTCACTGGAATGATCTGGCGCAGGACGCTCTGGCTCTTTGCCGAAAGTGGCACGAGTCGGACGTAAAAAGATATTCACAGGCTGATGCCTAGGATATATGGGGGTAGGTTGAGAGCATGTCAGGTTTCGCTCGGCTAATGTCAACAACGCCTGTAACACGTGGTATGCGAACTCCACTGGCAACGTCAACAACAACAACGCGTCGAACGCCTTGCGTTCCTGCCCGATTGTGCGAAAGGACGGCATCGCGGAGGCGCATAGCGTCTCTTGTCCGTCTCGACAGACAACGAACCGAATCCCATGCCGTCCCGTGGACGGCGAACCTCCGCCCCCTGATGCAGGACTCCTTACGCGGGACATCCTGCTGTGCACAGGGGGCATCTTGTATCATTGGAGCGGAGGAAGAGTCTCCGCATGGCTCGATAGCGTACGCAGAGAGCGAAGATGCGCTCTGGGACAGCGCACTGAAGTGCAAAAAGGGAGTATCGGCAAAACCCTCTGTCAAGCAGTTTTGCAACCATATCGCAACCGAGGTATGCCGCATGCACCGCCAGCTTGCTGATGGAACATGGGAGGACGGTGACGCGCATCCTGTGACAATCCTCTATCCGAAAAAGAGGGAGGGGCTTGCCATCCGCTTCCGCGACCGTGTCTACCAGCGCTCGCTCAACGACAACATCATCTATCCCGCCATGACGAAGAGCTTCATCCGGTCAAACTGCGCATGCCAGCATGGCAGAGGCCCCGACTACGCGCGCAAGCTCGTAAAAAAGAGCCTGCACAGGATATTTATCCGATACGGATACGACTTCTACGTCTTGCAGATAGACGTCAAGGGATACTATCCGCACATGAGGCATGACAAGATAGCGGAGCTTTTCCGCGAAAAGCTGGATGGCGAAGTGGCTGACAGGGTGGAGCGCATCCTTGCAAAGCAGGGCAACACGGGAGAAGGCGTCGGCTATCATCCTGGAAGCCAGCTGGTACAGATAGCAGGAATCTCACTTCTCGACCGTATAGACCACTCCATCAAGGAGCGATTGGGTTGTCACGACTACATCAGAGTCATGGACGACATGCTCCTGCTCCATCCCGTGCGCGAATATCTGGAGGTTTGTCTGGAGGAGATAGTAGGATGGCTGGCGGACCTTGGACTGGAGACCAACGTCAAGAAGACGCACATCACGCCAATATCAGACGGCTTCACCTTTCTCGGCTTCCGCTATGCTCCCGGACAGCACAGGGAGTTCTACATGTCTCCCAAAGGACAAGGCGTGAAGCACGAGAAGAAGAAACTATACAGGCTAAGGAAGAAGGGCGACAGGGCAAAGGCAGACGAATGCCTGCAGTCATTTGTCGCGCATCTCAAACATGGCAACACGCAGCGTCTGCAGCAGAGACTGTGGCGCTGGCAAGACGATTTATGGAGGCAAAAATGATGACGTATCGTAAAGCAGGAGACCTGCACGATGAGGCTCTGCGGGAGCATGCGGTGAGCGTTGCTCTCCAGAACGAGGCGGATATCGCTTATGTGGCGATGATGAACGGAATCGTCTTCGACCGAGGGGAAGAAGACAGGCTTGGCATGCATGACGGGATGCCCGAGGAGGTGAAATAATGTACGAGAAAATCAAGGCGTGGCACAGGGATGGACGGTGGACGAAGGCTCAGGTGGCAATGGCGGTCACGAAGAGCGTAATCACGCAGGAACAGTATCAAGACATCATCGAGTCTGGCAACAACAACGCTTGACATCTCGGCGCCGCAGGGACGTCGAGAAGACGTGGAATGTGTTCCAAGAACGGCAAGCCCCGGCTTGATGGCCGGGGCCTTGTCGTGTGCTTGTGGCGATCAGGCTTCCTTTGGTACTCCTGCGGTCTCGACTGCCTTGGCTACCAGCTGGTCGATGATTTCCGACCGGCTGATGCCCAAGTTCTGCGCAAGGTACCTAAGCCCGTTGATGGTCTTCGGGGCGATGCTGAAGGACTGTATCTTCTTCCCCGAAGCCACATCCTCTTCCTTCGGAATCTGGAACAACTCCTCGACCTCCGCTTGGGTCAGATGCTCTTCCGCCCATTCCCGGGCCTCGTCGAGCGTGAGCGGAAGGATCCCTTCTCCCGACGAGTATCCATCAATAGCCCGGCTTGCCCACCGGGTTTTCGCCCCGCCTTTCCCGGCGAGAAAGAATTCGCCGGTGGCCTTCTGATAGAGCGTTTCGTTGCGCCACTCGAAGTCTCCAATGTACCCCGACTCGAATGCCCCTACCCGTTTGGCTGTGTCCGTATCGTATTTCTTGCCACCAATAATCTTCTTCATCTTCAATCCTCCCACTTGGCAAACACAACACACCGCGTGCCCGGGATGTTGTAGATGCCGTACCGGCCCGATATCGTCATCGCAACAGTGTCTCCGCAATCGGAAGCGAAGATTCCTATCTGCTTCCCCTCAACGGAAGTCACGAACGTTCCTATGACCGGAAGATCCGGAATAGGTTTCTTTGCGATGACCACTGTTGTTCCCCCGTCACCGTATCCGTTGGAGACGCATACCCCGCATGCGCCCGGTACCCCGACCTTGACGTTTCCGACATCGCTGAAGGTGGTGACGCACCCCGCTCCCTTTGCCGTAAACTCCTCGATCAGCTCTTGGGACAACCTGCCGTCATCCTCCAAGTAGTCGCCTTCATCGTCGCCGAACGCCTTTACCTGTTTATAGTGGTCACGCTGGGCGACTGCCTCTTCTTCGGCCTTCTCCTTGATGATCCGGTCGGTTTCCGGGTCGGAGGCTTCCGCTTTCAGCTCGCTCACGGTCTTCTCGACCAATTCCGCATTTTTAGCGGTCAGGTAGAGCGGAACGTGTTTTCCGTTCCCTTCGAGCTTTACCAGCCCGCACGCTCCTTCCGGAACACCCTTCTGGAGCTTCAGCGCTTCAGCTCCAAGGTACGTTGAACCTTTCAAGAGTATTCCATTGACATCGACTCTGTACTCTACGGAGTGGTTGCTCTCCACGATGATTTCCATGAAGTAGCTTCCAATCTTGATTGTTCTCTTAGCCTGCATTTCTCGTTCTCCTTATCTATGCTTATAGAATAGCCTGACATCTATATAATGTCAAGCTATTTTTGGAACTTTTTACTGGATGCTCTCCAGCGCTTTCTCGAGGGTGTCGAACCCTTTCTTCATTCCGTTGTCGGACACAAGCCAGTAGGCGTGGCGGGAGAAATCGATGTTCCGGGCATTCAAATACTTCTTTGCCCGCTCCGCTCCTTCTGCTGTCAGGATCTCTCCATCAGCGAGGGGCACGAAGCCCAGCGTCTCGATTTGCTGGTTGGCTTCTCTTACCCGTTCCTCGAGAGCTTTCTTTCTCCAGATCCTTCGCTCTTGGAGGTACTTCTTCCACAGGAAGGCTACGACCGGGGCGCTTGCCTGATACCGTCTCCACTGGGTGGTGTTGGCAATCCTAATCTCGATTGAGGGAGGGCAATCCGGGTCATCGAGCCAAGCAGTGGCAACCAGAACTTTGTTGTCGTCAAATGAAGCAGTCCACAAGAGAGCCTTCATTGCTTCCTTCAACCCCATCTCGACCTCGTAGTCAACTCTGTTCCTTACTCCATCAATCATCTTGATCATCTTTTGTTCTCCTTATGGTTATATAATATATTAAGTCTTATTTAATGTCAATAAGTTTTTAAAAGATTTTTTGTCCAACTGTTGCGCCACCCCGGACATGACAATGCTGGCTATGGTGAGGGGCAAGGAGTAAAACAATGAGAAAGAACGTTCTTGAGAAACTCATTGACGTCGCCATGATCACTCTGATCATGACGGCAATCCACCTCCGAAACGGTGGGGGGCTTGAGGTGTCGGTACAGGTCTTGTGCTACATGCTGATGGCTTCCGTGATCGGCATCACGGTGGTGGACACGGTACATATCGCCTTCGAGGAGCCAGAATTGGCCAACTGGAGGCTGTATGTAGGTTCTGCGATTCTGCTGGCGGGTGCGTGGATGCACGGCAGGTTCTTCTTCTCGGAGAGCTGGTTCGGCTACATCTATGCAGGCATCTCGCTCGCCTTGTACGGGTGCGGAGTGTGGTGGATGGTTAGCCCTTACCACCTCTCCGTGATCGGCAAGCCGGCTCTGGAAATCTACCGGCGCAAGCGGTTTTCCGGGCGCATTGAAAGGTGCGTGGAGAAGATCCGCAAGGCGATTGGAGACAAGGAGAACGACCGTGCCAAGAAGCTCACCGGGCGACTTAGACGGCTCTTGGCGCATGTTTTGCTATTCTATTGTCCTAACAATAGCTACAAAGCGCTTCCTGCGTTTGGCACTCCGTTTGATGCAGACAATGGCAAAGACTACCATTGCCTAGCCCGCAAGCAGGCGGATGGCGATGCGGTCAAGGCGGAGAAAGCATGGCAGCACATCTGCACTGTCGCCGACATGCTGATCCAGACCGGCTACAACGGAGAGGATCTGAAGGCGATGGATGATGCCGAACGGGCAAAGAAAGAAGCAGTCACGGCGACTGCGGAGGAGGAGTAAGAATGGTAAAGAGGATTCTGGCGGTTCTGGTCGCCATTATGCTGGTAGCGTCCCCGGCTTTCGCTCTTATGGGCAAGCCGAACAAGCAGGTAGTCAACACTGCCGGGGTGGAGGTCAAGGGCAAGGAAGCCGATGTGGCAATCAAGGCCACGGCGGATGCCGTCTTGCAGGAAGCGGAGAAAGGCAAGATCAAGCCGGCAACTGCGGACAAGCTCGTAAAGACGGTCGAGAAGTACACCGACCAGCGGGCCTTCCACCCCGGTCTCGGCATCGGCGGAAGCATGTCCCTCGGCGGTGAGATTGGTGGGGATCTGGTCTTCTCGATGCGCAAGAATGGCTGGATCTGGCTCCTGAATGTCGGCTATTCCGACATCAACGGCTCGATCAAGGACTCCGAGTGGTCGCAGGACAAGCTCCACTTTGGCATCGGCACCATCATCGAGTTCTGATGGATGGCGGTGAATCAACGAGGGGGTCGCCAGCAACGACCCCCATTTTTCTACGGAGGGGAACAAAATGCTTAAAAAACTCAAGCGCCGGGCTCTATATCTGATTGTGACGTTCATCATTGAGAACGTCATTTTCCCCGACAAGGGATGGGGAGCGGGATTCTCGCTCAAGCCGGATGTGCATGCTCCGACCACTGTAGAGATGGAGAGCGACTGATGATGATTGATCAGGACAACTACCCGCATGATATTGACCATGAGGGAATCGAGCGGAGGGGCAAGATGCGAAGGGTCGTGATTGTGATGCTTCTCGGTGTGGTGATCACTCTCGGCGGGGTGATCGTGCTGGCTAGAGACGACAAGGGAGGAGCCAAGGGCTCCGGGGTGCCTGAACCCTACTATCATGCGATGACGACCCCGGCGGAGACGCTGACAGACCCCCAGCTGATCAAGACGAACAACGACCTAAAGGCATACAACGTCTCACTCCAGCAGTCGGTGGCAGATCTGACCACCCAGCGCAATTTGGCGCAAGCGGATGCCACCAAGGCGCAAGGCGAAGCGACAAACTTGCAGGCACAGCTTGACGAGCTGACGGCAGACAAGACGACCTTGCAGGGGCAGTATGACGACCTGTTCGCCCGATACGACGATGGGCCGAAGTACGACCTACAGCTCAAGAGGGAGCGGGGTTGGCATCTCAACTTTGGCGGAATGGTCGAGGTACCGATTGACGACCCCATGCATGTGACTCCTACCCTCCTCATCCAGATCCAGCGTTCTAAGTGGAGCGGGATTGTCGGGGTCGGCTACGGGCTGGGAGACAATGCCACCTCCGTGTCAGTCGGCGTGACATATCGCATCCTGTAGTGTACAATGACCACAGTATACGTGAGAGAGGTACTGGGCAACCTTGTATCGATCCTTGGTCCTCGCTCACACGAGACCCCTCCAGAACCCCTTCCGGAGGGGTCTTTTTTTATCCTTCCCGCTTCAATGACTCCTCACGGATTTTGCCGGTTTACAAGATAATTACAAAAACTAGTTTACAAGTTTTCTAAATCGATATACAATGGAACCATGAGAAATAAACCAATCGACAAAAAACAGAGACCCGGACAGATCTGCATCACCATCGATCCCTCCATCAAGAGGGATGCGAAGGTGTATGCGGTCATGCACGGGATCACGCTCAACCGCCTCTACGAGGAAGCGGTAAGGGCCTACATCAAGGCGGAACGGCATTGAGGGGTTCGACTCCCCTACCGTCTTTAGGCTTGCCCCGTATGGGGTGCCTAAAAAAAGGAGACGGGGCGCAGGCCCCATCTCGAAAGGAGAACAAAGTGCTCGCAGTGAAGAACATTTTGTCTGACACAATTCTATCGCCTTATCAGCGATATGTCTACCAGCGGGTCGGCAGGGAGATTCTTAGCCAGATCCATGTGACGGCCGAGACGGCCACCCGCATCCTCAAGCTCGCCAATGAGCTTGACTGCTCCCCGGAATCACTGATCATCGCAACCCTTGAGGCCCGCTTCGGTGCCAACAAGCAGGAGGTCTCGGCATGAACGGATTCCAGAGAATTGACGCCCCCATCGGGCAGAAGGGCCACCTCTCCTGCTCCATGCTTGGCGGAATCTTCGGCGTGAGCCACTATGACACGCCGTTCACCATCGCCCAGAAATACCTCGGAATCTACACCGAGGAGCCGACTCACGAGAGCAAGGAAAGCATGGCGATGGGCCATGCCTTCGAGGATACGATCGCCCGCTTCTACGCCGACAAGATCGGTGTACATATCCGCAAACAGTTCCTCGCCTACTGCCGGAGCGACATGCCTTGGTTCGTCTGCCATCCAGACCGGCTGGTAGACGAGCGTATCGATGGCAAGAAGGTCGCCTTCGAGGTCAAGTTCGTTTCTCCATTCGCATCTGGCGATTGGGGCGAAGAGGACACCGACCAGATCCCCGATCCTTACCTTCTCCAGTGTCAAGGCTACTTCTTCTGCGGGGTTCCTTGTGACGAGGTCTGGGTCATCCGGATGATGGGCAACCGCATCAGACGGTTCATTGTCACGCCGGACGACTTCCTCCAGAAGCAGATCATGGAGCGGGTGACCGCACTGCACGACCTGCTCGAAGCCGGGAAGATGCCGGAGCCTTCCACCCCGGCGGAGTTCCTTGCCCGCCATCCGCAGGACAACGGGCAGTCTACCGTAGCCGATGCCAAGATCATAGACCTGCTCGGCGAGCGGGCGACTTTGGCGCAGGAGAAGAAGAAGGTCGAGGAGCGGATGGACGCAATCGACATGGAGGTGCGCAACGCTCTGGCCGACTATCAGGTCTTGGTGGACGAGGAAGGCAGGACGCTGGCAACATGCAAGACACAGACTTCCAACCGGTTCGACTCGAAACGGTTCAAAGCTGATTACCCGGACATGTACGAGCGGTATCTTAGCACGAGCGATAGCAGGGTTCTCCGCTACGCAAGAGCAAAATAAGGAGAAAGAAATGAGTAACAATAGTTTAGCATCAACTAGCAAGGCGCTTGAGCAGAGTCTGCTCGCAACGCTCACCACCTACGCAAGCGAGGGCAAGATCGTCCTTGCTCCGAACTACAGTGTCGAGAACGCACTCAAGAGCGCATTCCTCAAGATGAGCGAGCTGAAGGACAGGAATGGCAACCTTGCGCTCCAGACTTGCTCGTCCGCATCCATCTCGCAAGCCATCCTCGACATGGCAATCCAAGGGCTGAACCCGAGCAAGGGGCAGTGTTATTTCATCCCCACGGCAGGGAAGATGACACTGTTCCGTTCCTACCTCGGTACGGTATCGGTACTCATGCTCATGAGACCGGACATTGCTTCCATCAAGGCGGATGTCATTCATCAGGGCGACACCTACCGGATCGTGCATACGGAGAACGGCGACCTAAGCATTGCAGACCACACCACCCCGTCACTGGAGACGCTTGACGCTCCAATCATCGGTGCCTACGCCAAGATCATGGGCAAGGACGGTACCCTGCTGGCATCCTGCGTAATGACGCAGAAGGAAATAGAGGCCAGCTGGGATCAGTCCACGAACAAGGGATGGAGAACCAATGCTTCAGACGTCCATCGCAAGTTCCCCCAAGAGATGGCGAAGAAGAGTGTCCTCGGCAGGGCCTGCAAGCTCCTGATCGGAGCAAGCAACGATTCCTCCCTGATCGGAGAAGCGTTCCAGCGCACGAGCGAGAACGAGTGGAAGGCTAGCCAGATGCGCAACGTCACCCCGGCGGATGCCGGCAAGGGTGCTTCAGCCCTCAAGGCAAGGCTGACGCAGAAAGCGGTACCAGCTCCAGAGCCACCGGCAGAGTCGATGCTTGGACAAGAGCCGGAACAAGAACCGGTTCCTGCCACCGAACAGCAAGACGAGGCGCCAGAGCAGTACTTCGACGCCGATACCGGGGAGGTGTTCTGATGCTTGGGAGGAAGGCCGTGAATGACGAGCAAGAGCGAGCGTTGATTCTCGCTATTGATCCAGGCCCAAAAGAAAGCGGGGTGGCGGTCATTGACCGCCATTCCTACCAGCCAGTGAAAGCTGGCAAAGTGCCGAACGATGAAGCTCTCGACCTCATTCATGCTCCGTTTGTTGGAGCGGTCGTGGTCGAGATGATTGCCAGCTACGGCATGCCAGTCGGGGTTGAGGTTTTCGAGACCTGTGTCTTCATCGGGCACGTTGAAGCTGAAGCCGACCTGTACATGAAGCCCTGCCATCGCATCACTCGGAGCGAAGAGAAGCTCACGCTTTGCCATTCACCGAGGGCAAACGATGCGACAATCCGCCAAGCTCTGATAGACCGCTTCGCACCGGGCGTTCGCAATCACGGCAAAGGGACGAAGAGCGAACCGGGGTGGTTCTACGGATTCCGTGCGGACAGCTGGCAAGCGTACGCCGTTGGCGTGACGTTCCTCGACAAGGAGGCGATGAGATGACGAACCGCACATATTCCCGAATATTCGCCGTCGGACGGCTGGCGAAGGACAGCAACCAGACTATGGGTAACGACGGCCGTAGCGCCATCCATTTCCCGCTTGCGGTGAATCACGGCTCGAAACAGAAAGACGGGTCGTGGAAGGACGAGGCGACATTCTTCAACGTCGATTGGTGGAGAAAGGGCGAGGAACAACTCCAGTACCACAAGGGAGAAATCGTAGCAGTCTCTGGCGAGGTGATGATGCGCTCATACCGAGACCGGAACGGCGAGGAGCAGAAGATTCTCGTCATCCGTGCCGATGAGGTGACGAGCTTCATCGAGCGCAAGGACTCTGCGCCATCTCCGTATCAGTCTGCCACGCAATCCAATCCTAGCACCCCGGCACAGGCAAGGAGCGTTGCGCCCGGCCCTCTCAACGGGCCGGTGACCGATGTCGACAACTTCAAGGACGACGACATTCCCTTCTAGGAGGTAGCCATGACCACGTGTAAAACATGCCCATGGTGCTATCACCTCGGAGGTAGCTACTACTGTGTACAAGGGGTTCTCGAGGGGGCATGCAGGACGCTTGCCCCTGCCGAGGACATGTTCGGCTCAAAGCGGTGCATGCATCGGCGTGGACTGATAGACACGCCATCGCTTGGGCTCGGCGACATACCTGACTCCACTCCAACCATCTACGGAGCCAAGCGGGTTGCCAGCAAGCGCAAAGGAGGAAGGTAATGATCGACAAGACAGCGTACTCGGAACACTTCATCAAGCACGACATAAACGCATTCTGTGGGTCTGACCAAATACAGGACATGACCAGCAGAATCGGGCTTGCCGGCTATGGGGTCTACTGGGTGATTGTAGAGTGGCTATACCGCAAGGACGACCACATGCTTGGCAAGGACAACGTCCACGGCCTTGCCTACTCCATGCACATTTCCGACCAAGAGTTATTGCAATTTATTGCTGTTCTAAAGACCTGCGGGTTACTGGTCAAGGACGAGGAGACCGGGGGCTACTACTCCAATCGGGTGAACCGGGAAGTGAGCATTATGAAGGAAGCGAAACAACAATTCATCGAGCATCAAAGACAAGCAGGGAGGGCATCCGGACAAGCCAGACAGGCTAAAGCTAACGCAAAAGCAACCATGGTTGAACCACGGTTGAACCACGGTTCAACACCGGTTGAAGAAAATCGAACCACGGCGAACCTAAATAGAATAGAAAAGAATAGAATAGAAGAGAAAAGAATAGATCTATCAAAAGAAGACGGTTCGATTCCGAACCTTCAGGATGGACTGACTGACCTTTCTTCTTCTTCCTTTCAAAGGCTTAAAGAGACCTACGGAGCCGAAAACGTCGAGTACATCAAGCACAAGGTGGACGAGCGCATTGCTGGCTCCGGGCAGGTTGTAAAAAATTACGAGGCATATCTCGAATCTGCCCTACAGTCCGCACTTGTCAAAGGACAGATCCGCAAGCCTTCTATGCCGATGAAGACGACAACGGCAACCCAGCTGTACAACGATGGCCATTGCCCTCACTGCGGGAAACGGCTCGAGGCGAACGCCTGCCGGGAATGCGGTCTCGTCTGGACGTATAGGAACGGCGCATGGGTCGAGGAGGAGCTGGCGACCGGCTTCGGCAAGAAGCTGGACGAACTGAAGGAGGCTTCCAATGCATGACGGGATGAAGGATACGGATGCCAAGCAGGAGAGATGCTACACATGGAGGCACCGCCGGAAGCAGGACGATGAATACCAAGTCTTCGCAAGGAGCAGGAGCGAAGCGATGGAGATTGCCATCGAGCGGTTCTTCAGCGATGACTATCCCGATAACTCTCGGGTCATTCAGGACTCGTGGACTCTGATGGAGGAAGAAGATGACTGAAAAGGGAATGCCGGATTTCATGGAGCTGGTCGAGCAGATGCGCCGGGCGCAGAAGCAGTACTTCAGCGCATTGCGTGGCTCGATGGAGCAGAAGCACTGGTTGCTGGAAAGCAAGCGGTTGGAACACAAGGTGGATGCCGAGATAGTGAGATGCAAGCAGGGGCAGATGCAACTGCTGTAAGGAGGACAAAGATGAAATACAGGGTGAAGCATACGCTCAAGGTCATTTACTACTACGACGTGAAGGCCGAGAGCAAAGAGGATGCAATCGACAAGGTGAGCGCAATCGGCGAACTGGAGTGGAATGGCGCAGAGAAGGTAATTGCCGACGACTACGAGGTGGCAAGCTCCCGGTGGAAAGCGGAGGAGGCGAAGGAATGACGCAAGAGGCCATTAAGATGGGCATGACAGCGGAAGACCTTGCAGTGATCGAGAAGGCCTACCGGGAGAACCCGGACGACATGAAGGCTCGTGTCGCATATCTGGAGGCTGGAATCAGGGAAGTCCGTGCGAGGCTTAAGCGCATGTATGAAGAGAGCCCGTACCACTTCGGGTACTGGAATGGATTGGATGTGAAGGCTGGCGTTGGATTCGCCGTCCGGTTGCTCGACGAGATCCTGCCGGAGAGTGACGAGGAGTCGGGTCTACCGATTCTGACGAGGGACAAGGAGGAAGAAAGATGATGATGAACAGTACTGACATACGAAGAGAAATTGGAGGGACACAAATGACACTGGAAATGACGAAAAACATGATGACGGACGCCGACTACAAGACTCGTTTCTATGCCGAATACTGGCAAACCAAAATCCGGTACGACAAGCTCCGCCGGATGCTCGTAAAGTGGGAAGTAGGCACGCTGGACTTCACCCCGACGTGCCCCAAGGTGTTGCTGACAGAGCAAGCAAGCTACATGGGCAACTATCTTAGGATTCTTGAGATCCGTGCCGAGATGGAAGGAGTGAACCTTTTCGAAGAGGAGGAGAAGAAATGAAGTTCGGAAAAGTATTGACGTACAAGGATATTGACGAGGCGAAGAAGCTAGTCGGGAAGAAGGTTGTCGCATCTGACTTCTATGCATCCATATGCGACGACGATACGGCGTGCGATTGCATGTATGACACGCTGAAAGCAGTGCACGCTGATAAAGTCTGCCCGTTTGAGTGCGATACTATCTATAGCACGCAGTTCATCCGTGAGATTCTGCTTGACAAGCCGGAGTACGAGCCGTACGACCTGACAGACCCGGCTGTGCGGGATTCTCTGAGGGGAAGGTGGATCATTTACACCAAAGGGGATGAATACACGACCGAAGAAGTCATTATCGTTGGCTTTGGCAAGCAGGGCAAGGATTACTGGAAGGTAATAATAGGAACTGGCGAGATCTCCGCAACCGAGCTATTAGAGTATTACATCTTCGATGACGGCACCCCATGCGGAAGATTGAAGAACATGGAGGTGCGCTGATGTCGAAGAGAATCCGAAGGGCGACACGGCCTATCTACATGATCTGCACAAATGACTCGCTTAGCCTTCCGTTGTTTGTCGGCACGATGCCGGAGTGCGCCGAATATCTCGGGTGTTCGATGTCCAACCTTAGCCATACGCTCCAGCGCAAACACCGGGGTGGAACAAGGAACCCAAGTTCGACCTTCGATATCGAGGTGGTCGGGTACGTGCCACCGGGGATGGCGGACAACGGAAAATGGGTGGACTCGACAATCTACCCGGAACCGCAAGGAGGGGCGCATGCACGCACTGCTTGACCGCACGATCCCTATAACTGCAAGCAGGCTCCAGTCGTGGGCCCTGCTTCTCGACCACATGACGGTCAGCTGGAAGGCCGGCATTCCTCCGGTCTCGGCAATGTCGGTGAAGGAAGACATGTCTCGCCAGATGAAACTTCTCGCTTCTCGGGCGATGATGGGAGATGTGGAGGATTGCCAGCAGTGAGAGGGATGCGCCACGACCCGAGGCAGGTGATCGCATGCGTGGGGAGCCGGACATACCAGTTCTGCTCCCTGTCGCTTGCGATGCTTACCTTCGGCATCAAGTCAACATCACAGGCCGTCCGGCTGATTGAGAACGGCCAGAACGTTCCGGGCACCGGCATCACCCTCGACTGGGCAATGGACGATGCGCCACGAGTCAAATGGTACGAGGACGTTACCGAGGACATGATGAGCGATGCGCACATCAGGCGAATGAAGCGGATGAAGGTGCCCATCATCGAGGACGGAGACGCAACCTACCGTGTACCAGAAGACGCAGAATCAACGGAGACGGCAGAAAAACCGCCTGTAGCGTGCCCGACACTGCTTGGACATGATTCTACACGTTTTCGGCAAACGGAATGCGCTACAGCCGTTTTTAAACGGCTCTGACCGCATGGTGCGCAATGATATTGTTGATATGGTTAAACTGGTAAAAGGAGACGGAATGGACAAACAGGAATTGCACATCGAGTATGTGCCGGTAGACGATCTCAAGCCCTACGACAAGAACGCCCGCAAGCATGGCGACTTTGACGTGGACGCCATCGCAGAATCGATAAAGAAGTTTGGCTTCAACGACCCGATCGGGGTATGGGGCAAGGACAACCTGATAGTCGAGGGCCATGGCCGTTTGCTCGCATCGAAGAAGCTGGGAATGAAGAAAGTCCCTATCATCCATCTTGACCATCTTTCCGATGAGCAACGGCGGGCGTATGCGCTGGCGCACAACAAGACGGCGGAAAACTCCGAGTGGGACATGGAGATGCTGGCCGAGGAGCTGGAGAGCCTGAATGATGCCGGCCTAGATCTCGACATGTCGTCTTTCGGGTTCGACAAGGCCCCGGAGGTCGAGAAGACGGTAGACGACATCGAGGAAGACGAGCCACCGGAACCTCCAGAGACCCCTGTCTCAACCAGAGGAACTATCTGGGTGCTTGGAGAAAATCGCTTGATGTGTGGGGACAGTACAAACGCAGAAGACGTTGCAAAGTTGATGGACGGCGCAAAGGCTGACATGGTGTTTACTGACCCGCCTTACGGAATGAAGAAAGAGGGCGAGGGCGTTCTGAATGACAACCTCAACTTTGATGATTTGCTTGACTTCAACCGCCAATGGATACCGCTGACATTTGGAGCATTGAAAGATAACGGCTCTTGGTATTGTTGGGGCATTGATGAACCGCTGATGGATATTTACAGCAATATCCTGAAGCCGATGCAGAAAGAAAACAAGATAACATTCCGAAACCTTATAACTTGGGACAAAGGGCACGGACAAGGGCAGTTATCGGAAGATTTTAGAATGTACCCGATTGCGGACGAAAAGTGCTTATTTGTTATGTGTGGCGTTCAGGGCTTCAACAATAATGCAGATAATTACTTCGAGAAATGGGAACCTATAAGACTTTACTTTGAAAGGGAGATAAAAGCCCTTAATTTATCAGATCAAAAGATTGCGGTAGGACTAGGTAAAGACGGTCGCGCTGTTAATCATTGGTATAGCAAATCACAATTTGAATTTATCAATAAAGCCAGCTTTGATAAATTAAGAGCTTTTGGAAGAAAGATAAAAGCCGACTTCTTAAATCGGGAGTATGACGAGTTAAAGCGGGAGTATGACGAGTTAAAGCGGGAGTATGACGAGTTAAAGCGGGAGTATTATAAAACTCGTGCTTATTTTGATAACACTCACGATAATCAAAACAACGTGTGGCACTTTGACATAGCAGGAAAAGACGAGCGAGAACATACAGGAGGTCACGCAACACCAAAGCCGATAGCCTTATGTAGTAGAGCGATAAAGAGCAGTAGCAGAGAGGGCGAGATTGTCCTCGATGTTTTCGGCGGTAGTGGTAGCACGCTCATAGCTTGCGAACAATTAAACCGCAAGTGCTACATGATGGAAATGTCCCCGAAATATGTCGATGTGATCGTCAAGCGATGGGAGACGCTGACCGGCAAGAAGGCGGTCAAGATTGCATGAGGTCTGACAATGGCGACTGACGGGCTTGCACCAGCAAGGAAACGCGGGAATGTCGAGCGGGTACTGGACAAGAACGACAAGGCCAAGATAGAGGCCTTGTGTCGCTTGCAATGCACCCAAGCCGAAGTCGCACAGGAGTTCGGCATGTCCGTCAACACGTTCAAGAAGTGCCTGCGCCAGCTCTACAAGGATGATCCAACCGTCCGCAAGCCGGTCTCCTACGTCACCGTCTACGAGGCCTATCACGTGCGGGGGCTCACTTCCCTCCGCTCCAAGATGTACCAGACGGCAATGTCCGGCAACGTGGCCATGCAGATCTTCCTCGCAAAGAACTGGCTCGGCATGAGCGATGACCCGATTCCTGTTGCCGACAACACGGAAGCCCTCGACTTCGCCAAAGCTATGAAGGCATCGGTCGATTCCTTCGCACATGACATTGACGGCACCGCCGAGCTTGTCGAGGAGAGCAACATCGTGGAACACAAGGTGGAAGAATGACGGGACGATCAGGCAGGCAGATGCCAATGCGCTGGGCTTTCTCGGCGAAGCAGAGGTTCCTTATAAGCTGGTGGGAGCTGCCGGGGTGGGCTGCTCATGACGGAGTGATCGCCTATGGCTCTGTCCGCTCGGGCAAGACCATCGGCATGACCATCGGTTTCATTCTCTGGGCGATGCGCTCGTTCAACGGGTGTTCCTTCGCCATCTGCGGGAAGACCATAGGCTCGGTACGGCGCAATGTGGTCGCTCCCCTCCGCTCGTTCGGCTCCTCCATCCAGTGCCGGATTATCGAGCGCAAGGCCGAGAACAAGCTCGAGATTGCCGGGTACGGGACAGCCAACACCTTCTACATCTTCGGGGGCAATGACGATTCCAGCCAAGACCTCATTCAAGGTGTGACTCTGGCGGGGTGCTATTTTGACGAGGTTGCCTTGCAGAATCAGGCGTTCGTCAATCAGGCAATCGCCAGATGCTCCGTTGATGGCTCGAAGTTCTGGTTCAACTGCAACCCGGAAAGCCCGATGCACTGGTTCAAGACCGACTTTGTAGACAAGGCGAAGGCGCGAAATCTTATTGTCATGCATTTCGTGATGGACGACAACCTTTCCCTCGCACCCGCAATCCGGGATCGATACAAGAGGTCGTTTGTCGGAGTCTTCTACCAGCGGTACATTCTCGGCAACTGGGCGATATCCGAAGGCCTTGTCTATCCCGAGTTCTCTCTAGAGGAGAACGTGGTCAAGGAGGGCAAGGCCAGCCTGTTCAACGACAAGGGCGAGTTCGACACCACCCGCTATTCCTTCCCATTCGTCTC
>Ga0256404_1005362_pt1 | contig 22790 bp, 18 predicted proteins | sample RumenRJG_01DNA_FD_185990 | JGI IMG/M metagenome (GOLD analysis project Ga0256404, IMG submission 185990) | Bovine rumen microbial communities from Lethbridge, Alberta, Canada - RJG_01 | ecosystem: Host-associated > Mammals > Digestive system > Stomach > Rumen | place: Canada: Alberta | collected... | reverse complement strand
AGTCAAACGCATAGTGGCTTGAGCAAAGTGAAAGCCAGCGCCTTGAGACGCCGGCTGAGTAATCAGAGGCTTATAGCCTCAGAGCAAACCACCCGTTTGACGGGTGGTTGTGATTGTTGGATTGAATTAAACGGATAGATTCTCAGCCTGATAACCGTTTCATTTTGTGGTTTCCCTTTTCACCAGTTCCACTCCCAGGATACAGGCCTCATCATAGGGCTTTCCTTCCGCGTAATTACAGATTATATCTACTGCCAGCTCTCCCATTTTTCCAATGGGCTGCCTTATGGTTGTAAGCTCCGGTGTCATCAGGGAACTGAACCTGATGTCGTCAAAGCCTACAAGCTTTACATCCTTAGGAACCTTTATCTTATGATTCTTCAGAACCTTATATGTAGATATAGCCACTATATCATTGGCGGCGAATATTCCGTCCGCCTCGGGATACTTTTCCAGAAGAAACTCTGCTGATTTCAAACCTGCTTCGAAGGTATAAGCTGTATCGATATACATCTCCTCCAGCTTATATTTCCTGCATACATCCTGATAGCCCTTGAAACGCAGCCTGCCACTGGCGTATTCCTGCGGTCCCCGGAGACACACAATCTTACGGCAGCCACATTCATATAAATGCTCCGTTGCCAGAACACCACCGGTATAATGATCGGATTCTATATAGGCGATTTCGCCTCCATCCGTCATATGGCGGTCCACAACCACCACCGGAAGATCGGTTTCTTTTATCATCTGTCCTGTATGCTCACCGTTTGTGATAAGGATTATTCCGTCCGCTTTCATGCGGCTCAGCATACTGATATTGCTTAGTTCCTTTTCACTGTTATTACCTGAGCTGCAAAGCACTATGTGATAACCGCGCTTAAAAGCTTCTTCCTCTATCTTACGGGACAGTTCACTGAAGAACGGGTTATCGATATTGGGAACGATAAGTCCCACAAGCCGTGAGGAATTCTTGAACAGAGCCCTTGCCAGCTGGTTTGGCTGAAAACCTGTTTTTTCAATGGCCTCCAATACTCTGTTCTTTTTATCATCATCAACATTTGCAGTTCCATTCATAACTCTGGAAACTGTGGCAGGAGAAACTCCTGCCAGTTTTGCAACCTCACGTATCGTAGCCATCTTGTCCTTCTCCGTATGTCTTCATGTGAGTGTCAAAAGCTGACACCGAATCGTTTTGTGCTACTCTCTCCACAATTCTATCATACTTTTATGCGTTTTCCTTAGTAACAAGCTTAACTTCTACAGGCATTGACTTCTCAACTGTCTCACCGTTCATAAGCTTCTGAGCTGTCTCAACAGCTGTTGCACCCATAAGGTCAGGCTTCTGAGCAACTGTGCAAGCCATTGTTCCTTCCTTAACTGCTGCGATAGCATCATCTGTAGCATCGAAACCTGCAATTACGATATCCTTGCCGCTGACAGCCTCAACTGCACCGAGAGCCATCTCGTCATTGTGAGCGAATACAGCCTGAACATCAGGATTAGCCTGAAGAATGTTCTCCATAACTGACATACCCTCAGCTCTGTTGAAGTTTGCTGTCTGGCTTGCTACAACGTCAAGCTTCTCATCAGCTACCTTGTGGAAACCCTCACCTCTGTCGATAGTAGCAGAAGCACCGTTAACACCCTGAAGCTCAGCAACCTTTGCGCCTTCACCAACGAGCTCTACAATGTAATCAGCTGCCATCTGAGCACCTGCTACGTTGTCGGAAGCGATAGAACAGTCAACATCAACGCCATTTACCATTCTGTCTACTGCAACAACCTTGATATCCTTTGCGATAGCATCCTCAACTGAAGGTGCAACTGCATCAGAATCAACAGGGTTAACGATAAGAACTGAAATATTCTTTGAGATGAGATCTTCGATATCACTTGCCTGTTTAGCAGAATCATCACCTGCATCAACAACGATAAGCTCCATTCCAAGCTCGTCAGCCTTAGCCTGAGCACCTTCCTGTAACGTTACGAAGAAAGGATTGTTAAGAGTTGAAAGTGATAATCCGATTGTACCTGAACCTGCTGCTGTTGCCTCAGCTGCTGCCTCTGTCTCTGCCTTAGCAGCCTCTGTTTCTGCCTTAGCTGCCTCTGTTGCAGCTTCTGCCTTGGCTGCCTCTGTTGCTGCCGGCTCTGCCTTCTTGTCTCCGTCAACTGATACTGCTGAACCGCAGCCTACAACTGACATTGCCATAATACCCGCTACTGCTACTGTGAATAAATTTTTAAGCTTCATTTTTCTCTCCTCCGTTATTGCTTAAATGTTTATTTTATTCTCAATTCCCATTAACGCTTTCTGTCTGAAAGTACCGCAATGAGAATGACAATTCCCTTTACAACTGACTGATAATATGAAGAAACTCCCATGATGTTGAGACCATTGTTAAGTACCGCAATGATGAGTACACCTACGAAGGTTCCCCAGATTCTTCCGCGTCCACCGTTCATACTTGTTCCGCCGAGGGCAACAGATGCGATGGCGTCAAGCTCGTAACCATTACCAAGTGTAGGCTGTGCAGATGCAAGTCTTGATAAAAGAATGAGACCTGAAAGTGCTGCCATACCGCCTGAGATTGCATAGGTGATAAGCTTGGTTTTGTTAATGTTTACGCCGGAAAGCTTTGCTGATTCAGCATTACTACCTGTGGCATAGACTCTTCTTCCGAATACTGTCTTCTGAAGTACAAAGAAGAAAAGCAGGAATACAAGGATGAATAAGATTACAGGGAACGGGATTCCGAAAAGGCTTCCCTTACCTACAAACTTCAGAAGAAAACTGCTTCCGAGTCCTGAGATCGGCTTTCCATCCATGAAGATCATGGTGATACCTCTGTACACTGTCATAGTGATAAGTGTAGCGATGAAAGGCTGTAATCTTCCCTTTGTAACCAGTGTTCCGCTGACAAGACCGCAGCCTACACCGATAAGCAGTGCAAGTATCATGGCTATTCCAACCGGCATTCCGCCCTTGATAAAGGAAGCGCAAAATGCTGTTGCCAGAGCAAGAGTTGAACCTACCGAAAGATCGATTCCGCCGGTAAGGATAACGCAGGTCATACCGAATGCTATAAATCCGTTAATGGATGACTGTCGAACCAGGGATAAGAAGTTATCTATAGTTCTGAACTGAGGGCTTATGATACTGATGACCAGCACCAGCGCTATAAGTGCTATAAGTGCCCCCAGATCCTGAATTTTATTCATTAATTTATTACTTTCCATCGTTTTGGCCTCCTGTGGCGAGAATCATGACATTTTCCTGGTTGGCATCCTGCCTGTCTATAAATCCGCCGATTTTTCCTTCTGTAATAACCATTATCCTGTCGGACATTCCCAGAACTTCAGGAAGCTCTGAGGAAACCATAATGATCGCCACTCCCTGTGCGGCAAGGTTATTAATTATAGAGTAGATTTCCTTTTTTGCACCTATATCCACGCCTCTTGTGGGCTCGTCCAGTATAAGTACCTTTGGATCTGTGAATATCCATTTCGCAAATACAACCTTCTGCTGATTACCACCGCTCAATTTATTACAGTAGTGATCAGGACCTGTGCACTTGATATGAAGCTCTTCAATGCCAGCCTTAACCATATCCATTTCGCTCTTCTTATTCAGAACTCCGTTTTTTGAAATCCTGCCAAGATTGGTTATGGCTATATTTTTCATAATGCTTTCTTCAAGCATCAGACCTTCTGTCTTTCTGTCCTCAGTGATGAAACCGATGCCGTTCTTCATAGCCTGCTCCGGATTCTTATTGTGTACCTCTTTTCCTTCCACAAAAATCTGTCCCGTAACATTTGGCATATTTCCGAATATTGACTGCATGATCTCTGTACGTCCGGCACCCATGAGACCCGCAACGCCGAGAACCTCTCCGGCTCTGACCCGGAAACTTATATCAGAGAACACTCCGGGACAGTTAAGATTTTTAACTTCGAAGGCAATGCCTCCGATCTTAACATCCCTTTCCGGATATCTCTCACCGATCTCTCTGCCGATCATCATCTTGACAACTTCAGTCATATCAGTCTTGCTGATCTCTCTGGTGCCGATGTACTGACCGTCACGAAGGATGGTGATCCTGTCGCAAAGCTCGAAAATCTCTTCCATTCTGTGAGAGATATAAACGATGGATACGCCCTTTTCCCTAAGGCTTCTCACAACCCCAAAGAGAACCTCTGTCTCCTTCTGTGTAAGTGCTGCCGTAGGCTCATCCATGATGATGACCTTTGCATCCACCATAAGGGCTTTTGCGATTTCAATCATCTGCTGCTGTCCTATGGAAAGTGTATCCATGCTTGCTGCAGGGCTGATATTAACTCCGAGAGTATCAAGTATCTTCTTTACTTCAGCCCTCATCGCCTGCCTGTCGCAAACACCGAACTTCTTAGTGATCTCTTTACCGAGGAACATGTTTTCCTCAACTGTCATATCGAAGAGAACATTCAGCTCCTGATGTATGAAAACGATCCCGGCCTTTTCTGCCTCCTGAGGATTTTTGTAACAAACTTCCTGACCGTCTACATATATTTCTCCGGCGTCCTTAGTGTAAACACCGGTTAAAATCTTCATTAATGTTGATTTTCCGGCACCGTTTTCACCCATAAGCGCGTGGATCTCTCCATCGCCAAGCTCAAATCCCGCATCCCTTAAGACCGGATTTCCACCGAAGGCTTTATTGATGCCACTCATTTTTATATTCATTATCTGCTCCTGTTATCAACCAAATATACAGCCTGACTGAAGGATGATGTTTGCGTAAGGAGTTGTCTCTCCGGTACGAATCACTGCTTTACTGTTATTTGTAAGCTCTTTTAATTTTGTATGGGGAACATATTCAATCTCGATTTTGAAACCCGTTTCATTTTTCTCCAAAAAATTAAGCACTTCCTTGTGCACTTCAGGGTTCATGGTTTTGATCTCTTCTGCAAGGATCACCTTTTCGATCTTCATGTCAGCACCAACCTCATTAAGCACCTCCATAAATCTCGGCATCCCGAACTTAACTGCAAGATCGATCCTTTCAACGCTGTCAGGAATCGGAAGACCGCAGTCTCCGATGCAGATCTGATCTGTATGTCCCATATATGAAAGAACCCGGGATATATCGCTGTTTAATATTCCATTCTTTTTCATCTTAAACCTCCAATTCAGCTTCTACTTCCTTTGCTGTAGGCATCCCACCCTGGGCGCCCATCTTCTCGATGGAAAGACCTGCTGCGGTGTTTGCATAGGTTAATGCTTCCTTCATTGAAGCTTTATCTGCAATCCTTACAGCGAAAGCGCCGTTTAAGGTATCGCCCGCGCCGGTGGTATCAACCACCTTGCTCTTTCTGCAGGGAACAGTGAGAATTTCACCTGACTTAAGGCAGGTCACAACGCCCTTGCTCCCCTTTGTAATGATAAGCTTCTCAGGATACTCCTTCAAAAGCTCCTCTTCTGATTTTTCATTCCCAAAGATCAGTACCGCTTCATGTTCGTTAGGGGTAAGGTAGGTTACCTTATCAACTATTTCCTTGGGAACCTCTGCTGCAGGAGCAGGATTAAGTACTGTAGGAATATTCTCTTTTGCACAGATATCTACAACATAATGAACAGCTTCAAGCGGGATCTCATGCTGGAGAACCACCATATCAAATTTCACAAGCTCTTCTCTTATGGAATCAACATAGGCCTTGTCTGCACAGGCGTTTGCCCCGGCCACAACAACTATGGTGTTGTCATTGTCCCCCAACGTGATAAGAGCTATTCCTGTAGGAACCCCTTCAACTGTTTTTATGTTATCCGTATTTACTCCGTTAGACTTGAGGTTTTCGATCAGTTGTCTTCCGTTATCGTCATTACCCACACAGCCAAACATGGAAACCTCTGCACCAAGTCTTGCAATGGCTACCGCCTGATTGGCACCCTTTCCGCCCGGGATGTAATGAAGCTCCGAACCCTTGAGGGTCTCTCCCTTCAGCGGGATGCGCTCAGCGATAACTGTCTGATCCATGTTAATGCTTCCAACTACAGCTATTTTCAAAACAACACTTCCTTTCTACTTCACTTCGGGAACAGGCAACCGGAAGGTCTTCTTACCTGACCCGGGAGTACCTGCCGGTGTTTTCGTCAGGCAACTCTTTCATAAAAAAATCTTCTCTGAAACGGGTTTCTGAAACGCGTTTCATGTAATAACAATATGCTACCAAGCTATCACTGCCATGTCAATAATATATTGTTGAATTTTATAGTTTTAACATAATAGAGGCGATAGTTTTGTGAATATTTCACAAAACTATCGCCTCTTTATCTCTCATCTATAAACGTATGCTTTTTGCCGTTTATCTTTCTTTAACTGAACGTGTAAATGCTCCGATGATCATCAAAAGCGCCCCTATGATAAAAGCTGCGATCGAAACAACAGTCACATAAAACACCTGCCAGCCTACAGTATTTACCGAGTCGTAGCTAAAGAGTCCGGCGATCAGAAGGATCCTCTCTGAGAGAACCTGTCCGAAAGCTGCTGTAAACAGCGCGATGGAAACACAAACTGCAATAGTACTGCAGATATCGTGGTTTCCGAAGATATTGGGAAGTACTACGGCTGCACAGGCAAGGACGATTCCCAAAACTCCCTGCACGATGATAATTCCCAGGTTTCCAAGGGCATAAGTCACAGTCATACTGCTGCATACGCAGGCAGCAATGATACCAACTATTCCAAGGATGGCAGCAATTACATTGAAGTATGCTCCCACACTCTGTTTTTTCATAAAATCTGACATCTTCAAGCCTCCTTTTCCTTTCTCTTAGAGAGTACGAACAGGATCGCAAATACTGCTGTTAAAAGACCTGTTACAGCGATCGCAGAATGATAAGCTGTTCTCCACCATGTGTTCAGCTTAACAACATGAGTTGTCTCATTATATCTGTTCATAAGGTTACTTGCTGCGATCGCATACAGTACGTTATGTGCTGACTCTTTGACAGCCTGCTGAGCATTGGCATCGCCTGCAAAGACTGCTGCGCTGATAGCTGAGCCATCTGCCTGGTTAGCAAATCTTGGGCTGGTAAGAGTTGTATCTGCGTAGAATCCCGACATACCTCTTGTGTCATAGCAGGTTGTTCCCGATGTAAGAACCGATCCGTAGAGATCAAAGTCATCATAGATATCTGTCACTGCATAACCCTTGAATCCCCATTCATTCTTAAGGATCTCTGTCATCAGACCTTTACTTACAGTACACTCAACCGGTCCGATCTTGGAGAAGGAGATCATAAGACCTCTCATTCCTGCATCATTATCCTCTGTATCATACTTGGTTGCTTCAAAAGCAATCTGGTATGCCCTGAGTTCTACTTCTCTTGCACGCTGCTCTGTCATAAACGGAGCAACACCTGCTCTGTTTGTCTCCTGATCATTAAATGCATAATGCTTAGGTGCAGCGATCAGACCATATTCAAGAGCTCCGATAGCAAATTCCATTGCTGTGTATCCTGAAAGGATCGGATCTTCTGAATAGTACTCACCGTTACGTCCGTTGTAAGCATGACGATGTGTATTAAGTCCCGGTCCCCAGAGGATAGGAATACCTGTAAAGAGTGACTCTATACCTATAAACTCACCAAGCTTCTTAGCAAGGTCCGGATTAAAGGAAGCTGCTGTAAGAGGGCTGCTGCCGAATACTTCAGGATGCCAGTTGCCGTTTGGATCTTCAGGACTGATGTTCCATGGGGCTTCTGTATCCTTAGAAGCATTAAGGTTAACCGCGATACCGTTACCGGCATTCTCTGTCATATAAGTTTCTACAGTTCCGATAGATTCGGCACCGGGGATACTTGGGCCGCCAAAGGTTGCAAGGTACTGAGCCTCCTCAAGAGTCATCTCGGAAAGGAGTTCATCCCATTTTGCGTCATCAAAATCAAGGCCTGCCATCTCATAGAACATGAGATCACTCTTCTTGCCCCATTCGATTCCGGAAGTATCATCATCGGTCGCAATTGTATAGTACTTACCATTGAGATAATCGATCATCTCCTGACTTGTAAGAGTCATATCTGAGTATGTCCTGGGATAAGTTCCATTCCAGTCTGCACGGCTTAAGTAAGTAACTTCACCCTCCTGGAAATGATTCCAGTCTGCATAGTCAAGCTGATCAGAAATCTTTGTGCCCGTTTTACTGTAAGCAAAGGCTGTTCTTGAAAGTGTATCCTCTGTTATCTCTGTGCTGAATGCATAGTCAGCATTAGCCTCTCCAACAAGGTTCTCTGCTGCTACACCCTGTGAAGCCATGATGTTGTTGAGTGCGTCATGAGCACCGTTACCAAATGCGAAGTAATATGTTCCGGGATCCACGATATATGATCCGTAAGTTCCGTCTCCGTTATCGTAAGAGCTGTCATATGTAGCAATGTACTGAAGATCAACATCTACAGATACAACCTCAGACTCTCCCGGCTGAAGAAGTCCGGTCTTGCCGTAGTTAAGAAGAACGATGGCACTCTTTTCGATTCCGCCCCGCTCATAAGGAGCCTGACCATAGATCTGTACGCTCTTTTTACCCGGTACATTTCCTGTATTGGTGACTTTCACATTGAAGGTAGCTGTTGCTGTAGTTACATCATCTTTCTTTGAAACATTAAATACAGGCTCTCCCTCAAACTCCATATCAAAGGTAGTATATGAAAGACCATATCCAAATCCATAGGCTACTTCTGCATCATAATCCCAGCCTGATCCAGAAGCATAGGTTCCTGCTGTTCCTGTTGCATTTCCCTGTCCGCAAACTTGATCATAGTATCTTGTCTCATAGTAGCGATATCCGACATAGATTCCCTCAGCCTCTATGATGTAATTGCTGCTGTTCTCTCGTGTGATAACATCTGCTGCGTTCTTATATGAGAAGTTACCCATATTCTGCATTGCAGGAGCAGACATGTTGTAGGTAGGGAAGATATCTGCAAGTCCGCCTGAAGGTGATACCTTTCCGCAAAGGATATCCGCTACTCCCAGAAGGCCATAGCTTCCAGGTGCTCCTATCCAGAGGATCGCATCAATTTCAGGATCGTTCTTAAGCTCACCGATCTCTACAGCAGATGCACTGTTCACAAGGATGATGACCTTATCACTGCACTCTTTTGCGAGAGCGATGGCATCCTTCTCGTTGGTTGTAAGAGCAAGAGGCTCTTCTGCACCAAGACCGGCAACTATTCCGCCCGGAAGATAGTCTTCACTCTCGGCGCTTGGTCTTCCGATAACAACGATCGAAGCATCTCCGTATTGAGCAAAACTGTTCCTGAAGTCTGCATTAACACCTTCAATCTCTTTTACGGAAGGCTCACCCGGATCGTACTCTTCGGAAGGTCCGGCATTTTCTGTGTGAAGATAGGTCTCATTGAGCTTTGTGTAGATGGAAGTCATGGTAGGATTAACCTTGTATCCTGCACCATCAAACTCAAACTCATCTCCGCTCCAGTCTCCTGTTGTGTATCCTCTCTCAACCTGTCCCGTTGCCCAGTTCTGAGAAAGAGATGTTGTGATGTGATGCGCAAAATCAGTTACATTGTTCTGAAGCGCCTCATCAAGATTTATAAATCCGCCAAAAGCCTTGACACCAAAGCTTGAACCGAGGATAGGAACCTGGGATCTGATTCCGAATAATGTCACATTTGCACCTGATGCAAGTGGGAGTACTCCGTTATTCTTGAGAAGTACTGTTCCTTCTGCTGCCTGCTCTCTGTTAAGATCGATAGCAGCCTGGATAAGTGCATGTGAATTACCTGTTCCATCCTCATTTAAAAGTTCAGCAGGTGGTGTGAACTTGTCGTACACTGCATCTTTGTCATCTGTAACCATCATCTCACTCTGGGTACCAAGAGCCGTATCGATAGTTGTTGAAAAAGATTCCAGTGTGTTACCAACTATTACTGAGATTGACAGTAAAAATGACATTAGAGCTGCCAGTCCTCTGAAAATACCTGTCTTTTTCAATTTCTTTCTCCTTATCAATTTATAGTTTTCATAGCCTCTTCCATGCTCATACCATTTGCGATAGCTTCCTTACGCTTCAGGTTGACTTCCTGGATCTGCCGCATCTTTTCCCCCGTAAGAGCGTACCCCTTCATTGCGATCAAGGTTGCTGCCCAAGCCAGCATTGGAACTATGCAAAAAAGTAAGATAACAACCGCATTCATGCCTGATGAATAAGGCGTTTCTGCAGTTGGAAGATTCTGTATTCCGATAATGCTTACAGCTATACCTACGACTGTTGCGGAAAGTGATGAAACAAGCTTATCTACCAGTGAAAAAAGCGTTCCCATGATTCCCGGGATGTACTTTCCCGATCTGTAAGTTTCATAATCCGAACAGTCTGCCACCATCGGGATCGGCATATCAGCCGTTGAGTAATAAGCTCCATAGCCGATGCCAAAAAGAATGATGAATAAAACGGTATAAAGATTTACCGAAACGCTGCCATCAGACAAGAACGAAAGATTCCTTGACGGCACACCCTCTTTCCAAAAAAGGAGGAGGACCAATACTCCTACGTAGCACATAAGTGCCACCGATACATACCTTAGAAGCGATGCTTTCTGCCCTTTCTTTTGGCTGGTTCTGACTGTCAAAACGAAGAACGGTACTGAGAACACGTAACCGACTATCATCATCGGAAGATAGAGACCATCGTAATTCCCCATCATGCAACCATAGAGCATGCACAAAACAGTGGTGTTGGTTGCTATGGACAAAGCCAGCTTACATCCGGCGCCGGCTATCATAAGTCTCTTCATAGGATCATTGTTCTTAAGGATCTCGACGTATTCCGAAAGTCTGACCTTCTCCTGTTTTGCTCCGCCGATTCCAAAGTATTTTGGCTGATCCTTTTCCCAGATCCCGATGATGGCAAGTGCTGTGAGCACGATGGATACTGTGATCCCGATGGGTGTCAGCACCCTGTAAAAGCTCGCACTTGAATAGTCTGCAACATTTGCTCTTATGATCGGTGCGAGGAACTGCATAACCCCCATTCCTGCGAGAGATCCGACTGTATTAAAGATTGTAAAAAGCGGTCTCTGTGAGGGGTCGGAAGTCAGAACTGTCTGCCCTGCTCTGGTGCAGGAAGTCTGAAATGTATATCCGATAACCCATATGGCATAAAGACCCACGAAAGCTATATATCTGAAAGCCATCATACTCTCAGGGATATTTGGCGTTATCATATACATCGTTATGATGCTGAGTGCCATTATGATATTTCCGATAACCATAAATGGTCTGAACTTACCGAATTTCCCGTTGGTCCTGTCCATCAGCGCACCGATGATCGGGTCTGTGAAAGCATCAAACACTCTCATTCCCGTAACCATGATGGATGCAAACAAGATCCCAAGGTTCAGAACATTAGAGCCAAAGGTCGCAATGTAGGATAAAACCAGGACATAGTAGACATTGGTAGCTCCATTGTTAAGAGGAAAAAGCACCAGCTGATAGGGCTTTGCTTTATTGCCCCTTTCCTGTGTAACAGTATTTCCCATTTTCATACTCCTATTTTCACATTTGTATTCCGGATCAGGTCCAGTTTGCCCCTTTATCTCCCTGATCCTTAAGGCAGTACTCCGGATTCGGAGCAGCAACTCTCACAAATTTTGTGCTGTCTTTGAAGGCTCCGCTTACGGCAGTGATTTCAGTTTCTTTTCCGATCTCACCGAGACTTACTTCAAACTCAAACACATGCTTTCCATGCTTTGTCTCAAGCTTTTTCCCATCTGCAAAAAGAGTTATCTCATTCTGATTGGAATAAACCTTGAGCCTTATCCTGCTCTTTGTTCTTTGTACAAATCTCTTTGAAGCTATATGCACGAAAGGATCCTCGCTCCACCATGCTTTGTAGAGATAGAAGCTGTCCTTTTTTGTCTTTCTGTCAAAAGTAACAAGACCCTTATGATTCATTCCTGGCTCACCGCCCTGGTTTCTGGCATCTGCCGCAAAATCAAACATGTTCCAGACATGTGTCGCCCACATAAACGGATTTCTTTCAAAGCACTTCAGCATGTACTCATGGTAGACAGCCTGGTATTCCTCAGTGTGGTCACCTCTGTGAGGATTTTCCGAATGAAGGTTAGGCATTCCCTCACATCCGTATTCTGAATAACCCAGGCATCTGTTCGGATAAACCAGATGGAAGAATCTCATCCATAGATCATTTAAGAACAGTCCCGGAACATACCAGCCGAGATACAGATTCCAGCTGACTGTATCTGTGATATGTGCCACCTTATTGAAGGGACCGCACGCTGCATAGCAGGCAAGTGTGGTAAATCTTGTATCATCCATTTCATGGCACAGATCATTAAGTATTCTGTGGTTTTCCATCATGTCCTTTTTATTTTTTGTTGAGATCGTGATCTCATTGGATATTCCCCAGCAGACGATAGATGGATGATTGTAGTTCTGGATGATAAGCTCCTTCATCTGGCTGATGGTGTTGTCTCTTCCATCAGGCATGTGCTCGGAAATGTAAGGGATCTCTGCCCAGACTATAAGTCCTCTCTCGTCACAAAGGTCATAGAAATACTGACTGTGCTGATAGTGAGCAAGTCTTATGGTATTGGCACCCATCTCGCAGATAAGGTCCATATCCTCTTTGTGCATTTCATTTGTTATGGCATTTCCAAGACCTTTTCTGTCCTGATGTCTTGATACGCCGTGAAGCGCATAGCTTTTTCCATTCAGGTAGAAACCTGTCTTTGGATGATAATGAAAATCTCTTACACCAAATCTTGTTTCTATCTCATCTACCGCTTCTCCGGCTTCAATCAGGGTGGCCTTCAGATGATAAAGATATGGGTTCTTTATGCCTTCCCACAGATGAACATCATCCATGGTAAATTCATGTTCGAAACAAATACTGCCATCACCGGAACTCTTTTCCTGCTGACTCCTGCTGTCTTCATGGCGGATCCTGGCTTCATGGATCACCTTTTCATCAGCATCAAGAACCTTGATATTCACATCAGCATTCTCACTGTTTGCGTACAGAAAAGCCTCAACTATAGCTTTTTTGTAGCCTTCAACAGGCTTTGCCTTGATCCGGATTCCTCTTGTTCCATAATGATCAAGATCAAAATGGCTCCTGCTGACCACCAGCAGATTTACATCCCTGTAAATTCCTCCATAGAATGTAAAGTCTGCTTTCTGCGGGTAGACCCTTGTATTTGGCCTGTTATCCACCAAAACTTTAAGGTGGTTATCCTTGTCTTTCAGATGATCTGTTATGTCCTTTCTGAAGGTCGAGTATCCCCCTTCGTGGCGTATCACCTTTTCTCCATTCAGGTAAACGGTACTTTCTGAATTAACTCCATCAAACTGTATATAAACACGCTCTTTGTCCTTATCAAAAACAGGCGCGTCAAATGTCTTTTCATAGGCAGCCAATGCTCTCAGATAATCATTTCCGCCATCCTGACCATCAACTGCATTCCAGGTATGAGGAACGTCAACCTTTTCATCATATTTGCCTTCTATCTGAAAATGCCAGTCCTTATTAAGGGAAAAAAATCTTCGCATGAACTATCTCCTTATCGTTTTCTGCAGTTTCCTGTCAGCGTCCACATCATAACAATTTCACAACATCCCATTCAACCGAGATGGAATAATCGACACTTTTCACAACATAATTTACATGCCTCTGAACTTATTTATGTACAAAAGAAAAAGATGCACAAATATGCATCTTTCTCAAAGGTCTGATATTAAGTTATATAGATGTTTTATGTGAGTGGAAGTATGATATTCAGATGAAATACATCGCCTTCTACCTGTGTTTTAAAGGCTCCTCCGAATTTATCGACTATCACTTTTATACTCTTTATCCCAAATCCATGTCCGTTTTCAAGATCCTTACTGACGGGAAGTTTATCTTCAAAAGTAATATCCCCTTCAAAATAATTCCAGACGTGTATGATAACTGAATCCCCAAACTGTTTCAGGCTGACGTCCACAAGTCTTTTCTCCTTGTCTGATACAGTGGCAGCTCCGGCCCTTGCATTGTCTATGGCATTGCCAAACAGAAAATAAAGCGACATACTGTCAAACTTATCAAGCTTATCGGTAAAGCTTACGCAGTTAAGCCTGACCCCCTGCTGCCTGCAAAGAGCTCCCATATTGCGAAGTAGTACGTCGATCACATCATTGCCGGTTCTTACGATAGGCGCAAAACTTTCTATAGACTCCCTTATAGGTGAAAGATCCGGGATATCAGTCTTTTCTTTACCAGCGAAATGCTCTATATGATTAAGCATGTGCTTAAGATCATGCATCTGGATATTGTTGAACTCGACCATCTCTTTCCACTGCTCGTACTGTTTCTCAGACGCCGACAGAAGTCCCTTTATGACCATCGATTCAGCCTTTTCCTGCTGCCATTTATGCAGATAGAACTGGATGGAAAGAGCAAAGCTGCAGCACAGGATCGCGTAAATGCTGCTGGCCACGATGACCTCATTGCTTAAGTCCTTTGCATCGGCCACCAGTCTGTTAACTCCGATACACATAAGAACAACTATGACGGATAAAACATTGAGCCTTATGCTCCCCCTGTCAGGAACCTGGGCTCTTGCAGCCATAAAATATACTATGGTATAGACCACCGCCATGGTCAGTACCTCCACTATTATCCTGTAGATCACACTGATCTCCAAAAGAACACTCATGGAAGGGATCAGACTTATGATCGTCATCAGTTTGAAGGCTATGTGCTGCGTTGCAACTCCGGCTATACAGGAAGATACAATGGAAAAAGAGTTACCTTTGTAGCAAAACAGCATCACCCCTACCGTCAAAGCTATTAAGAAAAAGAAAAACATAAACCTGTATATGGCGATACTTGCCGCAGGGTAAGTAATACTTGAAGCTATGATCCCGGCGATAACGGCAGCTGCCGGAAACCTGACCCAGAAGAGATTTCTCTTTTTATAAGCATGCAAAAATAGAAGTTCCGCGATCAGAACTTCTATGATGTATCCTATTGCTTCGAATTTACTTAGCATTTCCGCATTTAACATGACAGTCTCCATTCCTAAGGCCGGCCACGGCACCGATAGTGATGAAAAGTAATTTCACACATGTTTCTCCGGATGCCGTAACAGATATCATCCAAGATAGGTATTAAGCTGCTCCATAAATGCTTTCTTTTTCGACCTTCCTATCTTGATCCTGTCGGTACCAACTTCTATCTCATCGCCGTACAGCCCTCTTATGTATGAGAGATTGACGAGAGCTGAGGCGCTGCATCTGGCGAAATTTGCACCTGAAAGCTCTTTTTCCCTCTCTCCAAGGCCCCCATAAGAGGTTATGACCTCGCTTGCAGTATGGAACATAAGGTCGTGCCCCATGACTTCAATGTACATGATATCACCTGATGACACGATCCTCGTCCCATTCTTGTCCTTGATTCTGACAGGAATCCCGTCTCTCTGAGACAGCACCCTTACTGCCTTGTCAAGCTTTACGCTGAGATCATTATAATTTATGGGTTTAAGACAGTAATCAAGCGCATCCACGCTATAGCCTTCAGGAGCGTACTGAGGCATGTTGGTGACAAAGATCAGGAGCACGGTAGGATCCAGTACACGTAGCTTTTTGGCTGCTTCCATTCCGTTCAGGAAGCCTTCTCCAAGTTCCACGTCCATGAACACAATGTCACAGGCTTTCTTGTAATCCTCAAGAAAGCTCTCTGCTTTGCTGTATGACTTGATGGAAAAAGCAATTTCTTTTTCCGCACCATATTTATCCAGGCACCGAGCAAGGAACTGCGAATATTCCAGGTCATCCTCTACGATTTCCACTCTGTACTGTTTCATAAAGACTCCATCCAATATGTTTTCTCGTTCTTTAACGCCAGCGGGATGAAAGGCAAATGTCCTCATTCATACATACAACGGATAATCAAGCATAAATTGCCTGACCCTGATGTTTCTAAGACTTTTTGCAAAGTGCAACCGAAAATTATTTATCTTCTTTCAGTCGCCTTTCAATATCAGAGGCACTGTATAATACTCTGGTTACCGTGACAATCTCTTCCTCAAATACATAAAATACCGAGTAATTATCTACCAGCATTCGCCTAAGTCCTTGTGAGCGTTCAGGTTCAAAATCTACCAGTCTGAACTTCTCGGGAAAGAAGCCAAGTCCAAGAACATTATCTGCTATTCTGTTATACTGTCTCATAGCATTTTCCGGTGATTGCAGATTTACTGCGATATACTCATATATCCCATCCATATCACGCAATGCTTTCTCAGTAATTTTTACAGGATATTCTCTCATCTGTGGCTCTCTCTAAAAGCTTCAAATGCTGCCTTTGCATCCTGTACTCGTCCAGCTTCAATATCCTCAAAGCCCTCCTGCATTTTTGCATGAATCTCTGCAGTCGTCATAAGATCTGCATTAATAACATCCGGTGCCTGAGGTAATGAAACCTTAAAAGGAATTCCACCTGTAAGCGTAATCTGTCTTAAATACATATCAATAGCTGTAGACATAGGAATTCCCAGACGTGAAAGCACATCTTCAGCTGATTTTTTCGTTGTAGGATTAACTCGTAAATTAAGTGTTGCTGTTTTCTCCATATGTATATCAACTCCTTTTTTGTATTGTAACGCAGTTTGCGTTACAATACAAGAGCTGTCTCCACTACTTCTGGATGTTCATTTGAACAAATACAGTTGCTTCTCTCGATCTTTTATCAAGAATGCTTCATGACCATTACCATAAGCAGGTGTTCGTAATAATAGACGAATATGATGTCCCTATGGCAAAAGCATTGGGCAGGCCCGAGTATGACCGTGTCAGTGACATGATAGAGCATATGCTGAGTTTTGTATGCAAAACCAATGATAATATCACAAAAAGCTGCCGATGCATTCCCGCATCGACAGCTTTTCTTTATCCTTTGCTTGCAGAATAGTTTTTGTGAAGTTTAAAGCATCGCAGGATTCTGTAAAGCGTCCTTGGTTACCTCCTAAACGTGACAGGCACTCGCCCTTCAGTTATCATATTTTCATATCAATCGTTTATCGATCATAACTGAAATATATCACTCACAAAAAACTTTTATCGCCCATGATTGATATATATCGCCCAAAAAACTTTTATCGCTCATTTTATCGCCCATGATTGATATATATCGCCCATAGCTGCACCTTATCGTTTACATACCACCTCATCAACCAGACACTCTGTGATAAAGGCGTCCCTTTTTATTCCCTTCCGGATTAAGGACTTTTAATCCAACAAGTCTATTCAAATATCGATTAGCAGATGTTGAACCCTTTTGAGTCAGCTTCATAATATCCGCATTCTTGATCGTATCATGTGTCTTCAGATATTCGGCAATTGGAAGATAAATCTCTTTTTCTGAATCAGACAAATTATTTATAAGAATCTCCATCATCCTATCAATGGATGCTATCACTGTAGGATCCACTTCCTTTTCCGTCTGAACCATCAACGGATCACCATCCTCAGTAGTGATGACATCACCCTCTTCTGTTGCCAGATACCCATCCGATTTCTCTTTATAATCCGGATAAGTCTGCCAATATCTTCCATGTCTCAACAATTTCATGTATAAATCACAGGCTTTAATCTCAACCGTTACGCCGTTAGGTGTTATTTCAAGTTCCGGATATGGAGCATTTGATTTATCACACTCAAGCTTAATTTTCTTAAAACCGGTTCCATAAGCTTCAATTTCTCCGGAATGAAAAAATACATTACTCAAGCTCGGATTATGTGGATATGAAGAATGCTTCTTCAAATATAAATCATCAAGGCTAATATCTTCCGGCCAGTTCCCCTGATTGAAAACAACAATCCTATCTTCATACACAGAAATCTGTATAGGATTACCACTCTCGTAAACCTTATGGTTTATAGCATTAAGAATAACTTCACGAAATGCCTCCTTGGGCGTCATAAATGTTTCAATACGCTGAAGCCCATCATAGCTAATAAGTGCTTTTAGGTATTTCGTATAAACTATATCAACAACCTTGTCCGCCAGAATCATAAGGGACCCGTAAACCTCATCATGATAGATGATATCATCCGACTTATTTTCACCATAGGCACCTTCCGGTGCAAAATAAGCTACTTTTACATATGCTCCTGTAACATATTTTTCAGGTTCTGGGTGGAAGAGCAAAACCCCCGCCCTTCTAAGAATCCTGTTCTCTATATTTCCCCTCACATCTTCGCTTATATCAAAAAGCTACAGGTCAGAGATAATCTGTTCATCAGATACGTTAACTTCAGCTTCTGTATGGCGATTATTTTTTACAGCCTTTATTCTATATTGATCAATAGCATAATGATTCAGATCTTCAACTCTGACTCCAGGCATCGGAACTGCATCCCAATGCTTTCCATTCCGTTCCATGAGAAATGAATTCAGAGAAATGCTCGTTAATTCTCTTGTTGTACCTCCGGAGCGTATATAATAATGACCATGATAGCTGATGCCGTTAGGATATGGGCTCACAGAAATAATCACATACTCCAATTCCCCGTCAGTTCCAACTCGTAAAAGATGCTCATCATCCCATTTGTTGATATCCGCCTTAATCTTTTCCCTGTACGTTTCATCTTTTCTAAGCTGTTTAACAAATCCCGGGGATGTATCAAAAAGTTTCCGAACATCATCTGACACATTTGTTATATTGTCAGGATCATTTATGATATCATCAACGACTTTGGCTGTAAGAATACCTCTAACATATAAGTTTTCCGGTTTCTGAGCAATGTCATCAGGAACAATATTATATTTTATGTTTGTTCCCATTTCGTTAACTACATCATGATCTATTTCAATCACGATACCCATAGCAGCAACAACTTGATTTGGAAGCGTATCAAGGAGATAGCGGGTGTCTCCAAGTCCTACCACATAGCCATCATCGTTGACTCCAATATAAAGTGTTCCCCCCTTTGAATTTGCATATCCACAAATCCATTCAAAGAAATCATCCTGCCAAGAGGACTTATATTCTGTCTTTTGTGATTCAGGATTAATCTTTCTCTTCTTCAATTGTGTCTGTCCACTCATCACCATTCAACATCCTCTTTTCTCAAAACATACGTTTCTCCACACTCAATCCTACCTCTAAGCCAGCCTCCTGTCAACTATTTTTCGAACATCCGTTCCCGTCAGTTCTTCGGCGTCATCCACACTTCCCCGGACGTCACCTTCTCCCCCCTTATCATACTATTCACCCCATTCAGCGGCACAATCTCCACGCGGTAGTTCCCAGCCTCCCTGACAATCCCCATCAGGTCATACTCCAGCACATTCTCCACCTTCGTCGTTCTGGCCTGCGCCTTGATCTCCACGTCCTTCTCGGTCCACACACTCTCACCAATCTGGATCTCCGGATCTATCGATAATGCCAACGACCTTAATGTCTTAGCAAATGCCGCCCCTTCTGCCATTCCGCTAAGCGACATGGAAACAGCCATGACCTTCAAAAATAATCTGCTCTTTTCACTACTATACACCACGAAAACTATACCTTGCTTTTACACTAACAGTTACATAAACCCCAAAGGTGAAGAGTAATTTATTACTCACAGACTTTATTCTCGCTGTCTAAGTCCTCAGGTTTGATTCTCTCAAGATATCGTTCAAAATCACCTGCCAACCATCTCCTATACACCATTTTCACTTGTCCCCAGGATGCTGTATCGATATTAATGAAACCATCTTTAATAGTTTTAAGGTGTTCGTAGTCATCTTTTCCATGTTCATAATAAACTGTATCGCCATATAAACACTGAAGCGCATGTCTAAAGAAATCCAACTCAGAATTGTTACTCCATATGATTCTGCTAAGTATTTGTTCAGGTTCTAACCAATATATAAAGGAATGCCCCTGTATATCTCTTTTCTTCTCTACTGACTTAAGAAGATTAGAAGCCCAATGCTCTGTATCCTTTATCGCTTCCTCATACTTTTGCTTTTCTGATATCATTTTTGCATCATTCAATAATTTAGTAATCTCGGAGCTCATATTGTCATATAGCCTTCCGGTCTCTTCATCGAGAATAAATCTCTCTCTTTCAAAATCTTCTAGCACAGAAGGATCAGCAGATTTTATATACTCTTTCATGGCAGAAAAAATCAAATCGCACTTTTCATCCATTACATGATAATTCTTCATCTGTGCAATAAGCTTAATTAAATTAGTGAATAACGCAGTGGAATAAACTCCGCTTTTAATATTTTTTTCTATCTTATCTAACCACTCAGATACTTTTTCATCTTCTGATATCCACCAATTATTTATCAATTGATATGGATCATTACTAAGTTGTCCCTTTTTCTCCGCAATATGTTCGTAACGTTCTAAAACCTCATTAACACATCCTACATTTAAAGTATTGTTCTGCAATAATTCGTCAATAAATTTGAATCCAAACTCCTGATCATAAAAGAGGCTATTTTTACTACCAAATTCCTGCATTCCATAATCTCCATCCCATTTCGGCATTTTCTGTCCTTTCATATACCGAATGGCGCTACGATATGTGTATCTGATTAGGATCTTATGAAGCGATGGGTACCCGTATTCAATAGCTTTAAAGATTATTGATATTTTCTCAAGAAAATATTGAAATGTCCGGAGATTTTTATGGTCATCCTTTTCAGCAATAAACTCAAACCAATCAATTTCAGCAAGTAGTTGTTTGTTTAAAGATCCTATTTTGATGTTATCTTCTATCAACTTCGTGAAAATCAGTTTGAGATCCGGTTCATAATTAATGGTAAGTCCGATAACCTTCTCTTTGATGGCCTTGTACTCTTCATCATTGTGGAATATTGCCCTTCGTCTATATTCAATCTCATCCGGTGTGAAACTTTTCTTCTCAAAGTCTTTGATACTTTTATTTCTGTTAGATGCATTCCAGATGTAATCCTCAAGCTTAGGCGGCAACTCGACATTCACACGAGAATCCATCGCCACAAATGTTTGCATTTCGGGATTAGAATCAAGCTGCCATTTGCCGATTTCATCCTCATTAGCCACAAGGATCACAGATGCATCTGAATGCTCCACAAAGTTGTTGATGTAGCCAAAGACTTCATTGATTGGACAGCTACAACGTTCCAGGTCGTCAAAGATAATAATGTTATTATCAAAGTTCGGAATATTCTGAATTATTCTTTCAATGCCGGTTTCTCCCACACCAAAAACATTCATTCCACCTTTTACAAAAGCCGATAACATCCCTGTAGTTATCTGTATTGCTTTTGTATCAAGTGTTTTCCTGACGGCTTCCGGCGCTTTATCCTTCATTGCTTGTACGCAAAGCATCTGGGTGATCTCATTAGTTGACTTGATGCCATAGAGTGACAAGTAGTTAACATCATGATTTGGCTTTTTATCATGCAGATAATTCATAAGCTCATGCCTAATGAAATAAGTCTTACCACATCCCCACTTGCCATTGATAAGTAGAGCGTAGTGATACATTCGATGATCTATAAATCTGTCTATGGATTTGATGATGTCCACAAATGTCTCTCCCTCTATATGCTACTGTTCACATAATTCTCTAGTTTCCTTAACACAGAGATTGCCATCTACCCAATTAATGCTCTTTATCGTAAATGCTTCTGTTAACTTTCTCAGTATGGGTAATTTTTCAGAATAATATTCACTATTAAACGGATAAGGATATGCATCGTGTGAATACTTCGGATCTAGCCCCATGAATAATACATAATTCTTTCCTGATCCTACGCTGCTCTTAAAACATATACCGTCATAACCCTTAGTTCTATAATACTCAGCAATTAGTTGGGTTGCTGCATATTCATATGAATGATCTTCTTTATCTTCCGAAACAGGTTCCGATATCTCTTTGATAAAACTCCTCCAAAAATCATTCATCCAAGTTTTATCATGATTATATTCAGGATTAAATATATTATCAGGAACAAAATATTTATTAGATGACAAATCTAAGATTTTTAATTCTTTATTCAAAATCAGTTCAACAATGATTGCTTCGTCGTTCGAATCGATTCTACATTCTTTCAACGTAGTTTCTTTGTCAGAGGCTAAATAAAAGTACGGTATTCCCGCCGGGCTCATTCTATTTGTCTTTGCTTTATCAGCAGGAGGTGGTCCCATTTGAGAATATGGTTCTATTATTCCAATTGGCAAAAGAGATTCTTCAGCTTTTCTGGCTCTGTAAAACTTAGTCCCTTTTGGGGATCCCCAAAATCTCAAATCTTCACGTTTATCTCTTTTGCGATCCCCCGTGTCAATGTCAATAGTTCCGAGAAAAAGTTTATAAAAATTTTCGAGGTCGAGTAGACAAGGGAGATCTCTATCCCAAGCCCCTCACGGATCCGGACATGCGGCTTTCTCGCATCCGGCTCTTTACGAAATTACTTGACTCCGCTATCTAAATATAGACATAAAAGGTCTTGGGTCTTACGACCGGATGACCATTTGTTATCATGTCATAGAAACCCGCCCTAGTGTAGCTTCTTTTCTGGCTTCTCCTGTTCTGCCAGTAATACAGGCTGTTCAGTACATTCCATCTGAATTTCATAACTTTCGGGTAGTTTCCATAAACGCCATAGTAATGGTAATAGCCTACAAGAACCTGGTTAATCCAACGTATGATGTTCACAGTCTTTTCCATGCGTAACCTACCAATCAAATCATGCATAACTTTGCATTTCTTGATAAACTTCTTGCGACTCGTTATCCTCCGCACTTT
>Ga0256404_1005361_pt1 | contig 22793 bp, 19 predicted proteins | sample RumenRJG_01DNA_FD_185990 | JGI IMG/M metagenome (GOLD analysis project Ga0256404, IMG submission 185990) | Bovine rumen microbial communities from Lethbridge, Alberta, Canada - RJG_01 | ecosystem: Host-associated > Mammals > Digestive system > Stomach > Rumen | place: Canada: Alberta | collected... | reverse complement strand
CGGTCAAGACATTCCAGTCGCTGATTCAGTCAGCCTCCCTGACTGTGAAAATTGTATTTTTTGAATTTCTTATGAGGTGACAAAGTATGGACAAGTTTGCACTTTACTATCAAGTGCCTTATGTGAAAGAATTTGAAGCAGAAGTGACATCCTGCGTTTCTTCTGGAAGGGAAAAAGGAAAATACCTTGTTGAGCTGTCAAAGCACGGATTTTACCCTGAAGGAGGCGGACAGCCTGCTGACCATGGAACGATTGGCGATGCAGTGGTTCTCGATGTGAAGGAGGCGAAGGCTCAGGATGGATCTGAGACAATCCTTCATGTGGTGAATCAGGAGCTGCCGGTTGGCGCAGTGCTGCCGTGTAAGATCGACTGGGAGAGGCGGATGCGGTACACCAGAGACCATAGTGGCGAGCATATCGTATCGGGACTTGTTCATAAATACTTTGGGTACAATAATGTCGGTTTCCACATGAGTGACGTCATGACGATTGACTTTGATGGTATACTGACAGTAGAGGAGCTTCGGAAGATCGAAGATGAGGCAAACGCTATCGTTCTTGAAAACAGGGCGGTGAAGGTTCTCTGGCCGTCTGAAGAGGAACGGGAGCATATCGATTATCGGAGTAAGAAGCCGCTGTCCGGGGATGTGCGGCTTGTGGATCTCGGCGGAGCGGATCTTTGTGCCTGCTGTGGAACGCACGTGATGACGACCGGGGAAATCGGACCGATCAAGCTTCTTAGCGTGCTTGGGCACAAAGGCGGTGTTCGGATCGAGCTTTTCTGCGGACTGGATGCGCTGAAGGATTATCAGCGGAAGCATACGGAGCTTATGGAGCTTTCGCGAACGCTTAGTGTGGCGCCGGAGGAGGTGCCTAAGGCACTTTCGGAGGTGCTCGCAGAGAGCCATCAGAAGGATTATCGGATTTCGCAGCTTAACGAGCGTTATTTTGCGATGAAGGCAGCGGAGATTCCGGAGAATCAGGAGCTGATTGTTGATGTAGAAGAAGATCTTAATAGCGTCGAGCTCCGGAAATGCTGCGATTATTTTATGAAGCATACCAGCGCTAAGATCGTTGCAGTACTCGGACAAAAATCGGGTGGAGAAAAAGGAAAGGATTTTTCCTATGTGATCGGCAGTCTTACATTTGACGTTCGTGCCGGTGCAAAAGCATTTAATGCGCTGGTAAGTGGCCGCGGCGGCGGTCAGAAGGAAATGATCCAGGGAAATCTATCGGCCACACCGGAGGCAGTATATCAGGCTTTACAGGGCGTGTTTTAAGTCACTTAGGGAGTAGTGATCATGGCAGTTTTAATTACAGGTGCAACAGCACTTTTGGAAGGAATCGATCTTAGCGATTACTTTACGTCTGATCAGATTGTGATCACGACAGAGAAGCTTCCTTCTATGCCTTTTGTTCAAAAGAAGGGCACGAGTGTGCAATATGCTCAAGTAAAGGCAGATGCGCCGGATATTAACAAGCTGTATGACATCTATGATTTTACGGATGTAATCTTTCTTTCTTCGCTTCTTAATCCGCTTTCTTTAGGAGGCTCCAGCTATGCGGATCTTTTTCGAACGCTCGACGCTGCAGAGCATGCGAAGGTAGAAAGAATCTTCGTTATTTTTCCGGATATCGATAAGCTGGAGAGAAAAAATACCAGCAGGATGCACGCCATGGAAATGATGCGTGATGTCCTTCAGTTTTTTGCGGAGCAGTACTCTCTTAAGGTACATATCATTTATAGCCCGTATCTTGTCAATCAAGAGGAAAGAAATGGATTCCTCCGCCGGCTTCCGCATACAGCAACGCCTTCTCTGCCATGGGATGAAAACATGGATATTCCGTTTCTTCCGGTTCAGTCATTCATCGAGGAACTTCGTGATCAACTGGAGGATGATGTAAAAGAGATCGAGAGCACTCTTTCTCCGCTGTTTTCAGTTACTTTCCAGAATGGCTTTGAAAAGGATTCTCATTTTTTAAGCTTCGAAAAAAGAGCATAAGAAATTTATCTCAGATACGTAATGGATGGAAAAAAATACGTAGTACGCTGCATGGCGCTGTTTTAACATTTCTGGTTATTGCACTGGGCAGCGTTCTTACTGAAATCGGCGTGCCAGTTTATGGACTTTTTTATGCAGCGCCACAATACGATATACCTGCATTGTATGCCTGTCTTGCTACGCTTGTTACCACGATTTATTTTGTGACAAGCGCCGAAACAAAATTTTACTTGAAATACGAGCAGTATTTTAACAGTCTGAACTTTCAGGGAACCATCAGCACGGTACACGAGGCACGGGAGGAAATGCTGACAGTTCTTTGGAACGATGCAATCCATGGCGCCATCATCCAATTTCTCTTCACAGTCGGGATGTTGTCCATCGGACTGATTCTTTTCGAACGTTTGCAGCCTGGCTTTACGATGCAGATGAAAAATTATTATATCATTCTGTCTCTTGCTTACGGTATTTATGCCACGGCAAATATGCTGAGTCTGTATTCTACCTATTTTGCAGATTACCGGAGCGTGATGATCGATACAATGGTTTTTGCCATTACATCGACAGTGATGTGTTTTTTTGACATCCGGTTCAGTCAGAGTGAATTTTATGGAATCGGTTTTCTCCTCGGCTGTTTTCTTTTCCTGGTCGTAAGCTATGTGAATCTTAGAAAATACACAGAAAATCTGGAGTATGAGGTCTTAAGCCTTAAGCCATTTGTGCCGGAAGAACCCCGTCGTACAAAGCACTTTATTAAACTAAAGAAACAAGTTAAAATATGAGAGGCGGCAGGATCGTGAAAGCCCTTTGCGGCGAAACGATTTGTAAATATATTGATCATTTTCCTGGAGAATATATATGAAAAAAACAACATTCATGGCTTCAATGATTGCGATGCTAAGCTTTGCGACGATGATCCCGTCGTATGCAGCGGAACGCTTCATGATATCAGAGGACGGTACGACGAAGCTCTACACACTAAGTGACACGGCTGATACAGTCATCGCGGAGGCTATCGCATCGATAGGCGGAGACAGTGCTTCTGCTCCTGCGGCGGAGTATCTCGTCACAGGCGATGCGACACCTTTTTCCGGATGGTATGAAAACAAGACAACCAGGGAAAATGCCTATTACCAGGATGGAAACCGTTACACCGGATGGTATACACTCGATGCATCAGGAGACCAGATGTATTTTGCAGATGGGATTCTGTTCGGCGGCTGGGTCATAGACGACGGTAACTTCTATTATCTCAATCCGAAAACCGGCCTCATGGCGAAGAACCAGACGGTCGGCAACTTCTATGTTGACGAAACAGGAAAAGCAGTTTTTGATACGACGACAGAGGATGGCCGGGAATATGGTTACAATGGTGCACTCATCCGTAAAGGAAAACCGTCGCAGGAGCTCAATGAGAAGGTGTATATCTATCGGAACATTCTTGTCGAGCATCCGGATTGCTATGCCGCCTTTTCCGGTAAGGACGGCAACGGCTATCAGTTCCTGAAGGAATCGGACAATGGCTACACCTGGTTTACCTACAAGGCACTGCATCTCTATGAACGCAATGCGGATGGCACGATGGGCAAGCTTCTTTATGCAGGGGATGGCTGCTTCCGTTCCGATGCCATCATTGAACTGAAACAGACCGACGGCAGCATCAAATATATCAGCCCTGCCGCCATCATTAATGACGGAAACGGCACCTTCAACGCAGAGCGGATCTACATCGACCCGGCTGGGTTTATCAGCTACGTGAAGGCTTGAACTTAGTAAGGAAAGCGGATAAAACCAAACTATGACAATACAGCAGCTAAAACAGGTCATCACGGTAGCGGATGCCGGCTCTATGAACGAAGCAGCGAAACGGCTCTACATTACACAGCCGTCCCTTTCCGCAGCCATCAAGAGCCTCGAAAAGGAAATCGGCCTTGAAATATTCAACCGTTCCAACCGCGGTATCGTGACGACCCCCGAAGGAGAAGAATTCCTGGGATATGCCCGCCAGATCACAGAGCAGTACGACCTCATGGAGGACAAGTACGGCACGAACGGCCAGCGGAAAAAGAAATTCTCCGTATCGATGCAGCACTACACCTTCGCTGTCGAAGCGTTCATTTTCCTTGCCCGCCAGTTCGGCATGGACACCTACGAATTTGCCGTAAAAGAAACAAAAACCATGGAGGTCATCGAAGATGTGAAAAACCAGACCTCCGAAATTGGCGTCATCTATATGAATGACTTCAACCGAAACGTCATCGGCAAAATCCTCCGCGAGGACTCCCTTGAGTTCATCCCGCTTTTTGACTGCCACATCTACGTGTTCATGTCAAAATCAAACCCGCTCGCGAACCGTGAGCTTCTCACGATGCAGGACCTCGAAGAATACCCCTGCCTTAGCTTCGACCAGGGCCAGCGAAACTCCTTCTACTTCGCTGAAGAAGTCCTCAGCACCTACGATTACAAACGAATCATCAAGTGCGACGACCGTGCGACCTTCCTGAACCTAATGGTCGGCCTGAACGGCTACACCCTCTGCTCCGGCATCATCTGCCAGGAACTAAACGGACCCGAATACACGGCCGTTAAACTAGATACCAAAGAAACCATGACCATCGGCTATATCAAAAAGAAAAAGATCCCGTTAAGCACCCTCGGCGAACGCTACGTCGAAGAGCTTAAGAAATACGAAACACAAGCCCTATAAAAGGAGACTGCATGACACAAAATACTACGACTTTTTTGCTCGCAATCCTGGCGATCGCGGCGGTATGCATCATTGGCTATATTCTTTGGCGTCGCGAAAAACGTAAACGCGACCAGAAACTGACCATTCATTTGACTGAAGACGAAAAACTCTACGTAGGCCTCGACGCAAAAGCCGACCTCCTCCACGTCGCCGGCATCCTCATCGAAGGTCTCGGTGGCCGAGAAAACGTCGAAGACGTCATCGCCGACGGCAACCGCCTGAAAGCAACAATTCGCGAATATGATAAGGTAAAAGAAGATGTACTTCGCACTGCTCATACGGGTGCTATTCTAAGACCTTCCAAAACCGCCGTCCACATCATAGTAGGCAAGCAGGCAAATGAAGTTGCCAACCTTATGAAGCAACAACTGAAAGACCAGTAATTCAAGAAAGGGCAGCAGTGGACCGGCCGATAGCATTTGCATGCCATCGGCCGGATCACTGCTGCCCCTTCTTGATTTTACGTAGCACTTAATTTATAATCAAACCGTTTCTGTGCAGGCGCCGTTCATAAAACGACGTTATGCCTGAAGATAGATGTATAAAAGGAGATAGGCGTTCATGTTTAAAAAAGTTGATTCCAATATGAACTTTGTCGAGCGCGAAAAGGAAGTCGAGGATTTCTGGAAGGAAAATAACATCTTCGAGGAGTCCATCAAGGAACACGAGGGCGATCCGTCCTACGTCTTCTACGACGGCCCGCCAACCGCAAACGGCAAGCCCCATATCGGACATGTAGAAACCCGTGCCTTTAAGGATATGATCCCGCGGTACCATGCGATGAAGGGACGTATGGTTCCGAGAAAGGCCGGCTGGGATACCCACGGACTTCCGGTTGAACTCGAGGTTGAGAAGGAGATCGGAATTAATGGTAAAGACCAGATCGAAAAGTACGGTATAGCGCCTTTCATTGATCTCTGCAAGGAGAACGTCTGGAAGTACAAGGGCATGTGGGAGGATTTCTCCTACAAGGTCGGCTTCTGGGCGGATATGGATAACCCGTATGTCACCTATCATGATGACTATATCGAGTCCGAGTGGTGGGCTCTCAAGGAAATCTGGAAGAAAGGCCTTCTCTACGAGGGCTTTAAGGTTGTGCCCTATTGTCCGCGTTGCGGCACCCCGCTTTCAAGCCACGAGGTAGCACAGGGCTATAAGGATCTGACCGAGCGCTCCGCGATAGTCCGTTTCAAGGCAAAAGAGGGAGATTACTTCTTCCTTGCATGGACGACCACACCGTGGACACTTCCGTCAAATACCGCACTCTGCGTACATCCGGACCTTTCTTACAGCAAGGTGAAGGCATGCGATGGCAACACCTATGTACTCTGCACATCGCTCCTTGATAAGGTTCTTTCACCACTTGCAAAGGATGGTGAGAAGGCTTACGAAGTAATTGAAACCTATAAGGGTTCCGAGCTTGTAGGCATTAGCTATGAGCCACTCTATGAGTGCGCTGCAAAGGAAGCCGAGAGACAGCATAAAAAGGCACATTTTGTTGTATCAGACACTTATGTCAGCGATAGCGATGGTACTGGTATCGTACACATTGCACCTGCATTTGGTGAAGACGATGCCCGGATCGGCCGTGAAAATAACCTTCCGCTCATCAAATTCGTTGACGAGAAGGGCCGCATGACCTCCCAGACGCCGTTTGCCGGTATGCGCTGCAAGCCGACGGAAAAGGAGATGAAGGAGGGCACGATCAGCGCTGACCCTGAGGTTCTGAAGGATCTTTCTGCGCGGAAGCTTCTCTATGATGCACCGAAGTTCACCCACGCCTATCCGCATTGCTGGCGCTGTGATACCCCGCTCATCTACTATGCACGTGAGTCCTGGTTCATCAAGATGACCGCAGTTCGTGATGATCTCGTAAAGAACAACAATACCGTCAAGTGGTACCCGCCGACGATCGGTACCGGTCGTTTCGGCGCCTGGATTGAGAATGTCCAGGATTGGGGCCTTTCTAGAAACCGTTACTGGGGCACACCGCTCAATATCTGGCAGTGTGACGACTGCGGCGAGCAGGAGGCCATCGGGTCGATTCAGGAGCTTAAGGAGCAGTCCACGAACTACCAGGAGGTACTCGACGAGCTGAAGAAAGCTGGTAAAGAGGGCTACAGCTCTGACTACGTCGGCTATGAGCATATCGAGCTTCATAAGCCGTATGTCGATAAGCTGACCTGCCGTTGCCCGAAGTGCGGCGGACTCATGCATCGTGTACCGGAGGTCATCGACTGCTGGTTTGATTCTGGTGCGATGCCATATGCACAGCATCATTATCCGTTCGAGAACCAGGAGCTTTTCAAGTCCCAGTTCCCGGCACAGTTTATCTGTGAGGCCGTCGATCAGACAAGAGGCTGGTTCTATTCTCTTCTTGCCGAGTCCACGATCCTCTTTGACAAGGCACCGTTTGAGTCTGTTCTCGTCCTCGGCCATGTCCAGGATGAAAACGGCCAGAAGATGTCGAAGTCAAAGGGCAATGCCGTCGACCCGATGGAGGCCCTCACGAAGCACGGCGCCGACGCCATCCGCTGGTTCTTCTATACGAACTCGGCGCCATGGCTCCCGAATCGCTTCCATGATAAGGCCGTCATCGAAGGACAGCGTAAGTTCCTTAGTACGCTCTGGAATACCTATGCGTTCTTCGTGCTGTATGCAAACATTGACAGCTTCGACCCGACGAAATATTCACTCGAGTATGACAAGCTTTCCGTTATGGACAAGTGGCTTCTTTCGAAGCTCAACACCTGCGTAAAGACCGTCGACACTGATCTTGATCAGTTCAAGATCCCGGAGGCAGCAAACGCACTACAGGAGTTCGTCGATGATATGTCGAACTGGTATGTCCGTCGTTCCCGTGAGCGCTTCTGGGCGAAGGGCATGGAGCAGGATAAGATCAATGCCTACATGACGCTCTACACGGCACTTGTGACCTTCTCGAAGGCTGCAGCGCCGATGGTACCGTTTATCACGGAGTCAATCTATCGTAATCTTGTCTGCTCTGTTGATCCGAATGCGAAGAAGTCTGTCCATCTCTGCCTCTTCCCGACGGCGGATGAGTCGATGATCGATACAGAGCTTGAGAAGAACATGGATGAGGTCCTTCACATCGTGCTCCTTGGCCGTGCAGCCAGAAATGAAGCACAGGTCAAGAATCGTCAGCCGGTACCGGCGATGTATGTCAAGGCGGAGCATGAACTCGATACTTTCTTCTCGGATATCGTGAAGGATGAGCTCAACACGAAGAAGGTTGTCTTCCAGGAAGATCTTCGTGCGTTCACAGCCTATACCTTTAAGCCGCAGCTCCGGACCGTCGGCCCGAAGTATGGCAAACATCTCAATTCAATTCGGACTTATCTCACCGAGATGGACGGCTCGAAGGCGATGGATACACTGGACGCAGAGGGCGTGCTTAAGTTCACAGTAGATGGTGATACCGAGGTCGCACTCACGAAGGATGACCTTCTCATCGATGTCGCAAAGAAGAGCGGCTTCGTGACAGAGGAGGACGCAGCCTACACCATCGTACTCGATACGAACCTGACACCGGAGCTCATCGAAGAGGGCTATGTCCGTGAGGTTATTTCGAAGCTGCAGACCATGCGTAAGGAAGCCGGCTTCGAGGTCATGGACCACATCACAATTTATGTAAAGGACAACGAAAAGCTCATATCATTTATTAAAAATAATGAAAATGAGATTAAAAAGGTTGTCATGGCGGATGAAATCGTTTATGGTGGAACAGAAGGATATGAAAAGTCCTGGGACATTAACGGTGAAAATCTGACACTTGCAGTTAAGAAAAACTGATTTTAGCCGAATTACCAAGCAGGACATATTCTTGATAGAACATGTCCTGCTTGTTTTTTACTACTGCAGGCAGCTGCAGAGTCAATCTGAAGGTAAGATGCAGAGGGGGGAAGCATTGGACTAGCCCTGCATGACGCCGGAGGGAACAGGAGGGGGAAGCATGGTATCTGATCTAAAGAAAGGACAGAACGTGGACAAATTCGATAAGGAAGCTTTTAAGAGAGACGTAGAAGTAACCGCGCGGAAGCTTTACCGGAGATCCCTTGAGGATCTCAATGACAAGGAGGCCTTTCATGCGGTGGCCTATGCGGTAGAGGATCTCATCATCGATGACTGGATGGCAACACAGAAGGCAGCCGAGAAGAATGATGCGAAGAGAGTGTACTATCTTTCCATGGAGTTCCTGATGGGCAGAGCACTCGGTAACAACATCATTAATCTGACTGCACACGAGGGCATCAAGCAGGCGATCAAGGAGCTGGGACTAGATCTAAATGCTCTGGAGGATGCAGAGCCGGACTGGGCGCTCGGTAACGGCGGTCTCGGAAGACTCGCAGCCTGCTTCCTGGATTCCCTTGCTACGCTTGGCTATTGGGCATGCGGCTGTGGTATCCGCTATAAGTATGGCATGTTCAAGCAGCAGATTGTCGACGGTTATCAGAGAGAGGTACCGGATGACTGGCTTCGTGACGGCAACCCCTTTGAGCTTCGTCGTGCTGAGCTCCAGAAGGAGGTCAAGTTCGGCGGCTGGGTAGAGACCGTTAATGAAAACGGCAAGCTTCATTTCGAGCAGAAGGGCTATCAGTCCATCGTGGCAATCCCGTATGATACGCCGGTTGTAGGCTATGGCAATCATGTCGTGGATACCCTTCGTGTCTGGGATGCGCAGGCAAAGGATACCTTCCGTCTTGAGGAGTTCGACAAGGGCAACTATGAGAAGGCTGTCGAATCCGAGAATATGGCTTCGAATATTGTTGAAGTTCTTTACCCGAATGATAACCACTATGCCGGTAAGGAGCTTCGTCTCCGCCAGCAGTATTTCTTTATCTCTGCATCCGTACAGACCGCGGTGAAGGAGTATTACGACAGACATAACAAGGATATCCATCATCTGTATGAGAAGGTTGCGTTCCAGCTCAATGATACGCATCCGACGGTAGCAGTGCCGGAGCTCATGCGTGTACTCATGGATGACTATGGCTTAAGCTGGGATGAGGCGTGGGAGATTACGACGAAGACCTGTGCCTATACGAACCACACCATCATGGCAGAAGCCCTGGAGAAGTGGCCGATCGAGCTTTTCTCGAAGCTGCTTCCTAGAATTTATCAGATTGTCGAGGAGATCAACCGCCGCTTCTGCGACCAGATTCGTGCACAGTACGGCGCACAGGCTGAAGACAAGATTTCCCGCATGGCCATCATTTACAACGGCCAGGTACATATGGCGCGTCTTGCCATCGTCGGCGGGCATGCGGTGAACGGTGTTGCGAAGCTTCATACGGAGATTCTCAAGAAGGTAACTCTGAAGGACTTCTACGAGATGTATCCGGACAAGTTCTCGAACAAGACGAATGGTATCACACCGCGTCGTTGGCTTCTCCATGCAAATCCGGAGCTTGCGGACTGGGTATCCACAAAGATTGGGGATGGCTGGATCACGGACCTCACGAAGATCAAGAAGCTCGAAGTTTATGCGGATGATCCGAAGTGTCAGGCGGAGTTTATGGCCATTAAGCGGCACAACAAGGAGCGTCTCGCGAAGTATATTTATGAGCATAACGGCGTGAAGGTTTCTACGGATGCCATCTTTGATGTGATGGTAAAGCGTCTTCATGAGTACAAACGTCAGCTGATGAACATCCTTCATGTCATGTATATTTACAATCAGTTGAAGGATCACCCGGATATGCCATTCTATCCGCATGTTTATATCTTCGGTGCAAAGGCGGCAGCAGGCTACAAGACTGCGAAGCTTACCATCAAGCTCATCAACAACGTTGCAAATGTCATCAATAACGATGCATCGCTTCATGACAAGCTGAAAGTGGTATTCATCGAGGATTATAAGGTCTCCAATGCTGAGATCATCATTCCGGCAGCGGATATCTCGGAGCAGATTTCCACGGCATCGAAGGAGGCCTCCGGTACGTCGAACATGAAGCTCATGCTAAACGGCGCACTGACGCTTGGTACGATGGATGGCGCGAATGTCGAGATTGTAAAGGAAGTCGGTGAGGACAATGCCTTCATCTTCGGCATGTCCGCGGATGAGGTCATCGAGCTTGAGCATAACCGCTCCTATCAGCCGATGGATATTTTTAACAACAATCAGGAAATCCGCCGCGTGCTGATGCAGCTGGTGAATGGCTATTACAGCCCGGAGAACCCGGAGCTGTTCCGTCCGCTGTATGATTCACTGTTGAATACAAACGAGTCGGATGTTGCCGACCGGTATTTCATTCTTCGTGACTTTGCGTCCTATGATGAGGCGCAGCGGAAGGCAGTCGAGAAGTATCAGGATGAGGCATGGTGGGCACGTGCGGCGATCCTCAATACGGCAAATGCCGGGAAGTTCTCGTCTGACCGAACCATCGAGGAGTACGTGCATGACATCTGGCACCTCGAGCCGATGAAGTTGACAGTCTGAGATAAACCGGACGGGGCTGCCGCGCGAAGCACGAGCGCGGCAGTCCCTGTTTTACGTTTTATTGAGGAAGTAGAGGATGCGTTCGGTTTCCTGATAGCCCATGGTCTGGTAGAGATGTAATGCAGGGAGGTTTGTGGAGCTGACCTGGAGTAGGAGCTTCCGGTAGTGGCCGTCCGGGGTGGTTTCGAGGGCTTGCATGAGCTCTCGTCCATGGCCCGCGTGCTGGTATTTTTCGTAGACTAGGACTCCATACACATACAGGGTTTCTTTGTCGTAGGGTGTTGTATGGAGTTCACCGAATTTTGTGGAGAGCTGTTCGCCTGGATTTTTGATCGGGCGAGGCAGCTCTTTTTGCATGAGGAGTTCGTCGTATTGGTGGATGGCACCGATCGCGGAGAGGGTTTCGTAGGCGTCGGGGCAGACGAAGGGGAGGGCTGGTGCGATGTCGGGGACGGAGGCATTTGCATCGGAGGAAGTGAATTGTGAAGGTGCTTCGGCACCTTCTATAGCAAAGGGGGTCACAGGACGTTTCAGCATGAAGCGAATGCGGTAACCGCGGAAATCGTCCAGGAGGCTCTGGTAGCACATGGTAAACATGCCGATACCGCGCATAACGGGTGTCGTGAAGGCTTCAATTTCGAGAACATCCTGACCATCGATGGTCTCGCCAAGCTTGTACCCGGAAAGGATAGCGAAAAGAGGACTGTCGACGCCGCTTTCCTCCGGGCCATCGTTACGAACGAGGTAATAGAAATCACCATCCAGATCCGAGTCATAAGCTGTATGGTCATAGGCGTTGCATTCCTCGACCAGTTGTCGTACTGCTTTTTCATCTGTTTTGTCGAGTTCTTTCAGAAGTTCTGCTTCCATTTACTGATTCCTTTCAGGATTTTCAATAAAGAATATGAATGATCGAAATTTTGTTAGCAACAAATAAGGCTGCTGTGCTATGCACTGCAGCCTCTACCTACAAATAATAATTTAGGCTAAAAGAGTTTCAGTTTCTTTTTTGATGATATCATCAACGGCTTCTCTTAAAACTCTGGAGCAGCTGATACCGTGCCTTTCAACGTAGGTGTTCATCCATGCAGGAATCGTAAGAGTTTTCTTTACTGCCTTTTCTCCATATTTCTCTGCATATGCATCCATGTCAAGAGCTACCATACTAAGAAAGCCGTTCGTTGGTGCGTGAAAAGAATGAATATCTGATGCCTTTGGAGGATTTTTACCGTCCTCTAATTCAGTTAAAATCCATCCACTTGCAGCGTCTTCGGCCATGAACATAGTATCTGCAATACCATAGCCTTCTGTTACACAGCCTGGAAGATCGGGAAATTCTACAGTATAACCATCCTCATCATCAAAATGAGTAAAAATTGCAGGATAAGTTAGTTTCATCATTGACCTCCAACTAAATACCAGCATATCGTTTGATACTTTTTACAGTTTCCGGTTGAATATCCTTACCGGCGTGTTCAGGTACAGTTACTGTTCCGGGTTTTGTCGGATGCTTATATTGATGATGAGAACCAACTTTGCGTACTTCGTACCACCCATCTTTTCTAAGCATACTATCAACTTCGCGAAAACGCATAACGGCACCTCCTTTCAAGCACTATAACACGTATTATACGTATCGTCAAGACTTTTGAATTCAAGTGTTTTTGACACCCATATACTACTTATGCTAGAATAAAAAGACCTTTGGGATATTATAAGTTTATTTGTTGATTTACCGGAGAAAGTTTGGTGAACAGTATGGAGAAAATATATAAGCTGATGAGAAGGACGGGTGCGGGTTCGATCGCGCTTGGGATCGTAATTTTGGTAGCCGGTGTGACAGTAGGGGTGCTTAGTATCATTAATGGAGCACTGCTTTTAAGAAATAAGAACGATATTACCTTCTGATGGCGAAGCATAAGACAAGAAACCAGCGGCTCGGCTGGGTTCTTTTTGTGTTGTATTTGCTGCTTCTTATCCATCTCATGTTTTTTTCGGATATGGATGGACGGTCTTTCATGGGAAGGGCGGATGCAGAGTATAATTTTCAGCCGTTTCGGGAGATCCGGCGGTACATCGTGCATGCGCGGGAAATCGGGCTGTATGGGGTCTTCATCAACCTGTTTGGTAATATCGCAGGTTTCGTACCGTTCGGCTTTACGATTTGTATCATTAGTTCACGGTGCCGTTCGAGGCTCTACTACACGGCGATCGTGTCATATCTTCTTTCTTATGGTATCGAGATGGCACAGCTTTTGTTCCGGGCCGGCAGCTGCGATGTCGATGATATCATCCTGAATACGACGGGCGGTATTCTCGGGTATGTTCTCTTCCGGATCGTGCAATATTTCCGGAGTCGGCATTATGAAAAGACACATAGAGGGAAATCCTTTGGCGGAAAAAAAGAAACGTTTTAACTATATAAAGAAGAAAATTGCAAAGGGGACTGTTCCGGCGTTGGTCTTTTTCCTCGTCTCACTTGTGGCTATGATCGTGGCAGTCGTGATTTCGGTTCGAATGGCGGGGCAGGGCCCCGCGATCGTCGGCGCACTTGGGATGAGTACGATGCTTTGCGCTGTGATGTCACTCATAGCAGGCTTCACAGCTTTTCGCAGAAAAGAAGAGGAAAATGTACGACCGGTACAGGCAATCATGGTGCTGGATATTGCCATGCTTCTTTTCTTTCTGGTGATCGTCATCGTCGGAGTGCTCGCATGAGTGAAGAATATATCGGTATGGAGTGGTCACAGGATATTTTGGAAAGACTTCAGATGATAGCGTATGAGGAGACGGTGCGGGAGCCTTTTCGAAAGTATTTTCGGACGACTGCGACGTTTCTTTCAGCGCTTCTCATGGGTTCGTCGGATGACAATTTCCTTTTGCCACCTTATCGTTATCTGGATGCAGATTATCATGTACGTGAGTTATCACCATACGGCAGCAGCTTTTCAGTTCTTTCTATGGAGCTATATCGCCTGATACCGGCCATTCATGAAGGCAGAATCGAACATGTGAAGGCAACGTTATATACCTTCATTGAACTCTATTGCATGTTTGAGGAGGATTATCTTCCGGAAAACAAGGATGGTGTCAGATGCCTCCCGGATCCTCAACGAGTGCAGGATGTGCTTTACGCTTATGCATACGATTATTCGGAGCTTTTTCTGACAGAACAGTTGGATCAGATTTTTGGCAACAAAAAAAACATGTATAGTGTTTCGTTTTTGTTCCCGATTGAGAATTCCACCTTTGATACGATACAGCTGCCGGAAGAGATTGCTTCTGGCCATCAATATGACCTCACACTGGTTTTGGGAGAGCGTATCGTCTCCAGGCTTTTGGAAGAACTAAAACAGTACCTTTTAGAAAATAAGATTACTAAGGCAGAAGGAGAAAGACTGCTTGTAATTCTGAAGCGAAGCGATGCTTTGACTTCTGATCAGACACGTCTCACGAAACATCAAAAAAAGGTACTTTTAATCTTTGGAAAGGAAACAGAGCGGTTAGTACAGGAGCTTCCAGGGTAGCCGTCTTTTTTACATGAATACAAAGAAATCAAAAAAAAGAATAGCGGCACTGCTCCTGGTTTGCCTCATGTTGTGCCTGCATGTAACAGCCTTCGCGGATTGGAATTTTCCATACACAGAGCTGACGGCAGAGTCCGGCATCGTGATGGATGCTGATACTGGCGGCATTCTTTTCGGGAAGGATATGCATGCTCATAAATATCCGGCTTCGATCACGAAGGTGCTGACGGCACTCGTCGTGCTCGAACATTGTAAGCCGACCGACAAGGTCACCCTTACCCACGATGATGTGTACAATGTTGACTTCGGCTCATCGAACGCCCAGCTGGAGGAGGGTGACACACTTACCGTCGAGGATCTCCTGAACGCGATGCTTCTGAAATCCGCGAATGAAGCAGCTAATGCTTTGGCCTGCTATGTCGCCGGCTCCCGCGAAGCGTTTGCCGATCTTATGAATGAGACCGCAATCGCGCTCGGCTGCGTCGACAGTCATTTCACAAATCCGTCCGGCCTTTTCGATGAAAACCATTACACCTCGGCCTATGATATGGCGCTCATCGGTGCGGAAGCCATGAAAAATCAGGACTTTCTCGAGGTAGAATCCCATATGTCCTACAAGATGCCGGCGACCATCCGGCTTCCGGAAGGCAGCACGGTTTACATGGAGCATAAGATGCTCCGGCCGGATACCCAGTATTCCGACAGCCGTGTGGTTGCCGGGAAAACCGGCTACACCGTCGACTGTGGCAATACACTCATCACGATGGCAGAGGATAATGGCAGAAGACTCGTTGCAGTTGTGCTGAAGGATAAGAATCCACAGCATTATCTGGATACGGAGGCACTTTTGAACCTCGGGTTTGATGAGACAGAGAACCTTCCAGTGCCGGATGGCATGGTCAGTCTGGATGAAATCCGAAGCCGCCTCGTCGCAGACACCATCATTTCCGATGAGACTAAGACATCGGATTTGCATTTTTCCTCTGACATGCTCGTTTCCCTTCCGAAGGGCTCTTCGACGGATGGCATCACCTGGGACCTCCAGTACAACCTTCCGAAGGGTGTTTCAGAGGATACCGTCGCCGAAGTCCGCTTCTATGCCGGCGACCTCGAAATCGGTAAATACTACGTAGAAAAAGAACAATCCATCCGCGTCCAGTTTGAAGAAGCCCCGACCACCACAAAGGTAGCCGTCGCCGCCTCCGTCTCCTTCGTGACAGTAGCCCTCATCATTGCCGCCATCTTCTTCAGCGGCGGTCTCACCCTCGGCCTAAAAAACGTCCACGACGACCACAAACTCAAAAAGAAAATGCAGAATCGCCGCCGCCAGCGCCTCCAGGACATGAACATGTCTGAAGAAGAGTTTAAACAACTCGTGGATGCCAGAAAGAACCGTAAAAATAATTCTGAAATAAATTCTTCTCTATAAGGAAAGCCAAAGAAGTAAAGAGCGAGGAGAAAGCGAGCTAGGGTGCCCCTTCACCCCGCTCGCTTTCTCCTCGTTCATAAAACCTCTGCGAAGAACTTGTCACAGAAGTAAAATTCTGATATGATTGTTGAAATTTATGAGAAGGAGCAATCATGAAATTTACGAAGATGCAGGGCGCGGGCAACGACTATGTCTACGTGGACTGCTTTTCGGAGAAGGTCAGTGATCCGTCGGATCTCGCAATCCGGATCGCCGACCGGCACTTCGGTGTCGGTGGCGACGGACTCATCCTGATCGAACCGTCGGAGCGGGCAGATGCGTACATGCATATGTTTAACTTAGACGGATCCGAAGGCAGCATGTGTGGCAATGGCATTCGCTGCGTGGCAAAATATATTTACGATCACGGCATCATACCGAAGGATCGTACAGAAGCAGTCATCGATACCAAATCGGGACTTAAGAAAATCAGGCTGTATACAGAACATGGAAAAGTGACCGGTGCAACGGTGGATATGGGCACAGCGAAGCTGACGTCCGAACTTCCGGAGAAGATCACCGTGCACGGGATGGAGCTTTCTTTCATCGGCATTGACGTCGGTAATCCCCACGCAGTGTATTTCCTTTCTGATAATCCAGCCCTTGGTGTTTCTAAGGTCTCTGATTTGGATTTTCTTTTATATGGGATAGATTTTGAGACGCATCCCAGGTTCCCGGAGCGTGTAAACTCCGAGTTTCTTCGTGTCATCTCGGATACGGAAGCGGATTTCCGTGTGTATGAGCGGGGATCGGGCGAAACGCTGGCCTGCGGAACCGGTGCAACTGCATCCGTGGCTGCTGGTGTGTTGGCAGGGAAGTTTCGGAAAGACACCGATGTCACGATTCATCTCATCGGCGGGAATCTCAAGATTCGATTCGATTCCGCGACCGGTCACATGTTTATGACCGGCCCGGCTGTAGAAGTATTCTCGGGTGAATGGAATAACTGAGCGCTTTTTATACCGGCTGAGAAAACAATCAGATTGAGCCGAACAAGGAAGCATTGGAAAATTGGATCTGCGCGAAGTATTCGCAGCAGCTTTTGAAGGAGGGGAAGCAATGGACGCATTTCTGATACTGGAGGATGGTACAGTGTTCAAGGGCACGTCGATTGGTGCCGAGAAGGAGGTCATTTCGGAGATCGTGTTTAATACCTCCATGACCGGCTATCTTGAGGTACTGACCGACCCGTCCTATGCGGGACAGGCCGTCGTCATGACATATCCTTTGATCGGGAACTATGGCATCTGCTACGAGGATATGGAGTCGGAACGGCCGTGGCTTGACGGCTATATCGTACGCGAATTAAGCCCGATGCCGAGTAACTTCCGGTCGGAAAATACGATTCAGAATTTTCTGAAGCAGAACGATATCCCGGGTGTGTCCGGTATCGATACAAGAGCGCTCACGAAGCTTCTCCGCGACAAGGGCACGATGAACGGCATGATCACGACGAAACGCTATCATAAAGAGGACATGCCTGCGCTCCTTGAGAAAATCCGTGCTTATACAGTAACCGGTGTCGTCATGAAGACGACGACCAAGAAGGTCTATGCCCTTCAGGCGGAGAATCCGGATGGCACACGCTATACGGGTGATCAGGAGCCGAAGCGGGTAGCATTCCTCGATGTCGGTGCGAAGCGGAATATGATCCGGCTTCTCCAGCGGCATGGCTGTGATGTAACGGTTTATCCTGCCGATACCCCTGCGGAGACGATCCTTTCGCAGAATCCGGACGGCATCTTCATATCAAACGGCCCCGGGGACCCGAAGGAGAATGTCTCCATCATCGCGGAAATCAAAAAATTATATAACTCTGATACGCCGATTTTTGCGATCTGTCTCGGCCACCAGCTGATGGCACTGGCAACCGGTGCCGATACCTATAAGCTGAAGTATGGCCATCGAGGCGGCAATCATCCGGTAAAGGACCTCTCCACCGGCCGCGTGTATATCACCTCGCAGAACCATGGCTATGCCGTCGATCCGAAATCACTGGATCCGAACGTCGCGGAGGAAGCATTTGTCAATGTTAACGATAAGACGAATGAAGGCCTCGCGTATAAAGGAAAGAACATCGTGACGGTACAGTATCATCCGGAGGCATGTCCGGGACCGCAGGATTCGAGATATCTGTTTGATCGGTTTATGAAGATGATGGAGGAGGGTTGAGATGAGAGATACAAGCATTAAGAAGGTTCTTGTGATCGGCTCCGGCCCGATCGTCATTGGCCAGGCGGCCGAGTTTGACTATGCCGGCACGCAGGCCTGCCGTTCACTCCATGAAGAGGGCGTCGAGACAGTGCTTCTCAACTCGAACCCTGCGACTATCATGACCGATAAGGATATCGCCGATCATGTATACATTGAGCCGCTGACGCTTGAGGTGGTTGAGAAGCTGATTGAGAAGGAAAAGCCGGATTCCGTGCTGCCGACACTTGGCGGCCAGGCGGGCCTTAACCTTGCGATGGCGCTCGATGAAGCGGGATTTTTGAAATCGCATAACGTTCGCCTCATCGGTACGACAGCACTGACCATCAAGAAGGCGGAGGATCGTCTCATGTTTAAGGAGACGATGGAGAAAATTGGCGAACCGGTCGCACCGTCCGAGGTGGTACATTCGGTCGAGGATGGCCTCAGAGTTGCGGGTGAGATCGGCTATCCGGTTGTACTGCGCCCGGCGTATACGCTCGGTGGCTCCGGCGGCGGTATTGCGGAGAATGAAGATGAGTGCCGTGAAATCCTTGAGAATGGCCTCCGTCTTTCCCGTGTGCATGAGGTGCTCGTGGAGCGCTCCATTGCGGGCTGGAAGGAAATTGAATATGAGGTGATGCGGGATTCCGCCGGCAATGTCATCACCGTCTGCAACATGGAAAATATCGACCCGGTCGGTGTACATACCGGCGACTCCATCGTCGTCGCGCCGTCGCAGACGCTGTCTGATAAAGAGTATCAGATGCTTCGTACGTCAGCTCTTAATATTATTACGGAGCTCGGCATCACGGGCGGCTGCAACGTGCAGTATGCGCTCCATCCGGAAAGCTTCGAGTATTGCGTCATCGAGGTAAATCCGAGAGTGTCCCGGTCGTCTGCATTGGCTTCAAAGGCGACCGGCTATCCGATTGCGAAGGTGGCGGCGAAGATCGCGCTCGGCTACACACTGGATGAGATTAAAAATGCAGTCACCGGGAAAACGTATGCGTCCTTCGAGCCGATGCTTGACTATTGCGTCGTGAAGATGCCGCGTCTCCCGTTCGATAAGTTCATTACAGCTGAGCATCTGCTTGGTACGCAAATGAAGGCGACCGGCGAGGTGATGGCTATCGCGAATAACTTCGAGGGCGGCCTCATGAAGGCGATCCGTTCCCTCGAGCAGCATGTCGACAGCCTGCTTTCTTATGATTTCTCGGAGCTTGACGATCATGATCTTCGTAAGATGCTGCATCGTGTCGATGATCGGCGAATTTGGGTGATCGCCGAGGCACTGCGCCGTGGCTATAGCTATTCAGAGATCCATCAGATTACGAAGATCGACGAGTGGTTTATCGATAAGATCCAGATTCTCGTCAACATGGAGAAGCGGCTTCATAATGAATCCATGAACGAAACTCTGCTCCGTGAAGCAAAGCGGATTGAGTTCCCGGATAATGTGATCGCGCGGCTCTCTGGCTACACCGAAGACGAGATTCGGGAAATGCGCGAAAAGTGGGGTATCACCGCAGCGTTTAAGATGGTCGATACCTGTGCCGCAGAATTCGAAGCGGAGACACCGTACTACTACAGTGTATTCGGCTCCGAAAATGAATCCACCGGTGCGACAGCGGTCGGCCCGGATGGCAAGAAGAAAAAGAAGGTTCTGGTGCTCGGCTCCGGCCCGATTCGTATCGGCCAGGGTATCGAATTTGATTTCTGCTCGGTACATTCAACCTGGGCGTTTGAACGCGAAGGCTATGAGACCGTCATCATTAACAACAACCCTGAGACCGTTTCGACTGACTTCGATATCGCGGATAAGCTCTACTTCGAGCCGCTTACTGCGGAGGATGTGCGGAATGTTGTAGACATTGAGCATCCGGACGGTGCGGTCGTGCAGTTTGGCGGACAGACCGCGATCAAGCTGACGGCAGACCTCCAGAAGATGGGTGTGCCGATTTTAGGAACCCAGCCGGATGATGTCGATGCGGCAGAGGATCGTGAGCGGTTCGATGAGATCCTCCAGCAGACCGGCTGTCAGCGGGCAGCAGGTCATACGGTATTTACGGCAGAGGAAGCGAAGAAGGCAGCGAATGACCTCGGTTATCCGGTGCTCGTGCGTCCGTCCTACGTACTGGGCGGTCAGGGCATGCGTATCGCCATTAACGACCAGGATATCGACGAATATATCGGCGAGATCAACCAAATCGCGCAGGAGCATCCGATTCTTGTCGACAAATATATCCGTGGTACAGAGCTTGAGGTCGATGCCATTTGCGACGGCCATGATATCCTGATTCCGGGTATCATGGAGCATATCGAGCGAACCGGTATTCACTCTGGTGACTCGATTTCTGTGTATCCGTCGAAGTCTTTGACGCCGACTGCAAAGAAGAACGTCATCGATTACACGGAGCGGCTCGCGAAGGCACTGCATGTCATCGGCATGGTTAATATCCAGTTCATCGCTTGCGGTGATGAGGTGTATATCATCGAGGTGAACCCGCGGTCGTCCCGTACGGTACCATATATTTCGAAGGTGACGGGCATCCCGATCGTGCCGCTCGCAACGCAGATTATCTGCGGACATACGATCCGTGAGCTCGGCTACACACCGGGTCTTCAGAAGGAAGCTGATTACTACGCGATTAAGATGCCGGTATTCTCCTTCGAGAAGATCAAGGGCGCGGACATCAGCCTTGGACCAGAAATGAAATCGACCGGCGAGTGCTTAGGCATCGCGAAGAGCTTCAATGAAGCGCTTTACAAGGCATTCCAGGGCGCGGGCATCCAGCTTCCGAAGTACCGGAACATGGTGATCACCGTCCGTGATGAGGATAAGGAAGAAATCGTGCCGATCGCGAAGCGGTTTGAGACACTTGGCTACAAGATCTTCGCAACACATGGTACGTATCAGGCGTTGACAGCAGGCGGTGTCAAATGCTTCCAGGTACGAAAGGTGGAGCAGGAGTCGCCGAATATCCTCGACCTCGTGCTTGGTCATGAGCTCGATATCGTCATCGATACCCCGAAGGAGGGCGCGGAGGCTTCAAAGGATGGCTTCGTCATCCGCCGGAACGCGATCGAGACCGGTGTGAATGTTCTGACGGCGATCGATACGGCGCGGGCTTTGACAACGTCACTTGAGAACCGGTCGGAGGAGCTGCACCTCATCGATATCGCGAAATTGGATGAGGAGAAGGAGGCAAATGCATGAGCAAAAAGAGAATGGTCATCGCTTTAGGCCACAAGGACCTCGGCTTTACGCTGACCGAGCAGAAGGAGGCCGTGAAGCGGACGGCCGTTATGATCGGTGATTTCATCGAGGACGGCTATCAGGTGGCGCTCGTATTTTCGAACGCGCCGCAGGTCGGCATGATCCATACGGCGATGAAGGATCTGTCGGAGCATTACCCGAAGCAGTATGGCAAGGTGCCACTCAGTGTGTGCTCGGCGATGAGCCAGGGTATGATCGGGTATGATCTTCAGAATGCGGTGCGTGCGGAGCTTGTGAAGCGGGGTATCTACAAGACGGCGTCGACAGTGCTCACGCAGGTGCTCGTCGATCCGTATGATGAGAGCTTCTATAACCCGATCAAGAAGGTCGGGAAGATCATGGGACCGGAGGAAGCGAAGGCTGAAGAGGATAACGGAAACCATGTCATCATGGTAGCGGATGGAAAGTTCCAGCGCGTCGTGCCGGCACCGACACCGAAGTCCATCGTCGAGATTGATGCCATCAAGGCGCTTCTCGATGCAGACCAGGTCGTGATCGCGTGTGGCGGCGGTGGTATCCCGGTGCTCAGACAGGGCTCGGAGCTTAAGGGTGCAGCAGCGGTTATCGAGAAGGATCGGACGGCGGGACTCCTTGCAAAGGAGGTCGATGCGGATATTCTCCTCATCACGACGGCAGTTGACCATGTATCGCTTAACTTCGGTCAGCCGGATGAAAAGGCTATCGACAAGATGACGATTGAAGAGGCCGAGCAGTATATCAAGGATGGCCACTTCGAGTTCCGTTCCATGCAGCCGAAGGTCGAGGCAGGTGTCGATTTTGTCCAGTCCGGCAAGGATCGGAAGTGCATCATCACCTCGATGGAGCTCGCCGAGAAGGCCGTCGAAGGCCTCGCCGGCACCGCAATTATTTAAAATAAAAAGGGAGTGACAGGCTGAAGCTGGTCACTCCCTTCATTATTGTCAATGTGACACCGGGGACGGTTCTCTCTGTCAGCTTTTGGCATAGTATACATGCGAAATGCAATTATTCTATGCCTACTGAGAAATTCGATATTCTGAATGGGCATAGTAAATGCTTTGCGTTTTGTATTAATATGCCAAATAGGAAAATTGACAAAATAAAAAACTCCGAAACGCTGCTTCGGAGTTCTTTTAT
>Ga0256404_1005359_pt1 | contig 22799 bp, 18 predicted proteins | sample RumenRJG_01DNA_FD_185990 | JGI IMG/M metagenome (GOLD analysis project Ga0256404, IMG submission 185990) | Bovine rumen microbial communities from Lethbridge, Alberta, Canada - RJG_01 | ecosystem: Host-associated > Mammals > Digestive system > Stomach > Rumen | place: Canada: Alberta | collected... | reverse complement strand
GGCGTCGAAATCCAGATGAATTTTGCCTCTCTGCTTCCGGGATTCGATATCCGGTGATCGCGGGTGGTGCGGTAGTAGAAGCTTTCACCGGACTTCACATGATAAACGCGGTCGCCGAAATAGACGTTAATCCGTCCGCTGATCACATATCCGAACTCTTCGCCTGCATGAGGCTTATCCTCTTCGAGGGTGCTCTTCGGCTGAATCGTCACCAGCAGCGGCTCCATCTCAAACTTCTGCGCCGGAGGCACGAGCCATGTCCGCTCGTTTCCTGCCTCATCCTTTTTCACGAAATAATCATCCGGCCCGAAGACCACCTGCTCCTTTTCGTCCTGCTTGAAGAACTCAGCCGGTGTCGATCCGAGACACTCGATGAGGTCCATCAGCGTAACGACCGAAGGAGAAACCTGCCCGCGCTCAAGCTGTGAGATAAATCCCTTCGTCAGCTCAGTCCGGTCCGCCAGTTCCTGCTGCGTGAGCCCGTTCCGGTTCCGAAGGTCCTTCACTTTCCTTCCGATTTCACGGTTCACCTGTTCCTGTTCCATATGTATGCCCCGTCCCGGCAAAATCCGCGGATGCGGTTTTGCCGAATACAGCATCTCCCCGCCAACTGCCTGGGAGTGCGTAAGCTGCCCCGCCGCCTGAATCCGGGTTTAATCCACTCTCCGGCAGCGATCGCAATGCAAAACACAGAGTTTTTCATTGCTAAACTCTGCGCCAAGAACGAATTATACTATCACTAAACTTCCTGTCAATTATAAATACGAATTTTTTACATCCCGCGGAAAGATTTTACATAGATCACGCCATGGGGTCATGACTGTGCATCATGCGCGATACTGTATTTGCGGGCTGATCCGGGGTGACTTGCAGGTGCTGACTGCTGAATTCCGGCTTATCGCTCTGATCTGCAGGTTTTGACGGACAGAAGCAAAAAAGCATGACCCATCACCTGAATGAGTCATGCTTAAAGCTGCTGTAATAAAGCTACCGTGCAGAAACGGATACGCCGATATCTCTTCTCAGTTATTTTTGCCGTCCTTCTTCGCCCGGCTGTTGGTGTCAATGGACTTTCCGAACACAAAGAACCGGTCATACAGATATTCAAGCACGAAATTGCAGAGCATGTTGAGAATCGTGACGAGAATGCCGGGCCACTTCGCGGTCTCGGCGAGATAATTTCCCAGGATCGTGGACACCGGCGTAAAAACTGCATAGAACGCCGCCACCTTCAGCATCGCAATCGGAACATTGTTTGCCGACTGGAAGGTAAAATTTCGGTTCAGCGTAAAGTTCCATACAACCGAGGCGACGAGCGCGATCAGATAGCAGGGCCAGTACGGCCAGTCCGTAAATCCGTCAAGGAGTGTAAACAGTACCAGTTCAATTGCGCCGGCAGAAATGGAAAAAAGTGTGAACTTGATGGTGCGGACCAGTTCTTTATTCATATTGATATCCCCTCTCAGAAGCAGCGTCAAACTTATACCCCGCTGAGGCAAAATCCGCGGATGCGGTTTTGCCGAATGCGGCAGCCGGTGCTTCAGCACCGATGCTGCGGTTTGAAAGTCCTGCATCAGCAGGACTTTCAAACTTATACCTCGCTGAGGCAAAATCCGCGGATGCGGTTTTGCCGAATGCGGCAGCCGGTGCTTCAGCACCGATGCTGCGGTTTGAAAGTGACACATCGGTGTCACTTTCAAACGTTTGCCGCCGCAGATTTGTTCATTTCATGAAAGAGCTTCTCATTTGTCCTGTGAAGCTCGCAGAAGACCCGGTAGTTCCGGTCGTAAACCGGCTTATTGTCCGGATTCGGCGTGAATTTCTTCTCAACCGGAATGTAGTCTGAAACCTCCTCGATGCTCTTCATGAGCCCGAGGCCGACGCCCTCGGTCGCCGCGGCTCCGACTGCACCGACATTCTGCGGACTCGGAACGACCTCGATGGCGCGTCCCGTGATGTCCGAAAGGATCTGATCCGTCACATCGGAGAGTGCGCCTCCTCCGGCAAACCGGATCGGATCCGAGGTCTTAATCTTCTTGTCCTCGCACTCCAGCATCCAGCGAAGGTGATAGCAGACCCCCTCGACAACGGCGCGGATGAGCTCCGTTTTTCCGGTCTCCAGCCGGATGTTGAAAAACATACCGGATGCGTCCGCATCCTCGAACGGACAGCGGTTGCCGTGAAGCCAGGGTGTGAAAAGGACGCCGCCGGCTCCCGGCGGGATCTCGGAGATGACCTTGGACAGATAATCATAAAGACTTACATAGATCGACTCCGGAGCCTCGGTGACATCGGACTTCCGGAGATAAATGCCGATCTCATCCAATGCCAGATGATTCTTCACCCAGTCGAGGCATTTCCCGGCTGTCTCCATTTCCGCAAAATAGTTATATTTCCCAGGCTGTGCGCCGACGATGGCGGCAATCATATAGTTTGCATCGACGAGCTGTTTATCGACAATCGTCGAAACCCATCCGCTCGTCCCGCAGTAGATATGGGTCTGCCCCGTCTTCGTGCATCCGCTCCCGATTCCGATGAGCGTCGCATCCCCGCCGCCGCCGAAAACCGGTGTCCCGGCCGCAAGTCCCAGCTCAGAAGCCGCCTTTTCCGTGAGCGGTCCGACCTCATCCGTAACGCGGATGATCTTCGGCAGATGGTTCATGTTGATGCCGAACATATCACAGAGTGTGCGGCTCCACCCTTCGTGGCCCTTCCGGGTGTCGTAGAGCATCGTCGCATACGCCGAATCCTCCGTCATAACGAACCGTCCCGTGCACCGCGCGATGAGATACTCCTTCACATCCAGCCACTTGTAGACTCTTGCAAAGTTTTCCGGTTCGTGTGCCTCGACCCATTTGTATTTCCACATCGGATCCTTGACGGAACTCGATACTGCGCCAGTGATGATGAGTGACGGAATCAGTTTTGCGATGTTCGCGCCCGCGATCTGCGGCCCGTAGGCGATTCCTTTCCGGATTTCCTCTCCTGCGCGCTGGTCCATATAGCTCATCGGCCGCCGCACCGGAACCCCGTCCTTGTCAACGAGCACGATGCCCTGCATCTGTGAGCAGAACGAAATTCCGGAGATCTGTTCCGGGCGCATGGAGAGCTCCTCCAGCACGGTCTTCGTAGTCCTGCACATCGCACTCCACCACTCATCCGCATCCTGTTCCGCACCGCCGCCCGGCAGGATGTAGAGGCCGTAGCCCGCGGTCAGGCCCTTTAAGAGCCGGATGGTCTTACCGATCGCAAAAACACAGGTTTTGACGCCGGTCGTCCCGACATCATAGGCAATAACATACGTATCCATTGAAATCCCCCGCTGGCCGATTACGGAGCCGCCCGCCGGTTATTCCGGAGCCGTGACCGTTATTTTCCCCCGAATGCTCCCTTCAGAAATTTCATCATCTCATCCGCCAGCCGTTCGTCAAAACTGTCTTCATCCGCACTCTCCCCGCAATAGATTTCCATTCTGTGCCGGTAATAATCACAGCTGTAAGAAAAGTGGAGCATCATCAGAAGGTTGTCGAAGAAAAAGGCGAACATCGAAGAAGAAGCGTCCTTCCGGACGATTCCCTCCGATTCCGCCTTTGAAATCAGTTCCGTATAAATTTCCGCGGAAATCCGCTCGATGCGTTCCGCATAGCCGGAAGCGCCTTTCGCATCCGGACGCATGGTGATGGCATGATACATTCGGAAATACGACGGATGCTCCCTTGCGAGATTCTGGCTTGCCCGGATCAGCCCGCGGACCGATTCTTCAAGAGAATTTTCCTTTGTAACGGAAGAACGGAGCACATCGCCGAGAAGAGAAACAGAGGCATCGAGGCAGGCCTCAAACAGCGCCTCCTTGTTCTCATAATACTTATAGATCACCCCGACACTGATGCCGGAGCGTTCTGCAATCGAGCTGACCGTGGCCGCAGCAAGACCCCTCTCGCCGAATTCCGAAATTGCATTTTCAAGGAGAGCCTTCTGCTGTTCCTCTGTCAGCTTTTTCTGCATACCAGGATTTCCCCCGCTGCCTTTCCTACTATTCCCCGAAGAGGCAAAATCCGCGAATTCGGTTTTGCCGAATGCGGCATCTCCCGGTGCAGGAGGCACCAGGTCCGCACGCCGATACTGCGGTCTGAAAGTCCTGCATCAAAGGACTTTCAGGCTTTCTGCTTTGAATCTTTCAGCTTTGAATATTTATTCACATAAATCATATGCTCGAGATTCCCGGCAGCAAAGGAAACCGCATGCGGATGCGCCCCGGCCTTCTCCAGAATTCCGGCCTGGCAGCCCTTGTCGAGCACACAGACCACCGCCCCGGCATCATCGAGACTCCCTGCGGTACAGACGGCGCCGACGCCCTTCAGGAGAACGGCTGCCGTATCGCCCGGAAGTGCTTTTGCAATCTCCTTCGGAGATGCATCCCCCCGGATGCAGGGAATATTCATGCCGATGATCTGCGCAATATCATCGACGCAGGGCACAAGCCTCGACCCGAATGCGCTGTACTGGCGGATCCAGGGTGCAGTCGTCACGATCACGCATCCCACCTTCGGATTGTCGAAAATCTCGTAGAACGCATCATATTCCTCATGGATCTCTCGCCGGTAGATCTTACTGTAATTGGAGAGCCTGTAACCCGGAACAGTGTCCTCCGGCGCTGCTCCTCCTGCCAGCTCCAGGAATTTCTTCTTCGAGACCTTCTCCAGCACATGTGCGATGTTAAATGCGTCGTCATAGTCTTTTCCCATGCAGACCGTTCCGTGGTTCCTCATGAGAACCGCGCGGCTGTTCTTATGGGTATCGATGCATTTGCGGACATTCTCTGTGAGCGTCTTCGTCGAAGACAGCCCGTAGCCCGCCGTCGGGACGACCGGCCCCAGAACGGCCTCTGCCTCCGGATCGATCTTAGCAACATTCAGCGGCTTTGCGATCGCTGCCATATCCGTCGCATAATCCTGATGAGTGTGGATGACAAAATCAACATCCGGGCGGAGTGCATACGCCGCCGCATGCACACCCTTCTCACTCGACGGCTTTACATCGCCTTCCCAGGACAAATCTTTAATATTCACCGGAACGATCTTGTCCGGCGTCAGTGTGTCATAGGCAAGACCGCTCGGCGTGATGACGAACTGCGTCTTTGAAATACGGGCGCTGATGTTGCCCCAGGTGCGTGCGATCAGCCCGGTCTCCTGAAGCTCATGGCCCGCACGGATGACCAGTTCCTTTGCTTTGTTTATTTCAATTGCCATAGTTCACCTCTCAGCAGGCGCCTCTAACTTGCCGCACTTCGCGAAAATGCGGTCGAAACGCCGGATCAGTTCATCGATATCTTCCTCTGTATAAGCCGCGCTGGTGTAAAGTCTGGAACCTGCAAGCGTGATGATTCCCTCTGCCATGTACGCCGCACCCATATGCTCCATCTCTGTCTGGCGGGCGCCGGTCTGCTTCAGAATTTCAGGAACCTGCCAGAGCTTGCCCCAATCGATCGCGAAATGCATCGTTCCGACCGTGTCGAGATGGCAGATCGATCCCTGGTTGAATGCGACAAACGGAAGGTTGTGTTTCCGGATGGATTCCTGCAGGCCCTTCGTAAGACGGTCGCCCATGCGCCCCGCCTTTTCGCAGGCATTCTGCTTCTCAATCTCCGAAATCATATAATAGCCTGCACAGGTGGAAAGCGGCGTTGCCGACATCGTGCCGCCGCAGAGTGCCTTGTGCAGTTTCTTGCCCTGATTGTCAAGGCCCGCACCGAGATATGCCATGCAGTCTCTGTGTCCGCCGACTGCGCCGGCTCCCGGATAGCCGCCGGCAATGACCTTGCCGAATACCGTGAGGTCCGGGTTCACATTGAAGAATCCCTGTGCACCGTGGATTCCGATGCGGAATGCGGTGACGACTTCATCGAAGACAAGCAGCGCGCCGTATTTGTGTGCCAGTCTCTCCGTTCCCTGGATGAACTCTTTTGAAACCGGTCTTGTGCCGGATTCCGGTCCGACGGGCTCCACAAAGATCGCCGCCGTCCCGCCGTCTAGCTGATGGAGCTTGAGCTTCCTCTCCAGATCTTCGAGATCATTCGGGAAATACTCATCCGTGTGACGGAAGACAAAGCCCGGAACACCGTGGGAGAGCATTCCTTTGGTCCCGGGGACACGGATTCCATATGCCAGCTGGTCGGACCAGCCGTGATAGCCTCCGCCCATCTTCAGGATGTTGACATGCCCGGTCTTCAGCCGCGCGATACGCTCAGCGACCATGCAGGCCTCCGTTCCGGAACCGAGGAACCGGATCTGGTCGACCGAAGGGAAGAGGTCGCACACCTTCTTCGCAAGCTTGTACTCATATTCATGGAAAAGACCGGTGGACGGCCCGCAGGTATTCAAAAGGTCTATGACCTGGTTCCGGACTTCCGGAGGATTGGAGCCGAGGACAGTCGGGCCGCCTGCCTGAAGCAGGTCAAAATACTCGTTGCCGTCGACATCGACCATTTTATTTCCAAACGCACTCTTGATTGCGATCGGGAAAGGATAGTTAAATGCAAGATTGTGTTCGACGCCGCCCGGAATAACTTCCTTTGCCTTGTCCGTCAGTTCTTTGGACTTCTGACACTTCTTTCCGAAGTACTCTTCCTCATATTCCCTGAGATATTCCGGTTTGATGGAATAAATCGGCTTCCGGATCAGCGCATCCAGCTTTCTTGTGACCGCTGCCGCATCCAGATAATTGTCCGCATCAATTGCATAACCGTTGTATGCCATGCTTTTCTCCCTCCTGGATTTTCCCCTTCCGGGGGAATATCCATTCCTTCCGAATTTCCGTTTTCAGGGACTTCTTTCAGGGAGCACTCCTCAGTCCGCCGATCCATCTCCGCGGAACAGGCAGAGCGCTGGTCCTGATTTGAGTCTTTGCTTCGTGAATATCCGTTCACGCTGTCTGAAAATATTTTAGAATCCGCGAATTCGTGCGTCAATCATTTTATCTCCGGACCGACACACAAAAAGTGCAAGAAAACGCAGACGCCGATTTATGCAGTTTTGCATTTCGGTGTCTGCGTTCCATTCTGTCATCCGGACCGGCCGTAAAAAAGGCCGGCCCAATCATGATGATCCGGAAATTATGGCTCAATCGTTATAATCTGGAAATTCCGAAATTCCGGACCATAAACTGCGATTCTGAAGGCATGATTCCATGGCTGCCGACCGGAAATCCCTATGCCTCCACCTCGATTTTCTCAAAGTCAGCTGCGCCGTGCTTGCAGACCGGGCAGATAAAATCCGGAGGAAGTTCCGGTCCGTCATAGATATAACCGCAGACTCTGCAGCGCCACACGGTCTTCGTCTTCTTTCCGGCCGCAGGTGCGGCTGTCTGCGGCTTCGGCTTGATATTGCTCTGATAATAGGCGTAGGTTGTTGACGGTGCATCATCGAGCGTCTCAAGGTCCGTTACACGCGCAATGAACATGGTATGTGTTCCGAGATCAATCGTTTTTACGACATCGCCCGAGATATAGGCGTTTGTGCCCTCTGTCACATAAAGGAGCCCGTTCGCGCTTCTTTCGTAATGTCCGGCGTAATCCGCGAACTTGTCGACATCGCGTCCGGACTGGAACCCGAACCGTTTGAATGTGTCGAACTTTGCCTTTTCGGAGAGGACCGAGATGTTGAACTTTCCATCCTTTAAAATGAGATCGTGCGTGAAATCCGTCTTGTTCACGCAGATGGAAATCTGATTCGGATCCACAGTCACCTGGCCGGCCGTATTAATAATGCAGCCATTGTCCCCGCAGTGAATCCCATCCCCTTTTGCCGTCAGTACAAAAAGACCGTACGTGAGCTTAAACATTGCCTGATTGTCCATACCTGTTCTCCTTCCTGAAGAGCGCTGACCTGTGTATATGCAGTTATCAAGATGCTGCCCATCTATTGTTTTCTCCTGACGGCCGTCTGCCGGCATTCTGACGGCAGCTGCCGGTTATTCCCCTTTCACGTTTCCGCCTGTTACAGATGTTATTACTATCAGTATACCCTTTTTCCCATTTCCTGTCCCGAACCGGCAGAAATCTGATTCGGGAAAACTTTACAATTCTGCAAGTACTGCTGCTGAATTTCCTTCACAGCCGTTATTCCGCCTGAAGATACAGGAAAAGCCTGAAAAAAACCAAAAGAGCTTCTGTCGATTTCTGACAGAAGCTCTTTTTTCCGGGGTCTTTTTTCCGGGGCGGCCAGATTCGGACCTGCACAAAAAAACTCCTGACAATATCTGTCAGGAGTTTCATCGCTGGGCTAGTAGGATTCGAACCTACGAAATGACGGAGTCAGAGTCCGTTGCCTTACCGCTTGGCTATAGCCCAATAGTCCGTGACGGTTTTCTCTCCGTCACGAATTGTTATTATACAGACGGTATCTGTGGATTGCAAGCACTTTTTTATAGTCAGTCAAATGGCCCGACCGGGTAGGTGATCGATTTCTCTTCATAATTTGAGAAGTCGACTCCATATGCGGACGACTTTAGATGCAGATGCTTTGCAAGGGCCAGTGCATCCGCATGGCCGAGCTTTGACACAGCATCCTTCTGCGCAAGGAATCTGCGGTCCTCCGGCCCATCGAGGTAGCAGTGCTCGATAATGACTGACTGCATGCCGTACACCGTCGCCCGGCGGATGATCCCATAATAATCCTGGCCATTTTTTCCAATCCGGTACTTAATGCCGCGCACGGAAAGTCCTGCATTTTCAAGCTCATTCAGCTCGGTCTGTGCAAAATATGCCTCTGCAGGGAACAGCGCCGGATTTGCACTGACATGGACTTCCGCCCCGTTTCTCGAACCGTCGCCGTATGCATTGTAGTGGAGGCAGCAGAGAAAATCTGCGCCCAACTGATGTGCCGTCTCCACACGCTGTGCCAGCGTCGGATCCGACCCGTCCGTCCGCGTGAGATAAACCTTCACATTGTCATACTGAGAAAGTTCACCCGCGATATACTGTGCAAGCTCCAGCGTCATCTGCCCTTCATTGTAAGGGGGATACTGTGCCCCCAGGTCCCCGCTGACTGCGCTGTGGCCGGGATCAAGTACAATTACTGTCTCCCCGTCTGCTCCCTTTGCTTCTGCCTTCATCCCGGCTGCTCCTGCCGAGGTTAAAACCAATGCAGCCGCAATCAGAAACGCTGCTGCCCTCCCAAGAGAGCTGTGCCCGAAATGTCTCATCCGTACCATGATTTTCTATTCCTCCGCCGGCGGGTTCTTGCGGATCAGATCGCCGACCTTAAGTCCGTCAAAATCCGGTTCCGCGCTCTTTACTTCAAGCCAGAGCATCTGCTTCGGATGCGGCGCACCGTCAACAGCCTCTCCTTCCTCTGTTGTAAGCCCGGTTACCGTCACCGGTATATCGCGGCCGTCCGGCTTCATGACCTCAATTTCATCCCCGACGAGGAATTTATTCCGCTGCTCAAACAGACCGCGTCCCTGCGCATCCGCCTCGCCGATCAGCCCAAGGTAAACCGAATCACGATGATAGGAATTGGTTCCATAGACCATAGAACTCACATCCGGCTTGCGGTTGTAATAAAACCCGGTCGTAAACGGCCGATACGTACACTTCGTGATCTCCGCATCGCACCACGGGAGCACTTCCCTGTACTTCTCATCGCTTTCCATCAGCGCGTCGATGGCTTTGCGGTACGCTCTCGCAACCGTCGCCACATACAGCGCCGTGCGCATGCGGCCCTCGATCTTGAAGGAGTCAATCCCCGCATCGCACATGTCCGGGATATGATCGATCATGCAGAGGTCCCGCGAATTGAAGATGAATGTCCCTCGCTCATTCTCGTAAACCGGCAGATACTCGCCCGGCCTCGTCTCCTCCATGACGGAATATCTCCACCGGCACGGGTTCGTGCAGTCACCGTGATTTGAATCGCGCCCGGTGAACCAGTTTGAAAGAAGGCACCGTCCCGAATAACTGATGCACATCGCACCATGAATGAACGCCTCAATCGCAAGGTCCGGATCCGTTTTGGCGCGGATTTCCCTGATCTCTTCAAGGCTCAGCTCCCGCGCGCACACGACGCGGTCTGCGCCAAGGCTCTGCCAGAAGTTGAAGTCCGCGTAGTTGAGACTGTTTGCCTGCGTCGAAACATGCAGCTCGCACATCGGGCAGATTTTTTTCGCCAGCATGAATACGCCGGGATCGGCGATGATCAGCGCATCCGGTGCGTCCCCGCCAAAACCTGCAAGCTCCCGGAGGTATTCTTCAATTCCGGCCAGTTCATCGCTGTGCGCAAGAACATTCACTGTCACATGGACTTTCACACCGTGCGCATGTGCATAGTGGATGCCTTCTTTCATGTCTTCCATCGAAAAATTCTTGGCATTGGCACGCAGGCCATATGCCTCGCCGCCGATGTAGACGGCATCCGCGCCGAAATGCACGGCGGTTTTGAGCACTTCAAGGCAGCTCGCCGGAATCAGAAGCTCCGGCCGTTTCCGTTTTGGCTGTGTATCACCCAATTTTTATTCCTCATTAAAGATCTTAAAGACCTGCACTTCCCGGTGCAGTATTTTTCACGCTCATTGCTGCGCCGTCTCCGGTTCCCAGCACTACTGTGATGAGTTCCGGATCCTTCGTCAGTGCATCCAGATATTCACGCATGCGCTTATGAATCGTCCGGTTGCGCCGCGTCACTGCAAATTTTGACTCCAGCACTTCACCGTCCCGGAGAATATTGTCGGACAAAAGAACTCCGCCGCATGCGAGCAGGCGTTTCACCGCGGGAAGGAAGTGGATATACTGTCCTTTGGCCGCATCCATGAAGATAAAATCGAAAGCTTCATCCGGAAGCGACGGAAGGATTTCGGCGGCATCGCCCTCGAGCAGTTCGGGAACAGAAACTGCCTGTCCCGCAGCGGTGCTCTCCTTTCCCTTCCTGTATGCCTCGTAATTCTCCCGCGCCCTTGCTGCCCGCGGCGCATCCTTCTCAATCGTGGTGATCCGTGCGCCTTCCGGGGCATATTCCTGCATAAAAAGAGACGAGTAGCCGACAGCCGCACCGACCTCGAGGATTCTCCCCGGCTTCTTCACTGCGAGGAGAAACTGAATCAGTGCCTGTGTCTGCGGGCGGATGATCGGCACGCCTTCTCCGAGCGCTTCTTTTTCCAATTGTGCAAGAAAAGGCGTCTGCCGCACTTTCATTGATTCAATGAAGGCGGTCAGGCGCTCCTCATCACAGTCTTCCATCCTATACCTGCATGATTAATTGTTCTCTTCCGCAGACTCTTCCGGGGTTCCGGAGAGCGCCTCCGAAGATTCCGTAAGAGACTGCGAAGATGCTTCCCCGGAGGACGTTTCGGACGCGGACGTACTCGAACCGCTGCCGGAGCCCACGGACGATGATGATTCATCACTGCCCTTCGACATCGTTTCCATGATCTCCGACGGCAGCATTTCCGTACTCAGCTCATATGTACCCGGCATGAGCTTGCCGTCGTAATCCGAGAATTTCAGCTGAATCTTGAAGACAGTCGCATTTTCAATGAGGCCGTTCTGTACAAGCAGATTTGCAATGTCATCGACCGACATGTCCGAGGTAACCGTAACGGTCACCGTATGGCCCGATCCGACCGGATCCACGGCCTTCGGGTTAAAAATACTATAGCCCAGGTCATATGCGGACCGCGCCCTCGAGACAAAGAACATGATGAGAACAATGATGACAATGTACTTCACCACGTTCCCGATCAAATCCGGGGCTGTCTGTTTTGACCCCGGCATGTCTTTTCTTTTTCGCGGCTGATAGCTCATAAGTTATGCTTCCATTATCGTTGTGATAATCATCGGGCGGCGCTTCGTCTTCTTCCAGAAGTAATCGCTCAGGGCATCGCGCACATCCGACTTCAGTCTCGTCCAGTCAGAGATTCCTTTTCCAAGATCTGCTTCAATTGTATCACGTGCCTGCGCCTGTGCCTCAACCATCATATCATCTGCTTCCTTCATGTAAACAAAACCGCGGGAAGTAAGTTCAGGTCCGGCCACAAGATCGCCCATATACTGGTCGAGGACAAAACTCACGAAAACGACACCGTCCTCCGCCAGATGCTGGCGGTCGCGCAGAACAACATTTCCGACATCGCCGACACCCAGACCATCGACCATGATATCGCCGACCTGTACCCGGCCAGTGACGGATGCGCTGTTTTCATCGAGAGAGAGCACATCGCCGGACTGCAGAATGAAGATGTGATCATCATCATAGCCGAGCATCTTTGCGATCTTCCGGTGCGCGGTCAGATGCTTGAACTCGCCGTGGACCGGAACGGAATATTTCGGCTGGACCAGCGTGTAAATCAGTTTGATTTCTTCCTGGCAGGGGTGGCCGGATGCGTGTACATCCGAAGAAATAACATCCGCGCCCTTCATGAGCAGCAGATTGATGATATTCGTCACGGCCTTCTCATTGCCCGGAATCGGATTCGACGAGAAGATGACTGTGTCGCCGGGACCGATCCTTATCTTGCGGTGCTGGCTCTCAGCCATGCGGGAGAGTGCCGCCATGCTCTCGCCCTGGCTTCCGGTCGTTATGATGACCGTCTTCTCCTCCGGATAATTCTTGAGCTCATCGATATCGATCAGCGTGTTCTCCGGGATGCTGATGCATCCGAGCTCCTGCGCGATATTGATGATCTGAACCATGCTGCGGCCCTCGATGACGACCTTGCGGCCGAACTTGTACGCAGAATTGATGATCTGCTGTACACGGTCGACATTGCTGGCAAATGTCGCAATGATGAGCCTTGTGTCCTTGTGCTCCTGAAACAGAATATCAAACGTCTGCCCGACCGTCTTCTCGGACGGCGTATAGCCGGGCCTTTCGGCATTCGTAGAGTCACACAGCAGCGCCAAAACTCCTTTTCTTCCAAGTTCCGCGAATCGCTGCAGGTCGATGGCATCGCCGAAGACAGGCGTATAATCTACCTTGAAATCACCGGTATGAACCACAATGCCGACCGGCGAATAAATAGCCAGTGCCGCGGCATCAACGATACTGTGGTTGGTTTTGATGAATTCTACCCGGAAGGCACCGAGATTGACTGTCTGACCGAACTTCACGACATGCCGCTCGGTCGTCTCCATCATCCCGTGCTCCGTGAGCTTGTTCTCAATGATGCCCATGGTAAGGCGGGTCGCGTAGATCGGGACATTGATATCGCGGAGGACATACGGCAGTGCGCCGATATGATCCTCATGGCCGTGGGTGATCACAAATCCCTTCACCTTGTCCAGATTGTTCCGCAGATACGTCGTGTCCGGGATGACGCAGTCAATTCCGTACATATCTTCTGTCGGGAAAGCCATGCCGCAGTCGACGACGATAATACTGTCTTCGTATTCGAAAACAGTGATATTCATGCCGATCTGCTCGAGCCCTCCGAGCGGAATGATTTTCAATTTGCTTTTGGATGCCTGTGCTTTACTTGTTGTTTTCTCTTTGCTCATAGTCCTCTTTCTTTTGATTTTGACGAAAGCAGAGGACCGCACTTCACTAAACGGCCCGGATTCCGATTTGTTTTAACGGAACCGGCCCGTTTCTCCGGCGGTTTTGTGCCTTCGCCTTCGGACATGCGCCAATCTGACGGCAGAAACTCCCCCTGTCTTTGCCTTTCTGAAATCCCGACCGTCCCCTGCGGGATCGGTCCTGCTGGAATTCAGGCTATTTCTCGAGATCGATGCCCATGTCCTCTGCCGCATCACGGAAAAGCTCCGCAACTGCCGACAGTTCTGTATCATCATCTACTATTTCATAGACACTTTCCGCGTCATTCTCCCGCGAAGTGTCCTTTAATATAAGTGCCTCTCCGTCACCGTCTTCGGTGTCCGTCACAAGAATATATGTGATGCCGCGAAGCGTTGCCTGATCGAGCACATAAAATTCAACCGGCTTTTCTCCCCCGGCCGGTGTAAAAACAATTTTATCCATTTGGATTTCCTGTAGAAATTCTCCGCTGCCGCCGTTTCCGGTCTGCAGTTTCCGGCGGCGGACTTCCCTGCTGGGTTTCGGTACTACTTCTCTTCTTTCAGCTTTGCGAGAACATCCGGATGCGCGTTCATATATTCCTGCAGAATCACCGATGCAGCAATCTGGTCGACATATCTCTTGTCGCCGGCCTTGTGCCCCATCTTTGCAAGAATCTCATCGGCTTCCACAGTCGTCAGCCTCTCATCCTGAAAAACGCATGGAATTCCGCTTCTCCGCTCGATGTGGTCCGCGAATTCCCGGGCGAGACGGGCTCTCTCCCCTTCGGAATCGTCCATGTTCAGCGGAAGGCCGACCACAATCAGTCCCACATCGTTTTCCTGCACAAGCTCTTCAATGCGCGCAAAAGTCTTCCGGATCTTGCTCTCGCGGTCACGGTAAATGGTCTCCTTCGGCTGCGATGTGAGAAGGAGGGCATCACTGAGCGCGACACCGACCGTTTTGGCGCCGTAATCAAGTCCCATGATCCGCATGGCGCTTACCAGTTGTTATTGCGGATGTAGCTCCGGAGAATCTCCTCGACGAGCTCATCGCGCTCCACACGCATGATAAGACTGCGCGCACCCATGTAATTTGTGATATACGTGGGGTCACCCGACATGATATATCCGACAATCTGGTTGACCGGATCATATCCCTTGGTCGTGAGTGCCTCATAGACAACCGACAAAACCTTCTTTGCCGCCGATTCTTCTTCCTTCTGCGGCTTGAAATACTGGGTATTGCCGAAATCATCGTCGCTTCTGTTCATGTTTCCATTCTGACGATCTGTCATGAAATCGCTTCCTTTGCTTCTATTGCTTCTATAGCTTCGATTACTTCTATAGCTTCTATTGCCGATTATTTCCTGTAATCCTTCGCCGGTCCGCTGAATTGCTGTGCTGTTTCCCTGCAGCCTGCAGGGTAGTTACTATCGGATTCCTGCGGTTCTTTTCCGGAACATAGGACATATCCCGGCTGAAACCTCAAATATTGCTGCCGGATAATCCGGTCCTGTAAACGCACCTGAAACAAGCCCGTGCCTCAGGTCATAGTACAAAAATATTACTTCATTTTTATCCTGTCCGCAATGTTTGTGAAAACCTTCAGCAGACGCACGGTCGTCCCCGGGATGGCAGGACCGATAATCCCTGTGAGAACCTGCCCGCGCCGGATTTTTGTTCCTTCTGCCGGAACTGCAGCTTCAATATAACGCGCGGTATGGCCGACAATCCACTCTGCGCCGTTCTTCTCCTGTACGCCCGCATCTTCCCCTGCATCTTTTCCATACGCCATCTGCGTGCGGCCGCGCATTTCCTCATACGAGTGCATTTCCTCGGCGAGGATAGACTCCTTCTCACCGCGAAAACTCTCCCGGAACGCACGGGCCTGCTTCATGGTAAGTTCCTGCAGGATATGACTCCGCTCTTCCTTCACGGCTTCCGTGATCTGGTCCGGCATCCGGTCTGCGGCGGTTCCGTGCCGTCTCGAATATTTAAACACGTGAATTTCATAGAAATTCACTGTTTCGAGGAACCGCAGGCTTTCTTCGAATTCCTCTTCAGTCTCTCCGGGAAAGCCGACGATTACATCGGTCGTGAGCGCCGGACGGTCATAATACCGTCGCAGGCGCTTAGCCGTTTCCAGGAATTCTTCCGCCGTATAATGCCGGTTCATCCTCTTCAGGACGGAATCACAGCCGCTCTGAAGGGAAAGGTGAAAATGCGGGCAGATTTTCGGCTCCGATGCGATGGCTGCCACAAATTCCTCATTCATGACGCGGGGTTCCAGCGATCCGAGGCGGATACGCTCAATGCCGGGCACCTCTGCGATGGCGTGAAGAAGTCTTTGAAGATCCGGATTTCCGCCCTCCGTATCGTTGTAGGCAACTCCGCGGAAATCCGTGCCGTAGCTTCCGATGTGGATTCCGGTCACAACAACTTCCTTTACGCCCTCCGCCGCCAATGCGCGCACCTCGCGGAGCACATCCTCCGGCTTCCTGCTCCGGACTCTGCCGCGCGCATAGGGAATGATGCAGTAGGAGCAGAACTGATTGCAGCCGTCCTGAATCTTGATGTCCGCCCGGGTGCGGCCGGGCACCTCCAGCGTCATCTCCTCGTAGACCGGATGGTCCGTGATATTGCTGAATGTGCGGCCGTCCAGCGTTTTGGCGCTGCCGGGATCTTCGCTGTCCCCGGCATCTTCGCTGTTTCCGGCATCTTCGCGGGTTCTGAAGTCCCCGCTGCTCCCGGAGTTTTCACGTTCACGGAGGTAGTCTTCCAGTATCTCCGCAAGGCTTCCTTTGCGGCCGGTGCCAACGGCAAGATCGACAGCCGGGTCCTTTTCCACTGCCTCGCGGCCGGTCTCCACATAACAGCCGACGGCCACAACTACCGCTTCGGGGTTCTCTTTCTTCGCGCGGTGAAGCATCTGACGGCTCTTGCGGTCGGCAATGTTCGTGACCGAGCAGGTGTTTACGACATACACATCCGCTTTTCCGTCAAAAGGCACAATCTTCCACCCTTTTTTCTGTAGGTTCTGCATCATTACATCTGTTTCATATGCATTTACCTTACATCCCAGATTATGAAATGCTATCGTTTTCACTGACGCTCCCCGACTTTTCTGTATATTTTGAACATTGACTTATAATTTTCTTTTTAATAGTATAAATAGCAGGTAACAGATTTTCAAAAAGGAGGATCAGTCCAATGAAAACCGTAAAGATTTCTCTGAATTCCATCGACAAGGTAAAGTCCTTCGTCAATGATATTACCAAGTTTGACTATGATTTCGATCTGGTATCCGGCAGATATGTCATTGATGCCAAGTCAATCATGGGAATCTTCTCGCTGGATCTGTCCAAGCCGATCGACCTGAACATCCACGCTGAGGATAACATCGACGAAGTCATGAAGGTTCTCAAGCCTTACATGGTCTGATTCAATGGAAAGAAGAGAGCGTCTTCGGATGACCGGAGGCGTGAGTTGTTTTTAAAACTGCCGTATCCGAAAGAGATACGGCAGTTTTTCTATGCTGTCAATTACTTTTCATCCGCTGGCGCGGTTTTGGGCGAATCCGCACTCACGGACGCGTTCCCATCGGCGGATTCCGTTTTGACCGGATCCGTTTCTCCCGCCGGACGCTGTTCGATATTCTTTGCGAGTTCGCCGGTCAGCGGGTCTTCCCTGTGCTTGACAATGCGCGAGCCCTTCTCATCGACCACGATGATCTCATCCGTCTCGAGAGCCCGCTTCACCATCTCATCAATTTTGTCGTCGAGATGATGCTCATGCCGCTCGATGACATCGAGAACCGGCTTTGTCACGGGATGCTTTGCGACAAAAATCGTGCAGCAGTCCTCGTACGGAAGGATGGAAGTCTCGAACGCGCCGATTTTCTTCGAGATGTTGATGATCTCTTCCTTGTCAAAACCAATGAGAGGCCGGAACACAGGCAGTGTGCAGACTGCGTTGGTGCACTCGAGTGAACGCATGGTCTGAGACGCAACCTGTCCAAGGCTCTCACCTGTGATGAGGGCGCCGCATTCCGTGCGCCTCGCGATGAGTTCTGCAATCCGCATCATGTAGCGGCGCATGATGATCGTGAGCTCGTCATGCGGGCATTTGTCGTAGATGTACAGCTGAATCTCGGTGAAATTGATGTTGTGAAGCCAGATCGGCCCGGTCCATTTTGCGACAATGGAGGCAAGGTCGATGACCTTCTGCAGTGCGCGCTCGCTTGTGTACGGCGGCGCGTTGAAATAGGTCGCATCCAGTTTGAGTCCGCGTTTTGCCATCATGTACCCGGACACCGGAGAATCAATGCCGCCGGAGAGCAGGAGCATGGCTTTGCCCGCGCTTCCCACCGGCAGGCCGCCGGGTCCCGGAAGGATGTGCGTATACACATAAACCTTCTCACGGATTTCGACGTTTACAAGGATTTCCGGCTCGTGGACATCAACCGAAAGATCCGGATACGCCTCGAGAAGATCTCCGCCAAGCTCTTCGTTCAGCTGCTGCGAATTCATCGGGTATGTCTTGTCCAGCCGGCGCATGTGCACCTTGAAGGTATGATGCCGGTCCGGATATTCCCCGCCGAAGAATGCAACAATCTCCTTCGAGAGAGATTCGTACGGCTGCACCTCGATTTCCTTCATCGGGCAGATGCCGACGATGCCGAACACATGCTGCAGGGCATCCGTGACTTCATCGAAGTCATAATCCTCATGGCATTCGACAAAAATACGGCCCGAGCTCCGATGCACCGCAAAGGACCCGGCGCACTTCTTGAGGGCAATCCGCATCTGCTGTACCAGCGCATCCTCGAAGAGATAACGGTTCTTTCCCTTCACACCGATTTCCGCATATTTGATGAGAAACGACTGATATTTCATAATTCCATTCTCCACTGCCGCAAGGGCATTTATTCCGCTGCAGAACAGCTCCGGTCCGTCAAAACTTTCCGCGGGAAAATTAATGTCTCGTATATTTTCTCAGCATCGGCACAATTTCCTTCAGTGCGTCTGCCGCCGCATCCATGTCGTCCATCGAATTCATGACGGAGGTCGAAATCCGGATGGTATTGTCGAGCGCATCTCCGGTGACGCCGATTGCCTTCAGTGTCTCGGAAAGATGCGGCCGGTTCGAGGAGCAGGCACTGCCCGATGAAACATAAATATTCCTGTCCTCAAGGGCATGCAGCAGAACCTCGGCGCGCACCCCCGGCACTGTGAGAGAGATCACCTGCGGAGCTGTGGTGCGTACGGATGCCGACAGTTCCTCTTCTCCGACATCCGCGATTTTCTTTCCATACAGCGCAGGAACTCCGTTGATAATGACGTCCGGAATCTCCTCACACTGGCGCAGGAAGTGTTCCTTCATGGCAAAAAGCTTCTCCCGCTCGCCCGCAAGATCAGAATATAGCATTTTGGCCGCAAGCGCCATGCCCGCGATCCCCGCAACATTCTCGGTCCCGGAGCGGAGGCCGCCCTGCTGCCCGCCGCCGAAAATCAGGTTCCGCACTTTCACGCCGTCCGCGACATACAAAAGCCCAATTCCCTTCGGACTGTGGATCTTGTGCCCGCTGGCCGCGAGAAAATCGATGTGCATCTTCGAAGGATAAATCTCTTCTTTTCCGAACGCCTGCACCGCATCGACATGGAACAGCGTCTTCGGATTTTTCTTCTTGATGGCTTCTCCGATCTCCGCTATGGGCTCGACTGCGCCGATTTCATTGTTCGTGAACATGCAGGAGACAAGAATCGTGTCTTCCCGCACTGCATCCGCGACGTCCTGCGCGGAAACGTGACCGTTTGCATCAACCGGAAGATACGTCACTTCAAAACCGATGCTCTCCAGGAACTTCATCGACTCCAGAACCGCCGGATGCTCGAGTTTTGATGTGATGAGGTGCTTCCCCGCGCGCTGATTCGCGAGCGCACCGCCGATGAGTGCGATGTTGTCGGATTCTGAGCCGCAGGACGTGAAATAAAGATTCTGCGGTCTGCATTTCAAGATCTGCGAGAGCGTCTCTTTGGCCGTGCGGATTTCCTTCTCTGCCTCGACGCCCTTGTGATGCATGCTCGACGGATTGCCGTATTTTTCCAGATAAATGGTATTCATGAGTGCGGCGACCTCCGGAAAAACCCGTGTCGTCGCGGAATTATCAAGATAAATTTCCTTTTCCATACTCGCTCTCAATCGTCTCCGGCGCCTTCAATCTCCATCCTGTAAACGAGGAAGGACAGTGCGCACATCCCTGCGGTCTCTGTCCGGAGAATCCGGTGTCCCAGCGTAACCGGCTCACAGCCGGCTTTCTTTGCCTCTTCCACCTCTGCCGGCGAGAAGCCTCCCTCCGGCCCGATGAAAACCGCGATACTCTGCCCAGGTCTTATTCCGCCCAGGATTTCCCGCGTATCCCGTCCGTTCTCTGCCTTCTCATAGGGTAGGATCCGGATATCATAATTCCCGGCCATTCGGAGCGCTTCCTTCATGGAGACAGGGCTTTGCACCACCGGTACCTTCGTCCTGCGGCTCTGCTCTGCCGCCGATTCCGCAACCGACTGCCAGTGTTCTCTTTTCTTCTCCCGGCGCGGGCCTTCAAGCTTCATCACGCATCGTTCCATCTCGACCGGCACAAATTCATCGCAGCCGAGCTCCGTGCACTTCTGCACGATAAAATCCATGCGGTCGCCCTTCGGAAGACCCTGAAACAAAGTCACGTGCACGGGAAGCTCCGCATCGGACACTCCGGCCGAGACAAGAGACAGAACCGCCTCTCCCTCCGCATACTGTTCGATGCGGTAGAGGTACGTCCGCTCACTCCCGTCACTCACAGAAAGTTCTTCGCCCGGACGCATCCGCAGCACATTTTTAATGTGATTAAAATCGGCCCCGCGGACCCGGAGCGTATCTCCGATCTCCGAGGGATCCGCAAAAATATGCGTCATACCTTTACCCCGCTGAGGCGCCGCAGCAGCGGCCGCGGCAGAATGCCCGAATAGGCCCTCTCCCGCATCCCGTTCATCGGTGCCGGTTGCACCGTGCAGACAGCACCGTGCAGGCAGCACCGTGCCGGCGGCACCCTGGTTCCGATGGCTGGAACCAGCGTCCGTCAGACTTCTGCCTTCCGCCCGGTGACCGAGTGCCATTCGCCCTGATCTGCGATGTTCACAATCTCAAGTCCCGCCTTTTCGCACGCGTCCGCAACGGTTTTCTCGTAACCGTCGATGATTCCGGACATGATGCAGACCGCTCCCGGCTTCATACAGCGGACGGCTGCCGGTGTGAGCGGAACCAGGACCGACGGAAGAATATTGGCCACAACGATGTCGTATTTCCCGTATCCGACCTCATCCTGAATCTTCTTATCGTCCGTAAGATTTCCGAGAATCATATGAAAGCGCGAAGGATCGACGCCGTTTGCCTTCAGATTATCATTCACGGCCGGTACCGCACAGGGATCAAGATCCGTCGCCGTCACGCTTCTGCCGCCGAGCATCAGGGAGAGAATTCCCAGGATTCCGCTTCCGGTTCCGATGTCGAGAAGGTTCGTCTCATCCGTGAGATACTTCCGGATCTCCCGGATGCACAGCTGCGTCGTCTCATGCATACCCGTGCCGAATGCCGTGCCGGGGTCAATGTGAAATACAAGGCGCGGCTTTTTCTCCCCGTCTCCCTTTTCCGGCTTCTCCCAGGAAGGGATGCAGAGAATATCATCGATCCAGAACTGGTGAAAATACTGCTTCCAGTTGTTGATCCAGTCCTCGTCCTTCGTCTCGTCCACGGAGATCGTTCCGTCCCCGATAATATCGGAATAACTCCGGAGCTCATCGAGGCACTGCGCGATTCCCTTCCGGATTTTCTCGGGTTTTCCCTTGCTTCCGTCCGGCATCTTCAGCGTTCCGTCTTCGTTTTCCTCTACGTAAAAACTCAGAACGGCAGTGCCGTCATCGGGTCCCGGCGGCGGGCAGATATCGACAAACATCTGCTCTTTCTCTGCAGCCGTGAGGGGAACATTGTCCTCGATCTGGGCCCCCTCAAGGCCGATATCTTCCAGCTTGCTGATGATGATGTCTTCCGCATCGACTGTCGTGCGGACTCTGAAACGCATCCACTTCATAAACGCCTCCGGGAGATCGCTCTCCTCCGGTGATACTGCATGAAATCGGGCGTCCGTCTGAAGAGCACTTCATTCCGGACGCCCGACCGATACTCTTTCTTCCGCCCCAAACCCCGGTCAGACATCATTGCTGACGTTTAAGCTGATCCATTGGCTCCAGGCCTCCGCACTATATATCAGCTCTGATACAGGGACCGATACTTCAGCGGCAGTTCATCAGCGGAAGAATCCTTTCTTCTTTTTTCCTTTTTCCTCGGGTTCATCGGAGGATGCGACATTCAGTGTATCGCCGATCTCCGCATCATACTGCTTCAGAAGTTCCTTTGCCTCCTTCGAAATGTGCGTCGGAACATCCACGACGATCGTCACGATCTGATCCCCGCGCGACTTCGAATCACGAAGCGAAGGAACACCCTTGTTCCGCAGACGGATCTTCGTATCTGTCTGCGTTCCCGCCTTGATGTCGACCTCAATGGGTCCATCCACCGTGTCCGCCTGAATGGTTCCGCCGAGCACGGCAATCGGATAGGAAATTTTCTCTGTCGTATAAATTGTGGTATCGTCCCGCGCAAACTTCGGATCGGAAGAGACGATTACCTCCACCAGAAGATCGCCGCGCGGTCCGCCGTTGAATCCGGGTTCACCCTTTTCGCGGATACGGACGCTCATGCCATTGTCAATTCCGGCAGGAATAGAGACACGAATGGTCTTGCGGCTCATCTTGTACCCTGTTCCGCCGCAGTCCGGGCATTTCTCCTTGATCACCTTGCCGGTTCCGCCGCAGTCCGGGCAGGTCTGCACGTTCCGGACGGTCCCGAAGAAGGACTGCTGCGTATAAACGACCTGTCCCTTGCCGCCGCAGCGGGGGCACATGACCGGATTCGTGCCGGGTTTTGCGCCGCTTCCCTTGCAGGTAGGGCACTCATCCTTGAGATTCAGCGTAATATCCTTCTCACAGCCGAAAATTGCCTCCTTGAAGGAAATCCGCACGCTCGTACGCACGTTGCTTCCCTTCATGGGTCCGCTCGAAGCACCCGGGCGCGTTCTCGAACCGCCGAAAATATCGCCGAAGATATCGCTGAAAATATCGCTGAAATCAGCGCTGTTGAAATCAAAGCCGCCCTGACCGAATCCGCCGGTTCCGTCAAACGCAGCCTGACCGAACTGATCATA
>Ga0256404_1005358_pt1 | contig 22804 bp, 18 predicted proteins | sample RumenRJG_01DNA_FD_185990 | JGI IMG/M metagenome (GOLD analysis project Ga0256404, IMG submission 185990) | Bovine rumen microbial communities from Lethbridge, Alberta, Canada - RJG_01 | ecosystem: Host-associated > Mammals > Digestive system > Stomach > Rumen | place: Canada: Alberta | collected... | reverse complement strand
CGAGAGGTTTCTGCACCGCAGAGACGGGGGGAGACATGAAACAGATTCCAGTCAGACAGCTGAAGCCGGGCATGGTCACGGCGTCCGACGTCATCACGAAGCGGGGCCAGCTCATTGCCCAGAAGGGGACGGCTCTCACGAGCCAGCTCATCGCCCGCCTGTCCTTCTACCGGATTGAGAGCGTGGACATCGACATGCCGGAGGAGGAAAAGCCCGCCCCGCAGCCGGAGGCGCCCGCCGTCAGTCCCGAACAGATGGAGAAAGACCGGCAGGACGTGCTGGCCGCTCTGGACAAGGCTCTTGGCGAGCCCCGGGACAGCATGTTCCCGAAGATGCCCGAGCCGGTATTCCCTGTAGAAGAAACGCCCGCTCCCGCCCCGGAGAAGAAGCCGGAGCCCAAGGAGGAGCACACCTATATCAAAGAGAGCGTCGAATACAGTGGAACTTGATATAGAAACATTCAGGAAATATTTTGAAGAAGATGCAGTATTGATTTCTGAACACGCAGCAGAGCGTTTTCAGGAACGTGGCATTAAAATCTCTGACATCAGATATGCTATAGGGGATGGAGAAATAATAGAGCACTATCCAGATGATTTTCCGTTTCCGAGCTGTTTGATTTTGGGTACAACAAAAGAAGGAAAAATGCTTCATACTGTTATGAGCGATGAAGGAAGCATGTCCCGTATTATTACGGCATATTATCCGGATCCGGACAAGTGGAGCGCTGACTTCAAGGTAAGAAAGGACTGAGCGAAATGAAATGCATGAGCTGTAAAACAGGTGAGATGAAGGAATCTACAAATACTTATTTTGCACAGGTTGATGGCAGCTTTTTGATTATCAAGAATGTGCCCTGTTTGAGGTGCAATCAGTGTGGGGAGGTATTTTATCGGGCCAGCGTATTAGAACATCTTGAAGAGATGGCCGCCAGTTTTCGGCAGCAACACAGTGAACTTTCAATTACGGATTACAATCAGGCGGCCTGAAGAGGTCGCCTGTGGTGTTGAATGAGAGCTTTTTGAGGGGAAATCATGACCGACGCGGAACAGAGGGAAGCGGCCCATCAGTTTGTGAACAAGTGGAAGGACAAGGCAGGAAAAGAGGACGAGGAAGGTCGCTCCTACTGGCTGGACCTTCTGGAGAAAGTGTTTGGCGTTTCAGATGCCACGGACCGCATTGACTTCGAAAAGAAGGTCGTTGTGGACGGGCAGACAAAAAGAATTGATGCCTACATTCCGGAAACCCATGTCCTGATTGAACAGAAGAGCAAGGGAAAGGCCCTCGACGAAAAGATCAAAAATTCCGGGGACATTGAGCTCACGCCTTACGAGCAGGCTAAGCGATACAATGACAACCTCCCTTACGATGAAAAGGCCCGCTGGATTTTAACCTGCAATTTTTCGGAAATTTGGATTTACGACATGAACGCCAAGGTTCCGGAGCCTGTGAAGATTCATCTTCCTGAACTGATGACGAAGTACGCCCTCCTGGACTTTCTCGTGAAGAAAGAAGTCAAAGCCCTGTCCCACGAGATGGAAGTTTCCATCAAGGCCGGGGATATCGTGGGCCTTCTCTACGACGCCCTGCTGAAGCAATATAAGGATCCGGAGAATGAGCGCTCCCTGAAGAGTTTGAATGTCCTCTGCGTCCGTCTAGTTTTCTGCCTTTACGCTGAGGACGCCGGTATCTTCGGGCAGAAGGGCATGTTCCACGATTATCTCTCATCGTACGATGCTGCCCATACCCGTCAGGCCCTTGCGGACCTGTTCCGTGTGTTGGACCAGAAGGACGACGAGCGGGATCCTTATCTTCTTCCGGAGCTTGCTGCCTTCCCCTATGTAAACGGCGGCCTCTTCGCGGATGAAGCTGTTGAAATTCCCATGTTCACGGACGATATCCGCACCCTTCTTCTTACAAAGGCCTCCGAGGACTTCGACTGGTCAGACATCAGCCCTACCATCTTCGGAGCCGTCTTTGAATCCACATTGAACCCGGACACGCGCCGGTCTGGCGGCATGCACTATACCTCGATAGAGAATATCCATAAGGTCATCGATCCGCTTTTCCTCGACGGCCTGAAAGAGGAGCTTGCCTCCATTGAAGCGACGCCGGTTGTGAAGACCCGAGAGAATAATTTAAGGGCATTTCAGCGGAAACTCGCTTCACTTACCTTTCTCGATCCGGCCTGCGGCTCCGGCAACTTCCTGACGGAAACCTACCTCTCCATCCGCCGCCTGGAAAACCGGGTCCTAAGAGAACTTTCCGACATGCGGAAGAACCAGCTACAGGGCCAGATTTCCCTCTTCGGCGCTGACAGCGGACTTTCTATCCAGGTTTCTATTTCCCAGTTCTACGGCATCGAGATCAACGACTTCGCCGTGACGGTGGCAAAAACCGCCCTCTGGATTGCGGAAAGCCAGATGCTGAAGGAAACCGAAGACATCTTTGCCATGCACCTGGACTTCCTTCCCCTGAAGACCAATGCCTTCATCCACGAAGGGAACGCCCTGCGAATCGACTGGAACGACGTCCTCCCGGCTGCAAAGTGCAGCTACATCATGGGAAATCCGCCGTTTGTGGGGTATTCTTTACAGACAGATGATCAGAAGCAGGATATTTTGGAACTGTATTCTGATGAAAAAGGAAAGCCAATAAAGAATGCCGGAAAGATAGATTATGTAGGAGGCTGGTATTATAAAGCCGCACAATATGAAAGGAATACGCCGGTTCACGCAGCTTTCGTTTCAACAAATTCGATTACGCAAGGCGAGCAGGTTACATCTATTTGGAAATTACTTTTTTCCCGTTTTGGTATTCACATAGATTTTGGTTATCGTACATTTATCTGGGATAGCGAAGCAAATGCCAAGGCTCACGTGCACTGTGTGATAATAGGATTTAGTAATACTGAGGAACAGCATGCAAAAAAGCTTTTTGATGGTGCGAATGTTCTCGAGGTAAAAACAATAAATCCATATTTAATTGCTGCTGATACCATTTTTATTGAAGATAGAGTGAAGCCGATATGTGATATTCCTCAACTGCTGAATGGAGGGAAACCCACTGAGGGAGGAAATCTAATCCTGACAGAAGAAGAGAAAGAAAAGCTCTTAGCTGAAGAGCCTGACGCAAAGAGTTATATCCGGCCATACATGATGGGGGCAGATTTTATTCAAAGAAAACCCAGATTTTGTCTTTGGCTTGTGAATGCGGATCCTTCAAAGATAAAACAGTTTCCTCTGGTACTTGAACGTGTAAAAAATGTTCGTGAATATCGTTTAAAAAGTCCAAAAACTGCAACACGGAAAAAAGCAGATACGCCAATGCTTTTTGATGAAGTAAGAGAATGTCAAACAGACTATGTGGCTATACCAAAAGTCTCGTCTCAAAGACGCAGATATATTCCAATGGAGTATTTGCCAAAAGATATTATTCCGGGTGATAAATTGTTTATGGTTCCGGGAGCATCTCTTTTCCACTTCGGCATACTTACTTCGAATATTCACATGGCTTGGACTCGTGTTGTGTGTGGTCGATTAAAGAGCGACTACAGTTATTCCAATACAATCGTCTACAACAACTTCCCCTGGCCCACCCCCACCGACGCCCAGAAGCAGAAGATTGAGGCAACGGCCCAGGGCATCCTCGATGCGAGGGCTTTGTATCCGGACGCATCCCTGGCCGACCTCTACGACCCCCTGACCATGCCGGTCGAACTGCAGAAGGCCCATACGGCCAACGACCGGGCTGTGATGGAAGCCTACGGTTTCTCCACGAAGATGTCCGAGGCTGACTGCGTAGCAGCACTGATGAAGATGTATCAGGAATTGACGGAGAAGGAGAAGAGCTGACAATTCAAGATTGAATAAGGTGTCCGGTATGAATGACGCGTTGATGGCATTGATGAAGCCGGAGTTTGACGAGAGTGCGGGCGCGACCTGCCGGTCAGCAAGGGTAGTGGGGAAGCCGAAGCAGGCCGCGCCGGATTCCATCCGGAGTGGTGGCTCGGTTTCGGGAAGGCCCGCTCCCTGAATTGTGAGCAGCGGCCGAACTTCCGCCTGCCCATGAAAGAAGGGGCAGGGTGCTCCCGGGCACCGCAGGCTGTCCGTAGACAGCGCTGGTGCCCGGGAGTGCTCTGGCCCGGCTTTCATGAACCCTGTACGCACGGCCGCACAGGTCACAATGGAAGGGAGCGACAAATTCCAAAGGGAAAATACAGTCGAGAGGATGGAAGGCCGGACGGCCAGCGCACGGCCTTTCTGAAAACAAGGCAGAGGAGCCTGCCGGGTGAAGGGCCGCCCAAACGTGGTAGAAGCAGGGCACTTACATATGTTCTCTGACATATACGGGGTATGCGCTTTGCAAACGAAATAGCAGAGCCTTGGCAATGAGAGGACAATTACAAAGTCAGGATTTTTTGCGTTCTACATTATTTATGACTCGGCCCTACAATTCCTCCCCCGTGTATATTCCGGGGAGGTTGTCTCTTGACAAAGGGCGGATACGCGAGTAAATTTCTTCACGGTGAGCAGAAAAGGAAAAGCGGCCTCGGAAGGGACGCTGAAGACTTTGAAGGTCCTGACTGCCTGCCGGAACTTTTCGTATATGCAGAAGCAAAAATAGAATATCGTAAAACTTCTCTTATTCAGAGTGGCGGAGGTACATAGGACCTGTGAAACCACGGCAACCCCTCTAATCCGGGGGAAGGTGCCTTTCCTGAGCGAGTGATCGAACAATAAGGGGATTTCAATACAACGATGGAATCCGCTTTTTACGGATTCCATTTTTTCTGCAGCAAACTCTCGAAAGGAGATTTTTTAAGACATGGAGAAGCTTCTTTTTACCTCCGAGTCCGTGACGGAAGGCCATCCCGACAAGGTCTGCGATGCCGTTTCGGACGCCATCCTCGACGCCTGCATGGAGCAGGACCCCATGAGCCGCGTGGCCTGCGAGACCGCAGCCTGCACAGGCTTCGTCCTTGTGACCGGTGAGATTACGACGAAGGCAAAGCTCGACATTCCCGCCATCGTGCGGAAAACCGTGAACGAAATCGGCTACAACGATGCGAAGACCGGTTTCGACGGCAATACCTGCGCTGTCATGGTAGCCCTTGACCAGCAGTCTCCCGACATCGCCATGGGCGTGGACAAGGCCCTCGAGGCCAAGGAAGGCGAGCTGAAGGACGATCTGGATACCGGCGCCGGCGACCAGGGTATGATGTTCGGCTATGCGACGAACGAGACGCCTGAGTACATGCCTTACCCGATTTCTCTGGCTCACAAGCTGGCAAGAAAGCTTACAGAGGTCCGCAAGGACGGTACATTGAAGTACCTCCGTCCGGACGGCAAGACCCAGGTTTCCGTAGAGTACGACGAGAACGGCAAGCCCAAGCGGCTGGAGGCCGTCGTCCTCTCCACCCAGCACGACGAGGATGTCACCCAGGAGCAGATTCACGAGGACATCAGGAAGTACGTCTTCGATCCCGTCCTTCCCAAGGAGCTCGTCGATGACAAGACCAAGTTCTTCATCAACCCCACCGGCCGGTTCGTTATCGGCGGCCCTCACGGGGATGCAGGCCTGACCGGCCGGAAGATCATCGTCGACACCTACGGCGGAATGGCCCGTCACGGCGGCGGCGCTTTCTCCGGCAAGGACTGCACGAAGGTTGACCGGTCCGCAGCCTATGCTGCCCGCTACGTAGCGAAGAATATCGTCGCTGCCGGCCTGGCTGAGCGCTGCGAGATTCAGCTGTCCTACGCCATCGGCGTTGCCCAGCCCACCTCCATCAATATAGACACCTTCGGCACCGGCAGGCTTTCCTCCGAGAAGCTGGTTGAAATCGTCCGTGAGAACTTCGACCTTCGTCCGGCCGGAATCATCAAGATGCTGGACCTTCGCCGGCCCATCTACCGTCCCACCGCTGCATACGGCCACTTCGGCCGCACCGATGTGGACCTGCCCTGGGAGGCCCTGAACAAGGTCGACGCGCTGAAGAAATACCTCTGATGACTAATGTAAAGCCCCAAAGCCTTCCTGAGACACTCAGGAGGACGTAAGTGCTTTTCATTATTCATGAATATGTGCTACAATAGTACGACTTCCGACCACGGGCCGGAGGCCGTACTTTTTTTATCGCAGGCCCGCGCAATGGAAGTTTCCGGCTTTGCCGGGCGCGGGCCGCGGCGAGTAGGAAACCTACTCGATTATTAGGGGAGGGGCCATACGATGAAAATGCGGACGCGGATGATCATATCCTTCGCGATTATCGCCCTGCTGCCGGCTGGGGCTATGCTGGCGGTACTGAAGGCCTACCTCTATGTGCACGGGAAGACGATACACGACCTTCTATCCGGGGCGGACGCCGAGTTCTTCGGGGACGCGGCCGTCAGCATTCTGATTATTCTGTTTCTGACCGCGGTCATCCTGATCGGCTGGACCTATGGAACCTATGTTTCCCGCATAAATCTCCTGGCCAAGGCGGCCGACCGGATCCGAAACGGGGATCTGGACTTCACGATTGAGAGCCGGGGCAAGGACGAGATCGACGACTTGGCCGAATCCTTTGAGGAAATGCGGGCCCGGCTCAAGGAGAACACGGCCGAGAAGCTCCGCTACGAGGAGGACCAGAAGCAGCTGATTTCGAATATCGCCCACGACCTGAAAAGCCCCCTGACCTCGATTTCCGGCTATGCCGAGGGCATTCTCGACGGGGTGGCGGACACGGAGGAGAAACGGGAAGCCTATGTGCGGACCATTCTTTCGAAGGCCCATGAGATGAACACCCTGCTGGGTGAGCTTTCCCTCTACAGCAAGATTGACACGAACCGCATCCCCTACAATTTCGCCCATATCAATGTCGGGGCCTTTTTCATGGACGCCGTGGAAGAGCTGTCCATGGACCTTGAGAACAAGGGCGTGACGCTCCACTACGCAAACTACGTCAGCGACGACGTCGAGATGATTGTGGACCCCGAGCAGATTCGCCGGGTCATCAACAATATCATCGGAAACTCCATCAAATATAAGTCCGCCGACCCCCTGGCCATTGCCATGCGGATTACGGACGCCGGGGACTTCGTTCAGGTGGAGCTCGAGGACAACGGCCGTGGAATCAAGCGGGAGGACCTTCCCTACATCTTCGACCGGTCCTTCCGGGGTGACGCCTCCCGGAATACGAATATCGGGGGCTCGGGCTTTGGCCTTTCGATTGCGAAAAAGATTGTCTCCGACCACGGGGGCCGCATCTGGGCTACGTCCAATGAGGGCAGCGGGACCACCATGTATTTCGTCCTGCGGAAGTATATTCCGCCGGAAGTCCCTGCCGAAGAAAGCGATGAAACGGAAGAGGCCTGAAAAGGGCATTTTTCATTAGAATAATGTAAAACGAAAAAGGAGACAGGCAAGTGAATCGAATTCTGATCGTGGAAGACGATGAGGCAATTGCCCAGCTCGAAAGTGATTATCTGCATGCCCAGGGCTTTGAGGCCACGGTGGCACCCGACGGGCCCACGGGCCTGGACAAGGCCCTGACCGGGGATTATGCCCTGATCATTCTTGACGTCATGCTGCCCGGCATGGACGGCTTCGAGGTCCTCTCGAAGGTCCGGGAACAGCGGAATATCCCGATTCTGCTCGTCACGGCGCGGAAGGACGACGTGGACAAGATCAAGGGCTTAGGCCTCGGGGCGGACGACTACATCACGAAACCCTTCTCCCCTTCGGAGCTTGCGGCCCGGGTCAAGGCCCACATCAAGCGCTATGACCGCCTGGTCGGCGCGGTCGTGCCGGAGCGGGACGTCATCGAGATCCGGGACCTGAAGCTGGACAAGACCTCCAGAAAGCTCTATGTGAGCGGGGAAGAGAAGAAGCTGACGGCCCGGGAGTTCGACCTCCTGGAATTCCTGATGACCCATCCCAACAAGGTCTATTCCAAGCAGGAGCTCTTCGAGCAGATCTGGAACTCGGACTCCATCGGCGACATCGCCACGGTCACGGTCCACATCAAAAAGCTGCGCGAGAAAATCGAGGTCGACCGCAACAATCCCCAGTACATTGAAACCGTGTGGGGCGTCGGCTACCGCTTCCGCGTATAGGGTGAGAATAATGTAAACCCCTGCATTCCCGGCATCCGTTCTGTGGGCGGGCCCTTGGGAGTGTGGTGAAAAATATTAGTATCATATAAGGAGAATGTAATGGCAAAGGAAAAGAAACTGGTCGAGGAAATCACCTCCCGGGAGGAGGACTTCGCCCAGTGGTATACGGACGTCGTCAAGAAGGCGGAGCTCATGAGCTACTCCAAGATCAAGGGCTTCATGAACTACCTGCCCGCCGGGTACGCAATCTGGGAGAACATGCAGAAGGACCTCGACCGCCGCTTCAAGGAAAACGGGGTGGAGAACTGCTACCTGCCGGTCCTGATTCCGGAGTCCCTGCTTTCGAAGGAGAGTGAGCTCGTCGAGGGCTTCGCTCCCGAGGTGGCCTGGGTGACCCAGGGCGGCCAGAGCCCGCTCGAGGAGCGCCTTGCCGTCCGGCCCACGTCCGAGACCATGTTTTCCGAGCTTTACAGCACCATCATCCACTCCTACCGGGACCTGCCGAAGACCTACAACCAGTGGTGCTCCGTGGTCCGCTGGGAAAAGACGACCCGGCCCTTCCTCCGTTCTTCCGAATTCCTCTGGCAGGAAGGCCACACGGCTTTTGCCACCGAGGAAGAGTCCGAAGAGTTCACCCAGCGCATGCTGAATGTCTACGCGGATTTCTGCGAGGAGACCCTGGCCATCCCCGTTGTCAAAGGCCGGAAGACCGACAGCGAGAAGTTTGCCGGCGCGTCCTCCACATATACGATTGAGACTCTGATGCACGACGGCAAGGCCCTGCAGTCCGGTACCTCCCACAATTTCGGGGACGGCTTCGCCAAGGCCTACGGCATCCAGTACACGGACAAGGATAATAAATTACAGTACGTCCATCAGAACTCCTTCGGGGCTTCGACCCGTCTCATCGGGGCCGTCATCATGGTTCACGGTGACGACTCGGGTCTGGTTCTGCCGCCGAAGATTGCGCCGACCCAGATCATGATTGTGCCCATCCGCCAGGATGCGGAAGGGGTTCTCGACGCGGCAGACAAGATTGCCGACACTCTGCGGGCTGCCGGCCTCCGTGTCAAGGTCGATGACTCCGAGAAGAGCCCGGGCTGGAAGTTTGCCGACGCTGAGATGCGGGGCATTCCCCTCCGGATTGAGATCGGGCCCAAGGACCTTCAAAACGGGACCTGCATCGCCGTCCGCCGGGACAATCGGGAGAAGACCGAGTGCCGGATTGAAGACGTGGTCTCCACGGTTCAGGACCTCCTGGTCACGGAGCAGGAGGATATGCTGCAGCGGGCCAAGGACTTCCTGAACAGCCATATTTCCGAGGCCCACGACTACGACGAGTTCCGCGACTGCGTCAACAACAAGCCCGGCTTCATCAAGGCCATGTGGTGCGGGGACCCCGAGTGCGAGGCAAAGATCAAGGCGGATACGACCGCCACAAGCCGCTGCATGCCCTTCGACCAGACGCCCATCGACGATAAGTGCGTCTGCTGCGGCAAACCGGCCCACAAGCTTGTATATTGGGGCAAGGCATACTGATTTCAAATATTCTGCGGCAAGGCGGCCGGCGCAGCCGGCCGCCTTGCCGCTTTTTTCCGGGAGCAGCCTATGACGATCGAACTTCCTGCTGAGGTGAAAAAAATCATATCGGTACTGGAAGACGCAGGCTACGAGGCCTACGCCGTCGGCGGCTGCGTGCGGGATTCTCTGTTCGGGCAGACGCCCCACGACTGGGACATCACGACTTCGGCCGAGCCGCAGGCGGTGAAGAGCCTCTTCAACCGGACCATTGACACAGGCCTCCAGCACGGGACTGTGACGGTCCGCATGGGTGGCCAGGGCTTCGAGGTCACGACCTACCGGATTGACGGGGATTACGGGGACGGGCGGCACCCGGACTCGGTCTCCTTCACGAAAAGCCTCGAAGAAGACCTAAAGCGCCGGGACTTCACCATCAACGCCATGGCCTATAATGACGAGGCCGGCCTCGTCGACATCTTCGGCGGGCAGGAGGACCTGAAAAGGGGCTTGATCCGCTGCGTGGGGGCTCCGGAGGAACGCTTTCGGGAAGACGCACTGCGTATACTCAGAGCCGCCCGCTTTGCGGCCCGCTTCGGCTTCGAAATCGACCCGGAAGCGAAAAGGGTCATGAAAGAAAAAGCAGAGACCCTTCATAAGGTCAGCGCCGAGCGCATCCGGGAGGAGTTTGTGAAGCTCATCGTTTCTCCCCACCCGGACATGGTGCGGACCCTTTACGAGCTGGGCCTCACAGCCGTCTTTCTGCCGGAATTCGATACCATGATGGCGACTCCCCAGAACACGGAGCACCACATGTACGATGTGGGTGAGCACACGATTCATGTGATGGAGAATGTCCCCGAGGACAAGGTTCTCCGCCTGGCGGCTCTCTTTCACGACGTGGGAAAGCCCGCCTGCCGCAAGACCGACGCCGAAGGGACCGACCACTTCCTCGGCCACCCGGCCCTGGGGGCGGATATGACAGCTGACATCATGCGGCGCCTCAAGTTCGACAACGCGACAATCGAGTCCGTGACCCGCCTGGTCCGCTTCCACGACGAGCGCTTTCCGGTGACGGCCCGAAACGTCCGCCGCTTCATCAGCCGCCTGGGCAGCGAATACTTCGACGACATGCTGGTCCTGAAACGGGCTGACGTCCTGGGCCAGTCCATGTACCAGCGGAAGGAAAAGCTCGACCGCATTGACGAGATGGACCGGGTCGGACATGAGATTATGAATAATGCAGAGCCCCTGTCTGTGAAGGACCTTGCAATCGGCGGGAAAGACTTAATGGACCTGGGCATTGCCAGAGGACCGGAAATCGGGGCCATCCTGAAGGCCCTCCTGCGTGAAGTAGTGGATGAACCGGAGAGAAATGAACGTGAGACTCTTCTTGAAGAAGCTGAAAAACTTCATACGTCCGGTTTCTGAAAATACGGGCCGGAAGACTTGCAGGTTCGCGGAAGGAAAGACTGGCGGGGGTTCAGGCAGCAAGGCCTGGAAGCTGTGCGCTCTGGGGCTTATATTATTTTTGTGCTGTCCCATGCTCCTTTCCTGCGGGGAGAGCTCCGGCTCCGACGGCCTGGTCTACCAGCGCCTGGGAACCGGCTCCGGCTCCGCCGTCGCCGTGGAGACCTCTGATGCGGTGGAAGCGGAAACGGCCTACGACCCGGACGCCCTCTACATGATTGAAAATATCGACAGCGTGGAAGAGCACATCATCGTAAGGGACCTCGACACCAGGCGGCTCTACCGCTACTCCTACGGGCTGAACACGGCTTTTACGAATAAGCACGGGGGCCATTCCCTCCTCACGGATTTTCATCCGGGCCTGGTGGTGACAATAGGCGAGCTTGATTCCGAGGGGAAGCTGAAGGAAATCCGCCTTTCGGACAAGGCCTTCGTCATGGAGGACGTGAAGAATTACTCAATCGACACGAGTCGGAACCTCTTTTCCATCGGGCAGACCAACTATGAACTGAACGACGAGGCCGAAATCTTCAGCGGGGACGCCATTTCCGACCTCACGGCCATTACGGAAAACGACGCCCTCCGGGTCGTTGGCATCGACAAGAAGATTGTTTCTCTTTCGATTACGACCGGGCACGGCTACCTTTTCGTGACCAATACGGGGACCTTCTCGGATACCCTGATGCAGATCGGGTCAAAGATTTTCATCAAGGTCGACCCGACGGACATGACGATTGAGATTCCGGAGGGGACCTACGCCGTGACCGTGGCCAAGGACGGCTACGGGGGCACGAAGGAAGTGACCGTGGGCCGGGGCGAGACCGTGAACTTGAACCTCGACGAGCTGAAGGGGGAGGGGCCCAAGACTTCCCAGATTACCTTCTCGGTCGGGGTGGACGACGCCCACATCTATCTGGACGGGCAGGAAGTGCCGACCGGCGGCGCCATGACGGTCAAATACGGGCGGCATGCCCTGAAGGTCACGGCGGAAGGCTATGACGACTGGTCCAGGACCCTCTATGTGAACTCCCCCACGGCGGACATCGCCCTCGATATTTCAGATGCCAAGCAGGGCAGCTCCACCGGCGAAACCAATAACGCCGCCACGTCGACTTCTTCGGCTCCGGCTTCGACGAACACCGGGACGACAAGCGGCAGCAGCGTCGGGACTGGGGGAACGACCGGAACTACGGGCGCCGGAACTACGGGTACCACGGGCACTACGGGAACCACGACCGGAACGGACAAAAACGGCGACGGAGTCTACGACGAGAAGGACGCCCAGCTTGACTACCTGTCGACGATTTCGAACATGCTGAACACCATGAATTCCAATAATAATTAGGCGTGCTGTTACGGACTGCCACGGGAAACGGGAAGTCTCCCGTAAAAGCAATGATACGCAGCGCGTGTACATAATTTCTGGAGGACTTTTGTATGAGACTCGATAAATTCCTGAAGGTTTCCCGTCTGATCAAGCGGCGGACCGTGGCGGCCGAAGCCTGCGACGCGGGCCGGGTTTCCGTCAACGGGCAGGCGGCTAAGGCCGGGAAAGAGATTAAGGTCGGCGACACGATTGCCATTTCTTTCGGGGACAAGACCGTGACCGTACGGGTTCTGGCCCTGAACGAGACGACAAAAAAAGAGGATGCTGACAGTATGTTTGAATACATCTGACGAGTTTTCAGATTTTTTGTTGATTTGCTGTTAACTATCGGAGCGGGCTTTCCGATAATGAGTGTATAAAAGAAAACGAAACGGAAATTACGAGAAGAATGAGTTCAGCTGAAGGAAGGGTATACAGGATGGCAGGGAGTCAGGCGGTCAGCGTCCGGACGGATGGCCGGGAAATCGCCGGACACCGCAGGAAGAAAAAGAAGAAGACGACCAGGTCCTATATTTTTCTGGTTGTGGGCTTTCTGGCCATTATTCTCCTGATTCAGATCATCGGCCTCTACAGCAAGGAAAAGTCTCTGGCTGCCCAGGAAGCGGCCCTGCAGAAGCAGGTGGAAGAGCAGCAGGAGAAGAGCGAAGAACTCAAAAACTACGAAGAATACACGAAGAGCGACGAATATACGGAAAACATGGCCCGCAGCCGGGCCGGCCTCGTGAAGCCGAATGAAATCGTCTTCCGGGAGAAGAAGAACTGAAACCGTCATCAATCTCCGGGGGCTATAGCTTCCGGTTCTGAAAAATTTCACATGGTGCCGAAAGCCCGAAGAGAAGCGGCGCCGCCTGCAGGGATACCTTCAAGTCCTGTAGCAGGAGGTGCAGAAGAGTTTCTCCCCGGGCTTTCTGCCGTCTTATGAATAATGCGGGGCAGGCCCTTTGGAAGCCCCTGAAATACGCCAGCACGCAATGCGTGCATGCAAAAAACTATGAAAAATGACCTTCTGAGGAAGACAAAAGAATATATGCGGGCGAACCGTATGGCGGGCCCGGGGGACACCCTTGCCATTGCCTTTTCCGGCGGCAACGACTCCCTGGCCATGACCCTTCTTCTGAAGGAGCTTGCAGCGAGCTTGGGCTTTTCCCTGGTCCTCTTTCATGTGAACCATCATATCCGGGGGGCGGCCGCCGATGCGGATGCGGCCTGGGCCAAAGAGTTCGGGCAGCAGAAGGGCCTTCCGGTCCGGGTATTCGATGTGGAGCCCATTGCCTATTCTCAAAATCATCCCGGGGTCAGCGTCGAGGAGGCCGCGAGGATTCTGCGGTATGAGGCCATGGCCCAGGGACTGGCGGAGCTTGAACGCCCGGGTGATATAAGCAGGACAGAAAATGCCGCAGCCGCCTCCCGCCGCGTTGCTTTGGCCGTTGCCCACCATCTCGAGGACGAGGCAGAAACGATTCTCTTCCGTCTGGCCAGAGGCACGGGCCCGGCGGGCATTGAGCCCATGAAGCCGGTGAGCCGGATGTGCATTGGGACAACAGGTTCCCAGTATTCTCAGGCAGGCGGGCAGCAGGAGATTACAATCATCCGTCCCGTGCTGCCTTTGACAAGGGCAGAGCTGGAGGCGGTCGTCTCCGCCTCACCATATACGGCAAGGGAAGACGTGACAAACGAAGACGATGACATTGCCAGGAACCGCATCCGTCACCGGATCCTGCCGGAGCTTTCTGTAGTAAACAGCGGGGCGGCCGGGCATATTGCGGCCTTTGCGGAAAAGACTGGGGACCTGTATGAATTCCTGGAGGAGGAGACGAAGAAAGTGCCGGGGCTTCTGCTGCGGGAAGAAGGCGGGGGAGCGAGCCTTGTGCGAGCGACCCTCAACCCCCTGCCCCGGGTTCAGAAAGAGTGCGCCGTCCGCCTGTGGCTTTCTGAAAATGCAGTTCCCATGCGGGATATCCGAGAAGCCCAGATTGAGGCTATCATAGATAGTGCGGCTTCGGATAAGGGGCCCGGGAAGCGGACGGACCTGGCCGGGGGATATTCCGCGGTGACGGGTTACGACTATGTCCGTCTGGAGAGGACAAAAAAAGCGGCAGATGGTGAAACACGCAATGCGTGCCATGACTCCAGGACACAGGACAAAGTGTCTAATGCAGGGCCCGGTTCCGGGGGGCTGCTTATGCCTGAACCCGTGGAGCCCATTCGGATTCCGCTTGCGGCCCTGGCCGACGGGGAGCCGCAGACCTTTGAGTGTCCGGGCGGCCTGCTCACCTTCCGCCTTCTGACCGGAGAGGCTGCGCATTCGATTGTATCGCAGGAAATCCCGCAAAAAAACTATACGAAATACTTTGATTATGATAGGATTAATTCTGATTCTCTGTGCCTTCGTACGCGAAATGAGGGCGACCGCATAGCCTTTTCGGCAGGAAAGTCGAAGGGCCTCCGCCGGTATTTCATCGATGAGAAGGTTCCGGCGAAAGAGCGGGAGAATATTCTCCTGCTGGCGGACGGGCCCGATATTCTCTGGGTCATCGGATACCGGATCGGGGCAGCTTACAAGGTGAGCGGGAATACAGAACGAGTGCTGGAAGCCAGGTACGTAGAGGCTTTACATTAGTCATAAGCCTTCAAAAGCCTGCTGCAAATGAAATTTTTTAAAGGAGTAGTAGAAACGATGTCTGAGACAAATGAACACATTCATGTGATTCTTCCCGAAGAGGAGCTGGACAAGCGAATCCGGGAGCTGGGCGCTGAAATCAGCGAGGATTTCAAGGGGGAGAGCATCATGATGATCGGCGTCCTCCGCGGGGCGGCCTTTTTCACCTGCGAGCTCGCAAAGCGCGTCACAGTGCCTGTCACGATGGAATTCATGTCCACGTCTTCCTACGGGAGCGGCACCGTTTCCTCCGGCGAAGTCGTCCTGAAACAGGACGTGGAGCTTCCCGTCGAGGGCCGGAATATCGTCATCTGCGAGGACATCATTGACTCGGGCAACACCCTGCATTATCTTTCAAAGCTCTTCAAGGACCGCAAGGCCAAGTCTGTCAAGCTCTGCGCCATGCTGGACAAGCCCGACCGCCGCGAGGTCGACGTCAAGGTCGATTACACGGGCTTCACGATTCCCGATGAGTTCGTCGTCGGCTACGGCCTCGACTATGACCAGAAGTACCGGAACCTGCCTTATATCGGGGTTGTCACGTTCGACAAGTGATTTTTATGACCCTGTGATTTTCCTCCGGAAGCCATAAAGCCCTCCGGAGACAAACCTCTGGTCCGAGAGAGGAGTTTTCTTTTGAACAAAAGAAGAGGGCCGTCCATCGGCCTTTATGCAATGATTGTCGTTCTGATCGTCATGCTCTGGTTCGCCTTTGCGGGCAGCCGGCCGTCGACGATCACGAAGGAGAAATTCGAGAAATACCTAAAGAACGGCGAGGTCGTCAGCGTCCTGATCAATCAGAACGATGAGGTGCCCACGGGTTCCGCCACCATCCGGGTCGTGCGGGGGGACGATCCCCAGGACACGGTCCGCTTCACCCTCTACCTTTCCGATGTCAATGACTTCCAGACCTACCTCGACGAGAAAGGCTTCACGGAATATACGGTGAACGACATCAGCGGGACCGGCTACATGAAGACCCTGCTTCCCATGCTGATTGTCGTGGCCCTCTGCTTCGTCCTTTTCACCTTCATCATGAACGCCCAGGCAATGAGCATGGGCGGGGGAGCCTCCGGATCCAATTCCAAGATGATGAACTTCGGCAAGAGCCGGGCGAAGATGACCTCCAAAGACGAGAACAAGGTCCGCTTCACCGATGTGGCCGGCCTCGAGGAGGAGAAGGAAGAAGTCGCTGAAATCGTCGACTTCCTGAAGGACCCCGGGAAATATACGGACGTCGGCGCCCGGATTCCCAAGGGCCTTCTGATGGAGGGGCCTCCCGGAACCGGTAAAACCCTTTTGGCCCGTGCCATTGCCGGCGAGGCCGGGGTACCCTTCTTCTTCATTTCCGGCTCCGACTTCATGGAGATGTTTGTCGGCGTCGGTGCCTCCCGGGTCCGGGACCTCTTTTCGGAGGCGAAGAAGAACGCGCCCTGCATTATTTTCATCGATGAAATTGACGCGATTGCCCGGCGGCGTGGAACCGGCATGGGCGGCGGCCACGACGAGCGGGAGCAGACCCTGAACCAGATTCTGGTGGAGATGGACGGCTTCGCTCCGAACGAGGGCATCATCGTCCTGGCGGCCACGAACCGGGTGGATATCCTGGACCCCGCCATCATGCGGCCAGGCCGGTTCGACCGGAAAATCTACGTGGGCCGGCCCGATATGCGGGGACGGAAGGAAATCCTGGACGTCCACGCGAAGAATAAGCCCCTGGGCGACGACGTGGACCTGGAGCAGATTGCCCAGACTACGGTCGGCTTCACCGGCGCAGACCTGGAGAATCTCATGAACGAGGCCGCCATCAATGCCGCCCGGGAAGGCCGCAAATACATCACCCAGAAGGATATCAAGGATTCCTTCGTCAAGGTGGGCCTGGGGACCGAGAAGAAGTCCCGGATTGTATCCGACCACGACAAGAAGATTACGGCCTACCACGAGAGCGGGCATGCGATTCTCTATCACCTGCTTCCCCTCGTAGGCCCTGTGTATTCGATTTCCATCATCCCCACCGGCCGCGGGGCCGCGGGCTATACCATGGCCCTGCCCGAGAAGGACAAGCTCTTTGAGACCAAGGAAGAGATGCTCGAGGACATCACGGTTTCCCTCGGGGGCCGGGTGGCCGAGCAGTTGATTTTCGGCGACGTCACGAACGGGGCTTCCAATGATTTGAAGGTCGCCACCCAGACGGCCCGGGACATGGTCACGAAGTACGGCATGAGCGAGAAGATGGGTCCTGTCTGCTACCACGAGGGGGAGGACGAGGTCTTCCTCGGCCGGGACTACGGTCACGTCAAAGGCTACAGCGGGGAGATAGAATCCGATATCGACCGGGAAATCCGCCGTATCATGGACGAGTGCTACGAGCGGGCGGAGAAGCTCATCAAGGAAAATATGGACATCCTGACGAAGTGTTCCGAGCTCCTTCTGAAAGAGGAGAAGATCGGCCGGGAGGAATTCGAGGCCCTTTTCGATGAGAAGGCGGCTGCCTCTGAGTCCTGAGAACAGTGAAGAGGCTGCTTTTTTGAGGCAGCCTCTTTTCATGAATTGCCGTTTCCTATGAAACGCAAGAAAAGAGATGAAGACTTATGTCAATCAACAGAGACGCCCTCTTCGCTGACGGCACCAGGGAATATGTAAGCCCCACGGAGCCCCAGCCCGGAGACAAGGTCACCCTGCGTTTCCGGGCGGCCCACGGCAACAGCCTGTCCGTTTTTTTGAAGACCCGGTTTGACGAGACCCCCATGACTCTGGAAAAGGAGGGGGAGGTCTTCGACTGGTACCAGGCGGTTCTTCGGGTCGGGCAGGAGCCTCTGACGTATATCTTCCGGATCGAGGCGGCGGACGGGAGCGGGGACCGGTGCTTTTTCGACCGCTACAGCGTCACGTACGAGCTCAGGCCCCAGTACTCCTTCAAAATTGTGCCCGGCTTCTCCACGCCCGAGTGGGCCAAGGGAGCCGTCATGTACCAGATTCTCGTCGACCGCTTTGCCAACGGGGACAAGACGAATGACGTCACCGAGCACGAGTACCATTACATCAATACCTATGCCCACCAGATCAAGGACTGGAATGAGCTTCCTTCGACTTTTGACGTCTGCAACTTCTACGGGGGCGACCTGGAAGGGGTTGCGGAAAAGCTCTACTACCTGAAGAGCCTGGGAATCGAGGTCATCTACTTCAATCCCCTTTTCGTATCGCCCTCGAATCACAAGTACGACATTCAGGACTACGACTACATCGATCCCCATTATTCAAAAATCGTAAACGACGGCGGGGAGGCCATTGCGGACGGGGATGCGGACAATACCCACGCGACGAAGTACATTACACGCGTTGCGGATAAGCAGAATCTCGAGATGTCCAATGCCTATTTCGCCTACTTCGTCTCCCTGGCCCACAGCAAGGGCATCAAGGTCATCCTGGACGGGGTCTTCAACCACTGCGGCTCCTTCAACAAGTGGCTGGACCGGGAAAAAATCTACGAAAGCCACGGGGACTATGAGCCCGGAGCCTATGTCAGCAAGGATTCCCCCTACCATGACTACTTCCAGTTCTTCGGGGGCAAGTGGCCGGACAACGGGAATTATGATGGCTGGTGGGGCCACGACACTCTGCCCAAGCTCAATTACGAGGGCTCCAAGACCCTCAAGGACTATATCCTGGGTATCGGGAAGAAGTGGGTCAGCCCGCCTTATAACTGCGACGGCTGGCGGCTCGACGTGGCGGCAGACCTCGGGCACTCCGAAGATTTCAATCATTCCTTCTGGCGGGAGTTCCGGGACGCCGTAAAATCCGCCAATCCCAATGCGGTCATTCTGGCGGAGCACTACGGGGACGCGGCTCCCTGGCTGCAGGGCGACCAGTGGGATACCATCATGAATTATTCCGCCTTCATGGAGCCGGTGACCTGGTTCTTCACAGGCATGGAGAAGCATTCCGATTCCTACGAGCCGGAAGCCGTCGGCAACGGTCAGCGTTTCGAACTCACCATGCGCCACTGCATGACCCAGTTTTTGCCGTCATCCTTGTACTGCGCCATGAATGAGCTTTCCAACCATGACCATTCCCGCTTCCTGACCCGGACCAATCACAAGGTGGGCCGGGTGGCGGACTTAGGGTCAGCCGCCGCCGGCGAGGGCGTGAACAAGTCCATCCTCAAGGCGGCCACGGTTCTGCAGATGACCTGGCCCGGGGCCCCGACCATCTACTACGGGGACGAGGCCGGCGTTGTCGGCTTCACGGACCCGGACAACCGGCGGACCTATCCCTGGGGCTCTGCGGACTACGAGCTCATCGATTTCTACCGGGATGCCATCCTTATGCACCGCATGAATCCTGCCCTGAAGCACGGGGCCTTCTCCTTCGTGGAGTGCGGCTGGAACTATATTTCCTACGCCCGCTTCACGAGGGACCAGAAGATCCTGGTCCTCATCAATTCCTCCGGCGATCCGGTTCATGTGAACCTCCCCGCCTGGAAGGCGGAGGTCCCCCTGAACTGCACCCTGGAGCAGCTCTTCGCCTCCGGCGATAATTACTACTCCATCATGCCCGAGGAATTTCAGGTCCATGACGGACGTCTGGAAACCGATTTGAAGCCTTACATGGCCCAGGTGCTGAAGTACGAGATTTCCTGATTATGTTCATACTGCAAGCGCCTTTTGCAAACCAAGCGCCCGCTGCGCCGCCCTTGTGGCGGCGCAGCGGGCGCTTTTCTTGCCTGTTACCGCAAATGCCGCCCATTTTCGACGGCTGCTTGGGTAAAAAAGGCTTGATTTGAAAATTTGACACCCCTCAGCCAGCCCGCCGGGGGTAAAAAAGGCTTGAAATTGAAATTTGACACCCCTCATCTGGCCCGCCGGGGGTAAAAAGGGCTTGATATTGAAATTTGACACCCCTCATCTGGTCCGCCGAGGGTAAAAAGAGCTTGAATTTGAAATTTGGCATCCACTGCTTTCTGCTCCCCTTCCCTTCGCATAGCCGGGTTGGCTCCCGAAAACAAAAGGCGCGGGTGGGACAAAAGCCCTTGATACTTGTTGTTTACTGAAGGTAGACTTTCACTCCAATGAATGGCTGTCTATCCCGTCTGTGAAAATGTCCGCCTGTACGACCTTGCCGGCAGGAGAAAAGATGATTTCCACATATTTCAGACTGCTGTCATCTGCGGTCTGCGGCAGTTTCCAGTCATCTACTTCCGAAGAAACTGTCTTGTCTTCACTTCCCCAGCTTTCTGTCAGATCTTCATAGCTGATTCCCTTCAGCTCATCGGTGATATCTGCTTCTTCCTGCTCTGCATACTGGCTGGCCAATGCGCCCAGAGAGGGGATGCTGCGGGAAGCCTGCCGACTGAGAAAGAATGCAAGCAGGCAGACAGCCAGGACGGCTGCTATGGCGATAATGAGAATTGCCGTCTTTTTGGTTTTCATTTCATTCTCCTGATATTAAAGATTTATATGCCTACCTTTTTCACAGCCAGATTCAGGTCCAAATCATGAAGCCCTGGGTAGCGTCTTTTCAGCATTATACCATCGCGTGGGGGAAAATACGATTGTGAACATTGAAAGCTGATTTTGTGCTTGCAGTAGAAATGATATACTTTCTTTGCTTGAATGTATTTCACCACGAAAACCTTTATCTTATAAAGCAGGGAAATGAAAGAAATAAATGAAATGCCGGTAATCGACTTTGCCCCCATGGAGGGTATCACGGGCTTTGCCTTCCGAAATGCCCACCACAAGTACTACGGCGGGGTTTCCCGCTACTACACCCCCTTCCTGAACGTCCAGGCGGAATCCTGCTTCAGCCGCTCGGATGCACGGGATGTGCTTTTTGAGAATAATAAAGCCCTTCTGGGAGATCCGGCCTGCACCCTGGTGCCACAGCTTCTAACGGGCCACAGCGAGACTCTGATTCTGGGCATCCGGACTCTTGCCGAAATGGGCTACCCAGAAATCAACTGGAATATGGGCTGTCCCTCTCCGACGGTCACGCGGCGAGGGCGGGGAGCCGGGCTTCTTGCGGAGCCGGAGAAAATCGACCGGATTCTTGACGAGACATTCTCTGCCCTTGAAAAGGAGGGCCTTGCCGTCCGCCTTTCCGTGAAAATGCGGACAGGCCTGGAGTCGGCTGAGCTCTTTCCGGAACTAATCGAAGTTCTGAACCGGTATCCCCTCTCTGAAATCATCCTCCATCCCCGCATTGCCGCCCAGGGCTATCAGGGACCCGTCGACGAAGAAGCCTTTGCCCAGGCCCTTGCCCTGTGCTGCCACCCTCTGACCTGGAACGGGGATGTCAAATGCCCAGAGGATATGGAAAGAATAATGGAGCGCTTTCCGCAAGTGAACAGAATAATGATTGGACGAGGGCTTGTCACAGAGCCGGATTTGGCAATGGAGATCTTGAAAAGTTTTCCTGAGGCAGAAACAGCCTTAAGCAAAAAGAAATCTTTTGCAAAAAATGCAAGACAATCTGAGAATCAGGCGGACATAGAGGAACATGACATAATAAATGTGCAACCGCCCGCAAATCAAGCCGCTACGGAGGAGAATTGTCTGTCTGGATGCTCACTCTTTGGTATGTTCCATGATGGAATCCTGCAAGGCTACCAGTCCTACATCCCGGATGAAAAGGGCGCCCTGGCCCGCATGAAGGAACTGTGGGGCTGGTGGGGGCAGGCTGCATTATTTTCGAATGCAGGAGTTCCTGCAGATGTCCTGCCTCGGGCGCTGAAGAAGATCAAGAAAGCGAAAAGCGTAGGCGAGTATAGAACCGAAGTAAACCGACTTCTCGACAGCATTGGAGGCTGAGGGCCGGTGCTTCAGCCCTCTTCCGCAGGGCCTCTTTATATCTTTTCCGACTTATGTTATATTTTCGGGCGGACTGAAATTATTCTCATAAATCATCAAAGCGGAAAGGAATTCCTTCATGAGTGACAATACCGTCAACAATTCTACTCCTGTAAAACCTGTGCAAGGCAAACATCGGAACGTCCACAAACTGGTCCAGGTGGCCATGCTGTCGGCCGTGGCGACGGTTCTGATGCTGGTTGAATTTCCCCTGCCCTTCATCGCGCCGTCTTTCTATGAAATCGACCTTTCCGAAGTACCGGTCCTGATTGCCGGCTTTGCCATGGGTCCGGTTGCCGGGATTGTGACGGAGTTCCTGAAGGTCCTGCTCCACGTCCTGATCAAGGGAACGTCGACGGCTTTCGTCGGGGACATTGCAAATTTCATCATCGGCTGCGCTTTCGTCGTGCCGGCTTCGCTTATATATAAGCATCACAAGAGCAAGAATTCGGCCCTCATCGGCATGATTTCAGGCACTGTCATCATGGCCGTCGTCGGGGTCCTCATGAATGCCTACGTCCTGCTGCCCGCTTACGGCAAGGCTTTCAATATGCCGATTGAGACCTTCATCGAAATGGGCGCCGCCATCCACCCGGCCGTCAATTCGGTCATGCTCTTCTGCATTCTCCTCGTCGCCCCCTTCAACCTCATCAAGGGCGCGGTCGACACCCTGATTACCATGCTCCTCTACAAGAAGATTTCCATCCTGCTGAAGAGCTTCTGGAATAGGTAAACAATTGCACACAAAAGGGCGTGCCTGTCAAACCATTATATGAGGGGTGTCAAATTCTGAAATCAAGCCTTTATTACCCCCGGCGGGCCGGCT
>Ga0256404_1005357_pt1 | contig 22810 bp, 37 predicted proteins | sample RumenRJG_01DNA_FD_185990 | JGI IMG/M metagenome (GOLD analysis project Ga0256404, IMG submission 185990) | Bovine rumen microbial communities from Lethbridge, Alberta, Canada - RJG_01 | ecosystem: Host-associated > Mammals > Digestive system > Stomach > Rumen | place: Canada: Alberta | collected... | reverse complement strand
GGTCGAGTATGTGGTAGCCCATGGCATTTCCAGCCGGATCGACGGGAAGAAGGTCATTCTGGGCAGCAGGCATTTCGTGTTTGAGGATGAGAAGATTCCTGCGGGGAAGACGGCAATGGAGAAGCTGGACAAGCTTCCGGAGCATTGTTCCCATCTTTTCATGGCCATCGGCGGCCGGCTTGCGGCAGTCATCTGCATTGAGGACTCCATCCGCGCGGAGGCGCCGGCGGTGGTAGAAGAGCTGCGGAGCCTCGGGATCTCGAAGATCGTCATGATGACCGGGGACAGCCGCAGAACGGCGGCTGCTGTGGCGAGGATGGTAGGCGTGGACGAATATAAGGCAGAGGTCCTTCCGGAGGACAAAGCTTCCTTCATCCGCGAGCAGCACGAGGCGGGCAGAAAGGTCATTATGGTCGGCGACGGAGTGAATGATTCCCCGGCGCTTTCCGAGGCCGATGCCGGCATCGCCATCAGTGAAGGCGCGGCCATTGCGCGGGAGATCGCGGACATCACCGTCTCAGAGGAGGACCTTTCCTCTCTGGTGACGCTGCGGAGGATCGCGGCGGGCCTTTCGGAGCGGACGCAGCAGAACTACAGAACCATCATGTCCTTCAACACCGGACTGATCCTTCTGGGCGTCGCGGGCATCTTTGCACCCCAGACTGCCGCTCTGCTCCACAATCTTTCCACCCTTGCCATCGGAATGCACAGCATGACGGATCTCCTGCCGGACATGGGCGGATGAGAGGCATAAGATTTACAAATTCTTCCGGAGGCTTTATCATGAAGCGTACGGAGGAATGATATGAAGCGTATAATTGCGGGCGCGGTCGGGACTCTGGCTGCGCTCTTTTTTCTGGTCCGGATCCGGTATGCCGCCGGAAGCATTCTGAAAACGGCGGAGGCGGTGGGAGACAGGACCTACACGACGGCAGAGGAGCTGACGGCCCTGTTCCTGATCTTCTGCATAGTGCTGCTGCTGACGGGGTTTATGCTTTCTCTCATGCAGGCGGCAAAGGCTCTGACAGGAGCGCCCCGGAAGGCAGATCTTCCGGCGGAGGCGGGACTTCTGTTCCTTTGGTACGTCTATGCCTGCCTGTACGGGTATCCGCTGCTGGACAACCACTTTACGACTGCCTGGTTCATGACGGGGAAATACACGGCTCAGCTGATCGAATCGATCCTGAATCTTTTTGCCGGTGTGGCCGGGATGAGTTTTTCCTGGAATGACTCGATTGCGTGGCACGCGGTCTGCGCGGCCCTCCTGGTCTGTCCCTTCGTCCTGATGTCCGTGTTTCTGGGGATCCGGAACTTTGTGCCGGTCTTCCTTTCCGCGGCGGGCTTTGCATTCGCCTGGGCCGCGGGCCATTATTTCCTGCTCGGCGGGAAGGAACAGCTGATCCTCGGTGCCGTGGCCTCGGTCCTTGCGGCGGCTGCGGCGGACCGTTTTTCCGACGAGTCGGCCCTGGGATCCTTGCCGAAGCAGAAGCGGAGGGAACCATTGTTCCGGCTGAAGGTCGGGAGCAGAAGCAGGAAAGCGCTGGCGGCCGGCTGCATCGTCCTCTGGATCTTTACGATCTGGGCGGGAAGGATCCGCTCCTTTACGGCGGTCATGCGGCTCATCTTTTCCAGTGACGTTTACAAATATCAGAGCAATGTGTTCGAGCTGGCGGATGTCAGGATCGCCCAGGCGCTGCTGGTGTCCTACGTGCTTTCGCTTCTGGTGAAGCAGGTGCTTTCGATGTTCGCGCTGGAGGATGATTCCAAAGCGGCGCCCTGGATCTCCGCAGGCTATATGCTGCTTCTCCAGATCTGGGTCCTGCCGGAGATCTCGAAATTCATGATGAAGGCCGCAGACCGGGCCCAGGGCGCGGTATCAGTCTCAGAGGAGACTCTGGATGCCTACCGGGATGTGGCGGGGCAGTTTCTTGGCGGTCTGGCAGAGACCCACTTTATTGCTGCCTTTGTCCTGATCATTCTGGTCAGTGCGGCTCTTCTGTGGCTTGTGATCCTGTGCATCCGGCTGCCGTTTCTGCGGCTGGGCGTCTGGTTCCTGGTCTGGTTTTCCGCCTGTACCTATATTTACTGCCTGTTCGGACTGTACTGCCGGAGCCCCGTGGAGACGGTGCCGCTGCTGCTGTGCTGCTATCTCCTGAACCGGATGCTGAACCATCTGCTGTCCGCGGGGACGCTCCTCAGGACGGAGATCCGGAAGAAGTAAAAAACCAGGAGGAAACGGAATGAGTGAACGTATCAGGAAAACAGAACTCCGGCACCGCTACAATGCCGGGAATCAGGAGAGCTTTTCCGAGGCGGACCGGAGGATCGCCCGGTACGGCTGCGGCCTGATCGGCCTTGCGGACCTGATCCTTTATCTCCGGGAGCGGACCTGGAAGGAAGGCGGGGCGGGGGAGACCGGAATCCACAGCGGGCCGGTCTACGACGCATTTGTGCGGCGGATGGACCACCGGCTTGCCAGGGCGCGGCGGAAGGTCGGCCTGAACGGCTTTTCCATGGCGGCAGCCTTCAATTCCAGGGCGCGGAAGCGGGGATGGAAGCTGCGGGCCAGGTGGGGCGTCCCGCGGGAGAAGCTGCTTTCTTCGATCCGGGAGATGCTGGCGCGGGATATTCCCGTGATCCTTTCGGTGGGGCCGGGCTTCGGCCGCCGCGAACATATGAAGGGCACGACGCTGTACCGGGGGAATACGCCGGCAGACCGTGCTTTCGAGCATTATGTGACGGTGATCGGGATGGAAGAGACCGGGGAGAAGATCTGGCTCCGGGTCATGTCCTGGGGCCGGGAGTTCCGGATCGACGCTGAGGAATACCTGAGGGGCGTGGACCGGAGCATTCCTCTGCTGGGCCGGTTCTTCAGCAATATCCTGTATATACGGGAGATATGACGAAATGAAAAAGAACGCCTGCCGTTTGCGGCAGGCGTTCTCTGATATTCAGGGGAATTACTTGTTGACCAGGGCATCGCGGATCTCGGTAAGAAGGACTTCCTCCTTGGTCGGCTCCGGCGGAGCTGCAGGAGCCTCTTCCTCTTTCTTCTTTGCCTTGTTCATGGCCTTCACGAGCATGAACACAGCCAGGGCGATGAAGATGAAGTTGACGACGTTCTGCAGGAACAGGCCGTAAGCCAGGGCCACGGGCTCGCCGCCCAGCGGGTTCGGAACGGTGACAGCAAGCTCGGCGATGTTGACGCCGCTCAGGATGATGCCCAGCAGCGGCATGAGGATGTCGTCGACCAGCGACTTGACAATGGTTCCGAAGGCACCGCCGATGATGACACCGATGGCCATATCCATGACATTACCTTTTAACGCGAATTCCTTGAATTCTTTCATGAATCCTTTCAAAGCTTTTTCCTCCTTTGAAAATAGATGCGGAAAATTCCGCTGCCCACATTATATTATAAAATTTTTATAAAATCTACACTGTGGAAGGAATCGGGGCCGGTTTCCATAATATTCTTTTCTGCGCCGCACTGATGTCGGGAAGACCGGGTTCAGCCCTTCCGGGACCATCGGCCGCCTGCCCCGCAGGGGAGGATGAGGCCGCTGCCGGAGACGGGAAGTCCGACTTCATCGGAATGTACCGAGCCGCCCCGGAGCGGGACGACGGTACTCCCCAGAAGATAGGTCAGGACGCCGGCCTGGAGACCGGTGGTGTAGGAGTTGATGAGGAAAAACAGCGGATCTTCCGAGAGGAGGGAGGCGCAGTCCTTCACCAGCGGCCAGATGGCATCCTCGATCTTCCAGATCTCGCCCTTCGGTCCGCGGCCGTAAGAGGGCGGATCCATGATGATGGCATCGTAGCGGTTCCCGCGGCGGATCTCCCGCTGGACAAACTTTCCGCAGTCATCCACCAGCCAGCGGATCGGCGCGTCTTCCAGTCCGGAGGCTGCGGCGTTCTCCTTCGCCCATCCGACCATGCCCTTGCTGGCGTCGACATGGGTCACTGCAGCCCCGGCCGCTGCTGCGGCAAGCGTCGCCCCGCCGGTGTAGGCGAAGAGATTCAGGACACGGATCTCCCGGCCCTGTCTCACGGCATCCGAGATCAGCCCTGAGAACCAGTCCCAGTTTGCGGCCTGCTCCGGGAAGAGACCGGTATGCTTGAAGCTGAAGGGCTTCAGGCGGAAGGTAAGGCGGGAACTCTTTCCCGCTGCGGCACACTTCTCCGGAAGGTCATAGCTGATCTCCCACTGCTGCGGAAGACCGGAGAATTCCCACTCTCCGCCGCCCTTCGCACTGCGGTGATAATGGCCGTGCCACCTTCTCCATCCCGGCGCGGTCTTCGGCGTGGACCAGATCACCTGGGGATCCGGGCGGATCAGGGTCCAGTCTCCCCAGCGTTCCAGTTTTTCACCCTCCGCGCAGTCAAGCACTTCATAGTCTTTCCATCTGTCGGCAGTCCACATCGTCATTTCTCCGCTTTCTCATTTAAGTTCCGCCCGCGTATCCCTGCGGAACAATAATCTTCAAATTAATTTAAAGTTTACCAAAGGTGACAGAAAGGTTCAAGCATGGTACACTGTGGCTGAAATACGGAAACCATGGTTCAGGCGCGGACGCTGCTCCGGCAGGAGGTGACTGAAATAATGAAAAAGATCATGTATTTTCCGCTGGCAGTGCTGATGATCCTCGGAGCTCTGGCTGCTCCGGCATATGCACAGGGATGGGAGGAAGGTCCGGAAGGTCCCCGGTTCTACAGATCCACAGGAGAAGTGGCGACGAACGCCTGGGTGAAGGGCCCGGACGGCAAAGAACGCCGGGTCGGCCGCGACGGTCTCATCGTGACGGATGACTGGGTGCAGGATGACGGGGACTGGTATTATCTGGACGAGGACGGCCTCCGTCTGAAGGAAACCTGGGCAGACCTGCTTCCCCCGAAGGGCGAGGAAGAGGAAAACGGGAAGGACAGAAAATATACCTATTGTTTTATGATATCCGGCAAGCGTTATACGAACAGCTGGCAGGAGAAAGACGGGAAACGGTATCATTTCGGACCTGACGGAAAGCTGGAGACCGGGTGGATCCTTGACAACATGTATTATACTGATGAAGATGGCGCTGCGCTGACCGGATGGCAGAAGCTGAAGGGACCCGACGGAAAAGGGAAAACGAATCTCTACTATTTTAATAAGCGCGGCAAGCTCTTTGTGCCGGACGGAGAGGGAACCTACAGAGTCCGCAAAGTGAACGGAGTCAGCTACTGTTTCTCGGAGGACGGCGCCGCACAGACCGGCTGGGTCAATATCGCGGACACGGCAGGCCGTAAAGACGAGCCCATCACGGACTACCGGTATTTCAATACGGACGGAAGCATGCGCACCGGGTGGTATTCCCTGAGACCCCCGGCGGATTATGACGGAAAGTACCGCTATGACGTGGTATGGTTCTGTTTTGACCGTTCCGGAAAGCCATATGCGGCGAAGGGGAAGGAATACAAGGGCAGCGATCTGGTCAAGATGAACGGAAAGACGTATCTGTTTGACAGAAACGGTACTCCGGTCAGCGGTTTCGCGGAGGTGCGCGATATTGAGAGCGAGCCGCCCAGAACCTTCTTTTTCGGGACAAGGAAGCAGTGCTTCCTCCAGACCGGAAAGCGGAAGATCACCGGAAGCGACGGGAAGGAACACGTCTACTATTTCCGCAGCACCGGCAGAGGCATGACGGGTGTCCATGAGAATATGCTGTATTACCGGGGCCGCAGACAGTCTGCGGACTCCGGAAAGACTCTGTACCGGATCGTGACGATCCCGGAGGAAGACGGGACGAAGGGCAATTACCTTATCGATGCGGACGGACGGGTCAGAAAGAACGCGAAGGTAAAGGATAAGGACGGCACACTCTACGAGACCGATCCCAGGGGGATCCTGTTAAAGATCAACGGGGACGATGTCAAAGAGGGCAGGACCTTTGACGCGCCGGCTGAGCCGGACGCGGATCCTGAGGTCTATCTGTAAGCGGACCTGCGGGAAGAGAGTTATTTGAGAGATCAGGAGGAAGAAATCATGAGGAAGACGAAATTTTCCGGGGTAGTCCTCGCGGCAATTGCCGCGGCGGCACTCTGCATGAACGGCTGCGGGCCGAAGAACAGTGAGACCACGGCGGCGGCAACCACCGCGGCAGCGGCGACTGCGGCTGAGACCACCGCGGAGGAGACGACTGCAGAGGAGACGACTGCGGAGGAGACCACTGCGGAGGAGACGACTGCGGAGGAGACCACTGCAGAGGAGACCACGGAAGCTGAGGCGGCCGCTGAGGAGAAGAAGGCGGATGCCGCAGAAGCGGCGGACGAAGATTCCGAAGACGGCCCGGGCGCAGAGGAAGCCGGAGCTGAGAATTCCGAGATCGATGAGGCGGAGCTCCGCGGAGGCAAGGGACACATCCTGCAGGGCAACACCTCGGGCAATCTGGAAAAGCCGGAGCCGACCCAGGGCATCATGCCGGAGCCGCCGGCACAGTAAAAACGTGAGAAGGACCGGAGCGGTGAGAGAGCGCTCCGGTCCTTTCGAAGTTTTTCAGAAAACACTTGAAATCGCCCGGAAGGTGTGCTATTATCTCTCATGCTGTGACACGATAGCTATGAAGCGAGAGGTTGCCGTCTGCCATAGGCGGGGAATTCCGTGGAGCGAATGTCATGTTACGAAACTGGCGACAAGTCACTGTACAAATGAAGAACGTCTTCTCCGGTGAAAACGGGGGAGACCTGTCGTGTGTGTAAACGTTGCGACACACCCGGCACTGTGTACAGTCACCGCTTGTCGTACTTCCCAAAAAGTGCGAAAAGGAGGCGACTTTTTTTATGGCAAGTCAGGTTATGAGAATCACATTGAAGGCATATGACCACAAGCTGGTCGATCAGTCTGCCGGCAAGATCGTCGACACGGTGAAGAGAACCGGAGCAAAGGTTTCCGGACCGGTCCCGCTGCCGACCAAGAAGGAGGTTGTCACCATCCTTCGTGCGGTCCACAAGTACAAGGACAGCCGTGAGCAGTTCGAGCAGAGGACCCACAAGAGACTCATCGATGTCCTGACCCCGACTGACAAGACCGTGGATGCACTGTCCCGTCTTGAGATGCCGGCCGGCGTTCACATCGACATCAGAATGAAAGCAAAATAATATCCTGCTCTAGTATGAACGCCGAGGCGTTCCGCTGTAGGATAAACAGGAGGTAAAAAATGAAGAAAGCTATACTTGCAACCAAGGTTGGTATGACGCAGATCTTCAACGAAGACGGCGTGCTCGTCCCGGTTACTGTTCTCCAGGCCGGACCGTGTGTCGTCACGAAGGTCAAGACGAAGGAAAACGACGGCTATGAGTCCGTCCAGGTCGCTTTCGGCGAGATCCGTGCAAAGCTTGTCAACAAGCCGAACGCGGGGCAGCTTGAGAAGGCCGGCATCGAGAAGGTCGTCATCGAGAAGGGCGAAGGAAAGAGAGAGGTCTATCCGGCGGGACGCTTCATCAGAGAGTTCCGTTTTGAGAACGCTTCCGAGTACAGCGTGAAGGACGAGATCAAGGCTGACATCTTTGCCGTCGGCGACAAGGTCGATGCGACCGCGGTCTCCAAGGGCAAGGGCTTCCAGGGCGCCATCAAGAAGAACAACCAGCACCGCGGACCGATGGCCCACGGTTCCAAGTTCCATCGTCATCAGGGTTCCAACGGTTCCTCTTCCGATCCGAGCCGTGTCTTCAAGGGCAAGGGAATGCCGGGCCACATGGGTCATGTCCAGGTCACCACGCAGAACCTCACGGTCGTCCGCGTTGATGCCGAGAACAACCTGATCCTGGTCAAGGGCGCTGTCCCCGGACCGAGAAAAGCACTTGTAACCCTCAAAGAGACCGTCAAGGTCAAAGCGTAACTTTAGAGGAAAGGAGGAACGCTTAAGATGGCAAACGTATCTGTTTACAATACGGATGGACAGGAAGTCGGAAAGATCGACTTAAATGATGCAGTGTTCGGCGTCGAAGTGAACGAGCATCTTGTACATATGGCAGTAGTCGCGCAGCTGGCAAACAAGCGCCAGGGCACGCAGAAGGCAAAGACCCGTTCCGAAGTTTCCGGCGGCGGCAGAAAGCCCTGGAGACAGAAGGGAACCGGCCACGCAAGACAGGGTTCCACCAGAGCTCCGCAGTGGAAGGGCGGCGGCGTTGTCTTCGCACCGACTCCGAGAGATTACACGATCACCCTGAACCGGAAGGAAAAGAGACTGGCTCTGAAGAGCGCCCTGACCAGCCGCGTCCAGGAGAACAAGTTCATCGTTGTCGATGATTTCGGCATGGATGAGATCAAGACGAAGAAGATGGCTTCCACCCTGAAGAACCTCAAGGTCGAAAAGGCCCTGGTCGTCGCTTCCGAGGGTGAGTCCAACACCATTCTTTCCGCGAGAAACATTGCAGGCGTCAAGACCGCTTCCCCGAAGACCATCAACGTCTACGATATTCTGAAGTACAACACTGTCGTTGCTTCCAAGGCAGCTGTTGCCACGATCGAGGAGGTATACGCGTAATGGCAAGCATTCAGTACTATGACGTGATCCAGAAGCCGCTGGTCACCGAGAAGAGCATGTCCGGCATGGGCGACAAGAAGTACGTTTTCCAGGTCCACCCGGAAGCAAACAAGTCCATGATCAAGGAAGCAGTCGAGAAGATGTTCCCGGGCACGAAAGTCAAGTCCGTCAACACCATGAACTGTGCAGGCAAGGCGAAGCGCAGAGGCCTCACCGTCGGCATGACCGCCAAGACGAAGAAGGCCATCATCCAGCTGACCGAGGATTCCAAGGAGATCGAGATCTTCCAGGGTCTGTAATGAGAAGTCAGCCTGTGAAGACTGAAACGAGGTCTTCACAACCTATGCGGTTATTCCGCGATAAAGAATAAAAAAGGAGAAAATCATGGGAATCAAGAAGTATACCGCGTATACCCCGTCCAGAAGAAATATGACGGGTTCCGACTTCAGTGAGATCACGAAGTCCACACCGGAAAAGTCCCTGACCGTCGTCAAGAAGAAGAATTCCGGACGCAACGCCCAGGGTAAGATCACCGTCAGACACAGAGGCGGCGGCACCAGAAGAAGATACAGAATCATCGATTTCAAGAGAAACGCTAAGGACGGAATCCCGGCAAAGGTCGTCTCCATCGAGTATGATCCGAACCGCACCGCCAACATCGCCCTCATCTGCTACGCAGACGGCGAGAAGTCCTATATCCTTGCTCCGCAGGGTCTGCAGATCGGCTGGACCGTCATGAGCGGCGAGCACGCCGAGGCAAGAATCGGGAACTGCCTTCCGCTTTCCCTGGTTCCGGTCGGCGCACAGATCCACAACATCGAGATGTATCCGGGCAAGGGCGGCCAGCTCGCGAGAGCAGCAGGAAACACCGCTCAGCTGATGGCTAAGGAAGGCAAGTATGCCACCCTCCGCCTTCCGTCCGGCGAGATGAGAATGGTCCCGATCGAGTGCCGCGCAACCATCGGTGTTGTCGGCAACGGCGATCACAACCTGATCAACTACGGCAAGGCCGGCCGGATCCGCCTGATGGGCATCCGTCCGCACGTCCGCGGTTCCGTCATGAACCCGAACGACCATCCGCACGGCGGCGGCGAGGGCCGCGCTCCGATCGGACGCCCGGGTCCCTGCACTCCGTGGGGCAAGCCGGCAATGGGCCTGAAGACCAGAAAGAAGAATAAGCACAGCAACAAGCTGATTGTCAGAAGAAGAAACGGTAAGGCTGCGGGTGCAGCTTCCAACTAACACGGGAGGAGACAGATATGGCACGTTCACTGAAGAAGGGACCTTTCGCAGACGCAAGCCTGCTTAAGAAGGTCGACGAAATGAACAAATCCAGCCAGAAGAGCGTTATCAAGACCTGGTCCCGCCGTTCCACGATCTTCCCGTCCTTCGTTGGACTGACGATCGCGGTTCATGACGGCAGAAAGCATGTCCCGGTCTATGTTACCGAGGATATGGTCGGACACAAGCTCGGCGAGTTCGTTGCGACCCGTACCTACAGAGGTCACGGCGCGGACGAGAAGAAGGTCCGGTAATTCGGAGAAAGTGAAAGGAGGGTTTCATCATGGCAAAGGGACACAGAGCCCAGATCAAGAGAGAAAGAAACGAACAGAACGACAAGAGACCGTCTGCAAAGCTTTCTTACGCAAGAATTCCGGTCCAGAAGGCCTGCTTCGTTCTTGACGCAATCAGAGGCAAGGATCTCAATACCGCCATCGGTATTGTCACTTATAATCCCAGATACGCTTCCACCGTTATCGGGAAGCTGCTGAAGTCTGCTGCGGCAAACGCGGAGAACAACAACAACATGCAGAGAGATAAGCTCTACGTGGCAGAGTGCTACGCGAGCGACGGCCCGACTATGAAGAGGATCCACCCCAGAGCACAGGGAAGAGCTTACAGGATCTTCAAGAGAATGAGCCACATCACGGTTGTTCTGGACGAAAGGTGAGGAGGTAGAACATGGGTCAGAAAGTAAATCCGCACGGTCTGAGAGTCGGCGTTATCAAGGACTGGGATTCCAGATGGTACGCAGAGGCTGATTTCGCAGACAACCTTGTTGAAGATTACAATATCAGAAAGTTCCTGAAGAAGAAGCTGTACGCTTCCGGCATCAGCGATGTCGAGATCGAGCGCGCATCCGACAGAGTCCGTGTCATCGTTCACACTGCGAGACCGGGCATCGTGATCGGCAAGGGCGGCGCTGAGATCGAGAAGCTGAAGAAGGAAGTCTCCAAGCTGACCGACAAGAAGGTCTTCATCGACATCAAGGAGATCAAGAGACCGGACAGAGAGGCACAGCTTGTCGCAGAGAACATTGCACAGCAGCTTGAGAACAGAACTTCCTTCCGCCGCGCGATGAAGTCCGCGATGCAGAGAAGCATGAAGGCCGGAGTGCTCGGCATCAAGGCAGCCTGCAGCGGCCGTCTCGGCGGTGCGGATATCGCAAGAAGCGAGTTCTATTCTGAGGGAACCATCCCGCTTCAGACCCTTCGTGCAGACATTGACTACGGCTTCGCAGAGGCTGATACGACCTACGGTAAGGTCGGCGTCAAGGTCTGGATCTACAAGGGTGAAGTTCTTCCGGTGAAGGCCGAGACCAGAGAAGGGAGCGCTAAATAATTATGCTGATGCCTAAGAGAGTTAAATACAGAAAGCAGTTCCGCGGTTCCATGGCCGGCAAGGCCATGCGCGGCAACCAGATCACCCACGGCACCTACGGCCTCGTTGCGACCGAGCCCTGCTGGCTTAAGTCCAACCAGATCGAGGCAGCCCGTGTCGCGCTGACCCGTTATATCAAGCGTGGCGGTAAAGTCTGGATCAAGGTGTTCCCGGACAAGCCGGTCACTGCAAAGCCGGCCGAGACCCGAATGGGTTCCGGTAAGGGCACCACGGAGTACTGGGTAGCAGTCATTAAGCCGGGCCGCGTTCTCTTTGAGATCGACGGCGTCGCTGAAGCTGAGGCGAAGGAGGCGCTCCGCCTTGCAATGCACAAGCTTCCGTGCAAGTGCAGGATCGCGTCCAAGGAAGAAGTCAACGGAGCGGTGAACGCTGCTCAGACGGCAGAAGGCGGTGAACAGAGTGAAAACTAACAAGTACGTAGAAGATTTAAGAACAAAGAACTCTGACGAGCTTCGCCAGGCACTGGTGGATGCTAAGAAGGAGCTTTTCAACCTCAGATTCCAGAATGCGACCAGCCAGCTGGACAACACTGCCCGGATCAACGAGGTCCGCAAGAACATCGCAAGGATCCAGACTGTCATCACCGAGCAGGCTAAGGCGTGAGCTGAAAGGAGATAACCGTGGAAGAGAGAAATCTTAGAAAGACACGTGTCGGCAAGGTCGTAAGCGACAAGATGGACAAGACCATCGTCGTGGCGGCTGAGGATCACGTCAAGCACCCGCTTTACGGAAAGATCATCAAGCAGACCAAGAAGTACAAGGCTCACGACGAGAACAACGAGTGCAGAGTGGGCGACAGAGTCAGAATCATGGAGACCAGACCGCTCTCCGCAGATAAGCGCTGGAGACTGGTGGAAATCATCGAGAAGGCGAAATAATTGAGGCTTAGGAAGGAGTATCCGGCATGATTCAGCAGGAAACACGTTTGAAGGTTGCCGACAACACCGGTGCGAAGGAACTCCTCTGCATCCGTGTCATGGGCGGTTCAACCAGAAGATATGCGCACATCGGTGATATCATTGTCGCATCCGTTAAGGATGCAACACCGGGTGGCGTTGTTAAGAAGGGCGATGTTGTCAAGGCCGTTGTGGTCCGCACCGTTCAGAAGACCCGCCGCAAGGACGGTTCTTACATCACTTTCGATGAGAACGCGGCAGTTATTATCAAGGATGACAAGACTCCTACGGGAACCCGTATCTTCGGGCCGGTCGCGAGAGAGCTTCGTGAGAAGTCCTTCATGAAGATCGTCTCCCTCGCTCCGGAAGTATTATAAGGAGGTCAGTGATGCGTAAGATTAAGAAAGACGATACCGTCCAGGTCATTACCGGCAGGGACGCGGGAAAGACCGGCAAGGTTTTACATGTTGATACCGCGAACAACAGAGTCGTTGTCGAGGGTGTGAACATGGTCCAGAAGCACACGAAGCCGAACGCTCAGAACCAGAACGGCGGCATCGTTTCCAAGGAAGGTTCTATCCACATCTCCAACGTGATGCTCGTTGTGGACGGCAAGCCCACCAGAGTCGGCTTCGAGGTGAAGGACGGCAAGAAGGTCCGCGTCGCGAAGAAGACCGGCAAGGCGATCAACTGATACGGAGAGGAGGAACAATCAACGTGTCCAGATTAAGAGAAATGTACGACAATGAAATTGCCGCAAAGATGAAAGAGAAATTCGGATACACCAATCCGATGCAGATCCCGAAGCTCTCCAAGATCGTCATCAACATGGGCGTCGGCGAGGCGAAGGAGAACGTTAAGGTCCTCGAGTCCGCAGTCCGTGACATGGAGATCATCGCCGGCCAGAAGGCAGTTATCACGAAGTCCAAGAAGTCCATCGCAAACTTCAAGATCCGTGAGAACATGCCGATCGGCTGCAAGGTCACCCTTCGCGGCGAGAAGATGTATGAGTTCGCAGACCGCCTGATCAACCTGGCGCTTCCGCGTGTCCGTGACTTCAGAGGCGTCAACCCGAACGCATTCGACGGAAGAGGAAACTACTCTCTCGGCATCAAGGAACAGCTGATCTTCCCGGAGATCGAGTATGACAAGGTCGATAAGGTCCGCGGTATGGACGTTGTTTTCGTCACCACCGCAAACACGGACGAAGAGGCCCGTTATCTGTTAACGCTGTTCAACATGCCGTTTGCTAAATAATCAGGAGGGTAATTACTCATGGCAAAGAAGTCGATGAAGATCAAGCAGGCCCGGCCGGCAAAGTTCTCCGTCAGAGAGTACAACCGCTGCAGGATCTGCGGACGTCCCCATGCTTATCTGAGAAAATATGGTATCTGCCGTATCTGCTTCAGAGAGCTTGCTTACAAGGGCCAGATCCCGGGTGTTAAGAAGGCAAGCTGGTAAATCGCGGAACCGGCCTTCGAATGAGGCCGGAGACTGATGAAATTCAACAGGAGGAAACATTCCATGACAACGAACGATCCGATTGCAGATATGCTTACACGCATCCGCAATGCTAATACTGCGAAGCATGATGCGGTCGATGTCCCGTCTTCCAAGATGAAGATCGCGATCGCCGACATCCTGGTCAATGAGGGCTACATTGAGAAGTACGACCTCGTTGATAACGGCGGGTTCAAGGATATCCGCATCACTCTGAAGTACGGCGCGACCAAGAACGAGCGCATCCTGACCGGTCTGAAGAGAATCTCCAAGCCGGGCCTGCGCATCTATGCCGGCAAGGAAGATATGCCGAAGGTCCTCGGCGGACTCGGCACCGCAATCATCTCCACAAACCAGGGCGTGATCACCGATAAGGAAGCTCGCCGTTTAGGTGTGGGCGGTGAGGTTTTAGCTTTTATCTGGTAAGCAATGCTTACTGCATGAAAGGCAGCTCGATATTTTAATTCAAGAAATTCCAGGAGGATAACCGGCATGTCACGAATCGGAAGAATGCCTATCGCGGTCCCGGCGGGCGTCACCGTCACGATCGCAGAAAATAATCTTGTGACTGTAAAAGGTCCTAAGGGTACACTGGAGAGAGTACTCCCTGCAGAGATGACCATTAAGCAGGAGGGCGCAGAGATTGTAGTTACGAGACCCAACGATCTTAAGAGAAACAAATCTCTGCACGGTCTGACGAGAACCCTGATCAAGAACATGGTCGTCGGTGTTACCGAAGGATATGAGAAGGTTCTGGAGATCAACGGTGTTGGCTACAGAGCCGCAAAACAGGGAAAGAAGCTGACTCTGTCCCTTGGATATTCCCACCCGGTCGAGATGGAGGACCCGGAAGGCGTCACCACCGTCCTCGACGGACAGAATATCATCAAGGTTCAGGGAATCGATAAAGAGAAGGTCGGACAGTACGCAGCTGTCATCCGTGAAAAGAGAGGCCCGGAGCCGTATAAGGGCAAGGGCATCAAGTACCAGACCGAGACCATCAGACGCAAAGTCGGTAAGACCGGTAAGAAATAACAACAGGAGGGATAGATCATGGTTAGCAAAGAATCCAGAAAGGCCATTCGCGCCAAGAAGCACTGGAGAATGCGTAAGAATCTCTCCGGTACCGCTCAGAAGCCGCGTCTGGCTGTCTTCAGAAGCAACAGCCATATGTACGCTCAGATCATTGACGATACTGTCGGAAAGACGATCGCTGCTGCCTCCACCGTTGAGAAGGAAGCAAAGGCTGCGCTTGAGAACACTGACACCGTCGAGGCGGCTGCCTATGTGGGCAAGCTGATCGCTGAGAGAGCGATGGAGAAGGGTGTTAAGGAAGTCGTTTTCGACAGAGGTGGATTCCTCTACACCGGTAAGGTACAGGCACTTGCAGATGCTGCTCGTGAAGCTGGCTTACAGTTCTAAGAGGGAGGAAGATTACAATGGCAATGAATCGTGAAAGAAACGAGCAGAAGTCTGAGTTCAACGACAGAGTCGTAGCCATCAAGCGCGTCAGCAAGACCGTCAAGGGCGGCCGCACGATGCGTTTCTCCGCTCTCGTCGTTGTCGGCGACGGCAAGGGCCGCGTCGGTGTCGGCCTCGGCAAGGCCGGCGAAGTTCCGGAGGCGATCCGGAAGGGCAAGGAAGCTGCGACCAAGAACATCGTCACGGTCGCGATCGATGAAAACCAGAGCATCCCGCACGACTTCATCGGAACCTTTGGCAGCGCACACGTCCTGCTGAAGAGAGCTCCGGAAGGTACCGGTATCATCGCGGGCGGCCCGGCACGTGCCGTGGTCGAGCTTGCAGGCATCAAGAACATCCGTACCAAGTCTCTGGGCTCCAACAACAAGACCAACGTCGTGCTCGCAACGCTGGCAGGCCTCACCGCGATCCGCACTCCGGAAGAGATCGCGAAGAGACGCGGCAAGTCCGTCGAAGAGATTATCGGATAAGAAGGAGGACAGGAGAATGGCTAAACTGGCAATTACTCTGACCAAGTCCCCGATCGGCGCGATCCCGAAGCAGAGAGCGACTGTTGAGGCACTTGGCCTGCGCAAGATGCATAAGACCGTTGTCATGCCCGACAATGCGGCTGTCAGAGGCATGATCTGGCACGTCAGACATCTTGTCACCGTGGAAGAGATCGCGGACTGAGCGGTCGGAACTGAGATCATTTAATCATTGAATATGGAGGTGCAGTCATGGATTTATCTAATTTAAGACCGGCTGAAGGTTCCGTCCATTCTGATAATTTCAGACGCGGACGCGGACACGGTTCAGGCAACGGTAAGACTGCCGGCAAGGGACATAAGGGCCAGAAGGCACGTTCCGGAGCACCGAGACCGGGCTTCGAGGGCGGCCAGATGCCGCTGTACAGACGTCTCCCGAAGAGAGGCTTCACGAACCGCAACACGCAGGACATTGTCGCTGTGAAGATCGGTTTCCTGGAGAGACTTGAAGAGGGTGCTGTCGTCACGGCTGAGACTCTTCTTGCAGCAGGCATCATCCGCCATGCGCGCGACGGCGTCAAGATCATCGACGGCGGCGAGCTGACCAAAAAGCTGACCGTCAAGGTCAGCACCAGCGAGGGCGCAAAGGCAAAGATTGAAGCAGTAGGCGGAACCTGCGAGGTGGAATAAATGCTGAAGAGTCTCCGAAATGCACTGAAGGTAGAGGATATCCGTAAGCGTCTGCTCTTTACGTTCCTGATGCTTGTGGTCATCCGTTTTGGAAGCAACCTGCCAATCCCCGGTGTCAATACGGAGTATCTGAAGAACTTCTTCGAACAGCAGCGTCAGCTGACCGGTGATGCATTCAGCTTTTTCAATGCCATCACCGGCGGCTCCTTCGAGCAGATGAGCGTACTTGCACTCAGCATTACGCCCTACATTACATCTTCCATTATCATGGAACTGATGACCATCGCCATCCCGAAGCTGGAAGAGCTCCAGCGGGAGGGCGAGGATGGAAGACGGAAGATGATCGGGTATACCCGCTATCTGACCGTTGCGCTGGCACTGATCGAGTCCATTGCCATGGCAGTGGGCTTCGGCAGCCAGGGACTGCTTTACAACTTCGGACCGAAGAGCGTGATCGTGGCGATCGCCGCAATGACCGCAGGAAGCGCATTCCTGATGTGGATCGGCGAACGCATCACGGACAAGGGGGTCGGAAACGGTATCTCTATCGTCCTTCTGATCAACATTATCTCTTCTCTGCCGAATGACCTGGGAACTCTGGTGGAGCGTTTCATTCTGAACAGCAAGTCAGTGGCAACAGCCGTTGTCGCAGCACTGATCATTGCGGGCTGCATCCTTGCGATGCTGATCTTCGTTGTTCTTCTCTGCGATGCAGAGCGTCACATTCCGGTTCAGTACACTGCCAAGGTCCAGGGACGCCGCATGATGCGCGGTGCCCAGTCGGCCGAGATTCCGCTGAAAGTCAACACGGCAGGCGTGATCCCCGTGATCTTCGCCAGCTCGCTGATGTCTTTCCCGGTCGTCATCTCCCAGTTCTTCAACGTGGATTACACTTCGATCCCGGGAAGAATCCTGATGATGCTCAACTCGTCCAACTGGTGCAAGCCTGACCGGCCGCTCTATTCGATCGGCCTGGTGATCTACATCGTACTGATCATCCTGTTCGCGTACTTCTACACCTCGATCACCTTCAATCCGCTTGAGGTCGCGAACAACATGAAGAAAGCCGGCGGCTTTATTCCGGGCATCCGTCCGGGTCGGCCGACCAGCGATTACCTTACAAGGATCCTGAATTACATCATTTTCCTGGGAGCAAGCGGACTGGTCATCGTGGCCATTGTCCCGATCATCATCTCCGGAATCTTTAATATCGGAAGCCTTTCCTTCACCGGAAACTCCCTGATCATTATCGTAGGCGTAATTCTTGAGACCATGAAGTCCATTGAGTCCAGCATGCTGGTCCGCAACTACAAGGGCTTCCTTAGCGAATAATCTTAAGAAAGCGTTGCCGGCTGCCGCGGGAGAAATGCCTGCATTTCTCCCGGGACGGCACGGCAGCCTTTCGTGTTTCTGAAACAGGTAACTGGCCGAGGCTGCGGGCACAGGTTCTGCAGAGCAGGCTGAATCATATCAAAACTGGAGGAAAGCTATGAAAATCGTGATGCTCGGCGCCCCCGGTGCCGGTAAGGGAACACAGGCCAAGAAGATCGCGGATGCTTACGGCATTCCGCACATTTCCACGGGCGATATCTTCCGCGCGAACATCAAAGCGGGAACGCCTCTCGGAAAAAAAGCGAAGGAATACATGGACAAGGGCGGACTGGTGCCGGACGAAGTGACCATCGGCATGCTGCTTGACCGGATCCATGAAGCGGACTGTGAAAAGGGATATGTACTGGACGGATTCCCCCGCACGATCCCGCAGGCGGAGAGCCTGACGAAGGCTCTTGCGGCTGAAGGCAGCAGGATCGATGCCGCTGTCGATATCGAAGTGCCGGATGAGAACATCGTCAACCGGATGGGCGGCAGAAGAGCCTGCCTGAGCTGCGGATCCACGTATCACATCGTGTTTGCGGCTCCGAAGCAGGAAGGCATCTGTGACAGATGCGGTTCGCCCCTGGTCCTGAGAGACGACGACAAGCCGGAGACGGTCCTGAAGCGTCTTGCGGTCTATCACGAGCAGACCCAGCCGCTGATCGATTATTACGGCAGCGCAGGCGTCCTGAAGGAAGTTGACGGAACGCAGGCAATGGAAAAGGTCTTTGCCGACATCAAGGCAGTGCTCTGAACGGAGACCACATGGCTGTAACAGTAAAAACGGAGCGTGAGATCCGGCTCATGCGTGAGGCCGGTGCCATTCTGGCAAAGGTCCACGAAGAGCTGCATGACATCATCCGCCCGGGAATCACGACCCTGGAGATCGACCGGATCTGCGAAAAGCTGATCCGGGGCTATGGCTGTAAGCCCTCATTCCTCGGGTATGAGGGCTATCCGGCCAGCGTCTGTGTTTCAGTCAACGACGAGGTGGTCCACGGAATCCCTTCGAAGAAGCGGGTCCTGAAGGATGGCGACATCGTCAGTCTGGATACCGGAGTCATCTGGAAGGGCTGGCAGAGCGATGCGGCGAGGACCTGGTCAGTCGGGAATATCTCACTGGAGGCACAGCGGCTCATCGACGTGGCGCGGGAAGCGTTTTTCGAGGGCGTGAAGAACGCGAAAGCGGGAAACCACCTGAACGATATCTGCGGCGCGATCGGCGACTATGTCGGAACAAAAGGCTTTGGCATTGTGCGGGAACTGACGGGCCATGGCATCGGGACGGATATGCATGAAGATCCGGATATCCCGAATTTCCGGATGAACCACAAAGGAATCCGCCTCCGGCCGGGCATGACCCTTGCGGTCGAGCCGATGATCACTCTGGGAAGCCCGGAGGTCGCATGGCTGGATGACGGATGGACGGTCGTCACGGAAGACGGCAGTCTCGCGGCACATTATGAGAACACGATCCTGATCACCGACGGAGAACCGGAGATCCTCTCCCTCTGAAGCAGCTGTCTTGAAAGGACGTAAAGAATGTCAAAAACAGACGTAATTGAATTAGAAGGAAAAGTCATTGAGAAGCTTCCGAACGCCATGTTTGAGGTCGAACTGGAAAACGGACACCGCATCCTGGCGCATATCAGCGGCAAGCTTCGGATGAACTATATCCGGATCCTTCCGGGCGACCGGGTCAAGGTGGAACTTTCCCCCTACGACCTGAGCAAGGGCAGGATCACCTGGAGAAATAAATAAGCAGGCAAAGGTAAAAGAAATGGTTGCATCTGAGGTTTTCGGGTGCTATACTGTTTTGGCGACTTTGTAGGCGGAAGAAAGGAGTATCTTACCATGAAAGTCAGATCTTCAGTCAAGCCCATGTGCGAAAAGTGCAAAGTCATCAAGAGAAAGGGTTCCATCAGAATCATCTGCGAGAACCCGAAGCACAAGCAGAGACAGGGCTAAGACGCAGCAGTAAAATCTAACAGGAGGAAAAAAGCACAATGGCTCGTATTTCAGGCGTTGATTTACCGAGAGAGAAGCGTGTGGAGATCGGTCTTACCTATATCTATGGTATCGGTGTGACCAGCTCCAACAAAATTCTGTCTCAGGCCGGTGTGGATCCGAACACCAGAGTGAAGGATCTCACGGATGACGAGGTCAAGAAGATTGCCGAAATTATCGCTGAAACGCAGATTGTCGAAGGTGATCTGAGAAGACAGACCGCTATGGACATTAAGCGTCTCACCGAGATCGGCTGCTATCGCGGCATCCGTCATCGCAAGAGCTTGCCTTGCCGTGGTCAGAAGACCAAGACGAACGCAAGAACCTGCAAAGGCCCGAGAAAGACCGTTGCTAACAAGAAGAAGTAATTAAAGTAACGAGAATCACGCTGCATGTTTTATAAACAGGAACGGCAAGATTCGTAACAAAACAAGACGAGAAAGTAGGTTAGTTTAATAATGGCAAAACAGTCCAGCGCGAAGAAAGCCACGGCTAAGAAGCGCGTTAAGAAAAACGTTGAACGCGGCCAGGCGCACATTCAGTCTTCGTTTAACAATACGATTGTTACTCTGACTGATCTTCAGGGAAATGCTCTTTCCTGGGCAAGTGCGGGTGGTCTGGGATTCAGAGGTTCAAAGAAATCTACTCCGTACGCAGCATCCATGGCTGCAGAGACTGCCGCAAAAGCAGCTATCATTCATGGTTTGAAGTCTGTCGACGTTATGGTGAAGGGTCCCGGTTCCGGCCGTGAGGCTGCGATCCGCGCGCTTGCAGCATGCGGAATCGAAGTAACCAGCATTAAGGATGTGACCCCGGTGCCGCACAACGGCTGCCGTCCGCCGAAGCGTAGAAGAGTATAATCAGGAGGTAGAAAAGTGGCAGTTAACAGAGTTCCTGTTCTTAAAAGATGCAGATCTCTCGGCCTTGAGCCTGAGTTCCTTGGCATCAATAAGACGTCCAGAAGAACCTTAAAGAGAGCCAACCGCAAGATGAGCGAGTACGGCAGCCAGCTTCGTGAGAAGCAGAAGGCCAAGTTCATCTACGGTGTGCTTGAGAAGCCCTTCCGCAACTATTTTGAGAAGGCATCCCGCATGAAGGGTCAGGTCGGTGAAAACCTGATGATCCTTCTCGAGAGCAGAATCGACAGTGTCATCTTCCGCCTTGGCTTCGCAAGAACCAGAAGAGAAGCTCGGCAGATCGTCGGTCACAGGCACGTCCTCGTGAACGGCAAGATCGTCAACATCCCGTCCTACCTGATCAAGGCAGGCGATGTCATCGAAATCAAGGAAAAGGCAAAGTCCACCAAGAGATATGAGCAGATCCTCGAAGTGACCGGCAGCCGGATCGTCCCGGCATGGCTGGAGTGCGATCGCGAGGCGCTCAAGGGAACGGTGAAGTCTCTGCCCACCCGCGAAGAGATCGACGTCCCGGTTGACGAACTGCAGATCGTTGAGTTGTACTCCAAGTAATCAGGGTGTGGCCAAAAAAAGGAGGTATCATTCTTGTTCGATTTTGAAAAACCTAACATTGAGATTGTTGAGATCTCCGAAGACAAAAAGTTTGGCCGCTTCGTTTGTGAACCGCTCGAGAGAGGCTACGGCCTGACCCTCGGCAATTCGTTAAGAAGAATTATGCTTTCCTCTCTGCCCGGAACGGCAGTGAGCCGGATCAAGATCGACGGTGTCCTTCATGAGTTTGCATCCATTCCTCATGTCAAGGAGGATGTGACGGAGATCGTCATGAATGTGAAGAGCCTCTGCATCCGGAATTCGTCCACCGGCAATGAGCCGAAGATCGCCTACATTGATTTTGACGGCGAGGGCGTGATCACCGCGGCAGATATCCAGTGCGATTCCGACATTGAGATCCTGAACAAGGATCAGGTGATCGCTACGATCTCCGGCGGAAAGACCAGATTCAGCATGGAGCTGACCATTACCAACGGCCGCGGCTATATCAGCGCTGACAAGAACAAGGCAGCGGATGATACGCAGATCGGCGTGATCGCGGTGGATTCCATCTATACCCCTGTTGAGCGCGTCAACATGCAGGTCGAGAATACCCGTGTCGGCCAGACGACCGACTACGACAAGCTGACCATGGATGTATTTACCAACGGAACGCTTGGGCCGGATGAGGCAGTCAGCCTTGCAGCGAAGGTGCTCTCCGAGCATCTGAGCCTCTTCATCGATCTTTCCGAGAGTGCCCGGAAGGTCGAGGTCATGTCGGAAAAGAAGAACGACGAGAAGGAAAAAGTCCTCGAGATGAATATCGACGAGCTTGAACTTTCCGTCCGCTCCTACAACTGCCTGAAGAGAGCCGGAATCAACACGGTGGAAGAACTCATCAGCAAGAGCCCCGAGGATATGATGAAGGTCAGAAACCTCGGAAAGAAGTCTCTCGATGAAGTGCTTGAGAAGCTGAAGGAACTCAATCTTCAGCTGAAGCAGGGAGACGAAGTCCAGTAAAGCAGGCATCCCGCAGGGATGCTGAGTACAGAAAAGATCTATGTGCTGCGCCGGTAAGACCGTAAGTGCACGGCGTATGCGCTCCGGAAATGGAGGAGAACTGCAATGGCAAACTACAGAAAACTCGGCCGCAAGAGCGATGTCAGAAATGCAATGCTGAGAAGCCAGGCGACCGCACTGCTTGCAAAGGGCAAGATCATCACCACTGAGGCAAGAGCGAAGGAGCTCAGAAAGTATGTTGAGCCGCTGATCGCTCTGGCTGTCCGTGAGAAGGACAACTTTGAGACCGTTACGGTTACCGCAAAGGTCCCGAAGAAGGATGCCAACGGCAAGCGCGTTAAGGAAGAGCGTGACGGCAAGAAGGTCGTTGTCTTTGATGAGGTCCAGAAGGAAATCAAGAAGGACAAGCCCTCCAGACTGCATGCGAGAAGCATGATCAACGCGAAGCTTTATGACGTTACCGAAGTCGACGCAAAGAAGAAGAAGGCCCGCAAGAAGGTCGACCTTGCTGCGAAGCTGTTCGACGAGTACGGCCCGAAGTATGCTGAGCGTCACGGCGGATACACCAGAATCGTCAAGATCGGCCTGAGAAAGGGCGACGCGGCGATGGAAGTCTTGATGGAGCTCGTCTGAATCTGAGTCTGAATACAAAGCCGCAGGGAGACACCTGAAAGGGTGTCTCTCTTTTTTCTTATATAAACCGTAAGTTGCCCGCATATGATATA
>Ga0256404_1005356_pt1 | contig 22812 bp, 20 predicted proteins | sample RumenRJG_01DNA_FD_185990 | JGI IMG/M metagenome (GOLD analysis project Ga0256404, IMG submission 185990) | Bovine rumen microbial communities from Lethbridge, Alberta, Canada - RJG_01 | ecosystem: Host-associated > Mammals > Digestive system > Stomach > Rumen | place: Canada: Alberta | collected... | reverse complement strand
AACTCTTGTTTCTTCAATAATATTATTCTCTCTGGACATGATGGACATTCTTATTCCAGCCATCTTCATATTCTTCTATTCGCTGCTGGTAAGATTCTTCCTTCCGTTCATCACAATGGCACCTGCATGCCAGGGCGACATAATACTTTCCCTGCTTACAAGCGGAACCCTCTTCTGCACCTTGTATGTCCTACAGTGGTACGGCACTACACCGGTAACTGTTTCCGGCAAGGTTGCATACGCCCTGTCTGCTGCGGTAATAGCGTTTTTCGTAATGGGCGGCGGAACTTCACCAGTAGGCTATATGTTCACGGTGCTTTTTGTAAACCTTCTGTCTCTTTTAATACAGGTTGCGGAAAGCCATAGTGCCCGCAAAAATATAGAAACCGTTATTGTTTCCAAATTGAACGCTTTAAAAGAGGTTGAAAATGTCTGATTTACTAGGAAATCCTGATTCTTTTTTGCAGCAGGGTACGGAAAGGCCTGCAGAAGATTTTTCATCTGCAGAAGACCAGTCTCCCGACATACCTCCAGCTGAACTTGATTCCGTTGAAGTTACAAATGCGGATCTTGAGCGCTACAAAAAGCAGCTGGTAAAATTCGGCATTTTTTCACTGATTCTGGTAGCATGCATGGCTTTTCTGGTTCTATTCTCGCTTATTGCCCGAAACTCTTGGCAGCAGGGGCTTAGGGGACAGGTACAAGAATGTTTTGCCTCCCATGGCAAAAAGGTAAGCGTTCACGAGGGCGACAAATTACGCTCAGTCTTTTCCGTAAGCGCAGCTTCATTCAAGGTGGATGGTCTGGAAAAAGACTGCCACGCGGTAATCATAAGGATAACAACGCTATACGGTCCTGTTGCGGCTTTGTACACCTGTACTGATGACGAATTCCACGAAGTTCAGTTTGTTGATTTCTTAAAATTGAGCCCCAAAGTTTCCCAGGCAGTTAAAAATTCATCTCTAAATTCTCAGATTGCATACTGGGAAAAAGCAATCCCAAAAATCGTACAGTCTGGTATGGCGGAGGCAAACAATGAAAACTAAGAGAAACATATATTCATTTTTAACAGCGTCACTTGCACTTCTTGTACCTTCACCGGGACGCTTTGCCTATGGAATTACCCTGCTTTTTATGCTCAACCTGCTCATGCTTGCGGGAACACTCTTTAAGCATCTGGTAAAGAGCCTTGGACTGGATGACCTTCTGCCGGTACTGCTTGCGGTATTCCTTATGACAATATCCGTTATATTCAAGCAGATTGTCATAATCATGTCTCCGCTAACAGCCCTAACGCTGGGTTTTATAATCTACATGCCTGCCGTATCTTCATTCCTTATAGGAAACCTTTACAGCCAGGATTCGGACAGCATAAGCCAGAACCTGCACATGAACATGAAGGAAAGCCTTATGTTCAGCATCTTTGCCCTTGCAGTATTCCTCTTCCGCGACATATTCGGCTACGGTACAATTTCTTTGCCGGCCGCATCGGGACTTGTGGAAATTCCTCTTGTAAAAATAAAGGAAGGCGGTTTTTACCCCGGCATTTTCTGGGCAACAATTCCAGGTGCGCTTGTGATTATTGCGCTAAGCCTGGCTTTCTACGTGCACGTATTAGCAAAATTCAATCTTATAAAAGAGCAGGAGGAAAGCAATGCAAATGCTTAGGGATTTTTTCTTTTACGCTCTTTATTCTTCAGCCGTACTGGTTTACGGAATAGGACTTAACAGAGCCGTCCTCATGAGCAAAAAACCGCGTTTTCTTATCTGGGACTGCATAAAGATGCTCATTGCGGTAAGCTCTTCGGTTTCACTTTCTTACATTATTGTTTCAAAGTGCCTGTGCAATGTTGGCTTGGCGGAACTTTACCCCTTCGTTGCAGTGCTCATCTTTTCTGCCATCTCCGTCTTTATAGAAGCCATCGTTAGGATTACTGCAAAAATAAGCATGGCGGAATACACTGTTTCCATGCTCAGCATACTTCTTTCGCTGAACGAAAGCCTTTCCCTTTCCCAGTGCGTACTAAAGGCCTGTTTCTGCATCATAGGATTTTACCTTTGCATACCGCTTTTTTTCGCAATCAGAAAGAGGGTGGAACTTTCAAGTCCTTCACAGGATTTTAAGAATTTAAGCCTTGTGTTCATAAGCATTGCAATCCTTATGCTGCTTCTCCTTACCGTGAACGTGTCATGGCTTAACCCGCAGATTTTTTCGGAGGTGAACAATTGATAGTTTCCATATTACTTTTGTTTCTTTTGATTTTTATAAGCGCAGCGGTCCTTTTCTTTCTCTTTATAAGCCTTTTGCCATCACTTAAGGCCCAGAAAATAAATGCAAAGGATCCAATGTTCTCCAAGGAAGAAGTGGACGCAATCCTACGCTATGATGACTTTAAGTGGGCAAAGACCGGCAGCAAGACTGCAATCTACACAAAGGAACAGCTTATAAGCGTTCTTGGCGGAGAGGAAGCCCAGGGGGAAATATCGTCAATAAGCAAAAATATTGAGGAAAAAGACTTCCAATTCTGGAAAAAGTGCTATACAATGCTCAAAGGGAAGCAAGAATAGCTTTTTATAAGAAATGCCGTAGTGGGGAAGCATATTAAAAAGTATGGGTATTTTAAATATTTGCATGGAACTGTCCTTTAAAGACGATGGGGCCTTGTCTGATTCTGAGTGGGAAAACAATTACCAGACAATGCTAAAAAAGTTCCTTACATTTCTATATTCTCATCCAAAGATTCCTTTCGCATTTTCGTTTACTGGTCTCCAGCTTGAATTTTTGCAGTCCGTCCATCCGGAGGCCATGGAAATTTTCAGCGAGATAACAAGCCGCAAACAGGGTGAAGTTTTAGGTGGTGGCTTCTACACACCAGTCTTCCCACTTCTTTTTCCCGTAGACAGAAGCGGCCAGATAGAAAAAATGAATGCCGCAGTAAGAATGGGCGTTGGAAAAAAGCCGCGCGGCATGACCCTTTTAAAAAGCATCTGGGAACCAGCTCTTATCATAACCTGCCAGTCATGCGGAATAGAGTACATTCTGCTCGACGCAAGCCTTATTCCTGGCATTACGCCTTCAGAAAAGAATTCTTTCCTGCCTTTTATAACAAGTATGCAGGGAAAGACTCTAAAGGTAATCCCCATTCAGAATGAGCTCAAGCCTCAGCCCGGAAAAAGCGCATCCTTATGGATTGAAGACCTGGAGAAAAAATCACAGGCACAAAATTCAACCTTGCCAACGATAGTTTCCATGTCGTTTTCTCTAAAAGAAATCAGCGCTTTGCTGAATTCCGGTTTTTTTGAGGAATTGAATTCCCTTGTTACAGAAAAAAAACTTGAATCTTCCCAGTTGAATCTACCGCAGCTCTATCTAAAATCTGCACGAGAATATTCAAGTGCATATATTCCCTCTGGCATGTCGGAAAACCTTTCCCGCTGGGCAAAAAAAAGGTACGTCAGTTCAAACAGCAACTTGTTCGGCCGCACCTTTTACGACTACCTTAACGTCTATCCCATGGTAAAGCAGCTCTATGACCGCATAATGTACATGAGCATGCTAATTTCCCAGACCCACGGAGCAGACAAAATCCGAAAGAGGGCCGCACAGGAAAAACTTTGGGAAGCGGAATCAGGCTTCAACTTTATCTGCTGCACTACAGGTCTTCCTGCTCCTGCGCAAAAAATCCAGCATGCATTCAGATTGCTTAATGAGGCGGAAAAATTTGTCCGCGAAAGCAAGGAATTCAGGGAATCCGTTACAAGCTATGACTACAATGCCGATGGTTTGAATGAATATGTGTGCCAGATGGAAAAATACCATGCAATAATTACGCCAAGGGGCGGTCAGATTGCAGAACTGGACCTTGTAAATTCAGGCTCCAACTATGCCGCAAACTATTCGCGTATCAAGCAGTTTGACTCGGCAGATGACTCCTACAAACGAGGTATTTTTGTTGAACACCTTTTTGAAAACAAGGATTTTGATGATTTTCTAGACTTTAAGCCAATAAAAAACGACTGTTTCTGCAATTCAATTTTTTCAGAGGTAAAATTCGACGGAAAAAGAAGGGAACTTCAGCTGGAATCAAAGGCACTTTATTCTTCCCTAAAGGTGCCTGTAAAACTGTGCAAGAACTACATCATCACTTCTAACGGATTTATCGTTCAGTATATCCTAAAGAACGAAAGTCCTTTCCCGGTAAAAGGGGTTTTTGCCGTAGAGATGAATTTTGCAAAGACAGATTTTTCCTGCAAGACTGGCTCTTCCAAGCAAAAAGAAGGTCAATACGGTGCAGAAATGATTTTTAGGGGAAGCAAGCAGAATATTCCGACCGGAACACCTTTCCACGCAAAAAATTCTGCTGAACAGGGGGGGCTTTCCCTTTTGCAAATAACAGACAATCCGGAAAAGACGCTCCTTCTCTTTGAGCCAAATGAAGAATCCGGTTTCCTGCTGAACACAATAAACTTCAACGACCGCACAAATCCAGAAAGCAAGGTTCTTGATTCATCCACGCTGTCTGTCCAGTTCTACTGGGAAATAGACATGGCACCTGCCAGAGCAATGGAAAAAACAATAAACCTTAGCATCATATCCCAAAAGAAAAAGAGCGGGTTTTAGTTCTAGCGGCAGCCTATTATCAGAACCTATCTACCGTGAAGCTTCTTTAGTGCCTTTTTGTGCCACCAAGCCCTGAGCCTTTCTGCGGCAATGTACAAATTGTATACGGACAAAAGCTTTACGTCATAGCTTCCAGGTCTGTGGACTATTGCACCGCCAAAGCCTGTCTTAAACAGGTAAAGTCCGTGCATGGGGTGCTTTTCGTCTGCGGCGGGAGGCATTCCGTAAAAGTCATAGACAGGGCATCCTGCCTTCTTTGCATCCTGGATTGCGGTCCACTGCAAGAGGTAGGCCGGCATAAGGTTGCGCTTTATGTTTCCGCTTGCACCGTAAAGGTAGACTGCTTCCCTGGGGCAGAAAAGGGTTATTATTCCCGCAAGATAGTCATCCTCATGTTTTGCAAGGTAGAGGCTTATTAGAGGCCGCTTTTCGGAAGAGGGGCATCCACGCTTAAGCAAATCGATGTAGTAAGACTTGTTGTGGAAGCTTACACCGTCGCGCTTGCTTGTCTGCTCAAAGAGGGCGTAGAACTGGTCAAAGGCTGCCTCAAAGTCAGAATCTGTAGCAAAATGCCTTGTTACCTTTACGTCTTTTTTTGCGGCCAACCTAATGTTGTAGCGCCACTTGCTCTTCATTGCACCAAGAATTTCATCTTCCGTCTTGTCCAGAGAAAGAATTGTCGTGTCCGGCGGCTGAATTGCAACTGGGGCTCTTTTTACGTTTATGCCTTTGCAAATGCTGTCTGCCTTCTTGTTCCATTCGTCCCGCTCTTCGCAGCTTGCAAAATCAACAGCCGGGTCAAAGCGCACGCAGATTGTGTTCTTTGGAAGGTAAGGCTTTACGGCTTTTGCAATTGCTTCAAGTGATGAAAGGAATTCCTTTTGTATGGAAAGCTTGTCTTCTGCAGCAGGGTATTCTGGCGCCATTGGAACGTAGGCTATGCTGAATTTCTTTACCTTAAGCGAAAACTGCCTTACAAGAACAGTCAGCAGCTTTTCTGAGCTCAATTCATCAAAAGGAATTTCACTTTGGGAATGAATGGGGGTGTAGGAAGAGCCTTCTGTCTTAAAATAGTAAGGCTTCCATCCGTGCTCCCCCTTAAAAGAGGCCCAGAATTCAGTCTGCAAAAATCTTAGGGGCATCATAAAATCAGTTTACTCCGCCATTCTTTGCATGCACAGTTTCAAGAGCCTTTCCCTTTGCGGTAAGCTTTTTTCCTGCAATCTGAACGCTGCCGTCAACCACGTTTATCTGAACCTTAAAGAAATCATCAGCGGAAATTTGTTCAGGTTTTGCATCTTCTTCTGAAGCACCTTCAAGAATTACCTTTGTTCCCGGAGCTGCCCAAGGAGCTTCAAGCGGTTCAACGCAAGCCTTTCCGTTTTCGTCCGTGTAGTCCGCTGCAAGAAGCATTCCGTGGCTTTCTACACCGCGCATGGTACGGGGTGCAAGGTTTGCGGCAAGGATTATGTGCTTTCCAAGAAGATCTTCCGGCTTAAGGTATTCGCGGAGGCCAGACTGGATTATGCGGTCACTTCCGCTTCCGTCGTCAAGGTGCTCAATATAAAGCTTTTCTCCCTCAGGATTGTTTTCCACCTTGGTTATCTTTGCAACCTTAAGCTCTATCTTTTCATTAAAGAATGCGGCCTGGTCAGTGGCAAGTTCAACAGCCTCTTTCTTCTGCTTTTTTGCCTTTGGCTTTGACTTGTCATCCTGCTTGCGGTCTTTCTGGCTTCCTGCATATTTTTCGCGGAAAGCATCTGCTGATTTCTGGTCGAGCGGGGTAAAGTAAACTGCAGTTGAACCTACGGAAGTAAGGCCTTCTGTCTGCCCCAAATTGCTCCAGTTGAGTCCTCCGCTAACAGCTTCTTCACCAAACTTTGGCTCGCTAATCTTGCAACCAAGGTAAGAAAGAATTGTCTCCGTAAACTGCGGCATGTAGGGATGGGCCATAATCATAAGGTCCTTTATCATGTAGCAAAGGTTGTGAATAAGCTTTGCGGCCTTTTCCGGGTCTTCCGTGCGGGTCTTCCAAGGTTCACCGTCCTGGAAAGCCTTGTTTCCAATGTCTGAAATCTGGAAAATCTGGTGGAAGGCATCCTTCAAATTTGCCCATTCAAGGTTTTCCGTAATTTTTGCTTCCAAATCACGGATTTTTGCCCACATTTCTTCGTCAACAGGGGCATCGGGAATTTTTCCCTCATAATACTTTGTTACGAACAAAAGAGTGCGGTTAACAAGGTTGCCCAAGTTGCCAATAAGCTCTCCGTTGTATTTTTCGCGGAATTCCTTCCATGTAAACTGATAGTCCTGCTTTTCCGGGCGGTTGTAGAAGATGTAGAACCTCCACGCATCCGCCTTTATGCCGCTTTCCTTGGCATCGCTTCCAAAAACGCCCACACCCTTGCTCTTGGAGAACTTACCGTCCTCGTAGTTAAGGTATTCAGTAGATGACATGTGGTAAAGCTTTGTCCAGTTGTGGCCTGAACCAATGAGGCTGCAAGGGAAAACAACCGTGTGGAATGGAATATTGTCCTTTCCGATGAACTGGAACAAATCAACCGGAGCCTTTCCCTTTGCTTCCTCGCTTTCTTCGGGGAGCCACCAGCTCTTGTAGTCAAAAGACGGCTTTCCGGCAGCCTTAAGTTCATCTGCCAGCTGCTTGGTAATAGAAATGTAGCCAATAGGAGCGTCAAACCATACGTAGAAAACTTTGTTCTCGTATCCGGGCTTTGGAACAGGAATTCCCCACTTTAAGTCGCGGGTTATGGCCCTTTCGTTAAGACCATCGCGTATCCATGCCTTTGTAATATTGACCGCGTTTTCTGACCAGCGGCCGTCCTGGCTTGCCTTTATCATCCATTTGTCTAGGTTCTGGCTGATTGCGGGAAGGTCAATGTAAAGATGCTTTGTCTCGCGCACTTCCGGTGTGTTGGAGCAAGTGGAGCAGCGGGGTTCCTTTAGTTCAACAGGATCAAGGAGTGAGCCGCACTTTTCGCACTGGTCACCGCGAGCATCCTCGTAGCCACACTTTGGACAGGTTCCACGGACAAAACGGTCGGCAAGGAACATATTACAGTGTGTACAGAAGAGCTGCTTGTTTGTGTGTTCCTTAATATAGCCATTTTTGTCAAGGTCAAGGAAAATCTTCTGGGTTATTTCCGTACACTGCTCATTGGATGTGCGGCCAAATTTGTCAAATGCAATGCAGAACCACTTGTAAATTTCATCATGCTGGTTAAAGTAATAGTCGCAAAGTTCACGGGGAGTCTTTTTTTCTTCAATCGCCCTTGTCTCTGTTGCAGTACCGTATTCATCGGTTCCGCAGACATACATAGTCTCATAGCCACGGCTTCGGCAAAAGCGGGCAAAAACGTCTGCGCTAAGCATCTGGATTAAATTTCCAAGATGGGGAATATTGTTTACATAAGGTAATGCGGATGTAATTAATCTTCTATTCATAGAAGGGTATTATAGTTTGTTTTACCCATCTAGTCAATTAAGCGCCAAGCTCAAAAGTCAGGAAACAATCGTTTCTGTCTTGTTTTTTGCAACCAAGGCACGGCGGTTAAGGTAATGGACAACAGAAAAAAGGACTATTATAACGGCATAGTTGGCAAGAAGCATGATTATGGCTGAAGTCCCCTGAAGATACAAGGCAATGCAGCATGAGAGACAGATAAGTGCCTGTACAAAAAGCAGCAGAAGAAGAACCTGTGTGGAGCTAAAACCTATGTTCATAAGCTTGTGGTGTATGTGGGCCCTGTCAGGAGTCATAATTCCCCTGTGTTCCCTTAGCCTACGGATTATGGCCGCAATGCAGTCAATAGTAGGAATGGCAACAAGGTTCAGCATTACAAGAAATTTGTTGTACTCAAAATTCACACTTGACCTGTAAAGGGGCAGGGCTGCAATCATAAAGCCAAGGAACTGGCTTCCACCGTCACCCATAAAGATTTTGGCCTTGGGCTTGTTGTAAAGCAGGAATCCCAAGAGGCTTGCAACCAAAAAAAGACATATTGTTGCGGAATGAGGCGCATTTCTTGCATAAATTACGGCACATGTAAAGGCTATTAAAGAAGAAAGTCCGCCACAAAGAGCATCAATACCGTCTATAAGGTTGAATGAGTTGATTACGCCAATTATCCATCCCATTGTAAGAAGCCAGCTAAAGGGAGTAGGAATTACAAAACTTCCTATGCACAAAAAGCGGTGGTTTGTAAAAACAATTATGCAGGCCGCAATAATCTGAACAAAAAGCTTGAACAAAGCCCTAAGATTCCTAAAGTCATCAATTATGCCAAAAAGGAAAATAATGAATCCCGCCAAGACAAATGGAATAAAAGAAGAAGCCGCATCATCCTTTATAAGCACATATATTATTGCAGAAACCACAAAACCGGTCACAAAACCAATGCTTCCAAGACGAGGTATGTTGCCACTGTGGATTTTCCTTTCGTCCAAGCTGTCATACCATTTTCTCTTGTTGCATATAACTATTATTATTGGAATCAAAACTGCGGAAATCATAAATGCAAGCGCACAAAGCCACCAGACGATATGGTTTTGCCTTACAAAGAGCAGTGTCAGATTTATGAATAATTCCCAGCTATTGCCCTGCATATTTCCTAACCTTCAAAAGCAGACTTTGCCATTTTTACGACTTCCCGCATAAAATCGCCGGAACCTTTTTTCATAACAAGAACCTTTCCGTTCTTTACTACAACCGCAAGGTCGCTCACGCCACAAAAAGCAACTGGCAAATCCGAGTAGACAAAATTATTGGTTCCTTCTACGCTTATAACCTTCTTATCGTCATTTTTACCGGCATACTTTTCAAAAGAATCCCAGCTGCCAACGTCATCCCAGTCAAAAGAAGCCATAACAGCCGCAGCCTTGTCCGTCCTTTCCGCAACCGCATTGTCAACAGCTATGGAGGGGGTCTTCTCATAGGATTCACTCATCAGCTGCCAGTTTTCTATGCATTCTATGCCCAGAACCTTGTTTTCAGATGGCAAAGAGCCTCCTGCAAAGTTTTCAAAAGCCTGACAGACAGAGGGTTCGCATTTTTTAACCTCATTCAAAAAGAAATCATCCGTAAAGGCAAACATACCGCTGTTCCAATAATAGCAGCCTTCCTTAAGATATTCCTTTGCAGTCTCCAAATCAGGTTTTTCCTTAAAATTATCTATATTGAACACGTTTTCTATGCCGTCAAGCCCAGAACCCGCCTTTATATAACCGTAACCTGTAGCAGGGGATGACGGTGGAATGGCATAGCATACAAAATATCCCTTTTGCGCAGCCAGAGAAGCCTTGGCACAGTCGCCCAAAAAGCTTTGAATGGGAGAAATAATGTGGTCGCTTGCAAGGGTAAGGATTGTATGGGTTGCTCCATCAGTAGTCTGGCCAGTAGGCTTGTCAAAAAACTTAAGCATCTTGCAGGCAAGAACCAAAGGTGCACAGGTATGCCTTGGCTTGGGCTCTGCAACAATAATCAAATCATTAAAAATTTTATCCTTATCCTTTTGGGAAGATTTCTCCGCCAGAGACACGCACTGTTCAGCAACACCCTTTACAAGGCTGCTCCTGGTAATAACAAGTATTTTTCCCTCTGGCTCAAGTGCCAAAGCCCTTTGAATGGAAGACTGCAAAAAAGAAAGGTTTCCGTCAACAGACAGGAATTGCTTCGGGTTTTCCGGTACAGAAGCAGGCCAAAGACGCTCTCCAATGCCCCCAGCCAAAATTACAATGTCAGAAAAAGTTTTTACACCCATAAGAAACAAAACTCCTGCGTTACTGTTATTCTACTATTATAAGCATAAATCAACATTTGTCAAACAGGGAGTTTAGTCATTTTCTTATTGCGGCGCTTGTCTTTGCAATCCAGAAAACTTTATATGATAACTAAATAGGCCCATACTGTGGCGCTTGCGGGGTTCCGCGTCTTACGCGCTCCATTGCCTTCGGCAACTCGCCCCTGGCGAGCCCCTCCAGTGCCTGCCGTGCTTGATTTTGCTAACAAAAAAGGCAGGCCGTATTTAACGACATGCCTTTTTCCAAAAACTAGTCTGGCTTTTTACTAGTTAAGTTTCTTAAAGAAGAAAGAACAGAAGGTCTTGATTCTGTTCATGAATGAAGTTTCCACACGGTCGCGCAAGAAGAATACGCTTGGTGCGTCAACAGCGCCAATTCCGTAGAGAACCCAGTAGTCACCGTCACGGAAGATTGTTACTATGGACTTCATGCACTTCTTGTCCACACACTTGATTTTGTCATCGTAGCGCAGTACATTCAGGTTTGTGCTTTCATAGTAGAAGTAGTCAGCGGCCGTTTCCGTATCAATCTTTGTGTTTATCACCCCAAAAGGAGACATTTCAAGGTCAGCGGTGGCATGCTGCTGGTTTCCAGAAGTAGTAAAAGAGGTGATTTTTGCGCTGGAATACAGGTCAAACCACTTCTTGTGGCGCTCGGAATAGTATGGAATTCCAGCATAGGAAGGAATGTCCATCACAAGCGTCTTGAATTTTTCAACAAGGTTTTCATGCCCTGCGTAGGGATAAACCTGAATTACCTCGGCAAGATAAGAAGGCTTTAGGTCTTTTGCAGCCTTCATGGCCTTCTGGGCACCTGCATTTGAAGAATTCAAGCTAAAATATTTTGTTGACTTTAAATTCCTTATGACGGTCTTTCCGCTTTCCAGGTTTGTCTTTTGGGCTTCGGTGAGGTTTGAATTAAATACAGACGGCAATGCAGATGCCGCGGAGAATGTAATAAGAGCCATTGCAAAGATGGCGGCTGATTTTTTTGTAAGTATACGCATGGTTTTCCTCCATCATATATTTATATTTCATTTGTGTAAACCACAAAATAGTGGTATAATTACATAAAAATAAATTTTTTACAAAAAAAGGAGCGCTTTATGCCAATTTCTCCCTATATAAAAGAGACAATGACCAGCAAAGGAGCCGGAGTAATCAGGAAAATGTTCGAAGAAGGGGTAAAGCTAAAGAAGCAGTACGGTGACGATGCAGTTTTTGACTTTAGCCTTGGAAACCCGGACCTTGACCCGCCAAAAGAGGTTGCAGACGCAATAGAAGAGCTTGCAAAGTGCCGCGAAAAGAATTTTCATGGCTACATGCCCAACGCAGGCTTCCCCTTTGCCAGAGAAGCAATGGCAAAAAAGACCGCTAAAGAGCAGGGAGTCCCGGTGGATTCAAGCTGCGTCGTTATGGGAGTTGGAGCCGCAGGCGCACTGAACGCTTTGTTCAAGGCCATTTTGTCAGAAGGGGACAACATCATAGTTCCCGCCCCATATTTTGCAGAATACAACCACTATGCCCACAACTACGGTGGAAGTCTCATTGCAGTTCCTACAAAAAAGGACTTTTCCCTTGACGTAGAGGGAATAAAAGCCGCCCTTACACAAAAAACAGCGGCAGTTTTAATCAACAGCCCAAACAATCCAACAGGAAAGGTCTACACAAAAAAAGACATAGAAGACCTTGCAAAGGCTTTGAACGAACACGCATCAAAATGCGGAAGAAAGCCCTATCTTATCCTTGACGAACCCTACCGCGCCATCGTTTACGACGGACTTGAAGTTGCACCGGCATTCCCTGTGTACGACAGTTCCGTTGTTGTTACGTCATTCGCAAAGAATTTCAGCCTTCCCGGAGAAAGAATCGGCTACATCTGCGTAAACCCAGCCTGTCCGGACAAGGACGAACTTGTTGCGGCCTGTATCTTTACCACAAGAATCCTTGGCTACGTTAACGCACCTGGCCTTTTCCAGAGGGTTGTGGCAAAGACTTGGGATGCAAAAGCAGACTATTCACTCTACAAAACCAGGCGCGACGAACTTACTGCAATTCTTGACGAGGCTGGAATTGAGCACGCAAACCCGGAGGGAGCATTCTACATGTGGTGCAAGGTTCCTTCATCCTTTAAAGGAAGCAGCGGCCAAGCGGGAGACGACATTGACTTCTGCGACTACCTAAAAAAGTACCTTATTCTTGCGGCTCCCGGCAGCGGCTTCGGCGGGAAGGGCTGGTTCCGACTCGCATACTGTGTTAGCGAAAAGAGCATCCTAAACTCAAAGAATGCATTCATAAAAGCAATTAAGGACTTAAAATAATAGCTTAAGATTCGACTTTTACACAAGACATATTCTGGAGGTAGACATGAAGATTCTTATGGTAAGCGCGGAGGTCGTTCCCTTTGCCAAGACAGGCGGACTTGCCGACATGGTTAGCGCCCTTTCAATTCAGCTTATAAAAATGGGTCATGACGTAAGGATTGTCATGCCGCGCTACTACAAAATAGACAGGAAAAAGCTTGAACTTCTGCCGGGACCAATGGCTGTTGCCGCAGGGCAGGGTGAAACTTGGACAGCGGTTTACAAGACAAGCATGCCGGGCTGCGAAAAGCTTCCGGTTTATTTTATTGACCATGAGCAGTGCTTTGGACGCGACGGTATTTACGGAACCCCATGGGAAACAGACTTCCACGACAACCCCTACCGCTTTTCAGTCCTTTGCCACGGAGCATTCCAGCTTTGCCGTAAGCTTGGCTGGTACCCGGACATTGTGCACGCCCACGACTGGTCTTCATGCCTTGCACCTGTTCTTGTAAAGAATGTATGCCGCTACTGTGGCTTTGAACATACGGCAAGCGTCCTTACAATTCACAACCAGGGCTACCAGGGGCAGTACTCAAAGGACCAGTTCCCAGCGTTAGGTATTGACTGGGGCTTCTACTACGGAGCAGGATTTGAGCACAACGGCGGAATGAATTTCCTGCAGGCAGGAGTCTCATGTGCAGACATGATAACAACCGTTTCCCCAACCTATGCCCACGAAATACAAACTGCAGAAGGCGGATTTGGAATGGACGGCCTCTTGCGCGTAAGAAGCGACGTTATCCGCGGTGTCTTGAATGGAGCAGACGTTTCGCAATGGAACCCGGAAGTGGACAAAAGAATTCCATTCAACTATTCAATCAAAGACATGAGTGGCAAGGCAAAATGCAAGGAAGACCTCCAGAAAAAGATGGGGCTTGAAGTTGACTCCAACATACCTATCGTTGGGATGGTAACAAGACTCGTAGACCAGAAGGGAATTGCGGAAGTGTTTGCCCCAACATACGGCTCAATATTCAGCATTTGCGCAAACATGAAGGTGCAGTTCGTTGTACTCGGAAGCGGAGAAAGATGGTGCGAGAATGAAATTCTTACCCTGCAGTCAAAGCTTCCAAACCTTAGGGCATACATAGGCTACGACGAAAACCTTAGCCACCTTATAGAAGCGGGAAGCGACTTCTTCCTTATGCCGTCAAAATACGAGCCGTGTGGCCTTAACCAGATTTATTCAATGCTCTACGGAACCCTTCCAATCGTACGCAGAACAGGAGGCCTTGCAGACACTGTAGAAAACTACAACGAGCAGACAGGAGAGGGTACGGGCTTTGTCTTTGACCAGCTCACACCAAGCGCAGTTTACAACACCGTAGGCTGGGCTGTCTGGGCCTACTACAACAAAAAGGACCACATCAAGAAAATGCAGCAGAACGGCATGCAGAAAAAGTTCGGCTGGGATTTGGCTGGAAAAGCCTACGAGGATGTCTACAAAGAAGCTCTGTTCAGGGGCTGCGGAATAAGAAGCTAGTACTTAAAACTTAGCAAAAAAGCCGTTGGTACAAGAAGTTGCCAGCGGCTTTTTTATATGATTAGAATACCTTCCACTGGGCAACGGAACCGTCTTCCGTAGTGCCTGTCATAAGATACCACTGGCTTACAGGACTTCTGTTTGCCTTTTCATACCAGGAAATGCTTCCGTCTTCATTAACAACTGCAATCTTGCCGCTTGCCAGCAATTCAATCTTTGAAGGTATTGATGTTCCGCGGCGGTAAACCAAAACTTCATTATTTTCATTGTTATATGAAGAGATGAAATTCTTTCCCAAATTTGTGAACACTTCAGATCCTTTTGAAGCCACAAAAACATTAAAGTCATTATCGCATGTGGAGAACAAAGTCTTTGCAGTCTTTGCCACAGGATCGTAGTCAAAAACATCCGATGACTTTGCATTGTTTTCATCATGCAAAACTATTCCAAAAATATGGTTTGAAGGGCTGGAAGAATCTAAGCAAAGAGTGCAGGAAGAGAATCCCCTCTTTAAAAGAGGCACAGTTTCCTTTGTCCTTGTATTCACCCTAACAAAAGAAGAGTCTGTAAGACCAACAAGAGCCTTAGCAACATAGAGCGAATCCCCAGAAAGGACAGCGGCTTCTACGGATGTTCCCGTATACAAGAGCTTTTTTGCTCCGGAATCAACATCATGTGAATAGACGGAAGATGTTCCCTGAACATAAACCAGCTTTTCTCCGCAAACTTTCAAGTTCTTTATCTTTGCCTTAGGAACAAAAAGTGTGCTTACCTTATTTGTCTCTGTATTCAAATACTGAATAGTCTGAGCCGAATTATTTGTCCAGAGGATAAAATTATCCTTGTAGGCAGAAATATTCGTCTGGTTCACATTTGATGCAACAAGTTCAACGTCCTTTGAATTGTATGAACCTTTGTAAATATTCTTTTCCGCTATAAAATAAACGGAACCGTCTTCCTTAGAGCACAAGTCCAAAACCTTTGAATATTCATTCTTTGAAATCTTTGCAACGCCATCAGAAAGGTTCTTTGCGTTTACCTTAAAGACATTTCCATCCGAAGACCCCAAGACAAAAGCTTCGGAAACCTTTGCTGCACAACGAATAACTTCACTCTCGTTTTTAAGTTCTATCTTACCGATTGTTTCCGTCTTAAAAGAATCCTCAACATTTATGGACTTAAGGTAAGTGCCGGATTTGCCGTCTTTTTCAATATAATAAAGTACAGTGTCGCTTTCCTCGCAGGCAAGGATTATGGGAAGCTTGGCGGCCGTCCTGTTTACAGCCTTTCCTGTCATAGCGTCTATCATGTAGATAAAACCGTTCTTTTCCGCAGCAAGATATTTGTTCATGTTCAGAAGAGTAGGCTGGTTAAGTGAAGCCTCTGTATCTATCCTCTTGAACCTGCCAAAATTCACCAGGTTGTAGTAAACGAGCTTACCTGCAGGAAGATAGAATACGGCGCTCTTTTCCGATGCACCAGTCTTTGCAAGAGAAATTGGGCTTGAAATGTCGCCAATCTGCTTAAGGACAAGGCCTGTCTTTGCGTCAAGGATATAGTAGCTGCTAACACCCTGTGAAGAGACAAAGAGGTATTTTCCCTTCTGTGAATATGCAATTCCAGTGATTTTTTCTGAAAAGCGCTTTGAAAACTTCTTGGTAAGAGTTTCCCAGTCAAATACGGTAATGGCATTAATATCGTTTCCGTCTGTTTCTGCAACAACAAAATCAGTTCCGGCAGGATTTTTTGCAATTCCCGTTATTTCATAAGAAGAAACCTGGTACTTTTCGCAGCCCCCGTTCTCGGACCACTTTATTACAGAGCCGTCTTTCCCGCATGAAAAAAATGCCTTTCCATTTGAATCCGCAATAATGCCTGTAACATTACCAGTATGACCTGTTTCAAAAGCATAGTTTTTTGTGCGGTCAGCACCCCAGTTTCCCTTTGCAAACAAAGAAATTCCGGCAGATGCAAAAACAATCATCATTATACATTTGAAAAACGGTTTCATAACTTTCCTTCCTTACCTATAAAATAACGAAAATCGCTCGCTATTGCAATAACCAAGAGCAAGGCTATAAAGGCTATTCCTATAAATTGTATGTAATAAAGAACTTTTGGATGCATTTTGCGCCTGAATACGCACTCAATAAAGGCAAAAAGAATAAGTCCGCCGTCAAGGATGGGAATGGGCAAAAGATTTGTAATAAAAAGGGAAATGCTTATAAGCGCAAGAAACTGCATCGTGCTCACCACTGCAATTCCAAGCCCGTGTTTTAGACCTTCCTTTACGGCTCCACCAAGCATTGTCGTTATGCGGACTGGACCTGCAACTGCGCTTGTAATTTTTACCCCACTGAACAAAACGCCTATGCTCTTTACGGTAACGCAAAGCATGTCAACAGCCTTGTACACCCCCTGGCCAGCTGCAGCAAAAACGGGGTAGGGACCGTAATGCCTTTCCTTGTTAAATTCAGGAGAAACAACGCCTAGTTTTCCGGCCCCGGTATTTTTGTCCAAAACAGTGTGAACCGTTATTTCCTGTGCCTCACCGTTTCGGACAAAGGCAATTCTAACATCCTTGTTTGGATTCATGGCAATGTATTCTGAAATTTCTGTAAAATATTCAACCTTGTTACCGTCAATGGCTGTAATTGTATCGCCGGAGAGCATTCCAGCCTCGTGTGCGGGAGAAGCAACACCTTCGTAAACTTCATCAGCCATCTTAACGGTCGTGCCGGCATCATAATACTTGTAGCCAATAAGGGCAATCACAAAAAAAGCAATGCAAGCAAAGACAAAGTTAAAAAAAGGGCCTGCAAAAGCAATAAGAAGCCTTTTTAAAGGATGAATTCCGTAAAATGAATCCTTATCCCCTTCAATTACATTTTTATTCTCTTCCAACGCAGTGCGCCAGTCGTTTTCTCCCTTCATGGCACAATATCCGCCAAGGGGAATAAGAGAAATCCTGTAGTCGGTACCTTTGTAGCCACGGTGAAGGAGAACCGGTCCCATGCCTATGGAAAAAGCCTCGACCTTTACACCAAAAAGCCGTGCCGCAAGGAAATGCCCCAACTCATGAAAAAAGACAAGAAAGCCAAGACCCAAAATTCCATAAACAATAGTCATCTAAAGCTTCCTCCGCAAATTTTCCTCAAGAATCTTTTTTGCCACTTCACGAACTTCTGCGTCCTTTCGGTAGACAGTTTCCAGCGAAGAAGGATCTTCAGACCAGTCGCTCTGCAAAGTCTTTTCAACAATCGCTGCTATGTCCAAAAATCCGCATTTTTTGTCAAGGAAAGCGTGGGCTGCAATTTCGTTTGCCGCATTAAAGGCAACTGTATAAGATTTTCCTTTTTTTGCGCATTCATAGGCAAGGGAAAGCAGGGGAAAGTCATCCATTCGTGGAGCCATAAAAGTCATGTCGTGGCCGGCAAGGTCAAATGGCTCAAGATAGTTTTCCTTGTATTCGGGGAAGGTGAGTGCGCCAAGAATTGGATGCCTCATGTCCGGATTGCTTATCTGTGCGTAGAGCATTCCGTCTTTTGTGCGCACAAGCGAATGTATAAGGCTCTGCGGGTGAACCACAACCTTTATTTTTGCCGTGTCCAGTCCAAAAAGCCGGGCAGCCTCTATTACCTCAAGCCCCTTGTTTGCAAGCGTTGCGCTGTCCACCGTGATTTTTGGCCCCATATTCCAAGTTGGGTGGGCAAGTGCCTGTTCAAGGGTAACGTTTTTAAGCTGTTCCTTTGTATAGGAGCGGAAAGGGCCTCCGCTTGCGGTTATTACAAGCTCGCTTATTTTTTCAAGGCCAGCAAACTGTATAAGGTTAAAGATTGCGCTGTGCTCGGAATCAACAGGAACAATTCTTGCTCCAGATTTTTTAGCCACATCCTGAACCAAAGGCCAGGCCATAACAACGGTTTCCTTGTTTGCAAGGGCCAGATCCATGCCATTCTTTAGCACAAGAACCGACGGTTCAAGACCAGCTGCACCTGCAATTCCATTTACGGCAATATCCGCATTGCATTCTTTTACAAGCCTTTCAATTCCTGCAATTCCGTCCTTTTCAAAAACGCTTCCAGGACAATTGAATTCAGCACAAAGCTCATCCAGTTTTTTTTGATTTTTCCCAACGCAAAGCCCTGCAACCTCAAAATCATCCTTCATCTTGCGGGCAATATCCAAAGTTTGGCTTCCTATAGAGCCGGTGCAACCAAGAACAAGAATTCTTTTTTTCATAGCGGTCCGTAAAAAATGGAAATCAGCATATAGTAAAGTGGGGCAGACATAAGTATTGAATCCATGGAATCCAGAACACCACCGCGCCCTGGTATAAGGTTACCGGAATTCTTTATGCCGGCAGAGCGTTTCATAACGGATTCTGTCAAATCGCCAATTATAGAGGTAAGGGCCATTATGATGCCGGTAAAAATGATTTTTCCAATTGAACCCGCAAAAATCTCCGGCCACAGGTAATAGCCCAGTATTCCTGCACCAATGGAGCCTGCAATTCCACCAAGAAAACCTGCTACGCTCTTGTTTGGACTTGCCTTTACAAAGCCCTTGTTGTTTTTTCCGAACAATACGCCAAAAAACCATGCAAAACTGTCGCAAAAACAAACCATCAGCAGGAATTCAGCTATAATCTGGGAAGAAACATCCTTTCCACCCTTAGAAAAAGTGGCCATTCTGGAAACAAAAGTTATAAGATAAGCAGTGTAAAGCAGGATGAATATGGACGCCGAGATTCTTCCGAGGGAATTCTCAAAGGAATCAGCAAAGAACACTTCCACCATAAGAATTATAAGCATGGCAGAAATGAATGTGTAAGAAATAATTTCCTCGCCAACAGGAAAGCTCCTGCCAAACAGGAAAGGGAAAAGCTTGGTCAAAGACGCAACAACCGTTATAAAAAGGTTAAGCAGTATAATAAACCACCTGGGCTGCAGCTTAGTCTTTGTAAGGAACATATTGTACACTTCGCTGGCAGCCAATGCCGATACAAGCACAATCAAAAGATGCATTGGCAGATGGTTTCCCCACGGCAAAAGTATAATGGCAAGCAACAAGGGCAAACCTATAAAAAAAATACCGAGTCTAGGAATTATTTTTTTTATGCTACTCATACAGGCACCGCCCCAAAACGCCTAGTCCTTTTTTGGAACTCAGCGATATTATTATAGAATTCTTCTCTATTATAATCCGGCCAAAGTGTTTTTGTAAACAAAAATTCTGCATAAGAGGCCTGCCAGATTAAAAAATTGCTTATTCTTTGCTCACCACCGGTCCTTATCAGAAGGTCAACATCTGGCAGCTCTGGAAAGTCAAAATGGGACGAAACCGTACCCTCTGTAATTTCCTGCTCAGGAATTCCTTCCTTAATCATCTTTTTTATGCTGCGGACAATTTCGTCTCTGCCACCGTAATTAATGGCAAGACAAATGGTAAGACCTGTAAAATCTTTTGTATCTTTTTCGGTTTCGAGAATATCTTTTTGAATGATTGCCGGAAGACCTGTAATATCTCCCAAAAGACGGACTCTTATGCTGTTTTCTTTGTAAAATTTAAGTTCCTTAAGGAGATGCGTGTGAATCAAATTCATAAGGAATCCGACTTCCGACTTGGCACGCTTCCAGTTTTCCGTAGAAAAAGCATAGAGGGTAACGTATTTTATGCCAAGGTCAGACGCAGCCTTTGCAATTTCCTTTGCACGCTTTAAGCCCTCTTCGTGACCGGCAGTGCGTATCTGACCTCTTTGCTTTGCCCAGCGCCCATTTCCGTCCATGATTATTCCAATATGGGCGGGAAGGGCTTCCGGTTTTTTGTTAATCTCAATGTCCACGGTTATTATTCCATAATTTCTTTTTCTTTTGCTTCGTAGACTTTGTTGATTTCTTCTATATATTTGTCAGTAAGCTTCTGCAGCTTGTCTGTTTCTGTCTTAAGCTGGTCTTCCGTAAGTTCACCGCCTTTCTGCTGCTTTTTAAGGGCATCATTTCCGTCGCGGCGGATGTTGCGGATTGTTGTGCGGTAGTTTTCCGCTGTATTCTTTGCCTGCTTTACAAGCTCTTTGCGGCGGTCTGCTGTTAGCGGAGGAATTGCAATGCGGATAACCTTACCGTCGTTGCTTGGGTTAAGGCCCAAGTCTGCTGTCTGAATTGCCTTTTCTATTGCAGAAATAAGGCTCTTGTCAAACGGAGAAACAACCACAAGGCGTGCTTCCGGTATGGAAATTGTACCGACCTGGCTTAAAGGGGTAGGTGTGCCGTAATAGTCAACGCGCACTTTGTCAAAAATAGAGGCACTAGCTCTTCCTGTGCGGATTGTATTGTATTCTTCCTTCAAAGAATTGACGGTTTTTTCCATTTTTGCTTCATTATCGCCGGCCATAAATATTCCTCCGTAAAAATAGGGGCGGCCTGTTTAATTAATACAGACCGCCTAAGATTAAAAATTTATTTTCCCAAAACAAGAAGGCTGATGTCGCCAAATTCGAGGCTGGCTCCAACTTCCTTTCCAATTTCAGCAAGTTTTGCGTTTACAGACTTTTTATCATCCTTAACGAACATCTGGTCTACGAAGCATACTTCAGCAAGATGCTTGTTGATCTTTCCCTGAAGGATTCCTTCACGGACATTTTCTGGCTTTGAAGCCATCTTTGGATCCTGTTCCATCTGCTTCTTAAAGATGTCTTTCTGCTCGTCAATGTAGCTCTGCGGAACGTCTGTCTGCTTGATGTAGGCAGGTGTAAATGCAACGAGGTGCATGCAGCAATCCTTTGCAAATTCCTTAACCTTGTCATCTGTAGAGCCCTTTACGATAACAACAGCAGCCTGCTTGAAGTTTGAGTGAACGTAGATTCCGCTTGAAGCGCCTTCCGGAACTTCAATAATCTGAACCTTGTTCAAAGACATATTCTCGCGAGTGCGTGTTGCAAAGTCAAGAAGAACATCAGAAAGCTCTTTGTTTGCTTCTGTATATCCCTTCTCGAATACCATGTCAAGGATCTTTTCACCGCTGGAAATGAAATCTGCGTTGTTTGCAACAAAGTCTGTTTCGCATACAAGTTCAACAACAGCAATCTTATTTCCGTTCTGGCGGATGAAAATGCGGCCTTCGCTTGTTACGCGCTCAGCTCTCTTTGCTACTGCAGCGAGACCTTTTTCCTTCAAAAGTTTTGCGGCTGCGTCAAAGTCACCGTTTGTTTCGGTAAGGGCCTTTTTGCAGTCCATCATACCTGCGCCTGTCTGTTCGCGCAATTCTTTTACCTGTGCAGCTGTAATAGCCATGTTATTAACTCCAATTATTTTTCGTATGCTTTGTCTTCGTCGATGAGGCTTTCCTCTTCTCGGCGGTCAGCTTCTGCATCCTCTTCCTTTACTTCTGTAGGAGTATAGTTAGAGTAGTCAACGATTTCTTCGTCTTCCTTCTTTGTAGAAGCATCTGTAGTTACGTCATCGTAGTCGCCAAGAGTCTCGATAATCTTGAGGCCCTGTTCGTTGTCTGCTTCAAGAACTGCATTTGCAATAATTGAAGTAAAGAGGCTGATTGCGCGGATTGCGTCATCGTTGCCAGGAATAGGGAAGTTGATGCCCTCTGGATTGCAGTTTGTGTCTACGATAGCAACGATCGGGATACCCATGCGACGTGCTTCTGCAACTGCAATCTGCTCTTTGTGAGTGTCGATGATGAAGATTGCTCCCGGCAGTTCCTTCATTTCTTTGATTCCACCGTAGTTCTTCTGGAGTTTTTCCTTTTCTTTGAGGAGGTTTGCAACTTCCTTCTTTGTAAGGTTGTCAAATGTGCCGTCAACTTCCATCTTTTCGATTTTCTTGAGGCGCAAGAGAGACTTCTTGATTGTTGCAAAGTTTGTGAGTGTACCGCCAAGCCAGCGGTTGTTTACGTAGAACTGGCCACAGCGTTCAGCTTCTTTCTGAATGGCCTGCTGTGCCTGCTTCTTTGTGCCTACAAAAAGCACTGACTTGCCAGAAGATGCAACCTTGCGGATTTCTTCGTAGCTGTCTTTGATTGCAGTGATTGTCTTCTGCAAATCGATAATGTGAATTCCATTGCGCTCTGCGAAGATGTACTTCTTCATGCGCGGATCCCAACGCTTTACCTGATGTCCGAAGTGTACGCCGGACTCAAGCAGACTCTTCATGGTTACTACTGCCATGACTAACTCCTTCACCGGAAAAACCAATTGCGGCAAAATGCCTTCCCTTAGCAGGGTGATTTTCCCACCTGACCTTGTTTCTCGTGACCGCATAAAACGGCCCGGAAGATTTCGCAACAAAACACAAGGCTAACGGCCCGTATTCTGCCCGGCAAAACTAACTGATTAGAGAATAATTTTGCGCTTTTAATATATCATAAAGTTCAAATATAGGCAAGCCCATAACAGCGGATTCAGTACCGGAAATTGTTTTTATAAAGCAGGAAGCAAGCCCCTGGATTCTGTAGCCACCTGCGGCTCCATGCCATTCCCCGGTGTTAAGGTACCATTCTATTTCTTCATCGCTC
>Ga0256404_1005355_pt1 | contig 22813 bp, 23 predicted proteins | sample RumenRJG_01DNA_FD_185990 | JGI IMG/M metagenome (GOLD analysis project Ga0256404, IMG submission 185990) | Bovine rumen microbial communities from Lethbridge, Alberta, Canada - RJG_01 | ecosystem: Host-associated > Mammals > Digestive system > Stomach > Rumen | place: Canada: Alberta | collected... | reverse complement strand
TTTTCTGTCTTCTTGCAAAAAAAACATTGCGCTCCTCCATGGGACGTGCTATAATTCTCGCAAGGAAAAACAAAATAAATCATTCCGTTTCGGCAATGAGGCCCGGGCGGCGCGTGTGCGCTTGCCCGGGCATTTTGTTTTTCTGCGGGGGAAGATTCCCGGCTTTTCCCGCGAGATATGAGCAAGAGAGATCAGAGGGAGGAATCGCTATGATGAACTGGAAGAAGAGATGGTCAGGCTTCATCGCCTTGACGGGCGCCTTGTGCGCCCTGCCGCAGCCGGCGTTCGCTGCAGAGGAAGGTGCGAGCACGCTGAGCAGCGCGGATATGGGGTTCATGGCCTTCGCGGCGCTCATGGTGTTCTTCATGACGCCGGCGCTCGGCTTTTTTTATGGCGGCATGGTGAAGCGGAAGAACACGCTGAACACGATCATGATGTCCATGGTGGCAATCGGCATCATCGGCGTCCAGTGGATCTTGTTCGGCTATTCGCTGTCGTTTGGCACGGACATCGGCGGCATCATCGGCGGCGGCGACTGGCTCGGCTTCCATGGCGTCGGCCTCGCGGCGGATCCGGACTTTTCCGAGACGATCCCGCATCTGGAGTTCGCCGTGTTCCAGATGATGTTCGCCGTCATCACGGCGGCCATCATCAGCGGCTCCATCGCGGAGCGCGTGAGTTTCGGCGCGTACTGCCTGCTGATCTTCCTTTGGACGACGCTCGTTTACGATCCGCTCTGCCACATGGTCTGGGCGTCGGGCGGCATCATCTACGAGCTCGGCGCGCTCGATTTCGCGGGCGGCACGGTCATCCACATTTCGTCGGGCGTCTCGGGCCTCGTCGCGGCGCTCGTGCTGGGGCGGCGCCGCGGCTACGGCATCATCCCGAACATCCCGCACAATGTCCCGTACATCATCCTCGGCGGCAGCATCGTCTGGATGGGCTGGTTCGGCTTCAACTCGGGCTGCGCCATCGGCTCGAACGACATCATGATCGCGGCGTTCGCGAATACGGCGGCATCGTCGATGATGTCGTTCCTCGTCTGGACGCTTCTCGAGTGGCGCATCGAGCATCAGGTGACGCTGTTCGGCACGCTGACGGGCGGCATCGCCGGCCTCGTCGGCGTCACGCCGGCCGCGGGCTTCGTCGAGGTCTGGGCGGCGCTCGTCATCGGCGCAATCACGTCGGTTGTCTGTTTCGTCGCCATCACGGTCGTGAAGCGGAAAGTCGGCTATGATGACGCGCTCGATGCATTCGGCTGTCATGGCGTCGGCGGCATCTGCGGCGCGCTGCTTACGGGCATCTTCGCGACGACGTCCGTGAATCCGGACGGCGCGGACGGCCTGCTCTACGGCAACGCGGCGCAGATGTTCCCGCAGGTCGTCGGCGTGCTGACGTCCATCGCCGTGTCCGTCGTCATGACGTTCCTGATCCTCAAGGCGATCTCGCTCGTCACGCCGCTGCGCGTGCCGGAGGAGACGGAGAAGGCCGGCCTCGATCTCGCGCTGCATGGCGAGGCGGCGTATATGAAGTTCTGACACATAAAACGGTAAAAACTTTTTTGCAAAATAGACTTGCATCCGAAAAACTGTTATGATATACTACAGCCATAGGAACAAAAAAGAAAGTTCCGTTATATAGCATCGTCCATCGAAAGCAAAGGAGCTTGCGCGACGGGAGGCTGTCAGCCGCCCGGGCGCAGGCTCCTTTGTCTTGGTACTTGTCAGAGGAGGAAGCACCATGAGCACGAAAGAAGAAGTCCTGGAAAAATTGAAGAAGAGCATCGAGGAACTGGATGAAGACCTCGGCACGGAGGCGGCAAAGGAAGCCGTCGAACTGAAGATGGATCCGATCGAGGCCATCAGCCAGGGCCTCGGCGCCGGCATGCAGACGCAGAGCGATCTCTTCGACGAAGGCGAAGTGTTCGTCCCGCAGCTCGTCGTCGCGGCCGATATTTTCGAGCAGTGCGTCGGCATCATCACGGCCGACCTCTCCGAAGAAGCGAAGTCGGCGACGTCGCTCGGCAAGGTGCTCATCTGCACGGTCGAGAGCGACATCCACGACATCGGCAAGAACATCGTCAAGACGATGCTCGCGGCGAGCGGCTTCGAGGTCATCGACCTCGGCCGTGATGCATCGAGCGCCGACGTCGTCGCGACGGCGGAGAAGGAGCATGTCGACATCATCGCGGGCGCGGCGCTCATGACGACGACGATGCCGGCCCAGCGCGACATCGTGAACCTCCTGATCGAGGACGGCGTCCGCGACCAGTTCAAGTGCATGTTCGGCGGTGCGCCGGTCTCGCCGGAATGGGTCAAGTCCATCGGTGCCGATGCGTACGCGGAGAACGCGGCGGAGGCCATCACGGAAGCGAAGCGCCTCGTCAAGGAACTGCGCGGCTGAGCGTATGTGAAACGAAACGGACAGGAACGCGGTGCGGCAGCAGCCGCGCCATCAGGGAAAGGAGCCTTTGAAATGGCGAAAAGTGCAGAAGAACTGAACAAGGCATTGGCAGATGCCGTCGTCGATATGGATGAAGATCTCGTCGCGGATCTCGCGAATGAAGTCGTAGATAATGGATACGATGCGCTGAATGCGATCGACCAGGGTCTCGCAAAGGGCATGGATGAAGCGGGCAAGCTGTTCGAGGAGGAAGAGTATTTTGTCCCAGAGCTCCTGATGTGCTCCGACGCCGTCAATACGGGCATCGACATCCTGAAGCCGCACATCCACATGGAGGCGGCCGGCGAAAAGCACAAGATCGTCGTCGGCGTCATCGAGGGCGACACGCATGACATCGGCAAGAACCTCGTCAAGGTCATGCTGAGCTCGGCGAATTTCGACGTCATCGACGCCGGCCGCGACGTCCCGCCCGCAGTCTTCGTCGACACGGCCGTCAAGGAAGGCGCACAGATCATCATGATCGCCGCGCTCATGACGACGACGATGGACAAGATCGGCGACACGATCAACCTCATCAAGGAGCGCGGCCTCGAAGGCAAGATCAAGGTCGTCATCGGCGGCGCACCGATCTCGCCGGCATTCGCGAAAAAAGTCGGCGCGGATGCCTACAGCATCAATGCGAATGCGGCCGTCCGCATCGCGCGCGAAATGCTGAACTGCTGACGTCTTTGTCTGAGGGGAGGAACATCCATGGATAGCCTGACACCGAAAGAGCGCCTGCTGCGCTCGCTGAAGAAAGAAAAAGTCGACCGCCATCCGGTCATCTGCCCGGGCGGCATGATGAATGCAGCGCTGACGGAAATCATGAAGAAGACGGGGCACAAGCTGCCAGAGGCGCATCACGTCGATACGCTCATGCGCGAGCTGGCCTTTGACGTATACGAAAACACGGGGTTCGAGAACTTCGGCATCCCGTTCTGCATGACGGTCGAGGCCGAGGCGCTCGGCAGCCCGATTGATTTCGGTTCTTTGGAATGCGAGCCGAAGATCAAGATTGAGGCGTATAAATCCGTCAACGATGTCAATTTCCTGCCGCGCGGCACGCTTGCGAAGAGCAGCCGTGTCGCCGCCGTCGTGCAGTCGCTCCATTATCTCTCGGTGCACCATCCCGACGTGCCGGCCATCGGCAGCCTGACGGGCCCGCTCTCGACGTCGGCATCCATCGTCGATCCGATGACGTTTTTGAAGCAGCTGCGCCGCGAGAAAGAGCAGGCGCACAAGGTCATCGACTACGTGACGGATCACCTCATCGACTACGCGCAGCTCATGGTCGACAATGGCGCGACGGTCATCTCCATCGCCGACCCGACGGCGACGGGCGAGATCCTCGGGCCGAAGATGTTCAAGGAATACGCCGTGACGTACCTGAACAAGCTCGCGGATGCCATCCATCTCATGGGCGTGCCCGTCATCATCCACATCTGCGGCGAAATGGCCATGGTCAAGCCGCAGATCGCGGAGCTCCACGGCGATGCCATCAGCGTCGACGCCTTCGTCAACCTGAAGTCGATGAAGGAAGAGTACCACCAGCTCACGACGATGGGAAACCTCAGCACGTACCTCCTCGAGTTCTCGAATCCGGACACGATCTACAAGCAGTCGAAAGTCCTGCTCAAGAACAATATCGACATCATCTCCCCAGCCTGCGGCCTGAGCACGTCGACGAAGCTCGAAAACATCCAGGCGTTCACGACGGCCATCAAGGAGGAATGAGCGTATGCCAGACATCTATTTCAAAGAGCAAGACCAGCATGTGCAGGCCGCCGAAGGCACGACGATCCTCCAGGCTGCGCGCGACGCCGGCATCATCGTCGAGTCGCCGTGCGACGGCGTTGGCACGTGCGGCAAGTGCAAAGTGCAGGTCGAAGGGCCGGAGGGCAGCTTCCTCTCGGAGGAAGCGCACTTCCAGATGCCGCCGGAGCTCACGGCGCAGGGCTACGTGCTCGCCTGCCATACGAAAGTCTATGGCGACATCACGGTCATCGCGCCGAACACGGCGAGCCAGAACAAGACGCTGAAGATTTTGAGCGAAGGCGAGTCGTTCTCCTACAGCATCGATCCATACATCAAGAAGGTCTACGCCGCGCCGAAAGACAAGACGTTCATCCTCGCGGGCAAGCAGAAAGTCGGCGAGGAAGACGGCGACACGACGGACAAGTTTTACGGCCTCGCCATCGACATCGGCACGACGACGCTCGTCACGGCGCTCATTGACATGAACACCGGTGAGGAAATTGACAGCCTCTCGGCACTGAATCCGCAGAGCCTCCACGCGCAGGATGTCATCACGCGCATCCACATGGCGTCGAAAGAGGAAGGCTTGAAGCTCCTTTACGAAGCCATCCGCGACGAATTCAACAACACGATCGACGAGCTCTGCAAGCGCAACCACATCGAGAGCAAGTATATTTATGAAGCGATTTACAGTGGCAACACGACGATGATCCACCTCGCGACGCGCACGAACCCCGAGCCGCTCGGCCAGTTCCCGTACACGGCGGTCATCAAGGGCGGCAACACGGTCTCGGCTGCGGAGCTCCACATGTCGCCATTTGGCAACATCTACCTGCCGCCGATCATTTCGGCCTATGTCGGTCCTGACATCACGTCCGGCGTCCTCGCGGCGCAGCTCGAGAAGAAGAAGGGCACGACGCTCTTCATCGACATTGGAACGAATGGCGAGATGATCCTCGCGCAGGACGGCCGCCTCGCCGGCACGTCGACGGCGGCAGGCCCGGCGTTCGAGGGCATGAACATCACATGCGGCATGCGCGCGGGCGATGGCGCCCTCGAGCTCTACCAGGTGCAGGAAGACGGCACGCCGAAGACGCACGTCATCGGCGACGTCGAAGCGACGGGCATCTGCGGCAGCGGCCTGCTCGACATCGTCGGCGAGCTCGTGCGCGTCGGCGTCATCGGCAAATCCGGCCGCCTCGTGAAGCCGGAGCGCGGCAAGTATTCCGACGTCCTGAAGCCGAACATGAAGGAAAAGGACGGCAAGCCCGTCTTCTACGTCAGCAAGAACGTCTACATCACGCAGGGCGACGTGCGCCAGGTGCAGCTTGCGAAAGGTGCGATCCGCGCCGGCGTCGAGATGCTCATGACGGCGCTCGGTGTCTCGCCCGAGACGGTTGACTGTGTCGAGATTGCCGGCTCGTTCGGCTATCACTTGCGCGAGAGCAGCCTCATCAATCAGGGCATGCTGCCCGAGGCGTTCCGCGGCAAGGTCAAGTTCGTCGGCAACACGTCGAAGTCCGGCGCGAAAGCGTTCCTGCTGAACCAGGGCGTGCGCACGTACATGGAACAGCTCGTCGGCGAAATCAAGGACGTCGAGCTCTCGCAGGATCCGAAGTTCCAGGATGTCTTCGTCAAGGCGCTGACGTTCTGAGGGAACCTGTATTTGCAAGGGGGAGGCAGAGGCGCATGACAGCGGAGACCAGGGAGACCAAGGGACAGGCGGCGCTGCGGGAGCAGCTGAAACGCAATCTTTCGGACGCCATCGTCGAAATGGAGGTCGAAGAGGCCGAGCGGATCGCGAAAGAGATCACGGCGCAGGGCCTGTTCCAGATGAATCTCCTCGAGACGAGCGTCGCGGCTGGCATGGCCGTGGCGAGCCGTCTTTATGAAGAAGGCGAGTATTTCATCCCCGAACTCCTCTCTTGCGCGGATGCGGCAGAGGCGGCGACGGAGATCTTCCGCCCCTATATGCTCGGCGAAAAGCCCGCGCCGAAAGGCTGCGTCGTCATCGGCTCCGTCGAGGGCGACACGCATGACATTGGCAAGAACATCGTCGCGCTCGTCATCGAGGCGGGCGGCTACGAGGTGCACGACCTCGGCCGCGATGTGCCAGCCAGCGTCTTCGCCGATGCCGTCGAGGCGCATCATCCCGACGCCGTCGCGCTCGCTTCGCTCATGACGACGTCCATGGGGCACATGGCCGATGTCGTGCAGGAGCTTACGCGGCGCGGCACGCGCAGCAGCTGCAAGATCATCATCGGCGGCAAGCCAGTCTCGACGTCATTCGCGAAAAAAATCGGCGCCGACTACTATGCGCCGGGCGCTGGCGAGGCCGTGCGGCTGCTCGATGACATCTGCAGCCGGCGCAGCTGAGCATTCCAAGCGGTTGCCGGGCGTGAGGGGCTTGGCGGCGCTTTCGTTCGATGGTATGATGGATTTTGAAAGGTGGCTTTTATCATGTCAGATACGATGACGGGCAGAGAGAGATTGCTCAAAGCACTCAAGGGAGAGCCGACGGACAGGCCCTCCGTCATCAGCGCGTGCCAGTACGCGACGTACGAGCTCATGGATGCCGTCGGCGCGTCATGGCCGGAGGCGCACCGCGACGCCGAGCTCATGGCGACGCTCTCGGGCAAGGGCGGCGCGGAGGTCATCGGCCTCGACGCCATCCGCGCGCCGTACTGCCAGACGATCGAGGCCGAGGCGCTCGGCGCGAAGATCAAGAGCGGCGGCAAGACGCACATCCCGAGCATCGCCGAGCATCCATACAAGGTCGACGACGTGCCGGAGTTCCCCGATGACTTCCTCACGCGCGGCCGCGTGCCCGTCGCGGTGAAAGCCGTCTCGCTGATGAAGGAGAAGTATGGCGATCAAGTGCTCGTTATGGGTGGTATCGGTGGGCCGTTCAGCATCGCCAACAGCCTCATCGGCATCACGCCGTTCCTCAAGGCGATGTTCAAGACGCCGGATAAGATCCAGCCGTTCCTCGAGATGGGCTACCAGGCCGCGCTGACGTTCGGCAAGGCGTACATCGAAGCGGGCGCGGACGCCATCGTCATCGAGGACATGATGGCGTCGCTCGACATGATCAGCCCGAAGAACTACCGCCAGCTCGCGCAGCCGTATGAGAAGAAGCTCATCGCCGATCTCGGCGTGCCCGTCATCCTGCACATCTGCGGCAAGCTCGACAAGGTCATGCTCGACATCGCGGACACGGGCTGCGCCGGCATCAGCGTCGAGTCGGCCGTCAACATCCCGGCTGCGAAAGCGGCGTACAAGGAAAAAGGCATCCGCCTGCCGATCATCGGCGACATCAGCCCGTCGGGCGTGCTCCTGAACGGCACGCCGGACGAGATCAAGGACGCTGTTCACGATGCGCTCGCGCGCGGCGTCGACATCATCTCGCCGGGCTGCGCGGCCGCACCGAGCACGCCGCTCGCGAACCTCAAGGCCATGGTCGAGGGCGCAAAGGACGCCTGAGCCATCGGTTGGGACGGTACTGACCGTTTCATGATGTGCAGCGGAAAGGGAAAGGAAGGAGGCGCGGCGCATGTACATCACGTTCCTGCCGAGCGGCAGGCGCGCCCGCGTCAAGAAGGGGGAGACGATTCTCCAGGCGGCGAAGCGCACGGGCGTCCCCATCGAGAGCGCCTGCAGCGGCACGCGCTGCTGCGGTCTCTGCCGCGTGCACGTGCTGCCGGAAAAGCCATCGAAGCGCTGGGACGACGAGCCGCTCGTCGCGCCATCCGACCGCCGCGAGCGCTCGGCTCTCTCGCCGGAGGAACGGCGGGACGGCTGGCACCTCGCCTGCATGACGAAGCCCGTGGCGAGCATCCGCGTCGAAGTCCCGAAGCCGAAGAAGCAGCGCCTCATCCCGACGGCGACGGGCGAAAAGCTCCCCGTCTTCGACTGCAACCATGCGGGCAGCGAGGAGATCCCCGCGTTCGTCATCCGGAAATTCGGCGCGAGCTATTGGGACGCATACCAATACGCGCCGCTCATGAGCGCGGCGTCCGCGCTCATCGCCGACAGCAATGGCGACGAGGTCTGCAAGCTGCCGTTCTGCGTGACGATCGAGGCCGGCGCGTTCGGCGCCGAGATTTCGTATCCCGAAAACGGCGTGCTGCCGCTGCCGGGGCAGCCGATGATCCAGCGCATCGAAGACCTCGACACGCTCGGCGACATCGATTTTTCGCAGGGGCGCATCGCCGAAGTGCTCGAGGCCGTCCGCCTGCTGCACGCCGTCGGCCGCCGCTGCGTGCTGAAAGTCGAAGCGCCGTTTACCGTGCTCTCGATGCTCATGGACTCGCTCGTGCTGTTCCGCGCCGTGCGCAAGGACCGGCCGCGCGTCGATGCGGCGCTCGCGAAGATCCGCAAGAATCTCGTCGAGTACATCCGCCGCGCGTTCCTCGCCGGGGCAGACATCATTTCGTATGCCGACCCGAGCGGCGTCGTCGAGTTCGTCGGGCCGAAAGTCTTCCGTGACGTCAGCGGCCGCGAGACGATCCGGCTGCTGCGCGACGTGCAGACGATCCGCCCCGGCGGCATCATCCACATCTGCGGCAAGACGTCGACGTCGCTCGAGTACATGGGGCTCGCGACATCGGAGACGTATGAGCTCCCCGAGCCGCGCGCGACGTTCGCGCACGCGCTGCTCTCCATCCACGATCGCCGCAAGATCCAAGTGACGGGGCACAACTGCATCCTGGTGACGGCCGCGCCGATCCCGCACCAGCGCATCAGCTTCCTGTCGCTCGCGGAGGACGCGTGAATGCGCATGTGCGTGCGATATTTTGCACAAACTTCAAAAATCTGCTTGCATCGTGGCATACCACGTGCTATAATCATCAAAGAGACAAAAAAATAATTTCCGCTATCGCGGAACGAGCAACGAGGCTCGATCGGCAAGCTGTATGCAGCATGCCGACCGGGCCTCGCGTTTTCCCATCTGAAGGAGGGATTTTTATGACACTCGCCAGACCGCTCACGGTCATGGATGTCTACGACCGCGCGAAGACGGGGCCAAAGGTCGAAGAGAAAGACTGGGACTTCAAGATCATCCCCCAGACAGCCATGAAGCTCAAGAAGAAATACGGCATCAAGATGGACAAGCACAAGATCATCCCGGAGGATGAAGCGCTGTGCAAGAACCTGTTCAAAGCCGGCCTCGAGCTGCTCGCGACGTGCGGCGTCTATTGCATCGACACGCACCGCGTCATCAAGTACACGGAAGAGGAAATCCTCGCTTCCGTCACGGCGGCGCCGAAGACGGCGCAGTTCGGTGAGCCGGGCGTCAACGGGCGCACGATCGCCTGCCGCAAGCATGACGACAAGCGTCCTCCGATCATCCAAGGCGGCCCGACGGGCGCGCCGTGTTCCGAGGACCTGTTTTTGAAGATCCATCAGTCGTATGCGCAGGAGCCGATCGTCGACACGATCGTCGACGGCGTCATGCAGACGATCAAGGGCAAGGATCCGACGCCGGGCACGCCGTGGGAGATCGCGGCGGTCAAGGCCGAAGCCAAGGCGGTCCGCGAAGCGCAGATGCGCGCCGGCCGCTGCGGCATGGGCCTGTAGGGGAATGAGACTTCCCTTTCTGCCGCCGGTGCCATTGCAGCGGATTTCCCCGGCGGCATGCGGACGACCGACAGCCATGAAGTATCGCAGCTGAACGAGCTCAAGATCGATGTCAGTGCACTCGCTTTTGACGCTCACTATGTCCTCTCCGGCGATATGATCATGTGCGAGCAGATGCCGATTTTCGGCGGCTATGCCGGTGGTCTCGAAGAGACGACGATCGTCGATGTCGCAACGACGCTCAATTCTTTCGTCATGATGCAGGCGACATGGCATCTCGACGGCCCGACGCATGTGCGCTGGGGCAACACCACGTCCAGGGAGACGCTGGCGATTGCCGGACACGCCTGCATGGCCATCGAGTCCGAGCTCGACCTCATGATGGGCAACCAGTACTACACGACGGCCGGTCCGTGCACGGTCATGTGCCTCCTCGAAACAGCGGCGCAGGCCATCACGGATACGTGCAGCGGCCGCGAAGTGCTCTCGGGCGTTGCCGCGAGCAAGGGCGTCGCGACGAACTACACGACGGGCCTCGAAGCGCGCTTCATGGGCGAATGCGCATACGCCGTCGCCGGCATGGAGACGGCGAAGGTCAACGAGCTCCTCGACAAGCTCATCAGTCTCTACGAGAAAGACTACAAGCAGGCACCGGTCGGCAAGCCGTTCGAAGGCTGCTACGACACGACGACGCTCCTGCCGACGCAGGAGTACCTCGACGTCTATGACGAAGCCGTGAAGATCATGACGGATCTCGGCCTCGACTACTGGACGAAGAAGAAGAGCCGCGTCGACGCCTGACACGCGCGCCGGCCTCCATCATACCTCTTTTCTTTCAACGAAGAAGCAGGCACAGGAATCCGCAGGGTCGGACGACTGTGCCTGCTTCATGCTATCATACGATTCTTTTCATTCATGACAGTGATAGATAACGGTAGTTATTTTATGGATAGATAGAAATCGGAAGGCGGGGGATGTTCATGGCAGTGCATCTGCTCTTTCAGCCCTCGGGGCAGCGCGTGCGCGTCGAAGGCCGCAAGACGGTGCTCGAGGCGGCGCGCGCGAACGGCGTCTCGCTCACGGCGGTCTGCGGCGGGCACGGCACGTGCGGCAAATGCCGCGTACGGCTGCTCGCGGGCGGGCTCTCGATGCGCCAGCTCGTCGAGAAAGGCTACGTGAATGGCGTCACGCGGGAGGAACTGCGCGTGCTCTCAAAAAGCGAGATCCAGCAGAACATCCGCCTCGCCTGCCGCGTGTACGCAGCTCGCCGCATGACGATCGAAGTGCCGGAGGAAAGCCGCGAAACGCGCGGCGTCATCCTCGGCGCGGCGGCCATCCGCATCAGCGTGCATCCCTGTATCCGCGACGTGCGCGTCCGGCTCGTGCCGCCGTCGCTCGAGGATTTCCGCTCGGATGCCGAACGTCTCGCGGACGGCGTCGCCAGCGAACTCGCCGTCCGCGCGGAGGCCGTCACGCTGAGCTATCCGCTGCTCGTCACGCTGCCGAAGCGCCTGCGCCAGTGGAAATGGCAGGTGCGCGCCATCGTGCGCGAGCTGCCGGAGGCGCGCGGCTGGGAAATCATCGACGTGCTGCCGCTCCCGAAAGAAGGCATGGCGGCGGACCGTCTCTATGGCATCGCCGTCGACCTCGGCACGACGACGATCGCTGCGACGCTTGCGGATCTCAAAACGGGGCGCGTGCTCGCGCATGCGTCGCGCATGAACAGCCAGATCCGCATGGGCGACGATGTCGTCTCGCGCATTTCCTATGCGATGATGCACGAGGGCGGCGGCACCGAGCTCACGGAGGCCGTGCGGAGCGACCTGCGCGCGCTCGCACTGGAACTCGCGGCGAAAGCGCAGGTGCCTCTAGAGCGCATCTATGAAATGGTCGTCGCGGGCAACACGGTCATGGGGCATCTCTTCCTCGGGCTCGATCCCGAAGCCATCGGCAAGTCGCCGTTCATCTCGGTCACGCGCGTGCCGCTCGACCTGCCAGCCGCTGCGCTGGGGCTCGGCATCGCGCCGGCCGCGAATGTCCACGCGCTGCCCGTCGAGGCCGGCTTCGTCGGCGCGGACAATGTCGCCGTGCTGCTCGCGACGCGCCTCATCGAGCGGCGCGTGCCGACGATGGTCATCGACATCGGTACGAATGGCGAGATCGCCTATGGCGACCATCGCGGCATCTTCACGACGTCGTGCGCGACGGGGCCGGCACTCGAGGGCGCGGAGATCTCGTGCGGCATGCGGGCGGCCGAGGGCGCAATCGAGCATGTGACGATTGCGCCGGACACCTACGAGCCGGTGCTGCAAGTCATCGGCTCCGCAGAGCCGCGCGGCATCTGCGGCTCGGGCATCATCGATCTCTGTGCCGAGCTCGCGCGCACGGGCCTCATCGGCGCGGACGGCACGTTCCGCAAGGACCTCGACACGCCGCGCCTGCGCCCTTTCGGCAAGCACAGCCGCGCCTATGTGCTCTACGAGGCGCCCGAGGGCGGCCGCGACATCGTCGTGACGCAGAAAGACGTGCGCGCCGTCCAGCTCGCGAAAGGCGCGCTCTACGCCGGCGCCGTGCTGCTCATCCGCGCGCGCGGCGGCGAGCGGCCGCGCCGCATCGAGCTCGCGGGCGCATTCGGCAGCTACATCGACAAGAAGCAGGCGCGCCGCATCGGCATGTTCCCCGCAGACGACGACACCGTCATCGACAGCATCGGCAATGCGGCCGGCGCCGGGGCACTCATCGCGCTGCTCGACAGCAACGAGCGGCGGCGGGCGCGCGACATCGCGCGCAGCGTCCATTTCGTCGAGGCGGCGAGCCAGAAGGATTTCCAGATGCTGTTTTACAAAGGGACGCTGTTCCCGATGACGAAGAAGGAGGCATAAGCCATGCAACAGGCAGCAGGCACCATATCGTGGAGCGAGACGCAGGCCGTGCGCCTGCGCGAGCTCGGCGGGGACGACTGGCTAGAGGAGACGTTCGCTACGGCTAAGGAACGCGATCAGGCATTTGCCCGCCACCAGAAGGAGCTCGCGGAGCGCGGGCGGCAGCATCTGGAACAGTTCCGCGCGAACATCCGCCGGCCGCTCCTCTGCCGCATCGAGGACGCGCTCGTCGAGGCTTTGACACAGGCGGGCTTCGTGCAGGTCGTGACGCCGACGATCATCTCGAAGGACATGCTCGCGCGCATGACGATCGACGAGAGCCGCGCGCTGTTTTCGCAGGTGTTCTGGCTCGACAAGAACAAGTGCCTGCGGCCGATGCTCGCGCCGGGGCTCTACGAGATCTCGCGCGACCTGCTGCGCCTGTGGAAAGGCCCGGTGCGCATGTTCGAGATCGGCTCGTGCTTCCGCAAGGAGTCGCAGGGTGCGACACACCTCAATGAATTCACGATGCTCGACATGGTCGAGTGGAATGTCGCAATGGACGAGCGGCAGGCACATCTGAAGGCGTTTGCCGAGCTCGTCATGCAGGCGGCCGGTCTCGCGGATTACCAGCTCGAAACGGAAGATTCGACGGTCTATGGCGATACGGTCGATGTCACGTACCATGGCGTCGAGGCCGCGTCGTGCGCGTTCGGCCCGCACCCGCTCGATGACGCCTGGGGCATCCACACGTCGTGGGTCGGTCTCGGCTTCGGCCTTGAGCGCCTCGCGATGCTGCGGGAGGGCGGCCATCATGTGAAGAGCTACAGCCGCAGCCTCACCTTCCTTGACGGCGTCCGGCTGAACCTTTCATGACGGCATCAGGTCAGAGAGAAAAAACGAGAACACAGGAGGAACGATCATGACATATGCACATAGAAGTGATGTCCGCGCCATCCTCGCCGCTTGGGAAGCGACGGGCAGCGTCACGGATGCGCAGCTGCGCACGCTCGTCGATCTCACGGACGCGTCGGCACGCGAGGAACTGTTCCGCGCGGCACGGCGCGTGCGCGAGCGGGAATTCGGCAAAGACATCTTCGCGTACGGCTTTGTCTATTTTTCGACGTATTGCCGGAATGCCTGCCGCTTCTGCTATTTCCGCAAGGCCAATCCCGAAAGCATGCGCTACCGCCGAACGGAAGAGGAAACCGTTCGCGCTGCCGTCGCGCTGAAGGAATCGGGCGTCCATCTCATCGACCTCACGATGGGCGAGGATCCGTATTTCCTCTCGTCAGGCGAAGCGGGCTATGCGCGCCTCGTCCACCTCGTCTCCGCCGTAAAGGAGGCGACGCAGCTCCCCGTCATGATCTCGCCAGGCGTCGTGCCCGCAGAGCTGCTGCCGCGCCTGCGGGCGGCCGGAGCGGACTGGTACGCGCTCTATCAGGAGACGCACACGCGCCGCCTGTACGAGAAACTGCGCGAAGGCCAGCCGTACGACGTGCGCTGGAAGGCGAAATGCGCGGCGGCGCGCGCAGGGCTGCTCGTCGAGGAAGGGCTCATGACCGGCCTCGGTGAGACGGCGGACGATCTCGTGCATTCTCTGCGCGCGATGGCAGCGCTCGACGCCTCGCAGGTGCGCGTCATGACGTTCGTGCCGCAGGCCGGCACGCCGCTTGGCGGTCTCGTGCCGCAGGACAGCCGCCGCGAGCGCAACCTCATCGCCGTCATGCGCCTGCTGATGCCGGACCGCCTCATCCCCGCGTCGCTCGATGTCGAGGGCGCAGATGGCCTCGAATCGCGCATCGAGGCTGGCGCGAATGTCGTGACGTCCATCATCCCGCCGGATGCCGGCCTCGCGGGTGTTGCGCAGAGCGAGATGGACATCGGCGACGGCCGCCGCACGGTCGCGGGCGTGCGTCCGCGCCTCGAAGCCATGGGGCTGCACCTCGCAGAGCCTGCGGCCTATGCAGCATGGGTGCAGGCGCGGGAGGGCGCGCAGACCCATGCGCATGAGGAGGCGTCGGCATGAAACAGGCGAAGGGTGGAACAGAGGGGGCGGGGGAAGCCCGCCCAGGGGCAGCGACCTCCCCGCCGCGCGCGCTCGTGCTCGGCGGCAAGCTGCAGGGCGTCGATGCCGCGTATCTCATGAAACGCGCGGGCTATACGGTCACGCTCGTTGACCGTAATCCCGCATGCGCGGCGCGCGAGCTCGCCGATACGTTTCTCTGCGGCGACCTCCTGGACGAAGCATTTCTCCAGCGCGTGATGGCGGATGCGGATTTCATCATCCCCGCGCTCGAGAAACTGCCCGTGCTCGAAGCCATCGACCGGGTGGCGAAAGCCGTTGCGGGGGCGGACGGCAGGCGGCCGCGCCTGATGTTTTCGCTCGGCGCGTATCGCGTGAGCTCGTCAAAGCTCCGCTCCGATGCGATGTTCCACCGCATCGGCATCCCCGCGCCGCGCTATTATCCGGACGGCGATTTCCCGCTCATCGCGAAGCCGTCCGGACGCAGCGGCAGCGAGGGCGTGACGGTGCTCGAGACGCCCGGCGACCTCGTCGCCTATCGGCAGGCGCACGACATCATGGACTGCGTCGTGCAGGAATACGTGGCGGGACCGTCGTACTCCATCGAGGTCATCCGACGCGGCGGCCGCGCGCGGACGTTTGCCGTGACGGATCTCGTCATGGACGAAGGATATGACTGCAAGCGCGTCGTCTGCCCGTCGCGCCTCGCGCCGGAGCTGCAGGAGCGTTTCGCGCAGTACGCCGCCGACCTCGCCGCCGCCGTCGATCTCGAGGGCATCATGGATGTCGAATGCATCCTCTCGGGCGGCGTGCTCTACGTGCTCGAGATCGATGCGCGCATCCCGAGCCAGACGCTCACGGCTGTCTATCAGGAGACGGGCGTCGTCGCGCCCGCTGTCTATGCAGCAGGCGCGCCAGGCGAGAGCCTCTGTCAGCCGTCGAACTGGCCGGAGCGCGGCGTCATCTACGAGCACATCGAGGCAAAGGACGGCCGGCTGCTCTTTGCGGGCGAGCACATCATGGGCGGGCGCGGCCCGCTCCACGCCATCCATGATTTCTATGGTGCCGATGAAGCGCTCACGACGTACGAGCCGGGCCGCAGCGACTGGGTCGCGACGCTCATCCTCACGGCGCCGACGCGGGCTGCCGCCTGGGAAAAGCAGCGGCAGGTCATCGCGCGCATCTGCGCCGACGAACACCTCGCGTTTGGCGGCGGCCAGGACGACCTTCGCGATACGATGGAAGACATTTCCTGATACCTGAAGAGAGCTGCAAGAGCAGCCGTTTTCAAAAGAACTGGATGAACTGAATGAACATATGAGGAGGAATCATCATGACGAGACTCAGAGAAGAAGACATCGCCGGCATTGAAGCGCGCCTCGTGCGCCACGATGCGGAACTCCGCCGCCAGACGGGCGCCGGGCTCCGTGACATCGCGCTCTGCGCCGCCAGCGCCCCGCGCCGTTTCGCACGCCAGCTCCAAGGCCGTCCCGTCGCCGTGCTGCCCGTCACGACGGGGCAGGGCATCATCGGCGGCTTCTCGGAAAGCGTGCGGGGCATTCTCGCGTTTCTCGGCATGGATGCCTTTGTGACGCAGCGGCCGGATGTCGCCGGCCTCGTCGAAGCGGTCGAAAGCGGTGCCGGGCAGGTGTTCCTCGCGGATGACGACACCTGCACGATGCTCGATTTCGCTTCGCATGCGACGGTCGAGAACAGCGCGGCGACGGGGCGCGGCTTCGCAGCGGCACTCGCGCTCGCGGCCGGCGACCTGCGCGGCCGCACCGTCACCGTGCTCGGCGCCGGCATCGTCGGCCGGTCGGCTGCGGCGTATCTCCGGGATTGCGGTGCCGACCTCGTGCTCTACGATACGGACGAGACGCGTACGGCGCCTTTTTCGCACCGCCCGCATTTCGCTGTCGCCCGGAGCCTCAGGGAAGCGCTCGATGCTTCGAATCTCTATTTCGAGGCGACGACGGCGCGCGGCACGATTGACGTCTCCGATATGGACGAAGAGACGCTCGTCGCCGCGCCCGGCATCCCACTCGGCGTCACGGACGCAGCGCTCGCCCGCTATGGCGCGCACATCATCCACGATCCATTGGAGCTCGGCGTCGCCGCGATGGCCTGCGAGCTCCAGGTCGCTGCGGCCGGCGTCCTCTTTGACGAAAACAAAAAAATAGGGTAAACTAAAGGCACCCAGAAAAGCCAGGAAAGGAAATGAGGTGCCTGTCATGCCGCGAACTGCCGTGAAGATCGTCCTGACGCCGGAAGAGGCGGAGGCGCTCCGACGCAACGTGAAGAGCCAGAAGGTCGAGCGCCGCCTGTATCTGCGTTCGCAGATCGTGCTGCTCTCGGCCGAGGGACATGAGTGCACGGAGATCGGGCGGATGCTCGGCATCTCGGAAAAAACCTGCCGCAAGTGGCGCAACCGCTTTGCAAAAGAGCGCATGGCCGGCCTCACCGACCTCCAGCGCCCCGGCGCCCCGGAATGCTTTTCCAAGGAAGAGCGCTTCGAGATCCTGCGCATGAGCTGCCAGCCGCCGCCCGACATCGGGAAGTGGACGCTCGCCGAGCTCACGGAGCGCGTCCGTCAGAAATATCAGAAAGACATTTCCATCGAAACCGTGCGCCTCATCCTGCGCGGTGCAGATGCAGAAACGATGCGCGCTGTGCAGGAAAGCCTGAAGGAATGAGGAAGGGATTTCTTTGGAAGCGCAGAATGTCATAGGAGCGTGATTGCCGTGAAGGATGCCAGTGATGCCAGTGGAAAGAAGCCAGCGCCAAGGCCTGCAATGAAGAAGCTCCAGCATGCCCTGCTCGGGCTCGATACCGATGCGGCCGTCAGCGCGGCACAGCAGCTGCGCAAGGACGGTACGCCGCTCCTCGACGTGCTCCAGGAGGCCGTGCTGCCGGCGCTCGATGTCCTGAGCCGGTCGTATGACACGGGCGAGCTCTACATCCCGCAGATGCTCGTCGCGGCCGATGCGTTCGAGACGGCCATCGGCGCGCTCACGGAGGGGCGCGAGGACGAGATCCACGATGCGCTCATGGACGGGCGCGTCGAGATCTACACCGTCGAGGGCGACATCCACGACATCGGGAAGAACCTCGTCGGCACGATCCTGCGGGCGAGCGGCTTCGCCATCCTCGACCTCGGGCGCAACGTGCCGACCGAGCAGGTCATCGCCGAGGCGCGCAAGTGGCGGCCCGACGTCATCATCGGATTCGCGCTCATGACGACGACGGTGCCGGAGCAGCGCACGCTCGTCGAGCAGCTCAGCGAGCAGGACATGCGCGACCATGTCGCCGTGCTCGTTGGCGGCGACGTCGTCTCCGAGCGCTGGGCGCAGGAAATCGGCGCCGACGGCTACGCGAGGACGGCATTTGACGCCGTCCGCCTCGTGCGCGACATGGTCGCGCGGCGCAGGAACGCCGCACGCGAAGCTGCGGGCGAGGTGTGAGCACGCCGTCCGCCTGCGGGGCGGGCGGCACACATTTACATGGAGGATGGATCGGACAGATCACGCGGACTCTAACTCCGCGCAGCCGGGTGGAACTCCCGGATTCTCCGCCAGCAAACAGCAAGGCTGCTGCACATCGGGCAGCAGCCTTTTTTGATACCTTTTTGTATGCCGCTCCGTTTTGCGCGAGCGAAGAAAGCATGGTGATGCATCATGAAACAGAAACATGTCACGGCCATCCCGCAGACGAATGACCCGAAGACGCGCGACCGGTTTTATCGGAAGAACACGGAATTTTTCCGCCTCGTCGAGCAGATCAAGCTCTGGCCGACGCGCTCCGGCGTGCTGCACGGCGTGAAATCCATCGAAATCTATGGCGAGACGGCGCGCATCACGACATTCTGCGGCGCGTCGTTCCTCGTGCGCAATTCGAAGAACAGCCGCGCGGCGCGCTGGCTCCGCAACAAATGGTGCCGCTCGGCCTGCAAGGCGTGCAAGATCCCCGCGTGGAAGATCGCGAAATACCAGAAGACGCATATGAATCAGAACTTTGGCTTGGAACTCTGAGAGAGGGGGAACGTTATGGAAAGCTTTGTCCGCGTGCCCGGCTCGTGCGGCGAGCTCGTGCAGGGCTGGCACCGTGGCGAGCCGTTCCTCGTGACGTGTCCGATCGAACTGTATACGACGGTGCATGTCTCCGACCGCATCGAGGGGCTGCATGGTCTCGGGCGGAAGTCGCTGCGGGCGCTGGAGCTTGCACTCGAACTCGTCGGCGAAGAGTCGTTCCCATGGGGCATGGAGCTTACGAGCGAGCTGCCGCATGGCAAGGGCATGGCGTCTTCGAGCGCGGACATCGCGGCCGTTGCGGCGGCAACGGGACTTGCATTTGGCCGCGCGCTGACGCCGCAGGAGATTCTCTCGCTCGCCGTGCGCATCGAGCCGACGGATGGCGTGTTCTTCCCGAGCATCGTGTGCATGAACCAGGTTACGGGGACGCTGCTCGAAGCATATCCCGCGATGCCGCGCTTCTGGATTGCTGTGTTTGACACGGGCGGCACGGTGGACACGCTGGCACAGCATGCGCGTCGGCTGCCGCTGCCGGAGCATCCATGGCAGGACATCTTTCCGCTCCTGCACGGGGATGCGGCGACGGTCGCGCGCGCGGCGACGCAGAGCGCCCGCTGGCACGACGCCGTCCTGCCAAAGCCGGACTTCGCCGCATTCCTCGTTGCTGCACGGCAAAGCGGCGCCCTCGGCCTCTGCACAGCCCACAGCGGCACGGTGCTCGGCGCACTGTTTCCGCCGGAGCTGACGAAAGAGGCGGTGGAAGTGGAGGCTTCGAAGCTTTGTGCCGCCGTCCCCGCGCTCGCCTTCCTCCGCCTCACGCGACTGCGCGCTGGCGGCATCGAGGTTTCGATGTCAGAAAAACGGTATTTGCAAAGATGAACTTGGCGAACCTGCTGTTGCGGTTCGCTCTTTTATTTCTGTGAATATTATACGCGAGGACGGAAATCATCAACCTTTATTGGAGCAGAGACAGCAAGCTCGATGCGTTTTGGTTCGCCTGCGCGAGCATGGTTTGTGCGGACTGGGCGAGGATGCTGGCTTTCGTGTAGTTCGTCATTTCCTTTGCCATGTCGGCGTCGCGCGGCGTGAGCTTGACCTTCATCCCCGACGCGGCTTTCTTGAGCTGCTTGCCGAGCGTCGTGTCGGGGGGTAAAAATTTTATGTGGATGCAAGAAAATACCATAGCGATATGATATACTGAAAGCAAATGGAGGCGGCATCATGAAATATATCGAACGCATCAAGGCGCTTGTCCTGCATGAATTGCAGAACGAAGATGCAAGCGTGTTTCTTTTTGGCTCTTGGGCGCGTGGGCAGCAACGGCAGAGCTCGGATGTCGATGTCGCCATTGAATACCATGGCCCATCGAACTGGCGGAAAATTGCTGATCTGAGGGAAGCACTCGAAGAATCGACGATCCCGTATCGCGTGGATGTCGTTGATATGCAAGAGGTTTCAGCCGCACTTGTGAAGGAAATCCGAAAGGATGGCATCGTATGGAAAGCATGACGGAGCGCATGGAAAAAGCGGGGGACGCCTTGCGGCGTTTGCATGAGGTCATCGTTCGTGATGATCTGAACGAGCTGGAACGGGATGGCCTCATCCAGCGGTTTGAGTTCTGTTTTGAAATCCTCTGGAAATGCGGCAAGGACTATTTGCGCGATGTGGAAGGTCTCGATGCGGCTTCACCGAAGAAAGTCATCCGCATGTCACGCGAGGTCGGCCTGCTCACGGATGAAGAAACGGAACGGGCGCTCAACATGGCGAATGACCGCAACCAGACGGCACACATGTACGACGAACAGATGGCCATCGCACTCGTGGAACGAATCAGAGGGCATGAGGCGCTCATGCAGCAGTGGTATCAGCGGATGAAATCTGCAGAAGTTGCAGAGAGGAATTGAGCTCATAAATGCAGTGTCGTTTCGAAATACAGCACGGCATCAAGAAATGGAGTGTATTTTTATAGTGGACAAATTGGACACTTTGTGCTAGAATCTTTTTCGGAAACATTTCAGGCAATGGAGCCGCGCAACACAGGAGTCGTGTCTTGTGGTGCGCGGCTTTTGGTTTATCCTGCCGCAGGAGCGGCATGGGAAAGGGGAAAGGATTTTTATGGGAGAGACAAAGTCTCACGGCATGAGCCTGGATAGGCTCGGCCTCTGGATCATCGTTGCGACGGTGCTCGGCGCTGTCGTCGGCCTCGTCATGGGCAAGCCGGCGCACATGTTCGCGCCGCTCGGCAACCTCTTCATGCAGCTCATCAAGATGGTTGTCGTGCCGCTCGTCCTGTTCTCGCTGATCGGCGGCGCGGCTGCGCTCGGCAAGTCGAAGAGCGCGGGCAAGATCGGCCTTCTGACGTTCGTCTACTACGGCATCACGACGGCGGTCGCCGTTGCGCTCGGCCTCGCGATGAGCACGATCTTCACGCCGGGCGCGGGCATTGACATGCAGACGCTCGAGAGCGCAGCCATCCATGTCGACCATATGGAGGAGAGCACGCAGATTCCGGGCTTCTGGGATACGGTCACGGGCTTTGTGCCGGCGAATCCGTTCAAGGCGCTCGTTGACGGCAACATCCTGCAGATCATCGTCTTCGCGATGTTCATGGGCTTTGCGGCGACGTTCCTCGATGACGACAAGAAGGAGTTCGTGCTGAAGTTCTTCAACTACCTCACGGAACTCTTCATCAAGGTCATGACGGCCATCATGTATGTTGCGCCGATCGGCGTCTTCTGCCTCATGGCGGATGCGACGGGCACGTTCGGCTACACGGTGCTTGCGAAAATCGGCTACCTCATCGTGCTTTACGTCATCGTCCTTGCCGTTGTCACGTATGGCATGATCGGCGGCACGGTCGCGATGTTCTCGAAGTGCACGACGTATACGAAATTCTTCAAGGCGATGTGGAAAGTGCAGGTCTTCGCGTTCTCGACGGCGTCCTCGATGGCGACGCTGCCGCTGAACATGCAGACGGCGCGCGAAGAGCTCGGCGTCTCGGCAGAAACGACGTCGTTCGCGCTGCCGCTCGGCGCGACGATCAACATGAACGGCAACGCGGCTTACTACGCGATGGCCGCGACGTTCATCGCGCAGATGTACGGCATGGATCTTTCGATGCCGCAGTACATCGCCATCATCATCACGAGCACGCTCGGCGCTGTCGGCCAGGCCGGCGTGCCGGGTCCGACGCTCCTCGTCGTCGCCGTCCTCGTCTCGGCAGGCATCCCGATTGACGCGCTGCCGATCCTCTTTGGCGTCGACCGTATCTTCGACATGCTGCGCACGGCGGTCAACATCACCGGTGACGCGGCCTGCGCGACGATTGTCGACCGTTTCCGCGAAGAGGGCTGATTTCTGCGGTTGTGCGGAAAACGTAATTTCAACACTGCATCCTTTATGCTATAATGTGCCTGTGGACTCATATCCGCAGGCTTTTTTGTGCCTGTAGGAACATTGTGCCATAGGCACAGATAGAGAGGAAGTTTCCATTTTGGAGAAAGACCGGCAGGGAAAGAACGAAATCCAGCGGCGCATCATGCGCGTGCTCGCGGGAATGCTCGTGCTCATCGGCATCATCGTCGTGCGCTATGGCTACGTGCAGCTCGTGCAGGGCGACAAGCTCGCGGCGCGCATGAAGTCGCTCGTGGGGCAGGAGTACGAGCGCCAGTCGCCGCGCGGCGCCATCCTCGACCGCAACGGCCGCGAGCTCGCTGTCAGCTCCATGACGAAATCGCTCTTCATCGACCCGAGCCAGGCCGCGAGGAAAGACCCTGACGCCATCGCTGAGGGCCTCGCGCCGCTGATCGGCCAGTCGCCCGAGGACGTCCAGGCCGCCATCGCCAAGGGCGGCGGCTTCGTCTGGCTCAAGCGCTTCCTCTCGCAGGACGAGTATGACGCCGTCAAGGCCTACATCCGCGAGAAAGAGCTCACGGACTGCCTCGGCTTCGTCGACGAGCCGAAGCGGTATTATCCGAACGACGTGCTCGCAGCGAACGTGCTCGGCTTCGTCGGATCGGAGGACAAGGGTCTCGACGGCGTTGAGCAGCAGTATGACAGCCTTATCAAGGGCGAGGTCACGGAGAGCTTCCTCTACACGGATTCGCGCTCAAAACCGATTC
>Ga0256404_1005351_pt1 | contig 22842 bp, 18 predicted proteins | sample RumenRJG_01DNA_FD_185990 | JGI IMG/M metagenome (GOLD analysis project Ga0256404, IMG submission 185990) | Bovine rumen microbial communities from Lethbridge, Alberta, Canada - RJG_01 | ecosystem: Host-associated > Mammals > Digestive system > Stomach > Rumen | place: Canada: Alberta | collected... | reverse complement strand
AAGAAAAATCACGATGGATGACCTTGTCGAGGACGACTACAGGCTGGACACGCATCAGAAAGGCGTCGACATGCGGATCGGCATCGATATCGCATCTGTCACCTATAAGCATCAGGCATCTACCATTGTCCTGATTTCCGGAGACAGCGACTTTGTTCCTGCCGCAAAGCTCGCGCGCCGAGAAGGAATCGACTTCATTCTGGATCCGATGCATGCTCCAATAAAACCAGACCTTCATGAGCATATCGATGGCAAGAACACGGTCTTCCCTAAGCCGAAACCTAAGAAAGCTGCTCAACAGCCAGCCGGCGCCGACAACCTCACCAATCCTGATCGAGAAATCCAGAAGATTAAGCAGTGATACCACTTTGCGGATGCCAGCAAAATCGCAAACAAAAAGATGGCTCCATCCAGCAAGACGCTGTGAAATCTAAAAAGGAGGCGGTTCCATGCCATCTCGTACTGCCATCTACATCCGCGTATCCACGCAGGAGCAGGCCATGGAAGGCTACTCCATCCAAGCCCAGACAGAGCGCCTGCAGGCGTACTGCAAGGCCAAAAGCTGGGGGATTTTCCATACCTACACCGATGCCGGGTTCTCCGGCTCCAATATGCAGCGGCCTGCCCTCTCGCAGCTCATTGAGGACGTGGAAGCGGGGCGCGTTGACTGCGTGCTGGTCTACAAGCTCGACCGCCTCTCGAGGTCGCAGAAGGACACGCTGCACATGATCGAGGACGTCTTCCTCGATCATGGCTGCGACTTCGTCTCGATGTCCGAGAACTTCGACACATCCACGCCGCTCGGCCGTGCGATGATCGGCATCCTCTCGGTCTTTGCCCAGCTCGAGCGCGAACAGATCCGCGAGCGCATGGCCATGGGTCGCACCGAGCGTGCCAAATCAGGGCTCTGGCAGGGCGGCGGCTGGATCCCCATCGGCTACGACTATGTGGACGACCACCTCGTGCCGAACCCTGTGCGCGCTGCAGCTGTCCGGGACATCTACGACCTGTTCCTCGCCGGCACTCCCATCACATCCATCAAGCTCATCGTCAACAAGAAGTACGCGCTGGACCTCGCCGACACGACGGTCCGCTCCGTTCTCTCACATCGCCTGTATGTCGGCGATATCGTCTGGATGGGCAGCATCTATAAAGGCCAGCATGAGCCATTGATTGATATGGTGACGTTCAGCCGGGCGCAGAAGCTCCTGCACAGCCGTGCACGGATCGCCGCGTCAAAGCCTGACCCGTTCAAACCGCGCACGCTCCTCGGCGGCCTGCTCTGCTGCGAGAACTGCGGTGCCAGATATATCGCAAAAGGGAACTACTCCGGCCGTGGGAATCATCGCGCCTACCGGCCATACTACACGTGCCACTCGCGCGCCAAGAGCAACAAGCGCATGATCGTTGACCCAACCTGCAGGAATCCGAGCTATGCGGTTGCTAGGCTTGACCAGAGAATCATCGATGAAATCCGCCGCATCGCCTCCGATCCGCAGGAGTTCGACGCGATTGTGGCAGCCGTCCGTCCCGATGCAGAGCAGAAGCGCCGCAAGAACGCAGAGGCCGAAGCGGCCATCATGCGCAGGCTCGATGAGATTGACGCCAACACCGCGCGCCTGCTCGATCTCTACCAGCGCGGCCTGGCCATCGACAAGATTGCTGATCGGCTGGATGCGCTCGACAAGGAAAAAGCAACCCTGCAGATCAGCCTGCAAGAGCTCCGCATGGAGAAAAAAGCCGTCCGCGACGAGGAAGAGCGGCTGGAGCCGGAACGAGCCCATGAACTCATGGGCGAGTTCCTGGATGCTGTCGACGGCGATGCCGACCTGGACACACGCCGGAAGCTCCTCGGCTCCCTCATCGAGAAGATCATCGTCAAGCGGACACCGGGTGCCTTCGACATCTACTGGACGTTTTGAACGCAAAAAGAAGGGCAAGACCATTTTGTCGGTCTTGCCCTTTTCGGATGGAGCTGCGCTACTCGGCGCGGCTTTTATTTTTCTGTTTTCTTCGCCTTCTCGGCCTTCTCTTTCTCCAGAAGATCAGCTCTGACAAGTTCCGTGCAGCACTCGACGTGCCTCGAGGGTATGAAATTGATATGGCCGAGATACGTTTTACGGGAACATGGCGAGCGTCTCTCGTTTCTCCGTATTCCAAACGCCATAGTGAAAAATCCGCCCGAGCGAGGCGGATCATGCTTCCGATGCCCATATCAGTCTCATTCGACTTCCACCAGCTCATGCTCTTTGCCGCGACCGGCATTGAGCTCGTCCATGGCTGCCCGCATATGGCTGCAGTTCGGCTCGTCATAAAGCGAAGGACTCCCCGTGATGGCGAACGGGATGCCGCGCTTGCGGATCATCGCTTTGGCGAAGATATTGGAAGCCGTCGAAAGCGTCATTCCCATTTCCTTGCAGAGAACCTCGGCATCGCGCTTCACGTCCGCATCCATACGCAGCGTCATTGTCGTTGTTGCCATGATGTATCACGCTCCTTTTGTGTTTCATTGTAACACAAATCATCAAGCAAGTAAATAAATATAAATATCGCGTCCGGATGTGCTCCGAGCGCTTTCGCTTCGCTTGAAATCATTTCACCCCATCACCGTCACGTCGACGCCCGACTTGAAGCGCACGACGCAGCGGTCATCGTAGACGGTGATGTTCTCGATGAATTTCCGCACGAGCTTTTCGTCGTAGGTGATTTCGTTCACTTCCGGCTGCGCGAGGTAGGCTTTCATCTCGCGGATGCGGGCGGCTTTTTGTTTTTGCTGGACGGCTTCGCCTTCGAGGTGCGTTTCGCGGCGTTTCAGGATGTCGAACTTTTCGGCCAGCGCCTCGATGTCCTCGCCGGATTGCGCGGCTTGCAGGATGTTTTGCTGGGTCTGCGCGAGGTCGGCGCGGACGGTGTCGAGCTCGTTCTGGATGCTGGAGGTGTCGAGGGCTTTTTCGAGGTTTTGCGCGAGGACGTGCATCGTATCGTCGTGCGCGAGGAATATGTCCTGGATGGCCTGCACGACGATGGCGTGCAGGTGCGCTTCGGGAAGCGTCCTTGCCTTGCAGTTGATGGCGGCTTTCTTCTTTTGGACGCGGCTGACGCAGCGCCAGACCGCGCGTTTGCCGTCCGGCTTCTGCCAGATGATCCTGCGGTAGAGGTCGCCGCAATGGCCGCAGTAGACGAGACTCGAAAGGGCGTATTTGCTGCAGTAGATGCGGCGTTTGCCCGTTTTCGTCTCGATGTGCGCCCGGCGCTCCATTTCCATTTTGACTTGCAGGAAAAGTTCCTTCGGGATGATGGCTTCGTGGTCGCCCTCGACGTAGTATTGCGGCACGAGGCCTTTGTTCTTGACGCGCTTCTTCGAGAGGAAGTCGGTCGTGACGGTCTTTTGCAGGAGCGCGTCGCCGATGTATTTCTCGTTCGTCAGAATCTTGATGAGCGTGCCGGCCCGCCATTTCGTGCCGCCTGCGGCCGTGCGGATGCCGTCAGCCTCGAGGCCCGCGCCGATTTCGCTGTAGCTCGCGCCCTCGAGGTATTCGCGAAAAATCCGCTTGACCACGCTCGCTTCTTCGGGATTGATGACGAGCTCGCCGTCCGCGCCTTTGTCGTAGCCGAGGAAGCGCGTCGTGCAGACACGGACTTTTCCTTGCTGGTAGCGGTAGCGGATGCCCATCCGCACATTCTGCGACAGGCTCTGGCTTTCCTGCTGGGCGAGCGAGGCCATGATGGTCAGGAGGATTTCGCCTTTCGCGTCGAGCGTGTTGATGTTTTCTTTCTCGAAAAAGACGGCGATACCCTGCGCCTTGAGCTTGCGAATGTATTTCAAGCAGTCGAGCGTGTTGCGGGCGAAGCGGCTGATGGATTTCGTGATGACGAGGTCGACCTTGCCGGCCATGCAATCGTCAATCATGCGGTTGAATTCCTCGCGCTTTTTCGTGCTCGTCCCCGAGATGCCCTCGTCCGCATAGATGCCGGCGAACGCCCAGGCGGGATTGCTCTGGATGTAGGTCGTATAGTGCTCGATCTGCGCCTCATAGCTCGTGGCCTGCTCGTCGGTGTCGGTCGACACGCGGCAGTAGGCCGCGACGCGCTGCTTCGGCCGGGCCGCCCCCTCGCCCGCCCGGCTCGTCCGCGCACGGGCGGGAATCATGGTGATTTTCGGCATGATGGTCACTCCCTCTTTCAGCTATTTGTTGCTAGACAAATAGCTTCATATATGTATGCGGCTTGCTCGAACGGGTCTTCCGATGTTTGTTTCGGCTTGCCCATGCGAAAATGGAGTCCGACCGCCGAGCGGCGTTCCCTGTGTTTCAAATGCGTCCGCCCCATGCGCTCCGCCCGCGCCTGCCGCTCTTGTTCGGCGGCTTCGAGCAGCGAAGGCTCGATGATGGCGGGATACGTTTCGTCACCGAGGTAGCGGCGGTCTTGCATCAGCCGCTTCATGCGTGCATGCGTGAAGCCGCAGCCGACGCTTTCTGCCGCTGCCCGATAGCTCATGCCGCCGATGTAGTTTTCAAATATCTGCCGGAGCTTCGCCGCCTCGTTTTCCTCGACCGCAATCTTCCCGCCCACGACGCGATAGCCGAACGGCACCGTGCGCCATCCCATGTCAATGCACCTCCTCACGAAGCCGCAGCCCGCATTTCAAATGAAAAATCAGATGGCTGCGGTCTTCGGCCACGATGTGGTCGACAAAGCGGTCGAACGCCGCCGCATCGAACGTTTTCCGCATCGCGCTGTTCCGTGCAAAGCGCAGGAGTACTTGGACGCTTTCCGCCCGCCGGATGTCCGTGCTGACGCGGACGGCAAGTGTCCGGCGTTCTTCGTCCATCATCGCTGATTCCTCACGGAGCGCGGCCGCGTTCTCGCGGTACAGGTCATCCGCGAGATACCCTTTCGCCCGGATAGTCTGCAAGTTGTCCCGCGCTTCGAGGTTCTTCTGCAGGCGCTCATCGAGCGCTTGGATGCGCTCCAGCGTCTCGCTGTACGTCTCGCTCCGCAAATTCCGCAAGAGCGTGCCGAGCACAGCTTCGTGCGCGAAAATCAATTTGTTCATCATCGTCGTGAACGCCTGCTCGATGCGGTCTTCCCGCAGGAATTTCAGCGTGCAGGCCTCCTTGTCTTTGAGGTGCGTCGAGCACGCCCAGGCGGCGTAGCTCTGCTCCTCTTCCGAATGGACGCGGCGCTTGAACCGCGCCCCGCACAGGCCGCAGACAATCTTGCCCGTGAACGGGTATGTTTTTTGCGGGATGTAGCCCACCTTCCCCGCCTTACGCTTCGTGCTGCGCAGGGCGATGACGCGCTGGACAGCCTGAAATGTCTCCCGGCTCACGATGGGCTCGTGATGGTCTTCCACATAATACTGCGCCTCCTCGCCGCGATTGACGCAGCGATGAAAATCGGAGTCCATGTAGCTCTTTTGCAGGCGGCAGTCGCCGATGTATTTCTCGTTTTTCAAAAGGTACAGCAGCGTGTCCTTCGTCCATGGTTTCGTTCGCGGCGCTTTCACGCCCTGCGCATTGAGCGATGCGGCGATGGCCTGGAAATTCATGCCGTCCACCGCCCGCTCGAACATATAGCGCACCCACCGGGCTTCCGCTTCCACGATGTGCCAGCCGTCCTTGTCCTGCCGGTAGCCGTACGGCGGCCCCGACCGGTACGTCCCGTTTTCCATGCGGCGCTGGATGCTCCACTTGATGTTCTTCGACATCGAGCGCGATTCGTCTTCGGCCAGCCCGCCGAGGAGCGTGAGCAAAAATTCGTTTTCCATCCGCCCCGTGTCGAGGTGTTCTTTCTCGAAGTAGATTGGGATGCCGAGCTCCAAGAGATGGCGCACCATCTCCAGGCAGTCCGCCGTGTTGCGGGCGAAGCGGCTCAACGACTTCGTGACGATGCGGTCGATGAGCCCGTTCTCGCAGTCCTGCAAAAGCCGCTGGAGCGCCGGCCGCGTCTCCTTCTTCGTGCCGCTGACGCCCTCGTCGCTGTAGATGCCCGCGAAAACCCAGTCGCAGCGTTGGGCGATGACCTGCTCGAAGTGTTCGCGTTGCGCTTGCAGGCTTTCCTTCTGCTCCGTCATCGCCGTCGAAACGCGGCAATAGGCCGCGACGCGCTCCTTTTGGCGCACCGGCTGCTCCGCCGCCTCGATTTTCGTGACCGTCTTCATATCCTCACCCCCGTTTCGGTCATACGATCTATGTCTCACGCCGCCTGAAATAGCAAGTCAAAAATCATAAAGTTTCCCGAGTTTCGGCGAAAACTTTTTGATATTCTCCGCCATGAGCAAGCGATATTCTTCGGTCGAAAGCAGCCCCGCCTCGCGCAAGCGGCCAGCGAGAGACGATGCCCGGAAAAACTGCCATTCCCGTTTCAATTCTGCTTCCGTCATCCGCTGCGCCGCCGGCGGCTGCTCTTCGAGCCCCGGCGGACAGAGGGTGACGTTCTTTTTCTTGTCCATCCAAAAACACCTCCTACCATATAGCCGTGGCAGGAGGTGAAATGGGACACGCTGGTCAATCTTTTTGATAAAACGGGCACTCGTAGCCGTCGGCGCGAAGCAGCAGCCCCGGCATCCAAGGCGGCGTGCGACCCATCTTCTCGCAAATGTCAGCGACGCTTGCGGTCTTCTCGCACTCGATGATGAGCTCGTCGTGGACGTGGGCGCAGATCCACTCGCGGCGCAACGTCTGCATGGCGCACATGAGGATGTCGCGGCTCGTGGCCTGGACGATGTTCTCGACGAATTTCGGGCCGTAGCTTTCGAGGCGTTCCCACTTTTTCGTGAGACCAATGCCCTCGTATGTCACAGATTCGCCGCCGAAACGGTTCGTTCCCATCTGCGGCTTCGCGTAGGCGAGCTTGCGCCCGCTCGGGAGCGTGATGAACAGGAAGCCACTGCGATAGGCGAACCGCAGACTGCCGAGCGAGCTCGTGAGGCGTTCTTTCACGGCCTGCTTGACGGCGCGATCGACCGCCCACCAGAACGCGACGATGTTTGGATTCGCTTCGCGCCAGGCGTCGACGAGCGGCTGGAGTTCGGATTCCTGAAGCCCCATATCCAAAGCGCCCATCGCTTTGAGCGCCCCGACCGAGCCGCCGTAGCCGAGGGCTAGTTCCGCGATCTTGCCTTTCTGCCGCAGCTCGCCGTTCACGCCGTGCTTCACGACCGGCACGCCGAACATGCGGAATGCCGCTGCGCAGTAGATGTCCCCGTTCTCCGCGAAGACTTTCATGCGCCAGCTTTCACCTGCAAGATACGAGAGCACGCGAGCTTCAATCGCAGAAAAATCCGCGACGATGAATTTGCAGCCGTGGCGCGGCACGAACGCCGTGCGGACGAGCTGGGAGAGCACTTCGGGGACGGAGTCGTAGAGCAGTTCGAGCGCGTCAAAGTTCCCGTCACGGACGAGCGCCCGCGCTTCTGCGAGGTCGGGGAGACTATTGCGCCGGAGATTCTGCAATTGAATAATACGACCACTCCAGCGGCCCGTGCGCGTCGCGCCGTAGAACTGGAACATTCCCCGCGCCCGGCCGTCGGCACAGACCGCCGCCGCCATCGCTTGGTATTTCTTGACGGAGGATTTCGCCGCTTGCAGTCGCAGGCCGAGGACGGTCTTGACGGGCTCGTTCGCGGTCGGGATGGCCTGCTCGACCTCTTTCTTGCCGAGACTTTCCATCGGTGCGCCTTGCGCGGCGAGCCAGCCCTTCATCTGTGTGACGGAGTTGGGATTTTCGAGGTGCGTGATGGATTTCATGCGTTCCATCAGCGCTGTCCGCGCACGCTCATCAAGCGCGATGGCTTGCTCCACAAGCGTGCGGTCAATCTGGATGCCACGGTCGTTGATTTGCTGGTCGAGCGCGTATTCTTCCCAGAGAAATGCTGGCACGGGGAACCGGCTGAGCTTCTGCTGGATGGCCTGTTCGACCTCGACGTCGCGCTGGTTGTATGTCTTGAATAGTGCCCATTTCTCCTGCGACTGCCACGGCAAGTTTCGTGTCCGCATGCCGTTCGCTTTCGTCGGCTTGCATGGCATACAGAAATAACGGATGAGCGCCGCGCCTTCCGTCATTTTCTGTTCGTCAAGATTCAGCACCGCGCCGATGCCTTTCAGCGAGAGCGGCAGCCCGAGCGTCGCACCCCAGATGCGGGAGCAGCGCCAGCTGGCAGGATTGAGGTAATCCCCAACGGCATCGCCGAGCGGGGCGTAGTGACGGAATGCCGCTGGATGCGCTTTGCGAATCCTACGTGAGATACAGATGCGCTCGAAGCTCGCGTTGTACGCCCATTTGAGCACGGTATCGTTGACGAGCGCGTTCACGATTTCGTCCGGCAGGCACTCGCCACACGCGAGGTCGTAGACGCGCACCGGCCCGCCGTCGACACTTACGCCGAAGAGCAGAATCTCGAATGCCGGCGATTCGACGTAGCGATACACGCCGGTCTTTGTGAGGTCAACATCGCTATAGGTTTCGATGTCGATGGATAGTTTTTTCATCGCGTCCTCCTACGCAAAATAGGCAGCGGATCGCTCCGCCGCCCTTGTGAGGTGTGATTGGTTGCTTAGTTCAGGAAATCTTCGTCCGTTGCCGCGAAATCAGCTTCGGCACGCGCATGACCGCCGAGCGGCTCGCCGTCCTTGAGCTTCTGGAGGTTGTTGAGCCAGCAGGCGATGCCGCGATTTCCGTTCGTGTTGTAAGCATAGAACGAGATGGACGCGCGGCCGTAGACGCCGCTGTAGACTTCTTCCGGGTCGATGATGTGCTGGAGCTTGCCGTCGACGATGCCCGGCTTCTGGGTGCTGTTCGCGTTGCTGAAGTAGCTGCCGGCGTAGGCGGGATCGTCCGGGCGCTCGGCATCGCCGTCGCGCAGCGGCGTCTTGAGCGCGGAGAGCGCGGGGACGGAGCGGGAGCTGCCTTTGAGCTTGCCCGCGCCCTCGTCGTACGCGGCCTTGATGGCGGCATTGATGGCCGCGAGCGTCTTCTTATCGTCCTTCGGGATGATGAGGCTCACCGAATACTTCGGCGTGCTGCCGTTGATGCTCTTGGGCTGGAAGACGCTGACATAGCTCCAGCGCGTGTTGACACCGGTAATCACTTTGGTATTGACTGACATGATTTTTCTCCTTTAACTCAACGTTTGAAATCTTCTGCTGCCACGTCGATGGCACGGCGCTTGTCCGAATCGGGGACGAGCGTCGGCTTGCCGGGCGGCTTTATCATGAGGCCTCCGAGGAGGTCTTCCATGCGTTTCTTTCCGAGCAATTTGCCCATGGCGGTGATGCCGAGGAGCTTCCGCTCGTACGGGTCGAAGCCCGCGGCCTGCACGGCTTTTGCGACGGCGGCTTCGTCCGTGTATTTCCGCACGGAGCGGCCCGCCACGATTTTGTAGCCGTCGAAGTGCGTGCCGTCGAGCGCTTTCTGCAAGGCGATCGCTTTGATGTCGTTCGCCCAGGCGATGAATTCGTCGATGCGCGGCAGGAGCACAGCGATCTCGTCCTCTTCGAGCGTGTCGGGCATGGCGAAGTCGTACTTCGCGAGCTCCAGATTGTACTCGGCGCGTTTGCGGCAGTCGGCTTTCGCGGGGCAAAAGCGGCAATGGTCGCCGGCCTGGAACTCGCCTTCGCCCGCATAGGCTTGCTTGGCTCTGGGCATGAGCACCTCCGCGCCCCACTTCGTGAGCTCGTCCTTCGGAAATTCGTCGATGCTGACGTTTTCGAGGCGCGGCTGGTAGATGGCGAGGCGGATGGTTTCGATGGCATAGATGCCGTCGAACGCACCGAGCGCTCCGAGCGCGTAACACATGAGCTGCGTGTTGCGTTTCGCGCTGACCGAGATGCCTTTCCCGTACTTGAAATCGACGATCGTCAGCCGCCCGTCCGCGACGATGACGCAATCGCCCGTGCCGAAGGAATCCGGCACGCCGCAGGCGCGGCTGTAGTCGAGACGTTCCTCGACGAGCACGAGCGGGTCGCGGCAGGTGGCTTTCGCTTCCTCGACCAGCTGGAGCACGAAGGCCGCATAGTCCTCCGCGCACGTCTCCATCTCCTCGTCGTAGAACGTGAGGTCTTCCGTCGGATCCCGCGCCCTGCGCCCGAGCGCGTGCTCGAGCTTGTAGGCGCAGAGCGCATGGGCGCTCGTTCCTTCCTCGGCGTAGGAGCTCGATTTGTTCTCGTACTGTGCCGCCAGCCGCGCCGAGGGCGGGCAGGCGATCCAGCGGGCGCTCGCCGAGGGCGAAAGGGATGCGTGCTTCCATGCCATAGCCGATGCCTCAGACGTGCTTTGCTTCCGTGCCATCGCCCAGTTCCTCCAATTCTTTCATGAGTGCGCCGCGCTCCTCCTCCGGCACCGCCGAGAGCTTGTCCGCGCCGTGCTGCTCGATGAGCGCTTTCACCTGCTCCGTGCCACCCGCCCGCGCGATCTTCGCCGCGACGGCGCGGACGACTTCGAGCGCGATGGGCTTTTCCTTCGCAGGCTTTGCCGCCGCAGCCGAAGCCTTGCTTTCTTTCGCGGACGCTTCTTGCGTCTCTACCGGCTTCTCCGCCCCCTCGGTCGATGCTTCCGCATCATCCGTCAGCAAATCCGCGAGGCCATGCAAGATGTCCGCGCACTTGCGCAGGTCATCTGCGACCCGTTTTGCCTTGTCCATGATACATCTCTCCTTTCTGCCCTTTCCCTTCGGACACCAACACGACTTCCTTCAAGGATTCCTCTGGTACGAACACCATCACGCCGTGCGGCTTCCCGAGGAAAAACCGCAGCACCCGCTCCCGGAGGGTTATCTCCTTGCAAGCAAGCGCCCCAGCCGGCTGCTTCGCCACCCGGATTTTCACATTCTGCATCGCTTTGCCTCCCTTCGTCATGCGGTGGGGATTTTTTTCTCCCCTCACCTATTAGCCAGCTGGAAGGGCAAAATGGGACACTTCAGCGAAAAAATCGCAAAAAAAATACGAGCTGCCGAAAAATCGACAACTCGTCAGTCAATACTGTTCACTTTTCAAACTTTCAAAACTTCTAAAACGATCAAACTCGCTCCTTCAATGCCACCGTGACATCGCTCCCGAACGTGCTATATACAAAATCTTCGTCCCGATCAATCTGCTCTCGCGAAACTTGATAATCGAACGGAAACAGGCATTTGAAATGATTCAGCTGCTCGACCGTGCGATAACTGCTGTTTTCGCAATTCATCAAGCTATACACCAGAAACGCAACAACCTCCGGCTTTCTGATTTTCGTCCGGCAGATTTGATACCGTCCCGTCTTGACCATATTCAGCGTACCAAAATCCTTCATGGTCTGGAGCAATTTTGCCGACGAGTGGAGAATCGTCGAGCGTTCGCCCCACTCATCAAACAGCTTCTGGCAGATTTGCGCCGTCGTGAATTCGTCTTCAAACTCCGACAATTTCCCGATGACGGTCGCCATGTCCATGAACACCGGGAAAACGGTAAGGATCATGCCCCAATGAATGGGCAACCGTTCTTCCGGGTACTTGCGGGCCAGCGCCAACCCTTTTTCTCGAATCCTCGCCGAAACCGGATGGTCATACACCCAGATATGCATGAGGATTTCCCGGGTCTTCCGCAAATTCGTCGGGCTCGTGATCTCAAATGCCAGATATTCGTTCAACTGTTCCTTGACTTCATCGGATGACCCGCAGACTTCCACGAGCTCTAGGGTCTTGTTCAGCCATGAGAGCTTCAAATTTCGGGAAAATCCTATCATTTTAGCCATAAATTTTCTTTCGCCTTTATCGTAATAAATGGAACAATCACTTCATCGATGGCCATGCCACCATGGCTCATCACAAGTTCGCCGCGAAGGTCGAGCGATTCGCCGGCCTTGCAAAGCAGGTACTGGTTTTCCTTCGGCAAATACGCTGCGGGAAACTCCAGCAAATGGTACTTTTCTTGATACGCCTGCTTGTTGGCAAAATCCTTCAGCACCACCATGCGATGGCTCCGGGTCTCCGTTTCCACGCCGCTTCCCGTGACTCTGCCGATGCCTCGGCATTCGGTATTTCCATGGTCTGCGGAAATGTACACGTCGAATCCCTTTTTGAGCAGTCGCTCCGTCAACTGGAGCAAACGTCCGGCGGACGCCTGCTCCGTCATTTCCTGAAACATGGACTTCCGCCCATGCAGCACCGCATGAACGGCATCATCACAATCCATGATGATGACTGCAAGGCATGAAATCAGCCCGCCCGGATCTGCATCATAGCCGCGCAGATAAGCGATCTGCGCATCAGCATACCCAAGTTCTCGCGCACAGTCAACAAATTCCTTTTTCTCCAGATCCTGCTTCCATGGATGCTCCAATTTGTCGGGATTTTTGTTCGACAGCAAGCATTGGCGAGAAACCGATGTGATCGTCGGAATCATGGCCACCGCCGCCGAACGATGCAGATGCACGCCGTGAAAGGAACGCGAAAGAATCGCCCAATCAAACGCGCTCATGCCGTCCATGACGATGATGGCAAACTTCTGGCTATTTTCACTCATATACTCCATGGCACGACTGACGATGACCGGTGTTTCCCTGTCGTTCTCCTGATAAAGCGTCCCGTAGGATTCGAGCACATACGCCTGGAAAAATCTGTTGAGCTCTGACGTATCCAGTTCAAAACCATAACGGCAGGCCAGCACATCAAGCTTCGCCTTTTGCTCTGCGATGCGAAACCAATCCCGATACGTCTTTGCTGTCCGGGCCTGTTGCAATGCCTGCTCCAGCGATGATTTGGCAAACGGCTCGGCGTTTTCTCGGACGTAAACCTGCTCGCGCAAGAACTGCCCGGTCGCGCCAGGTTCATGAAACATCCCATGCGTCTTCTGGTACGCCGCGCAAATCAGTTCCAAGTCGTCATCGGATTCCGATGCAATCACGGAGGCTTGCAGCCTGGGAAACAAGGATTCCCACGACAAGCGATATTCATACAGTCTTTTATAAATGTCGAATGGAATGTAATCGCTCGGCGTTGCGATGACTGCCAATCTTGTTTCTGCGTCTTCTAATTGACGGAAATGTTGCAAACGAAAGCTGAGGTCATCCTTGTAATGCACGATGCGGAAACCATGTGCGGCAAAGCACGAAAGATAGGATGTCCGCTGCTCGATGCCATCTTCGTCAATCAACAGGAGCTTTCGCTGCCAAGGTGCGCCAGATTGCTCAAAAATATAATCCGCCAGCACGCAACTCACCCCTTCAGCCGGCACAAGAACATCAAGTTGAAGTCCGGGTACAATTTTTGGCCGCGCTTGTACGCCTGATCGAGCTGTGCTTCTTCTTGCTTCAAGCTCTTCAAGCGGGCGATGCGGATGTTGTCGATGCCGATATGCGAAGCCGCCTCCGTGCGGAGCGCCAGCGCATACTTGTGCTTTCGATAATCTTCTTCATTGCGTTTTTCCTGCTTTTCTTTCAAGCGCACAAACGTGTCATACGCAAAGTCCATGCTCTGCTGCTCTAAGTGCTGATACGTCTCGTCATCCGCATTCGGTTCCGCTGCCACATGCAGGCATGAGCGCTCATCGAGAAAGACATCGAGCAAGCGCTTTCCCGCCATAGGACGCAGGACGAAATCATCGTTGATAAAAATGGGAAGAATCCGCCGCGCCTCTGCTTCCTCGGAGACCGAAAGTTCCCACAGCATGAAGTACCCGGCCTCATTCGGGAAATTTTCAACGGAGACCGTCAGCAAGGACGAGGTACGGTCTTGACGGATGGTTGTCTTCAGATGCTCCGCAAACAGCGAATCATTGATGGAGAGCCGGTCGAGCAGCAAGCGCGGCTGTGTTCCCTTCCAGGCGTCGTAGTACGTCAGCATCGTGCGCAGTGCTGCATCCACATCGAAATTGGATTCCTTCCCCACCAATTTCGACAAATCCTTCTCCTCGTGAATGAGCTCCTTGTACTTCTGCGCGTTTTTCACCTGCTCCTTCACATCAGATTCAACAGGATACAGGCTTTTTTCCACGCGATTCGGGTGGCCGATGGAATTCATGTAGACTTCCGTGTAATCCACCTCGGCCGCCTCGCTGTCCAAAACATCCGAATACTTGTCGACGCCCAGTTCTTTGAGAATCACCGAGAGCTTTTCTTCCAGCACCTCGCGGACCCGATTCTCTACGGTATCCTGCACGATGAAATTATAGATTTCCACATCCCGCGTCTGGCCGATGCGGTCGACGCGTCCGCAACGCTGCTCGATCTTCATCGGATTCCATAGCAGGTCATAATTGATGATGACATTCGAGAACTGCAGGTTCAAGCCCTCGCCGCCGGCATCGGTTGAAATGAAAATGCTGCATTTCTCCCGAAACTCCCGCAGGGACGCATTGCGCTCCTCGATGCTCATCGCGCCATTCAGGATGGCTACATCATATCCGTGTTTCGTCAAGACTGCCTGCAAATATGCTTGGGTAGCGACGAATTCCGTGAAAATGATGATTTTCTGCGCAGGGTCGCCGCATTGCAGCTGGTCGACGAGCTCCAGCAGCCGGTCGATCTTCACATCAGCATACTGATACTCCGCCTGCTTCGCGAGCTCGAGGAGCTGTTGCAATTCCTTGCTTTCGGTCTTCATATCGAGCGACATGGCTTTCAAAGCATCTTCGACATCGTCTTCGATATCGAGCTCGGAGAGATCGGACTCCGTCAGATTCGCGAGCCGTGTCTCCTGGTTCTGGAGCACCTTCAAGCGCCGGGACAAGCTCTGTTGGATGGCCGCCGTCGAGCTGGTCACCATGCGCTGCATGATGATCAAAAGGAAAATCAGGCACATATTTTTCTTGCGATTGCGCAGCGCCTTGGCATACGTCCTCGCGACATATGTGGAGACCTCCTCATAAAGCTCGCGCTGCAACGAATGGCGTTCATCCCAGGAAAGCTCGACGAGATGGATCCTCCTCTGCTTGAACAGCAGATTCCCCTGATTGTCAATGGCTTCGCGCTTTTCCGTCCGAATGAGGAACGGCGCGACTTGTTCCTTGACGATGGATTTGCTGTTCGGGAACGCATCTTCATCGAGCAAGCGAACGAGGCGGAGGAACGGGTCGGTCTTGCCGTTGTGCGGTGTGGCCGTGAGCAGCAGCAAGTAGGGACTTGCCTGCGACAAGAGACGGCCTAGCTTGTAACGGGCAACTTCGCCGGACGAGCCGGCGACGCGATGAGCCTCGTCGATGATGATGAGATCCCAGCCGCGTTCGATGATGGCATAGATGCGTTCCCGATTGTACGCCTCGACCTTTTCGTCCGACCAACCGGCATGCCGCTCCAATGGCTTGATGGAATCCATCGGCGAGATGACTTCGTCAAACTGTCCGTAGACATCCTCTTGATCGGTCAGGCGCCGGATGGTATCGAAATCCGACGGCAGGATGACATGGAAATTCTCATAGAATTTCTCTTTCATCTCCGCCGCCCACTGGCTGACCAGCCCGGTCGGGCAGACGACGAGCACGCGCTGGATGAGGCCGCGCGTCTTCAGTTCTTTGATGATGAGGCCTGCCTCGATGGTTTTGCCGAGGCCGACTTCGTCTGCCAAGATATAGCGGATGTTGTGGTCGGACATGGCGCGATGGAGGACGTGCAGCTGATGCGGGAGCGGGAGGATGCCGTCTGCGATGGAGGAAAGGAGACCACTGGCGGTTTCATTCTTGATTTTCGCGAGGAGCGTCACGTAACGCAGATAGTTCTCATCGTATGCCGTGCCGCTATCGCTCTGCAGCTGCTCTTCATCGGCCCGGTAGATGGTTTCCGTCACGGGGTTGAAGACCTTGTAGGTCGTGTAGCCCCACGCTTCCTTCTTCTCCAGCACGCGCACTTGGGCAGCGCGATTTGTATCGTATACGATGTCTCCGACTTCGATCATGTCACAATTCCTTTACACGCGGCTCGTACTGAGGTCGTAGTACATGAGCAGGTTCGCATCTTCTTGGATGGTCTTTTCGGGCAGACGCTCGGCGACGGAGACGATGGTCTTGTAATCCTGCTCCTTCCAGAGCTTGTCGAATCCGGCGCGGATGGCCTCGGAGCGGAAGACTTTCAGCTTGCCTTTCATCTGCAGGTAGCTTTCGAATTCTTTCAGCAAGCTTTTTTGGCGCAGCTTTGCGACATCGCCGGCCTTCGTGATGTCCGGCACATACCATTTCCCTTCCTCGTCTTGCAGGAAGTTCTCGCGCAAGAGGTCCATGAGCTCCGGCATCTTTTCCGAGCGGAGCTGGTGGAGCTCCTGCAGGTATTTCGGCTGCAAGTCCTGATACGTCTGCGGTGCGGTCAGCTGGTAGTTCAGCCACTGGATCGCGCCTTTTTCGTCCTGGATGGCAAAAGCCATCTCGACGTTTTCGAGCTCCATGACGGAGCGCTTCTGGTCGTATTCGTTGACCTGGTCGGGCAGGAAATACATATCGTCGCGCTTCAGGAAATGGTCGTCTAGACCTTGATAAAATTCAGTTGCCTCCATCGGAATGGCAACGCCATTCAGCAAATGCCACGCAATCATACGATCATATAATAAATAATTTTGTCTCTCCGGGACTATATCGATTTTTCCATCATGATCTCCATCAGGAGCAATGGGAAGTTTTTCTAAATACTGATGAACAAACTCCCATACCTGCTCTTCATTACCTGCTTCTGCCATAAAAGTCTTAACAAAGGATTTTTGTGGTTTGTACGCCGAGATAACCAAATCTTGTTTTACAGCTCCCGCCGCATTAATTTGTTTGAAGCTACGTCCTTGTTTATCTAACGTTCTAACATCAGCAATGATAAACCCTGCCTTTTGCAAAGCCTCTTGAATTGCATTCCAAACGTAATTTTTGCTATTATGAAATTCAACTGTTATCCACCGATTCGGCTTCAATACCCTGTAGTATTCCGTAAAGCAACGAGTCATCAAATCTTGATAATCCGTCAAAGATTTGCCCATGCGCTTATCGATGATTGCTTCCGTCAAATTATTCGTTTTTACCTTTATCCAAGATTCCCATAAAAAGCTGAGCTCAGAATAATTTAAATTATCACCGAAAGGTGGATCCGTAAAAATATAGTCTACTGAATTCTCTGGAGCGCAAAGATTTGTCGTTGAGCTACATGTTATTAAACATCCATCCTTATGATTTTTTTGCAATGCAGAAATAAATTTTTTTATTTTCCCACGATACGCATTAAAAGGATTTGCCTCACACACCATAGATGAAACATAAAAAGTTCCGCTCAGCGGATTATATGGAAACGATACCTGTGGCCGATATCTATTCATTTTACTGATATTGATAATTTGGCTGGTGAAAAAGATTCGCAAAAGCTTACTAGTTTTTCGTGATAGTATCTCGAAATACATTTTTGCCAAAACATACAATGTGCGTTTATAAAAATAATAATGCACATTTGTTAATCCGATTTTGTCATTCCTTCTTGCTTCTTTGCCCTCACACATTCTATCCGTAGGATACCAATATGGTATATCCATATTTTCGACTTTTTGAATCGTCGCAATATCATTAGCATCCGGCGTCTTTGAATATCTTTTTCCTGCGAAACTATAATTGATTAAAACAGGTTTTTGTTTTGCAATTTTAATTGATTTATTCAATTTTGAATCAAATCGAGTATCAAATGCATTCGAGCAATCTTTTTTCTTCAGGCTTGCCCCACAATGAGGACATAAAAAAACATCAGCCACTTCACCTGTCTCAGGGTCTGATGCAGCTTCTGAAAAAACAAATTCTTGACTGCATTGCGGGCAAAGAAAAACATCTGACCAGACTGTATAGTTTATAGTTCCCTTGATTTCGTTTTCTAAAAGGGAATTTTCTTTTTTTTCAGGTAAGGTCTGAAACATCCATTCGCATTCCGCAGCAGTGGATTTCAAGACCTCGTTTGCATCCTTTTCGAACTGTTCAATATCAACGTCTGCCGTATAATTCCCAGCAATCAATGTGGCTATTGGAGATATATCACCTAACACAGAATACCGCAGCCCCCATTTTACATAGGGCATTTCCCGTTCAATCTGTAAACGAAAATTATCGTCTGTGTTTTCACACCTATTCGCTGCAACTCCCGTCATTCCAGTCCCGCAAAATCCATCAAGAATGACATCGCCAGGATTCGTATAATGGAGTATATACCGCATAATCGCCTTATACGGAACCTTCGTGTGATATGTATGTGCATTATAGATAGCATCACTCTTACCTTCGCTTACATCACTTGCAAAAGGCAAACAATGATAATCATCCGTCGCCTCATCATACGGATGCCCATACTCCTCGACGAATTCCTTGATGAATGGATTCGGGCACGCCGTATAGTACGGCGCGTCCGAAAGCGCGATGATATCCTCGTCCGTCCCCAACGGGAATCCTTCGACATCGCGCACCTTGTCGATGTCTTCCTTCGTCAGTTTCCGTCTTTCCATGCTCATGCCTCCTGGCGCTTCACGACGATGCGCAGCTTGCTCGGGTCTTTGCCCTCGATATAGCTCCGGACCAGCGCCTTGATCTTCGCTTCAAACGTATCCACGTCGCACGGCCCGATTTCGTCCAGCTTCGAGACGAGCTCGTCCGTATCGATGACGACCGGCTCGAAGCCTTTCAGCAAATCCTTGATGCTCTGCACGAAGAAGTCATCTACGCGCTTCGGCAATGTTTTGTCCTGTACGAACTGGTCGATGACCTTCTGCTGCTGCGGCTTCAGGAACTGCTTCTGCCCGAGGACGAGCGGGTCGCTGACCGTCTGATAGAGCGTCGCCGTCCATTCCGTCACGAGATCCGTGATGCGCGTCTCAATGTTGTCCAGCTGCCCGTGGACGCTCTTTGCATGACTGCCGACAGGATAATGGCAATGCGGGCATACCGGTTCTTTCTGCAATTCGGACGGCGAAAGCTCGTAGCAGACTTGCAGCTCGGACAAGTCTTTTTCGATGGCCTGCAATTTCACCGTCGAAAGGATGTCGATGCTGCGCAGCTTCTTGAGCGTGGCGAGCTCCTTGCTCTCTTGGAGCTTTCCCTTCCGCTTGGCATCATCGAGGTCCAAGCGTTTCCGCGCATGCTCCTCCATGTACAAATCAATGTACCGCGCCTTGACTTTTTCGAGAACAGCCGTCACCTTGCGGGCTGCCGCCTCGCCCTTCGTTCCCTTGGCGATGCTGTCACGAATCTTGCGGAACTCGCCCTTTGCATCCGCGACCTGCTGCTGGAACGCATCGCCGAGGGCCGCCGTCTCAATCCTGGAGATGTAATCGACGATATCGTGGCATTCGTTTTTGAACGCGAAATATTCTGGGATGATGCGCAGCTGCTCAATCTGTTCGTCAAGCGCATTCACCTCGTCCATCGAGTGGCGGAAATTGTGGAGCTTCGCCGGCGTGTTGTACTTGCCGTCATAGTTCTGGAATTCTTCCTTGACCCGGTCGCAAGCCGTCTCCATCGTGCCGATCTGGAGGCTCGCGGCCATCGGCTCGCCCCACAGGTCAAACCGCGCGTCGAGCTTCGTGCCATACTGCACGGCGGTATTGCAGAGCTGCTGCGCCTGCTTCAAAAGAATGCGGACGCCTGTTTCACGCTCTTTGGGATTGTCAAGGTATGCAGGATTGATGTCGAGGATTTCAAACAAGCGCTTGAGCTCCGCCATCGACATCTGCGCCGGCTTCGAGAGGAATTTGAATTCATAGAACGAGCTCTCGCCCATCTTGGGGATTTTTTCCAGGTCGCTCGCCGTGATGCGCGCGTCGTCGTCCAGCGTCAAGACGGCATAGCCCGCATATACGAGCGAGAGGAAGATGATAGGCGTGAACAGGAACGGAATCTTGAATGCTTTGTCAATCTGCCAATCGTTGAATTGCTCCTCGAACATATCGCTGTAGTTCAGGACGCCCTGCGGTGGAAGTTTTTTGAGCTGGTCGATGTAGTAGCCTGCGTATTTCGAGTTTTCTGGGCGGATTTTGTCGCCGTCCAAGACGCCGAAGCTTTTCAGCAGTGCGACCGCAGGCTGGCTGTTTTTGCGGCCGGCAAAGTAGTCGATGGCCGCGGCCGCATTTTCCGCCATATTCTTGCGCGTGATCTTCGTCTGGAAGACCGGGAACTGCGGATATTTTTTTTGGAAGCAGCCGTCCAAGCAGATAGATGCAGCCAAATCGATCGTATCCTTGAACGTGCTGTCTCGGAGGTAGCTGCCCTTGAGCACCTCGATCATCCGTTTCCGCTGCTGCTGATAGACGACATCGAAGCACGTATTTTTATTCTCGCTGAGATAGTGAATCAGCTTCTTACGAAACATCCTTGCTTTCTGATGATACGCTTCCTTGTCCTTGCCCTCGCTCGTCGCAGCCATCTCGCACGCAGCGGCATACATGCTCATGTCCTTCGTGAAGTCTTCCGAGGCTTTGAAAAACAGATACACTTCATCGTCCAGCGCTTCCGGCATTTCGACGTCATTTCCATAGGGCGGCATGATGTGGATATAGAAATCCCGCTCCGGCTGCGCGGTGCTCCGCTCGCCCGGCAGGCCAAGGAACAGATACCCTTCCCGGAAGAAGTTATGGCTTTTCCAGTTCAGATCATATTCGTAAATCTCGAACCCGGAAACGTACTGGCGCTCGTCCCATTCGAGGCAGTCATATACGATCTTGTAAAAATGACGGTTCATCTCTCCCGGAGCTAGGATGGATGCCTTCTGATGGATTTTTTCGTCGTAATCGACGATTTTGTTGACGTCGATGAAGAACTGGCCATTCGCATCGTTCTGGACGATGAACTGCCCCGACACCGTCGTCATGATGTCGCGCAAGGTCTGGCGCACGACACCGAGCAGGAAGTCTGCATCCTGGCTCGGCATCGGCAGGAACAAGCACAAATCATCCTTCAAATTTTCTGCCGTCAGGCCATACTGCACATCGAGACCATTCGTCGTCAGGCGATGCACGCTGAGCGCATAGACGATCTGGATGGCCATTGCCTGATACGCTTTCTTCGGGAACGAACGCTGCAGGATGTCCTCCAGCTGTCCGCTGGCGCTGACGACGCGGCTGATGGTCGGATCGCTTTTCAAAAGGCCGTTGTTCTTGATGGCCGGCCAGTAGTTGTCGAACGAGATAATGCCCGGCGCATCCTCTGGGACGTCTTGATGAAAGATGCCACGGATGGTCGTAGAGATGTTTTTCAGGATGTGCCGGTTCTCGATCAGATACACCTTGTTGAACACGTCGATGTAAGCTGGATGAATGGGAAACAGATCGACAAATTCCTCCATCCGCGACGACATCCCGGTATAGAGGTTCGAGAAACGCTCGAGATGCTTCCGGATCATCGCCTTCTGCTCTGGCGTCTTTTTCAAGATGCGCTCCGAGACTACGTAGGACGTATCTTCTTTCGTGATCACGAGCTGCGTGAAGCGGTCGCTGACATGCTTGAGCGTTTCCGACACGAAGCTGAATTTCGGATTGTCAAAAATCTTCTCCTGCACGCCAAAAATCACGCGCAGTTTGGATTTCGAGCACATTTCTCCGAGTGCGCGGAGGAACTCCAAGTCGAGCACAATCTGCCGCTCATTTCGGCTGGTCAGATAGCTCAAGAACTCATCCACGACAATCAAATAGCCTTTGTCCGGGTACACCTCGGAAAAGGCCATCATCATATCTTTGATGAGACGCTTGTTGTCTTTGACATTCGAAAAATCCGGGACGTCAAACGAAATGCCACGTTTGTCGAAATCGTCTTTGATGAAGCCAAAGAGGATTTCGCGCAGGCTCATCGTCACGCCGCCGATTTCCACGCGCAAGACTTCGAATTTCCCGGCGATGCACTTCGCTTCCTCGGCAAACGTCCGGTTTTGCAGTTCCTTGAGGTTGCTTGCATCCGTGGCAACGGCGGAGAGGACGCTCATCAAATGCGATTTACCTGTGCCATAATTGCCGACGATGAGCACGCCATGATTGTCCACGACATGATCCATCTGCAGCTGCTCGATGACAGGAGCTTTAAGGTTCTCGGCCATCTGGTCGCTCATGACATACGTCTTGACGTACTCTTTCGCTTTTCCCGCATCATCTGCGGTCGTCAGCTGGATGACGTCCTCAATGGGATGGAAACTGATGAGCTCTGAATATTTCAATGGAATCCTCCTGCTTTCTGCACGACGCACGTGATGTCGTATTTTGAGATATCAAAAACTTTGTAATCCGGCCGGCCGCATTCTGCGTAAATCAAAACGCCGTCGTCGAACCTGCCCGGCCAAAGGAGCGCAAACGGATGCACCTTGCAAACATCCGCAAACATCTGGATGACATCCACTTGATACGCCGGATGAAACAGCACATCGAAATCGGATAAAACAGAGCAAGGCGGGAACTTCTGGACAAGTTTCTGTACCACCGATTTCATCTTCCTCGCCCGCTGCGGTAGCGGAATCGGTTGCAATTCACGCGCTAGAGCTAGATTCAACGGTTTCGCTCGTTCTCTGATAGAAGCATCGGGATTGACAAACACGATGGGCCTCAGAAGACCGTCTCGGTCTGGGGAGAAATCAAAAAACGATAAAACCATCCCCATCTGCTCATCGTCTCCTCGTCATCTGATAAATTTTCGCTACACACTTCATCTCAAAAGACATACTGCGCCAAATTCAACATATTACTCTTTATTCGCCGTACCTCCCGCTTTTCCTGCAAAAAACGCAAAAAAATAAGCCCTGCCGAAGCAGAGCCATCGTTGGGATTCGTCATTTCTTCTTCAATTGTTCGAGGAGCGCCCGCAGATGCTCTGGCACCGGCAAGCCGATGCGGGCGGCGTTCTCTATGATGGAGATGCCTTCGTTCGAGATGTAGAAGCAGATGACCGCGCTCCG
>Ga0256404_1005350_pt1 | contig 22849 bp, 18 predicted proteins | sample RumenRJG_01DNA_FD_185990 | JGI IMG/M metagenome (GOLD analysis project Ga0256404, IMG submission 185990) | Bovine rumen microbial communities from Lethbridge, Alberta, Canada - RJG_01 | ecosystem: Host-associated > Mammals > Digestive system > Stomach > Rumen | place: Canada: Alberta | collected... | reverse complement strand
CCGCTTCGTTCTGTCAATAACCGTTTTGGCTTTACGGAAGAAGAGACAAAGCAATTACTCGCGGATTATCAACTCTCCGATCGGTATGACATCTTGAAAGCGTATTATGACGGCTACTACTTTGGTGGGGAAGCCGTATTCAATCCTTGGTCAGTGTTTAATTACATCCAGCAAAGGGATTTATATCCTTATTGGATAGATACGGGGGAGAATCCGTTATTCGGTCACTTTCCAGAAACGGAAGTAACTCCCTTATTAGGGCGGTTATTCCTCGGAGAAGAGGTCATTGTTCCTCTTTCTTCGGGCGTGCGTTATCCCGATTTGGCTAAAGATCCTTCTACGTTCTTATCTTTGCTTTATTTCTCGGGCTACCTTACGGCAAAACACGAAGTGTCACCAGGAAAATATGCGCTACAAATCCCGAATGAAGAAGTGCGGCAAGCCTTACGCAACGATATTGAAGCCAAATACATCTCTTCTCAAAGTGCGTCAGACTTCTATGCGTTACGGAAATGCTTCTTGCAAGGAGAAGAAGGAGAACTTGAACGCGCCTTAACGCGTCTTCTCTCTTCTCTTTCTTATTATGACTTCTCCGATGAGAAGAACTACCAAATCTTATTGCTTACGTTCGTGTCTCTCTTATTCCCGGACAAGAAAGTAGCCGATGAAGTGAATGCTGGTAGTGGGAGACTGGATCTCTTAGTCGAAGACAAAGAACCTCATAAAGCGGGATTTGTGGTGGAGATCAAATACGTCAAGACAGCGACCTCACGAGCGCGTCTTGAAAAGACGGCTGAAGCAGCCTTGTCTCAAATCGAAAGCAAGGATTATCTAGAAGAACTTCGTAGCCATCAGGCCAACCCCATTCTTTCTTATGGCATCGTCTTCAATCAGAAACGAGCGGTCGTTAAAGCAAAGATAGAAAAGAAATAACAACTTGTTTCTTAGATAAGTTCTTAGCCGGAATCCGAAATGCATCCAAAAAGTGCGGAATCCGGCATTTTTCATTACAAAATCAATGAAAAGTCACGGAAACCCTTGATTTTCGAGGGGGGTATACTAAACCCTGTTTCATGGGTGGAAAGACAATGGGTACTGACTGTCGCCGCGCGAATAGGATCAAGGGGGCGTTTTTCAATGCCCCTTTTTCTTGCCTTGTTTTCGGAGAACGGGAAAGCACCTTGCGTAAACATAGGAATCCACGGGAAGGAGTTTCGATATGAAACATGTCGTGAAAAACCTAATCAGGGCGCTTCTCTTAGGGGCGTGTGCCACAATGATCGCCTCGTGCTCGGAAATAACAAGTGACTCGGGGAGCGATGATGCTGAAACGGCGCAATTAAAATTTGTTTTATTGAGTGACAAAACGTTTGAGGTCTCGGCTGAGGACACCTTTAACCTTTCTGAATTAGTGATTCCTTCCTCCTATCGCAGAAGACCTGTCACTAAGATTGCTAACTATGGCTTTAGAGACTGTTCCTCCCTTTCACTTGTTACCATTCCTTCATCTATGACCTCCATTGGGAGGCGCGCTTTTTACGGCTGCACGTCTCTAACTTCTGTCACCATTCCTTCCTCGGTCACTTTCATCGACGAAGAAGCCTTTTACGGTTGCTCCTCCCTTGAGACAATCTATTGCGAAGCTTCCTCCATGCCCAGAGGCTGGGATTCCTGGTGGGACGCGGGAACAGCCGCTTTCGACTCCACAGCGGATGTTTCCGTCTGCTGGTACAGTGAAACGGAGAAGCCTTACTGCTGGCATTACGTAGATGGGAAACCGACCCGCTGGCTTTACCAGGACGGCTTCGTTTTCTCCTCCCTTGGGGAAAGCTACGCGGTGAGCGAATACAAGGGTTCGAGTGCAGACGTTGTGATACCATCCGTTTTCAACGGCAAGCCAGTAACCTCCATTGGGTTTGGTGCTTTTTCTGAATGTACCCTCAAGTCCGTTACTATTCCTTCTTCGGTGACCTCCATCGAGGAATATGCCTTCTCTTGGTGCTTCTCCCTGCAGTCTGTTTTGTTTGAGGGCGGCTCCAAATGCGCGTCCATCGGGAAAGAAGCTTTCGAATACTGTTCCTCTCTGACATCCGTCACCATCCCTTCCTCCGTGATGTCCATCGGGGAATTTGCCTTCTCTGGCTGCTCCTCCCTTGAGTCAATCTACTGCGAGGCCGTGTCCAAGCCGAGCGGCTGGAATTCCTACTGGAACGAATCTAATGCCACCGCTTACTGGTACAGCAAGACGAACAAGTCTGGCTGCTGGCATTACGTGGACGGGAAGCCGACGCTTTGGTAGTTTTTCATCCTTAATAACGTTTAGGGCCATTCTTGCCGGATGGCTCTTTTTCATCAGGAGAAGTGCAAAACATTCGGTTTATTCCTACCACGCTAAAGGAAAAGGGACTGCCTCGGTAGCCCCTTATTTCAATGATATTTATGCTTGTTTTTGTAGTCCCTTCATCAAGGTAACAGCCCGTAATAACAAGGCAATTGCACCGGTAATGAACTCGGCTATCGTAACCCCGATGTATTCGCCTTGGATGGCATCCATAATGCCAAATCCAAAGCCGTGGATTGCGAGGGCAACCCATAGACAGGTTTCACCGGCAAACGTGAGAGAAGCGGCAAGTTTCTCATTCTTCTTAATGACAGAAACAAACGCCCACACGAGAAGGGCGGCTCCACCAAGGGAGAAAAACGCGGACAATAACTCAAACGTGAATAACGGGGCGTTAAAGCTTTCATCCATCCCATATTCCACGGTTCTCGTTAAGGCATAGACCCCCCAAATTAAGCTTAAGGACGCGAAGACAATTCTTCTCGATTCTTCGGTGTTTTGCCCTTTCTTACTTTTTACGACTTCATAGATGCCATAACCAAGGAGTAACAAGCCAAAGATGGCTAAGACAAGAATGGTTCTTTGCCCATAAAGGATGCTCTTGCCATATCCATCGTCATCATAAGCTTGGATGGCGGTAATCAAATAAACGACCGTATTCGTCACGAATAAGCCAATCCCAGCGCATAATGTCGCCCAAGACGCAAGAGATGCTTTATTAGAAGTATGGCTTCCTTCTTGCATTTCTTCTTCGTCACCACGGATGACGGCTTTTGGCCAAACGCCTAATAAGATATCCATGACTAACGTGGATAAGACAATATCTGGTCCCATGTAGGCGATGTTATAAATGAACGAATACGCCCAAGGATTGATGTCGGTGCCTTGGAACTTCCAGGCGAATGTCGAAGAATCGGCACCCCAGAAGATGGCACCCGAGGCAACGTGAGAGAGATACTTTAACGCTCCGCCTAGCACACAACCTAACGTGGCGAATAACAACATCTTGCGCTTGTTACCAACGTTCTTTTTCACAAGCTTTGCAAATACCCCGGCAAAACCAGCCAAAGGATAGGCAATCCAGTAATCTAACGCCACCTGGGCAAACGCATTCCACCAGTTCGCCCCTGAAATGACATAGAAGCCATCGGCAATGTCAAGTAAGCCCATGATAAGACCCGTCACAATGCCTTGCCATAAGCCCCAACGATAGGCAATTAAGAACACACAAACCATGGCGATGCCTAATGATCCGCCATTGGGGAATAGGCCGGAAGAATACATGCCGGCAAAGAGATCTAAGACGTAGCCTAAGGCCGAGAAAATCGCGATTTCTGCGATGGCGCGTATCGTGTGATGCGACCGGGATGGAGAAGAAGTACTTGCTTGGTTCATAACCCTGCCTCCTAAAAAAGAATCCGCCGGATCAAAGGATACCGGCGGAGCCTTGAAAGGAGGTTACCTACGCTAGCATTACCTAGATCAGGTTTACGGGTCGTCATGCATAATGACCTCTCAGCTCCTCATGGGGGCTCCCCGAACATCGCAATGGAAAGAACGATGTTGGCTTTATTATAGCATGCGGCTAGATATCCGCATCGCTTTTTGAAAGAAAACAAAGCAGTTTTCCTTCGTGGAGATGTACTTCTCCATAAGGAGAAACGAATTCGTTCGAGATGGCACTAATCGGTCCTGCGGGGACTAAGTGGTAATGGTCTAAGTCGTAGGCAAAGCCTTTAAGACTAAGAATGGCACCTTGTCCTAACGCAAAGAAAGAAACAAACGTGTTTTCTTCTTTGGGAAGCGTGATGTCATGGTCCACTTGGAAGATCCGCGTATTCTGGTCAATCATCTCGACCCTCGGATCTAACGCGACCAACTCTAAGTTCGCGTAGAAGTGCTCTACTCTTTTGCCTTGGATCGAGCCGAGTAACAAAAACTTCGCGTCTTTTTCTTGGCAATATTCACGATACGCATGCATCGTATCCGTATCGTCTTTATGGGGATTTAACGTCGTCACACGAGGAACGGACGTAAGAATCTTTTCTCGTTCTTTGGCCGTGCAAGAATCCCAATCCCCAACGGCTTCGTCTAAAGGAATGCCATGTTCTAACGCTAAGAAAGCCCCATGGTCAATCCCGATTTTATAAGCGTCAGAAGGAATGGCATCCCAGTCGATGTTATGGCCGATAATTAACGCATAGATCATGCTAATGAGAGCGTCACCGTCGCTTTCGAGAAGTCCCGCGACATCACGACGAGGAGACGATAAGTTAACTTCGCGCTTGACGTGCCACTTAACGTCCAGTTACCCGTTTCTTCATCGATTTGTAACGTGATGGACGGATCGACTTTGAAGCTATTGGGAGAGTATGCAAACGTGCCATCTTGGTTCGTTAAGCTATAGATGGTCGTGTCGCTTGTTGGGGTGAACGTCGTTTCAAACGCGAAGTCATCCGTGCCATTGGTTTGTTGGTAATCGCGTGAGATATTCGTTAAAGCCTGTGTCGTATCGGAATTGAAGTGCAACACCGGGGTGCTATCTTGTAACTCCCAGTATTCGTCGGCAGCAAAGATCGAACCCGAGAATGTCACCGGGCCATATTCGTAGGACGAAGAAGACTCGCTCGTTGCCGTAATGCCATTGGTTAAGGCTTTTCCAAAGTAATCCGATAAATAAGAGGTGCTACTTTGCGATTCTCCTGAAGCAATCCGATAGTTCCCGTCTTGATAACGGAATTCTAACGAAGAGACGTTCGAGTTAATGCTCGTGACGCTCTTGGTGTTGTCATAAGGATAGACGGGATTCGATACGACGGTTTTGGCATAAGAAGAAGACAAAGCCCGCACGGCATTCGAATCTTCATGGAAATAACTGAAGTTCGTGGTGGAAATTGGGTTATAGGTCGACATTAAATAACTGTTCCAACGATAAGAGAGGTTTTCTTCATCGGCAAAGTTCGGACGTAATAGTTGATAGGTCACACCAAATTCTTTGGCGGAAGAGGCTTTATAGAAGCTCTTCTCATAAAGACCATACTTCATGGTGACGCTACCATCCGCTTTCACGCGGTCCGTGGGATTTGCTAAGACGGCAATCATGCTTTTCGTTTCGTAGGCATTCGAAATCCGGATGCCAGAATTCGTCGTTGAAGAAGAAGCGATGGTGTTCGTGACAATCACATAGTTGGAATAAATGGATGAGGTGGCGGAAGTAGAAGTCGAGGAAGCTTGTGCCGCACGACTTTCGTCCGCGGAATAAAGTAACGAGTCATCGGCCGTGCTCGATACAGTCGTCGTGATTTTCGCGAGGGACAACAACTGGTCTAACGCGCTTTTCTTCACGAGGCTCACTTCATAGCTATTTAACGGATCTTGATATTCGGCCACACTGGTCTCGGGGGTGTTCTTATCCCCACAAGAGACGAGTAACCCCGTCGTCACCAAGAGAACGGGCAATGTTTTTCGATTCATGGTTTTTCTCCTTGTCCATGCTTTCTCGTAAGAGAAAACAAAAAAGGTAACTCAAGGATAGCCGTTTTTTCCAAAAAAGCAATTTAGGCTCGAAAAAGCGCAAGAAGAATGCTATAGTCCATGCGTTATGGCAATGCTCGAAATCACGAACCTTTGGTTTAATTACTCAGACAAAGAACTCTATCGCGATGCGTGTTTGAAACTCAATCCGGGCGAACACGGCGTTTTGGTCGGCACGAATGGCACGGGCAAAACCACGTTACTTAAATTAATCGTGGGGGATTTATTGCCCGATAAAGGCACGATTACTTGGGAACATGGCGTGACGTTCTCCTATTTGGACCAGCAACTCGCCGTTGCCCAAGACATGCCCGTTCATCAATATCTCTATGGCGTTTATGAAGACTTATTCGAAAAAGAACGTCAAATGGAAGCATACTATGCCCAAAGCGCAACGGATTTAGACCATTATGAAGCATTGCTTACGAAAGCGGCGCGTCTTCAAGAAGAACTGAATGATTCTGGCTTTTATGCCTTGCAAGAAAAAGTCGGTCGCTTAACGGATGGCTTAGGCTTTGACCCTGACCATTTATCCTGGCCTTTGGCCCGTCTTTCTTCGGGGCAAAGAGAGAAAGCGTATCTCGCGAAGATGTTACTCGAAGAAAAAGACGTCTTGCTCATGGATGAGCCCACGAACTTCTTAGATCAACTCCAAGTCGCTTGGTTAGCGAAATATCTCCAAGACTACCCGAAAGCGTTCCTGGTCGTCTCGCACGATCAAGCGTTCTTACGGCAAATCGCCAATGTGGTGTTCGTGTTAGAGAATGGCAAAATCACGCGTTATAAAGGGGATTTTGACCATTTCTTAACCCAACATCAACTTGACATGGATCAGTACCGCAAGAACTACGAAGCCCAGCAACGTTATATCAAGAAAGAAGAAGACTTCATCGCGAAGCATATTGTGCGTGCCACTTCGGCAAAAGCCGCGAAATCGCATCGGGCAAGACTGGCGCACCTGGAAGTCATGGAAGCCCCCGCGAAAGGCGAAGGGAAGATATTCTTCTCTTTTCCCTATACCCATCCCGTGGGCAAGATCCCTTTGACCGTCGATCATTTGGTGATTGGTTACGATAAGCCCTTATTAGATCCCATCGCATTTGAGTTAAAAGAAGGGGAGAAGATTGCCATCCTGGGAGAGAATGGAGTCGGCAAAACGACATTCTTAAAAACGATTCGTGGATTAATCCCGGCATTAGGCGGCTCTTATACATTCTTGCCCGGCATCGTGCCCAATGTATTTGACCAAGATGAAGCCGCCGATATGTCTTTAACCCCATTCGAATGGGTACACCAACTTTATCCCGACTTAAATAACACCCAAGTGCGACAAGCGTTAGGCAATTGTGGTGTGCAAAAAGAAAAAGCGCTTCGCCCGTTAAGCGAACTCTCCGGTGGCGAAGTCGCGAAGACCCGTTTTGCCATCATGAGCTTACGGAAGACAAACTTCTTAATCTTGGATGAACCGACGAATCACTTAGACCAAAAGGCCAAAGATGCCTTATTTGAGGCGATTGAGCGCTTCCCGGGCTCCGTGTTACTCGTCTCACACGAAAAAGACTTCTATGATGGCTTAGTCGACTACGAGTTATATTTCACGAAAGAACAGTAATTAAGCCAATCGGGAGATGGCACGGAACCCATCGATCCAGAACCATACGCGGAATAATGGGGCTTTTCGCCAGTATTCGTACCCCCCGACATCGCTATTGAAGATGGCGGCCGTACGGCGGTAATTCGCATCTAAATCCGTTAAACCATCATGGGCGCGGATAAAGACATCTTGTTGCATTAAGTCATGCGCATTCGCGAAGAGCAATAACCGTTTTTGTAGATCCGCCAAAGAAGCGGCAACGCTTTGGATGTCTTTCATCTTCATGGTATCTAAGTTAATCCAACGCGCTTTCGCTGCACTTTCGCGGATGGCCTCTTCTTGGTTTAGTCCTTGCGTTTCAATCCAAGCGAATAACGATAGAAGAATGGCTTTCTTTTCCGAGAAAATGACGGCAATCGCCTTTGTTCTTTTCTTTAAGCGGGTACGGAATGTAATTAAAGATTCCAGACAATAGAAAAAGAAAATGGTATAGATGCTTAGGAGGATACATAGGGTGTAAAGCAATATCTGTCGCCATTCCATAGCTCTTTAATCCTAAGAGAGAAATGAAAGAAAGGCAAAGGGTAAACCCTTTTTAACATGGTTTTAATGCCGTATCGTACCGTGTGAAAATGTACTTTCGGTGATTACTAAATAAGACAAGATTTTGTAAATTTGGGGAATACATGTATAAAACATTTTGTATTTTTGGGGAAAATATGCAAAAAACATTTTGTATTTTTGGGGAATTTAGCTAATTAAAATATTGAATTCGATGTTATTGTGCGGTATAAAAATTCCAGGAGGACGAAAATGATATTTAAACGTAAAATCTATAAGCAATTTTTAGAGTGGAAAGAAAATTGGGCAGGGAAAAGAGCTTTGCTTGTACAAGGAGCTAGACGTATCGGAAAGTCTACCATCGTGGAAGAGTTCGCTAAAAATGAGTATGAATCTTATATTCTAATTAATTTTCAGACAGATCTTAGCAAAGTGGAGCAACTTTTTAAGAACGACATTTCCGATCTTGATGCTTTTTTTAGAAACCTAACATTGCTATACGGGAAAAGGCTGATCGAACGTAAATCTTTGATCATATTCGATGAAGTTCAGCTTTTTCCACTTGCAAGGCAATCTATTAAACAGTTGGTTGCTGATGGAAGGTACGATTATATCGAAACAGGATCACTCATTACGTTAAAACAGAACGTAGAAAATATTTTGATTCCAAGCGAAGAAAAGTCTATCGACATGTATCCACTTGATTTTGAAGAGTTTTTGTGGGCAAGAGGCGATACCATTACAGCGGACATCATTAAAGATTGCTTCCACAATTTGGAACCACTAGGGCAAACGGCGCATCGAAAAATCTTAAAGGATTTTATGTTGTATGTTACTGTTGGCGGAATGCCGCAAGCGATTGCAGAACTTATGGAATCTAACGATTTCTCACGCGTGGACGAAGTAAAACGAGATATTCTGAAACTGTATCGAGATGATTTGAAAAAGTTGGATTTGAAATATCATTTTTCAACTTCCCTGATATTAGACGCCGTTCCTTCAGAATTATCTACGCAAAGTAAGTTGTTCCGCTCTGTGACGATTGGAAAAAACAGCCGCGCATCGAAAATATATAGTTCGTATGAAGCAATCAAAGATTCTATGGTTGTCAACATTGCGAATAATTGTACCGATCCAAGCGTTGGACTCAATCGGACGAAAGATTATGCGACTCAAAAGATTTATATGGGCGATACAGGACTTTTAGTAACGTCTATTTTTGCCGATTCCAAATTGCCCATAGAAGATTCGATTTACAAGCAGTTAATCGTGGATAAACTCGGCGTCAATATGGGCATGGTGATGGAAAATGCTGTCGCGCAGGCACTGGTTTGCTCCGGGCATGAGTTGTTTTTCCATCGGTTTGATCGCTATGAAATAGATTTTTTGCTTACGTCTGGAAAAAAACTGTTGCCTATCGAGGTTAAATCATCATCGTATAGCACGCATAAGTCGTTAGATAAATTTCAAGATAAATATTCTGACAGGGTTAAAAACTCTTACGTTATATACAGTAAAGACGTGAAAAGAGAAGGAAACACAACATATATTCCTTTTTATATGACGATGTTTTTGTGACGCGGATGGCGAACGACCATGAGACGATAGATTAGTGGCCAGGCGAACTAAGGATTTATTTTGCCAGACTGAGCTACAAATTTTAGGCCATACATTATATAGATTATGGTATCGTCCTCTCATTGAAATAGTGCTGTTGCGTAGTATAACGAAATCCCTTAAACTACGGAAAAGAATGTGCGTTGACTACCACAAGCATTCTACGGATTCATTTTGAATCTTGCGGATGATTTTATGGTTTTGTTTCGATTGTCATCGGCCCCGTTACTGGACATTAACGAATGCACGGCATCTAACGACTAGGAGAAATGAGATGAAGAAACGACGCCTATGGATGATTTTGCCGCTTACTCTTTTCGTCGCCTCATGTGCCGATGAAAGCCATCGATTGCAGAATGAGATTGCAAAACTTCCCTTTTCTGCTGACTATGGCTTCTTCTCTGTGGGCTGTTACCAAGACAAGGACACGAGCTTTGAGTTCGCACCTTTAGTGGAGAAAGCGTTATCGAAAGAAGGATTCAGGAATCCTGACGTCCGTTCGCACTTGACGCTTTCTTCTTCTTGCGCTTACCAAAACTCGGTCTACTCTCTTTATCAATTTGACGTAAATGAAGCCATCTACTATGCCGCTGTTAAGATTGACACCACAACGCGAGAAATTGTCGTTTTTGATCGATTCCCGGTTCTTTCTTTGGTAGAAAAAGGTCTTGCTAGCAGTTCTTTCTCAAGAGAGGAAATTTATGATTCGAAAGTCAATGAGACTCGAAACAATGGCATCTCCTTTGATATCAATTGTTGCGGTTCCCATATCTGTCTGACTTATGGTCCCGTTACACTTGAGAAAGTCTATGAAGGGGTGTCCGAATGGAATTATGCATCCAACGAGAAAATCAACGATGAATATTTCATTTTATTAGGATGTTCAGTGTATGATCCTTTTCCTGCTAGCTCATTGTTTATTCAAGACCAAGATGGCAACGTATGGGATGTGATTAAAACTCTGAAAGAAACGGAAATTTACAAGCAAATAAAAGAAATTTATCCTGATCCTCAATTCCATTTTAGATATCATTACTATATTTTGGACGAAGAGCTTTATATTGAGGCGGAATACGCTCCCTATGTTTTATGGAATGGCAGCGACGATACTACCGCTACAATGATTTTTGAAACGGATATAGAAAACCACACATTTGAATATCTAGGGTATCTTCCCGTGGCAGAGATGCTGAGCGGGATTATTAAACGGTGATGGGCGTCTTGAAAATGTCGTCCGAAAGAGAAAAAGCAATAGAACGGGATGCGTCGCGCATTTTGTCTCTTAAAAGTTGGACTTAGAACACCACCGTCAACGTCTAGCCGCCGATTTTCACAAGCGAGTACCAAGCGATGGAGAAGGAGAATGTGAAATGAGAAAACAACATCTATTTATTATGTTTTTGTCCTTGTTTCTCCTTTCCTCGTGTCGGGACGAAAACCGCCTGCGCGAGAAGGAGATCGCCAAGCTCCCTTTCTCGCCGGACTATGGCTTCGCCTCCCAATACGCCTACAAGGACAGCGACTCCAGCTTCGAATTCAAGCCACTCCTAAGGAAGGCGCTCCTGAAGGAGGGCATGCGTGACCCAGATCTGTATTTGAATGCGTCCCATTCCGTCTGCAAGGCCTATCAGAATTCGATGTATTTCTTCTCTAAGGTCATCGATGAGGGGGTACTCTATTACGCCGCGATTAAAATTGACTTTACGTCTTTGGAGACGACCGTCATGGATTTGTTTTCCGTCCAGTCGTTGAGAGACAAAGGTTTGGTTGCTGATAGAAGTGCTGATACAAGCGAAGACGATTATTTTTCGTCCGATATCATCAACGCTTGGGATGAACCAGTTTCTTTTGAACTCGACTTTTCGGGAACGCATCTTCGCTTTACTTATGACCCCATCACTTTGGAAAAGACATATGAAGGAGCGTACGTGAAAGATCCCACGTACGACGAAGGAAAGATCAATGACGAATATTCTGTCGTGGCCGGGGACACCATATACGACTATTATCATAGCCTTCCTGGAATTCTTAAGGTGGAAGACAAGGCCGGAAAAGAATGGGATGTGGTAAAAACATTAAGAGAAAGTGACATTTATGCCAAGATAAAAGAGATTTATTCTGACGTTCATCTGGCCTTGAATTATAGCTATTGTATTTTGGACGAGGAATTGTATTTCGAAGCGGAATTCAATCCCACTTCTGTGGTTATCTTCGACTCGAAGAGTACCGCCACGATGGTATTCAAAGCCGATTTGGAACACCAAAGCGTCGAATATTTGGGGTATCTTCCGGTGCAAAACTTGTTAATGGGCATTTATCAGCGGGCGAAATCGGTATCCGTCATCGCCGAAATTTGACCATTTTATCTCATCGTTTTAAAATTATCGCACAAGAACCATGAAAAAACCGATTGTTGCCATCATGTACGATTTCGACTCTACCTTGGCTAAGAGCGACATGCAGAATTTTGGTTTTATTCCCGCTTTGGGGATGACACCGGAAGAATTCTGGCGCAAAACCTCCGATTTTTGTGAAAAAACCGGAATGGAACGCACGTTAGGATATCTTTACGTCATGAAGAAGTCCTGCGAAGAAAAAGGGATTCGCATGACCCACGAATGGATGAAAGAACAGGGTGCTGCCATCGAATTCTGGCCTGGGGTCAAAGAGTGGTTCGCCCGTACGAATGAATATGGCAAAGAGCTGGGCCTTCGCATCGAACATTATCTTGTCTCCAGCGGAAACAAAGAAATCGTTGAAGGCTGTTCCATCGCCAAAGAATTCAAAATCATCTATGGTTGTGAATTCTATTTCGATCCTAAAACCGGGGAAGCCATTTGGCCTAAACTCGCGATTAACTTCACGCAGAAGACCCAATATTTCTATCGGATATCCAAAGGGGTTTGGGATACGACAGACGACGTTGGGGTCAACGAAAAACGCCCTGACCGTCGCATTCCTTATTCCAACATGATTTATATCGGGGATGGGATGACGGATATTCCGGCGATGATTGTCGCCAAAAATAGCGGGGGCAAGTCCATTGCTGTCTATCCCGCCGGCAATGAAGACAAAGTCCAAGGCCTCTTCCAAGATGGTCGGGTGAATTATGTTTGTCCCGCGGACTATCGGCCCGGAAAAGAACTCGACAAAGTGATGCGTCTTGTTTTGCAAGGCATCGCAATCAACGAATCCTTGGCCACACGTGAAAACATGAACAAGACCGTCGACTGACGGTCTTGTTTTTTGTTACAATAACCCGTGATGAAACGGCATGATTTTTCGCGGATTGCCATCTTATTGTTGGGCGGCAAAGGAACACGCTTAGGTGAAGACGTGCCTAAGCAATATCGCCTGGTGCATGGCATCCCGCTTTTTGGATTTGCTACGAAGACCTTAGTTCATTCCCCTTTGGTGGAAGCCATAGTCTATGTGGTGCCGAAAGGGGATGAAACGAAAGTTTTATCCTTTTTAAAGGACTTATCGTTAGATCACAAACCTTATTGGATCGTCGATGGTGGTGCTTCAAGAGAAGAAAGTTTAAGCCATGCCTTAGCAAAACTAAAAGAGCTAGGAATTCCCGACGATGCCTTATTGCTTTGCCATGATGCGGCGAGGCCAAATCTTACCGAATCTATGATTGAAGCAAACTTTCAAGCGGCCAGTACCTATGGGGCAGCTGTAACGGCCATCCCTTCTAAAGATTCGTTAGTGCTCTCCCAAGATGGCGTGCACCTTGCCCAATATTTGCCACGCCAAGATATTTGGCGGCTTCAAACGCCTCAAACGTATCGTTTTTTCTTGATTGAGGAAGCGGTTTTTGCAGCGGATACCCGTCTAGAAGACTATACTGATGAAGGGTCATTATTGGTAGCGAAGACCAAAATCGCTCCCGCGATTGTGCTTGGGGACGAATCGAACTACAAAGTGACCGATGCTTCCGATTGGGAACGCTTTTGCCAAGAAAAACGATGAAACACGCGATGGTTGGAGACATTTTAGAAGGAACCGCAGTGAAGGTATATCCGCGCTACGCGATTTTGCTTTTCGATCGCCATGAGACGGGTTTGCTTCACATCAGTGAGGTTTCGCGTAATTTTGTCCATTCCTTGCCCGATATGATTAAAATCGGGAACCTTTATAAAGTGAAAGTGATCGCGTACGACGAAGCGACAGGCGCGATGCGCGTGTCGTTAAAGCAATTAACGTCCGCCGAACGGAATCGTTCGATCTCTCATGACCCGGTGCCCGCAGAAGAATGTTCTGCCGAAGCACTCAAAGAACATCTGGCTTCTTGGATTCAAGAAGAAAACGCAAAGGGAGGCAAAGCAAGATGATTGTAGAAACAAAGTTGGACCATTTGGTACATCCGGTGGATTTGGCGTCTTATCAAGACCAAGTGAATCAGATTCATGAAGGCTTAATGGCAAAGACCGGAAGAGGGAATGATTTCCTTGGCTGGTTAGATTGGCCCGTGAACTACGACAAAGCAGAACTAGCCCAAATCAAAGCAAGCGCTGCGTATGTTCGTGCCCATTATGACGTATTAGTCGTCTGTGGCATTGGCGGTTCTTATCTTGGGGCACGCGCCGCGATTGAAGCCATTCGCGGTTTGTTCCCGAAAGACAAGATGCAAATCTTGTTCTTAGGCCAAACGTTTGATCCGACCTATGTCGCCCAATGCTTAGACTACTTAAAAGACAAGAAGTTCGCGATTAACGTTATCTCCAAGAGTGGCACGACCACCGAAACTTCAGTGGCGTTCCGTCTCCTTCGTGAGATGTTAGAAAAACGTGATGGCGTAGACGCGGCTCGGAAAGCCATCTTTGCGACGACCGATGCCAAACGGGGTGCCTTACACGATTTGGCCGTGCAAGAAGGCTATGTCCGTTTTGTGATTCCCGATGACATCGGTGGCCGTTATAGTGTCCAAACGGCCGTCGGTTTATTCCCGATTGCCTGCGCTGGCATTGATCCGGAAGCCATCTTGAATGGCTCTGCCAAAGCGCGCTTAGATACCGCTGATCCGTCCTTAGAGAAGAACCAAGCCTATCGTTATGCCGTCGCCAGACGTCATTTGTATCATGAAGTTGGCAAAGACGCGGAGTTCTTTATTACGTATGTGCCGTCGTTTGTGCAACTCGGAGAGTGGTGGAAGCAACTCTTTGGCGAAAGCGAAGGTAAAGAAGGGAAGAGCTTGTTGCCCGATAGTGCCACGTTTACTACGGACCTTCATTCGTTGGGGCAATTTATCCAACAAGGTCATCATTGTTTCTTTGAGACGACGTTACATGTCTTGCATCATGAACAAGATGTGACAGTGCCGCATGATGAACAAAACTTAGATGGTCTTAATTACTTAGAAGGCAAAGCGTTAAGCGACATCCAAGAGAAAGCATTCGAAGGCACGTTACAAGCCCATACCGAAACCGGGAAAAACGACAACATCGTCTTAGACTTCGAAGGCATGAACGCGTTTAACCTTGGTTATCTCTTCTATTTCTTCGAGCGAGCGTGCGCGATGAGCGCCTATCTCAATGATGTGAACCCCTTCGACCAACCCGGGGTGGAAGTGTATAAGAAGAACATGTTCCATCTCTTAGGGAAGCCAGGATTCTGAGATTCCAAAGCCAGCGCTTCGTGCGTTGGCTTTTTTCTTAGAAAAAACACCGGATTCTTGATTGACGAAGAAAAGTCACGATGATATATTAATAACCGCACGTTTCAGCGAGCGCCCGTGGATGCTTAGCTCAGCGGGAGAGCATCGCCCTTACAAGGCGGGGGTCACAGGTTCGAACCCTGTAGCATCCACCACCTCAAGGAAATTACCTCAAAACGTGCGATGAATTGTGGGCGAATAGCGAAGTGGCCAAACGCGGCTGACTGTAAATCAGCTCCTTCGGGTTCGGTGGTTCAAATCCATCTTCGCCCACCATCTATTGGGGTGTAGCCAAGAGGTAAGGCAACAGACTTTGACTCTGTCATACACTGGTCCGATCCCAGTCACCCCAGCCAATTTCCTCCGTTAGCTCAGTGGTAGAGCACTTGACTTTTAATCAAGGGGTCGAGGGTTCAAGTCCCTCACGGGGGACCAACTAGTCCAATTAGTCCCATCCTTCATGCCGGTTTGGCGGAATGGTAGACGCAAGGGACTTAAAATCCCTCGGGCGAATAACCCGTGCCGGTTCGAGTCCGGCAACCGGCACCATAGCATGTTAAGGTTTGATTCAGACATCAAACCTTTTTTGTTGCCTTAGCTTGACATATCGTAAAGCGTCCAAGAATGCGCTAGAATGATGGTATTCATTCTTGGAGATGCTTATGAAGACGAAAAAGATTCTTTTTGCAGGATGCATGGCTTTTATCTTTGCCTTGGCCGGATGCTCAAATGGCGTTAAGGCACAAACCACAGGAGTAGTGAACTGCTATTACTTAGAAGTTGACGTCGGTGGTCAAACTTTTTCGAATCATTATTCCCAAACTTATTCGGAAGTGTACGAATATAAAGACGACAACGGAAATGCGATTTACGCTAGCACGCAAGTGAGTTGGAACCGATACGATGAAGCAACGGGCAAATATAAAACCTGCACTTCCTTGTGGGTTTATCGTGACCGATATACCACGGAATATACGGAATACAAATACGTGCGCTTAGTCGGCCAGTTAATGGAAGAGCATAATTTTTATCTTGATCTCGATAAAAGGGTTATCGATTCCGAAACGAAATGGTCAGAATGCAGACACGAGCAATCATCTAGTTCTAGCGATTCGTCCATGTCATACGATAATCACGAAGCGTATCAAAAGGCAAAGACGGGCTATTTTCAAAGCGATAGCATTAACTATAACAGCATAAAACTCGATTTGGCGCAAAAAGGCCTAGAGCGGCATACCTACACAATTCTTAGTGAGGATAGCGTGATTACTTACAGGGCTAAATGGTTCCAATAGAAAAGAAGCGTTTGCCTCAAATCGTAAATCGATAAGAACGAAAATGTTTTGACTATTTGTTTCTTTTGCGTAATATAGTAAATGGTAGCAATACCGATGACGAGGAGCGAGAGTAAGCTCCTGACTAAATAAAGAAAACTCATTAGGATGACGAGGAGCGAGAGTAAGCTCCTGACTAAATAAAGAAAACTCAGTAGATGAAGAAAGAACCCGCTGAAAGCGAGTTCTTTTTTTACATCATGTCAAAATGTTATTGTCAAAAGCGCTGGAAATAGTACAATGACAATGTGAAAAAATATAAAGTATGCATTTTGAAACAGGAATTCTATCATAAATATCCTGCTGATATTTATCCCGAAATCCTTCAAAAAGGAGAAAATCGCCCCTATTTAGTTTTGCTTTTGCGAGTAAATGGTAGACTTTACGCAATTCCGTTTAGAAGCAACATCAAACATAAATTTTGTTTCAAAATCCGGAATAATCGTGGCCTTCAAGAAGGATTGGATTACACGAAAGCTTTGATGATAGAAGAAGAGGATATCGACAGAGAAGCTCACCTAAGGCCGAACACGCTTCCCCAAATTGATCAAAATATAAACATTATTATTCGGGATTTTACAGATTTCTTATCCTTATATAAAAGAATTCGGAGTGGCGAAAAAGCGGGCGTGACGGAGAGCAATATTTTATCGATGACAACTCTTAAATACTTTGACATATGAGGAAACTAGATTTTGCTGTGTATTAAAATTTAGTTAAGATAAGGTAAAGGGCTAAATAAAACATGGCAAAAAGAGTTCCGACGATTATTGATTATTCGAAGTCAACTTTGTCTGAAATCATCGAAAAAGAAACAGGGCGTGAAACTGATTTTTTGGAACTGGATTCTAACGAAAAGTGCAGGATTTTAAGATGCCTTGAAGAGCATAATGTTAACATCAAAGTTTTGGGCTATAAGTGGTACGACATCTTATCGAATAAGTTTTTTGCCGTTAAATATCAATTGGATGGAAGAGAAGTTCGCGGTTTTAGAGAAGATAAGATAGAGTTGGATCAATTTGAAGAATTGTTTCGCTATGTAGAAGGTGATGTTTATCACAACGCTTGCTTCTACGGATATAGCTTTTCGGAGAAAGAAATTTCCGAATACTCGCTCGATTTGCATCAGATTAATTTTGATTCCCTTATTAATGAAACAATCGAGATGTATACTTTTGAGTCTATAAAAGGAATTGACAAGGAAGAAACCGCTGGCGCCGTTCTTAGAGCGAGCGAAATCGCCCAGTGGTTTAAGAAAGCCAGGGCGGTATCGACGTTAAAATCTTTAGAAGCGAAATACAAGGAGTTTATTGACAAATTTAATTTCTTTGAAGCACGAGCAATCTTTTTCTCTATATATTTACGAAAACACAAAGATGCTGTGAAAAAAGCAGCTATCGAATTCGCATGCAAGCACGATTATTCTGACGGATTAGAGTTTGAGAAAATTTTTCAGACATACGGCAAAGATGCTGCTCAATATGTCATAGATCATTTTGATGGTGGTTTACGCCGGCGAATGATACAAAAGCGAAAATGCAACTACAAGGACGAGCTCGCGGGATTAGAGAGCGGGACATGCATTTTCCTACGAGAACTAGGATTTGATAAGTACTTGCAACTTTATTACGTAAAAGACGGATATTACAGCAGAAGGTATCGTCCATCGGTCGTCCATGACTATTTCACTGATTTTTCGGAATTGCATCTTATGTAAACGGCGATTTATCGGACGCCGATTTATCAGAGGCACCTGTTTCTAAGCAAGAAGTGGAAAAATACAAGACGAATGAATATACAAGATTCCCTTTCTCAAAAAAGTATAGCCATTATGAGGTGACTAAAGAGTTTACGGATGGCAAGTTTATTGTGACGCAAAGATGGCTGGATTTCGATGGCAGCATCATACTTGAAAAACAACATCAATTTACACGATTTTTCGATTTTGCGCATTTCCTTAAAGACGATTTATCTGGTGCTGATTTGCTCCTTTGCGATGGCATTGAAAATATTTACAAGATGCCCGGCCTCAAGCTAGACGGAATTAAAGTCAGAAGTGTGGCAGCTGAAAAATTAGGCCTTTCGTTGCAGCTCTTGCCCGAAGGCAGCTTAAAAGTAAAGGAATTTGAGCAAACCAGCAAATTAGAGCTCGCAACTGTAGATAGTTCTTTGACGAAACACCCTGAAGATCAGGATTATTCGAATCTTGTAAGATACGTTAGCGATATCCATCTTTTGCATCGATATCAAGCCTATCAATGTAAAACCGTTGGCGATGTCGAATACGTTACGAGGACGATCACTAAGACTTTGGCCAAAGATTCATACGGAGTGAATCTCATTGGTGGCGATACTTCCAGTAATTTCGAAGTTTTCAAAGAATTTGTCAAAGATCTCGCAGGAGAACTTTCTGCATATAAGAAAAACGGCGATTTCTTTTTCACACTAGGAAATCATGAATTATGGGGCTTAAATGGTGAAAGCCTCCCCTCAATTGTTGAGCAATACAAAGCTGTTTTAGAACAAGAGGGTGAAGGAAATATGCACCTTGTTCAAAACAATATTTTCTATGCCGATGGCGGGTGGAAAGAAATTACAGAGGAAGAGTTGTCGAAGATTTCTCCCGAAGATTTAAGAGCAAAGCTAAAGTCAGCGTTTGTTATTATCTTTGGCGGTATCGGTTTTGCCGGAAAAAATAATGAATTCAATGCTAATAATGGCATTTATTTGAATGTTTTGGACAGAGAAGGTGAAATCCGCGAAAGCGAAAAGTTTCTCTTTTTGTATCAAAAAGTAGCCACCGCACTTAAAGGAAGAAGCTTTATCGTTCTGACTCACATGCCGATGAAAGACTGGGGCGGAGAAGATATTCACCCGCAAGATGGCGTTGTTTATGTAAGTGGTCATAATCATCGAAACTATTTCTATGACGATGGTCGCAAACGCATTTATGCCGATAACCAAGTTGGATATAAAGGCAAAAATGTTGCTTTTAAGGAATTTGCAATTGATTTTAGCTATGAATGGTTTGCTGATTATAAAGACGGGATTTACGAAATTTCTAGAGAAGACTACGAACGCTTCTACCGGGGAACCACTTGGCTTCAGCTTACCTTTAAACGAAAATTCAACAAGCTATTCATGATTAAACGTGAGAAAACCTATATGTTTCTCATGCAAACTCCCAAAGGAACTTTAGTCATTCTAAATGGCGGCGCCATCAGAAAAGCGGGTAATCATTCTCTGGAATATTTTTATGAGAATATCGTCAAATACTCTGAATCGGTTAAACTATTCTTAGCCAAATATAACGCATATCAAAAACGTGTATCGGATGACATCAAACGCTTTGGCGGAGAAGGCACAATCCATGGATGTATTGTAGACATAGATTTTTATAACCATTTGTATGTAAACATCAGAGATGGGACAATCACTCCATACTATGCCTTGTCTATGGTGGACAAAACGGTGTATGAAAATCTGCCTAGCCTATTGAACGTGCATTGCCCTCAGCTTTTTTATAACTACAAGAAATTAATTGAACAGCAAAGCGGGGAAAACGCATTAACCGTTTTTAACGAAAGAGAGCCTATCGTGAAAGACAGGTATTGGGATGACTCAACGGAAATTTATCGTGATTCTCGCATTGTCAATGGCTTGCAATATACGACAAGATACAACATCGTTAGGCTTTGGAATGACGTCTTTGTGGAAGGAGCATCAGAAGAAAATGGGAAGATGATTGTCTTGGGCATCATGAGGCCAGAAGTTGACGCCGAGCCTGTTGAGATAGAATGCGATAAGAAATCCAAGAAGAAATCCTAATTATCTCTTTTGTGATTGCTAATGTGAGCGACGCGAAACCTGGAAACGATCGCCAATCTTAGACGATGAAGGAAGCTGTCTCTCAGATACGTTCTAGCAAAAAACGAGCTCGTACTATTTGCTTCATTTCTTGCTTCATTTATTGCTTCATTTCTTGCTTCATTTTAAAAATGAAGCCGAAGAATTCAAAAAAATATATGACAAGATCGGAAGGAAGTATTGGATTTTTAGGGACTTCGTATGGTGATTCTCTGGGTACCGGCATTGATAAGGAAAGAAAAAGAAGAAAATACAAGGAACGCGTACCAGTAAAAGGTGACCAACGGTAACGAGCGGTAACCAAAGGTAACGGATGGTAACCAAAGGTAACATGTGGTAACATTAAATAATAGAGGTGGTAGTTATGGAACAAAAGAAAATGCTGCCGTTAGGCATTGAGGATTTTGAGCAGGTGATTTCTAATTGCTATTACGTCGACAAAACCATGTTGCTTTCTGAAATTGTCAAATATCCTACAGGCACGGTTCTTTTGTATGCTAGGCCGAGACGCTTTGGAAAAAGTCTGGCGCTTTCTATGATGGATTGCTTTTTCTCGTCGTTTCGAAAAAACCACGACCTTTTCCGCGGGCTGGCTATTTCGCAAGATAAAGAGTTTTGCCAAACGTATCAAAATCAGATTCCCTTAATTCATTTAAATCTTAAGAACGTGACGGGGTCGGACGAGAAAGGCTTTTTGTTCAAAATGGGGGAAGCCATGGCATCGCTCTATGAGTCTTTTGCCAATCTTTCCCATGCAGCCGTTTTGTCGGAAAGAAGGAAAAACTACATTCAGAAAATTTTGGCCCAAAAAGCCAGCAAAGATGAACTTAGTAGTTCGTTGCGCGAACTTTGCGATGATTTGTGCTTCTGCTATGGGAAAAGAGTCATGATCCTGATCGACGAATATGACGCACCATTGCAAAATGCATTCACAAAAGGATTTTACGAAGATACGGTGGATTTTTTCAAAGAATTTCTCGGCATGGCATTGAAGGGAAATCCCTCTCTTGAAAAAGCCGTTCTTACCGGTATTGCTCAAGTTGCGCAGGCTTCCATCTTTTCAGGAATGAATAATTTGGTAGCGAATACAGTCATGTCCCATAGTGAAAATGAATTCTTTGGCTTTTCTGCTGAGGAAGCCAAGGAACTGTTCTCCTACTATGGAATCGCTCAGGATGCGTCTTCTGTCCGTCAATGGTATGGTGGCTATCGTTTTCAAGGGAGAGAAATTTTGAATCCCTGGTCGTTGCTGGAATTTGTCAAGAATCAGGGTTTTTTCCAGTGCTATTGGGTTAACACCGGGTCCTATGATGTCATAAAACGCCTTTTAGCAAATGGAGATGAGACAATACTTCGCGACGTGGAAACGCTTCTCGCTTGTCGAAGCGTAGAATCGGAAATCCCCTTTTCACTAAATTACGGAGAACTAGATGGAGAAGCACCGTTTCTCTCTTTGCTGCTTCAGTCGGGCTACCTCACGGCAAAGCCAGCCTTGGCGCCTGGCCGCTATGAACTTTCTCTTCCTAATCGTGAGATCGTCGAAGTTTTTCGCCTAGAAATCAACGATTCTTATTTTAAAAACGGAAAATCCAATCGGATTGAATCTTTGAAGGAAGCATTTTTAAAGGGAAGCGAGGAAGAAATTTCCAAGAGCATAGAAGAGAATCTTCTCACCAGCTTTTCTTATTATGACTTTGGACAGGAAAAGAACTATCAGATTATGATTCTTACTATGGCATCTTTATTGTTCGAGGAATGCGCCATAGAAAGCGAGATTCCTGCTGGTACTGGTCGATGCGATATCCTCGTCTCTCCAAAGCAAAAAGTGGGAACGGGCATGGTCATTGAAATTAAGGCTTTAAAAGGAAAAAGCAGCCAGTCAAGGATTGAAACAACCGCCTTAAGCGCCTTGCGGCAGATTGAAGAGAAGCAATACGATGAGAGGTTGAAGAAAGATGCCGCCGCCCATTTGCTGCTGTTCGGAATTGCGTTTCACGGCAAACGGGTCGCGGTGCGTAAGAAGATTGCAAGATAAAACAATCCGATCTGCGTTTTTGAAAAGCGTTTGGGCCATCGGAAAGGTCATGTTTTTTGAAGCGTTGCTTTTGACTATGTTTTTGAGATTAGCAACGTTCAGAATAGAACCGCATCGTTTTGCCTGTCTTATTTTGCGTTTTTCTTTTGCCATCTTTCAGAATGTTCTATGCTAATAACAACAAGAACATCAGGAGATGAATGCCCATGAACGACCAGGCGATTGCCAATTTATTGACGTTAGAAGCGAAGCGACAAAATGAGGGGATTGAGCTTATTGCATCGGAGAATTATCCCTCCAAGAGCGT
>Ga0256404_1005349_pt1 | contig 22857 bp, 19 predicted proteins | sample RumenRJG_01DNA_FD_185990 | JGI IMG/M metagenome (GOLD analysis project Ga0256404, IMG submission 185990) | Bovine rumen microbial communities from Lethbridge, Alberta, Canada - RJG_01 | ecosystem: Host-associated > Mammals > Digestive system > Stomach > Rumen | place: Canada: Alberta | collected... | reverse complement strand
TCGTCGGGCCGAACGGCGCGGGCAAGACGACGCTCCTGCGCGTGCTCATCGGCGAGCTGGAGTCGCCGACCGGCCGCGTGAAGATCGGCAGCCGCGTGAAGATCGGCTATTTCTCGCAGCAGCACGAGACGCTGCACCCCGAGAGCACGATCCTCGACGAGATCACCTATACGTTCGGCATCGACGAAGAACAGGCGCGCAAATACCTCGGCGCGTTCCTGTTCCACGGCGACGACGTGCTGCGGCGCATCGGCGAGCTCTCGGGCGGGGAGCAGTCGCGCGTCGCGTTCCTGAAACTCATGCTGACCGGCGCGAACTTCCTCGTGCTCGACGAGCCGACGAACCACCTCGACATCCCGGCGAAAGAGACGATCGAAGAAGCGCTCATGGCCTATCCCGGCACGTTCCTTGCCGTCAGCCATGACCGCTACTTCCTCGACAAGGTCGCGAACTGCACGCTCGTCCTCGAAGACGGCCAGATCACGGAGTACAACGGCAACTACAGCTACTACCGCGAACGCGTCGCGGCCGAGGAGGCGGCCGCCGCCGAAGCACGCGAAGAAGCAGAAGAGCGCGCGCGCCTCGAAGCGAAGCGCGCGAAAGAAAAAGCACGCGCCGCACAGAAAAAAGCGGGCGGCGCAGGGAACGCCAGCGGAACCGCCGCCGATGCCGCGAGCGTCAGCGTTGCGGCCGGAGCGCCCGGCACAGCCGCACAGGCAAAAAAAGAAGCCGCCCTCATCGGCAGCATCCAGAGCATGAGCGATGCGAAGCGCCAAGAAGCCATCGACCGCGCCGAAGCCGAGATCGCCATGGCCGAAGCCGAGCTCAAAGGCCTCGAATACGAGATGAACGACCCCGCCGCGCAATCCGATCCCGCAAAGAGCCAAGCCCTCGCCGACGCCTACGCCGCGAAGCAGCAGGAAATCGAAGAGCGCTACGAGAAATGGGAACGCCTGACAGAAGCATGAGCCGCCACATCCGGAGCCGCAGCAAAAAATTCGCGTGACCGCGAAAAAATGCTTGCAAAAATCTCCGCGCTGTGGTATCATATTTTTTGTTGACGGGGACGTAGCTCAGCTGGGAGAGCACCAGGTTCGCAATCTGGGGGTCGAGGGTTCAATCCCCTTCGTCTCCACCATCTCTGACACAGCAAGCCGCCGCACGAAAGTGCGGCGGCTTTTTTCGTATGCTGTTTTAAAACAAATCGCTATGCGTTCCCGTCCTCGAAGCCGTCAATACGAGTTCTTCTCGCTTCATCGCATAGACCAGCAACCAGTCCGGCTGGATATGGCATTCGCGGAATCCTTCATAATTCCCTGTCAATGCGTGATCCCCGCATCGCTCCGGCAACGGCTCTTCTTTCAGCAACGTATCGACGATATCTGACAGCAGGGACATATCGAGCCCACGTTTCTTGCAGAGCTTGTAGTCTCGTTTGAATTTGTTCGTCATTTCGAGTCTCAGCATTCCGCATCGAGCTCCTGGAACGCTTCTTCTGCCGAGGCGTAACTCTTTACCTTCTTGCGGCCCGCGAGGATGTCGCGCGCTTCCTGCATCGCTGCTTCGGTCTCCGCGTTGTAGCGCGGCTGGCGAACCTCGAACGGCAAGCCGCGATGCATGAGCGACTGACGGAGGAACAGATTAATCGCTGTCGTCATGTCGAGGCCAAGCGAACGAAAAAGCTCTTGCGATTCTTTCTTGATTTCCGGGTCCATCCGGATCGTCATACTCGTTGTCATGAAAATCATCTCCTTGCTCAAATTATAGCATATAGATGTCCAACGTCAATACATTGACTGTGCGCTAACCGAAAGCTACTTTTGGAACGCACGAACTTGCTACTTCTCGGAAATACGAGTAAAATGAGAAGGAAGAAACCGTTGAACGAATCCACAGGATGTGACGTGTATGAAGCATAAACGGAAGCGTGCATCTCGGCAAGCGGCAGCCGCGCAGGGTGCTTTCAGAAAGACGTACGACAAAATGGCGAAGGACATTCTCTCCATGCGGAACATCCTCGCACCAGTCCTCAAAGAGACCGTGCCAGAGTTCTACGAATTGAGCATCGAGACCATCGCAAAAGACTGCATCGAGCAAGGCCCTTGGGTCGGCACGATTCCTGTTGATCCCGGCATGACGAACCGTTACCTTCGCCGTCGCATGACGAAGAAGATACGCGGCCTTTCGACAGAACAAAGCGAGCCGTATGAAGGATATGTCACGTTTGACTTGCTGTTTTACGCCCGCGTCCCTGGCACGGACAAGCGCATCAAGCTCCTCATCAACCTCGAAGCACAACGCAAGCGTACGAATTACAAGCTCGTGAAGCGTGCGGTCTTCTATGCGAGCCGTCTGATCTCCTCACAGAAAGGGCGCGATTTCGCAGGGCAGGACTATGACAATATCTGCAAGGTCTATACGATCTGGCTGTGCTTCTATCTTCCCAAGGGCGAAAAGAGCTCGATGACGCATTATGAGTTTCGCGAGGTCAATGACATTGGAGACCATCACGCGTCGAAAAGCGATTATGATCTCATCAACGTCACGACGATCCATGTGGGGAACGACGAAAATCCTGCCAAGCTCATGCGCTTTCTGCGTCTGGTCTTCCTCTCGTGCCTGTCGGAAGAAGCCATCGCGCAAAAATTGAAGGATGAGTTTGGAGTAGAAACAGACGACGATACGAAAAAGGAGTTGAGAACCATGTGCAATTTGAGTGAAGGATTAATAGAAGAAAGCAAAATCGAGGCATGGGCAGAAGCTGTGAAAAATCTCATGAAGAGCATGAGGTTGACAGCACAGCAGGCCATCGAAGCCATTGCTGTTCCGGCACAGTTCCGTGAAGAAGTGTTAGACCAGATTGGATAAAATGTGGGTTACGATGGTCGTCCTTCGTCTCCACCATATGACAACAGCAAGCCGCTGCACGGGAGTGCGGCGGCTTTTTCGTGTTCTTAAGCATCAATTTATTCGCATTCTATCAAATATTTGTCCTATCTGTAGCACTCCGCTTGCGGGTGCGATATAATATTTTCAGACCATCGCGCAAAGGAAACAGATAAGGATTAATTCAAATGCTCCACGTTTCGTAAGTGATCTTCACGTCGCCGACAGGGGAAAAAGGAAAAACCTCCATCGCCTCACCTCCCTATGGATAATGTAAATCCGAGGGTTCTTCGCAACCCTCGGAACGAAAAATTTTCATAAAAAAGAGGCCCTAGTGCGTGCCCTAGAGCCTCTAAAATCATTTCTGACAATTTGCAGGAGAAATCCAGAACGCATCGAAATAAATCATAGAGGTAGTATGCGTCCGAAAAACGAAATGAATGCAATAATGGGAGTCCTAGCCATGAAGTCATCTATGCTGAAATCCGGAATCAATTTTATTGCATCGCTGTTAGTGGTTGGCATTTTTTCATGCACTTGTAGTGCGGAAGTAAAGTCTTTCGATGGTACTGGAACGTATACGATGAGTAGCTTCGAGACAATGAATGTAGCAGAGCAGCGAGCGATTCAGGCTGCCGAGCGCGATGCATTGGAAAAAGCCGGCGTATACGTCAGTAGCTATACAAAAATCGAAAACCTAGAGGTAACAAAGGACGAGGTAATTGTCCTCACGAATGGCATCATGCAACTGACGTCAAAGAACATAACAAAAGAAATGACATCAGCGGGCGATATTCATATTCGAGCAGATATTGTAGCGACAATAGATACAGATCAAATCAACAAAAATTTGCAAAATCGCGCACAATTAGACCGCCTTACGCAGCAGTACAAAAATCTGGAAAAGTTCTCGCAAGAACAGGCCAATGAAATTGAACGATTAAAAAAATTGTCAAAAACCAGCGATGAAAAACAAAAAGCTGAAATTGACAAGAAGGGGAAGATTCTCGAAAGCAGATTCCTTTCCAATCAAAAGCTGGATGAGGCTGGAAAAATGCTCTTGCAGGGGAAATCAGATGCAGAGCGTTATCAGTTGCTTTCAGACGCTGTAACCATAGACCCGACAAATATATGGGCATATCTTTTGCGATCTCCTACAGCACTTTTGCTTGGATATTACCAGCAGACAATTTCGGACACGACGCACGTTCTAAGCATTGCAAATAATAGTAAGGATAATACCATAGATTCGGTAACAATTTGGATGACGTATACGGAACGAGGGATGGCATTTGAGAAGTTGAATCGATACACGGAGGCCATTGCGGATTATACTCGCGCAATTTCCATGAAAAAAGCGACTTTTCTATATAAGCAGCTAGCAAGTTCATATGAAGCTCTCAAAAATTACGACAAAGCCGTCGAGAATTATACGATTGCGATAGCAATGAGCCATGATAGTGATTGGCATTTGTATTTGAATCGAGCATCGTGTTATCTCCATAAAGGGAGCGTGCATCTTGCCTACTATGATTTGCAAAAATGCTTACAACTTGATCCAGGAAATCAGGATGTAATTAAGATCATGAATATGCTGAAGCCACATTTATAAAATCAACAGACTTAAGACGCAAAAAAGTCCCGCAGACACCAATGACTGCGGGACTTTTCATGTCTTATCGAAACCCGAAATGCCTCTGCCTCCCCAGTATCGTCTGCACCGCACGCGGGTTCTCTGCGAGGGCTTTCATCACGTCGTCGCTGCTTGCGTGCGCGTTGGCGCTATAACAGCCTCATTCCATTTGGAAATTTTTCGCTTAGAGCATCGCCATGATTTTCGGCTGAAGTTCCGCCGGGATTTGCAGGAGTTCCATTGCCTTTTCCTTCGTGCAATGCATCGTCTTCATCAGCGAGCGTGCGGATTCAGCCTTGCCCTCGGCCAAGCCTTCGGCTTTCCCTTCGGCCTTGCCTTCAGCTTTGCCGTTTGCATGGGCTTCTTCCGTCCAATATTTTTTTGCGTCTTTGATATTCCATTGGAGTTTGAACATATCGATGACCTCCTTGCCGTTCTTCGCGAGGAAATTTGTCAGGATGCCTGCTTTCTTGCAATCGTCGATGGCCTTGGCGATGGCGGTATCGTCATCGTCGCTTTCCTTCTTGTACGCTTGGATGAGATGGACGAGGTAGCTGTAGCCGTAAAGCGGTTCGCAGGATTGCAGGATTTCGTTCTTTTCGTTGTAGGAAATGTCGATGACATGGACGCGGATTTCGAGGTCTCCGTCTTTCTCGTTAAAGGCATCCGACAGTTTGAGTACATCACGGAATTTCTTCTGTGGCTTGCCATTGTAGAGCATATAGAACTTCGGTGTCGGGATTTTGACGAGCGTTTCCTGATACATCGCCTTTTGGGCTTCCATGATCTTGATGATCTTGGAATAGACATGATCAGCATACGGCAACATCCTTATGGTTATGTAAAACTTTACATAACCTACCGGCTTGTCGCTTCTGCCGTCATGACGTACTCGCCGTTCGAGAGGTACACGAACTTGTCCTTGTTCGCGAGGAAGGTGTAAATTTTTCTTGCACAGCCTGCCTCCTTGTGGTATACTATTTGCCGTACTGGACGCAAGGCGTCTGGTTCCAGTTACATGTGACTGGCACTTCCCCGAAACGGGAAGCTAGGTCAGAACCAAGCGGGCGCAGAGTCTGCTTGTATCCTATTCCCAGTTTTTGGGGCAAGCGAGGTGGAAAAAAGACATGAAACAGGGCATTCATCCGAAGTATTATCCGGAGGCGAAGGTCGTCTGCGGCTGCGGCAACACGTTCACGACGGGTTCCACGAAGCCGGAGATCCGCGTCGACGTCTGCTCGAAGTGCCATCCGTTCTTCACGGGTCGTCAGCGTGATGTCGCTGCCGGCGGCCGCATCGAGAAGTTCAACAAGCGCTACGGCAAACACTAATCGAAGTGTTCAGGGGAGTTGTTGCAAATCGCAACAACTCCTTTTTTGTGCATGTAAATTACGGCTCCCCCTCTGGGGGAGCTGGCGCGCGAAGCGCGACTGAGAGGGTCATCGAGGATGGAGACAAACTTTCTCCTATGATTTTTCACGCAGTTGTGGTAAAGTGTGTGTCACAGAGATTTTTGCAGGGAGGAAACGCTATGGGCAAGTTGAGTGTCGGCGGGCAGGCTGTCATCGAGGGCGTCATGATGCGCGGGCCAGGGAAGGTCGCGACGGCGGTGCGCAGTCCCGAGGGGCGCATCGAAGTGGATTGCGGTCCGGTGCATTCCATCGCGGACCGGTATCCGATCCTCAAGAAGCCGTTTTTGCGCGGCACGGTGTCGCTCGTGGAGTCGCTCGTGCTCGGCATTCGCTCGTTGTCGTATTCGGCGAAAATGGCGGGCGAGGAGGACGAGCAGCTCACGGACAAGGAGATGGCCGGGACGATCGTCTTCGCGTTCGTGCTCGCGGCAATCCTCTTCATCGCGATCCCGACGGGCGGCGCGAAGTTCTTCCATTTCGTGACGGATGATCCCGTGTTTTTGAACCTCATGGAGGGCGCGCTGCGCCTCATCATTTTCCTCGGTTACATCTGGGGCATCTCGCGCATGAAGGACATCCGCCGCGTGTTCCAGTACCATGGCGCGGAGCACAAGACGATCCATTGCTACGAGGCGGGGCTGCCGCTGACGGTCGAGAATGTGCAGCAGTTCAGCCGCCTGCATCCGCGTTGCGGCACGAATTTCCTGCTCATCGTCATGCTCGTGTCGATCTTCGTCTTTGCGTTCCTCGGCTGGCCGAGCCTCATCGAGCGCATCGCGAGCCGCGTGCTGCTGCTGCCGGTTGTCGCTGGCATCAGCTACGAGCTCATCCGTTTCGCCGGCCGCACGACGAATCCCGTCGCGCTGAAGCTCATCCAGCCTGGCCTCTGGCTCCAATACCTCACGACGCGCCCGCCGGAGGATGACATGGTCGAAGTGGCGATCGAGTCGCTGAAGGCCGTGCTGCCGGCGGAAGAAATCGTGCCGGGGACGGGGGAGTACAAGGACGTGACGAAGACCGAAGGAACTTCTGAACTATTGCCAAGCGTCTCTCAATAAAAGCCTCCCCCTCTGGGGGAGGTGCCGAGCGTATGCGAGGCGGAGCGGGTACAAGGGTGCGATAGCCAAACAAATACATCATCTCAACACAGCAGCACGTTGTCAGAAGTCGTACTGCTATGTTACAGGTATGCTGTTTGTGACAAATCACACCAAAGTACCCTTTCCACCGCTAACGCGGTCCCCCTTCCCCTGAGGGGAAGGCTGCTGGATTTGTTACGGTCGCAATCAATCATCATATTTTAGTAAAGGAAGAAACTTTTTGCTCGACCAGTTACAAGCCGTCGAAGATAAGTATAAAGAACTCGAATCCCTCATCGCCGATCCCGATGTCTTGTCGGATATCGAAACGTGGCAACGCTATAACAAGGAGCACGCGCAACTGTTGCCGATTGTTGCAAAGTTTCGCGATTACAAGGATGTCGTCCGCCGCATTGCCGAGGACAAGGATTTGTTCAGCGAGCAGCCGGATGACGAGCTGCGCCATTTGATTGAAGAAGAATTATCCGAATTGACGGCACAAAAAGAGGAGCTCGACCGCGAGCTCCCTCTTTTGCTGCTCCCAAAAGACCCGAATGACGAGCGGAATGTCATCATGGAGATCCGCGGCGGCGTCGGAGGCGAGGAGGCGGCGCTCTTCGCGGGCGACCTGTTCCGCATGTACAGCCGCTATGCGGAGCGGCAAGGCTGGCGCGTCGAGATGATGGACAGTAATGCGACGGAGCTCGGCGGCTTCAAGGAGGTCACGTTCCTCGTCGCGGGCTTTGGCGCGTACAGCCGGCTGAAATACGAGAGCGGCACGCACCGCGTGCAGCGCGTGCCCGTGACGGAGTCGGGCGGCCGCATCCATACGTCAGCTGCGACGGTCGCCGTGCTGCCGGAGGCCGAGGAGGTCGATGTCGCCATCGATCCGAAAGATCTGCGCATCGACACGTATTGCGCGTCGGGCGCGGGCGGCCAATACGTGAACCGCACGGAGACGGCCATCCGCATCACGCACCTGCCGACGGGGCTCGTCGTGCAGTGCCAGGATGAAAAGTCACAGCTCAAGAACAAGGAAAAGGCCATGAAAGTCCTGCGCGCGCGCCTGAAAGCGCGCGCCGAGCAGGAGCAGCAGGGCGCGATCGCGTCGGAACGCCGAAGCCAAGTCGGTTCGGGCGACCGCAGCGAGCGCATCCGCACGTACAATTTCCCGCAAGGCCGCGTGACGGATCACCGTATCGGCCTCACAGTGCATCGCATTGACGCCGTGCTCGGCGGCGATCTCGATGAAATCTTGGCGGCGCTCATCACGGCCGACCAAGCGGAACGGCTCAAACAGATGGACGACTAAAGGAACGATATGAACGAAACGAAACAGCCGCAAGCAGAGCGGCCACGGGCTGCCGTAGAGCCGCAGCGCGTCTGGACGATCGGCAGCATCTTGCAGTGGACGACGCGCTTTTTCACGGAGAAAGGCATCGAGTCGCCGCGCATCGACGCGGAAGTCTTGCTCGGCCACGTGCTGAAGAAGGAACGCATCTACCTCTACGTCCACTTTGAAGAACCCTTGCAGCTCGAGGAACTTGCAGCATACCGCGAAGCCATCAAGCAGCGCGTGAGCCGCGTGCCCGTCGCGTACATCATCGGCACGCGGGAATTCATGGGGCTGCCGTTCAAGGTCACGGAAGACACGCTCGTGCCGCGGCCCGACACGGAAATCCTCGTGCAGGTGGCGATTGAGCGGTTGAAGTGGTTGAGTGGTGCGGAAAGTAAGCCCGCAACTGAAGAAGCAGACGACAAACTAGCATCGGCAGAGGCGAGTGAATCGCATCCAGTGCGTTTCGCCGATATCGGCACAGGCACGGGTGCGATCTGCTTGTCCGTGCTCAAGTACGTGCCGGAGGCAACGGCAGATACCGTGGACATTTCCGAAGCAGCGCGCAAGGTGGCCGAAGAAAATGCAGCCTCTCTCGAATTGACGGAACGCATCACATTCTACACGGGCGACTTGTTACATCCGCTGGCTGGAAACATTGGAAGCTACGACGCGATTCTCTCCAATCCACCCTATATTCCAGACGCAGACATCGAAACACTTGCGCCCGAGGTCCGCTGCAAAGAGCCGCGCACGGCGCTCGCCGGCGGTCCGGACGGCCTCGCCTTCTATCGCCGCCTCATCGCGGACAGTCCCACTCTTTTGAAAGAGGACGGCTTCCTCGCCGTCGAGGTCGGGATTCACCAGGAAAAAGCGGTCGCGAAGATGGCAGAGGAGAACGGCGCGTTTGCACGGACGGAGATTATCAAGGATTACGGCGGGATTGAAAGAGTCGTTGTTGCTTGGAAAGCATAAAATATCGATAGGATGCTGAAGTAACAATTACAGCAGCCTCTCCCTCTGGGAAAAGCAGACTCTTAGCGCTTTAGCGTTTAGAGGTCGCTTTATCCTTTAGGTAGAGGTGCCGAGCGTTAGCGAGGCGGAGCGGGTACAAGGGTGCGATAGCCGAACGAATAATTCGTAGTAACATAGTGGCGCGTTCTCAGACATCGTACTGCTATGTTACACGTATGGTATTGTTGCAAATCGCACCCTTGTACCCTTTCCACCGCTAACGCGGTCCCCCTTCCCCAGAGGGGAAGGCTGCTGTAAAAAGTTACGTTCGGCATCCGTTCAAGCGTTTCGTGAATGAAGAAAGAACGTTGCTGAATGAAAACGGAAGTTTTGAATATTGAAAATCTAAAGGGCGACGCCGCAAAAGCCGCGCTCGCGGAAGCGGGGCGGCTGCTGCGCGCGGGCCAGCTCGTGGCATTCCCGACGGAGACGGTGTATGGCCTCGGGGCGAATGGGCTTGATGGTGCGGCGTGCGCGAAAATCTATGAGGCGAAGGGGCGGCCGTCGGACAATCCGCTGATCCTGCATGTCGCGGATCGGGCGATGGTCGAAGAGATCGCAGAGGACATTCCGCCGATGGCGGAGAAGCTCCTGGCGGCGTTTTTGCCCGGCCCGATGACGTTGATATTGAAACGAAAGGCCGTCGTGCCCGACCGTATCACGGGCGGGCTTGCGACGGTCGGCGTGCGCATGCCGGAGAGCGCGGCGGCGCGGGCGATGATCCGCGCGGCAGGCGTGCCGGTCGCTGCGCCATCCGCGAACATCTCGGGACGGCCGAGCCCGACGACGGCGGCCTCCGTGCTGCGTGATATGGATGGCCGCATCCCCCTGATCCTCGATGGCGGCCCGTGCCGCTTTGGTGTGGAGTCAACGATCGTCGATTGCACAGGGCCTGTTGCAGTTATTTTGCGCCCCGGCGCGATCACGCGCGAGATGCTGACGGAAGTGCTCGGCGGCGCGCGCCTCGATCCCGCGCTCGTCGGCGCAAATGTCACGCCGAAAGCGCCGGGCATGAAATACAAGCACTACGCGCCACGTGCGCCGTTGACGCTTCTCGAAGGCGAGCCAACGAAGATGGCGGCGGCGTTCCGTCGGCAAGTGCGCCAGCTGCAAAAAGAAGGGCATACGGTCGGCATCCTTGCGAGCGACGAAGTTTGCGCCGCGCTTGCAGACGTTATCCCGAGCGAGTTGCGCAAGCCCTACGGCGCGCAAGGCGATTTGTCTGCTATCGCCGCCCATATCTATGAAGCTTTGATTGCGTTCGACGATACAAACGCTGATGCGCTGCTCGGCGAAGGCACGACGGAACGCGGCCTCGGCCTCGCCATCATGAACCGCTTGCACAAAGCGAGCGGCTTCCATTCCATCCAGATTTGAGCAAAAATCACCCGCGGAAGCGGTAGCCCGCGCCCCAGACGGTCTCGATGTAGATGGGATGCGCGGGATCGGCTTCGATGCGGCTGCGGATGCGGTTGACGTGGACCATGACGGTCGCGGTGTCGCCGACGGCGTCAAGGCCCCAGACGCGTTCGAACAGCTGTTCTTTCGAAAATACGATGCCGGGATGCTCGGCGAGGAACGTCAGGAGCTCGTACTCTTTGTTCGGGAGTGCGAGCTCTTTTTGTGCGAGGAAGACGCGGTGGCCGAGCGTGTCGATGCGCAGCGCCCCGTGCACGATGTCATGCGTGTGCGGCGCGGGGATATCGTCATGGGCGCCGCTGGGCGCATTCGTGTTCTTCGGGTTGCCACTTATGGAAACGGTCATCCCGTGGATACTGTCCGCTTCGTTCGGGCTGGCGGCGGCTTCCGCAGCGCCGGAGCGCCGCACGCGTTCGTAGCGCTTGATGTGTGACTGTACGCGCGCGACGAGCTCGCTCGGGGAAAACGGCTTCGTGATGTAGTCGTCCGCGCCGAGGCCGAGGCCGCGGATCTTGTCGATGTCCTCACCTTTTGCGGAGACGATGAGCACGGGGATCTCGCTCTGTCCCCGGATGTCGCGGCAGATGGCAAAGCCGTCGCGGCCCGGCAGCATGATGTCGAGCAGGACGAGCGAGAACGCTGCATGTTCTTTGCGCAGCTCCCGAAGCCCCTGCTCGCCGTCCGCCGCGATTGTCACGGCAAAATCCGCCGCCTCGAGAAAATCGCGCTCGAGCTCGGCGATTTCGAGATTGTCTTCGATGATCAGAATCTGTTTCATGAGAGGCCTCCGTTCAAAATGGGGAGTTCAATCGTAATCGTCAGCCCGCCGCCATCGGTTGTGCTGGCAGAAATTTCTCCGCCGAGCCCTGTGACGATCTCGCGGCAGATCGCGAGGCCGAGGCCGCTGCCTTTTTTCGTGTCCGTGCGGGCGGCATCCGTGCGGTAAAAAAGCTCGAAGAGATGCGGCAGTGCACTCTCCGGCACGCCCGGACCGTGGTCGGCGAACGTGAGGCGGGCGTTTTCGGCGTCCGTTCGGACGATGAGATCCATCGCGATGGTGTCCGTCTCCTTGTATTTGATGGCGTTGCCGAAAAGATTGTCGATGACACGGGCAAAAGCATCGCGGTCGATGTTTGCCGCAGCCGTCGCGTCGGCGCACTGCGTGTCGAGCGTCAGCCGAAGGCCGCGGTCGGCGAGCAGATCTTTTTGCTCGGAGACGCAATCCTCGAAGTACGGCACGAGCGCGACGGGCTCGGGGTGGAGCGGTAGGCCGCCGAGCTCGAGGCGGGAGAACATGCGCAGATTGTTCACGAGGCGTTCCATCGAAGTGGCGGCGCCCGCGATGCGCTGCGCATACTGCGCGCGTTTTTCCTCCGTCGTCGCCAGGCCCGCAAGCAGGCCGTCGGCGTAGCCCTTGAGCAGCGTCAGCGGCGTCGCGAGGTCATGCGAGATGCCGGCGATGAGCTCCTTGCGCTGCGCGTCGTAGCGGGTGCGCTCGTCGCGGGCGTCCTTGAGCTCTGCGCGCATGGCGTCGAAGTCGCGGCACGCCGCGCCCATCTCGTCGCCGCGCATGGCGGAAGCTTCCATCGGCGTGTCGAGGTCGCCGCCTTTGATGCGGGCCGAGGCAGCGCGCAGCGCGTCGAGCGGGCCGAGGATTTGTTCCGTCAAGAGGCGCGAGAGGTAGAGGCCGAGGAAGACGATGAAGAGGATGGCCGAGCCGACGATAACGAGCAAGAGCGCCTCGATGAGGTGCTTGGCTGGCCCTTCCGTGAGGCGTTCTTGCGCGAGAAATGGCAGCGCGCCCGCCGCACGGATCGTCGTGCCCGTCACGGGCGACGTGTAGGCGAAATACACGCCATCCCGCGTCCAGAGCAGCTGCTCGGCATCGTCGTCGTGCGGCCGCTCGCTCTCCGGCATCATCGGGGGCGCCGCGTCGTGGTGATGCATCGCGCCGTCATGATGTTCTGCGGGCGCATTCATCGGCGCACTGCCCATCATCATCGGCCCGTGGTGCAAGAGCGTGTCTTTCGGCAGCGCCCGATTTTGGAGCACTTCGGCGCTCGTGCCGGGCGTGACGTAGATCGTACCGTCTTTTGATGCAATCGAGACGGCGATGCCCGCTTTTTCGAGGATGGCGACGGGGTCTTCGAAGGACTTCAGGCGCGGCGTCTTGTGGTGGTCGGCCTCGTACCGGAGCTCGTCGATCGCGTACTGGATCGAGAGCGCCGGACCCTGCGTCGGGAAGAGCGCCGCGAAATCATTCTGCCGCGCCGTCCCCGCGAGACGCAGCGCGCCCAAGAGCGCGAAGCCTGCGACAAACAGCAGCAGCGCCGGGATGAAGACCATGAGGAAATTCGTCGTGAGGATGCGCCTTTCGAGCGAGATATCGCGGACGTGGAACATGGAGAACGCCCCCTTTCGGTTTCTTTTCATTCTATCATAGAATGTAGGAAACAAAAGGGGGCGTTTGGCGTGTCATGCAAAGTTTTCGCAAACGAAATGGTTTGTTTCGAAATTGTTTCGAAACTGTTGCGCACCCGTTTCAAACTGCCTGCTATGATAAGCACAGTTCCGAAAGGGAACACAAAAACAGATAACGACTTCAGGAGGTCACCATCATGGATATGGAAAAAGTGAACAACGCAGGCAAGAAATATTGGAAGAAAGGGCTCGCGGCTGTCGTGGCGCTGGCGCTGATCGGCGGCGTTGGCGTGGCCATTGATATCCAGCAGGAAAAGAGCGAGCACGCGGCGAAAGCGGCGGCACGCAGCCAGCTTGTCGCGGCGCAGGCGGCCCGCGAGAACGTCACGCTGATCAGCGAGGATGAAGCGAAAGCGAAAGCAGCCGAAGCTGTCGGCTTCGACGAGAGCGCGCTGACGTTCAAGAACGTGAACCTCGAAAACCTCGCGATGCAAAAAGATAAGAAAGACAAAGAGGACAAGCGGGAGAAGAAAGAACGCAAGGGCGGCGATAAGAACGCCTTCACCGCGCTCCATGCCGGCCACGACGATCGCGGCCACGGCTACGAGAAGCATGACGGCTATGATCACGATGGCTACGATCATGATGGTTATGATCACAACGATGGCGATCACCGTTACGATGACCAGAACCACGACGGCTATGAACATGATGGCTACGACCACCGCATGGCGCCGCAGGGCGGCATGATGGGCGGCCAGCCGGGCATGATGCAAGGCGCGCCGCAGGGCCAGCCGCCGATGATGCAAGGCCAGCAGCCGCCGCAGGGCGCGTCGATGGCGCAGGCGGACGGCGATGCGCAAGCGCAGCCGCAGGCCGCCGAGCAAAACAGCGATGCGACGGCGCAAACGCAAGACCAGCGTCCGCGCCCGCACTTCGGCTTCCATCCCGCCTACAAGATTGCTTGCACGCACGGCGACGTGAAATATCATGTGCTCGTCGATGCGACGAACGGCGACGTCATGATGTGCGACGTGGCGTAAAACCATAAATACAGGAAATTCCCTTGAAATCTCATGCGTAGCAGGATTTCAAGGGAATTTTTGTACATAGAAAAGCCCCCAGGTTGCAGTCCTAGGGGCTTTGTCTGCAATGGCTTTCTCTCAACTTCTTAGCCTATGAACATTATAACATGTCTTGCCGTTATTGCAAGTCCTTGTTATAATGTTTTTGCTGCGGAACGTCCTCTTGTGCGCAGTAGGAGGAGGCGTCTGCAATGGAGTACGTTTTTCTCAACTTCATGGTGTCTGTCGCAGCAGGTGTAGTCAGCCATTACATCTGCAAGCGGCTTGACCGGCACTGACGCAGCAAAAGCACAAAAGACTCGGAGTCGCAAACCGAGCGGGGTTGTTGATATGCAGCAACCCCTTCTTTTTTGTCATTTATGGAGGGCAAAACACATGGCAGCACATCTTTCTGCCGTCCTCACGATCGCCGGCAGCGACTCGAGCGGCGGTGCGGGGATCCAGGCGGATCTCAAGACATTTTTGGCGAATGGCGTCTATGGCATGAGCGCGGTGACGGCGCTCACCGCACAGAACACGACGGGTGTCACGGCCATCCAGGAGGCGCCGCCGGAGTTCCTCGCGGCGGAGCTCGACGCGGTGTTCACGGACATCCCCCCGCGCGCCGTGAAGGTCGGCATGGTCGCGTCAGCAGCGCTCATCGAGGTGATTGCGGCGAAACTCCAAGGGTATCATGCGCCGCATGTCGTCGTCGATCCCGTCATGGTCGCGACGAGCGGTGCGGCGCTGATCGCCGGAGATGCGATGGAGGCGCTGAAGACGAAGCTCCTGCCGCTTGCAGAGGTCATCACGCCAAATCTCCCCGAGCTCACGCGGCTCACGAAGGTTGGCATTTTGAACATGGAGACGATGGAGCAGGCGGCGCGGCAGGCGGCGGAAGCGTTCGGCGTCGCCGTGCTCGCGAAAGGCGGCCATTTTAAAGACGGCGCGGCCATCGATCTCCTTGCGTTCCCGGACGGCCGGCTGGAATCTTACGCCGCGCCGAGAAGCACGAATCCGAACACGCACGGCACGGGCTGCACGCTCTCGTCGGCGATCGCTGCGAACCTCGCGAAGGGGAAACCCTTGGCCGAAGCCGTCGGCGATGCGAAAGCGTATCTCACGGGCGCGATCCAGGCAGACCTCGACCTTGGCGCCGGGCGCGGGCCGCTCCATCATGGCTGGAATCTTTCAGGCTCGTTCTTTGCGTGAGCGTGTTTTTGCGGTATAATGAAAAGGTATTTCGTTCATCGTAGAGAAAGAAGAGACAGATTCCATATGAATTATCAGAGACTCCTTGCCGTTCCCGTCGCTACGCTTGCGGCCGCATTGTTTTTTGTTGCGCCTGCGGAGGCCACGCCGCGCGTCATCACGCCCGCGACGGACGAAGAGACGCCGGAGACGCTCGCGCAAGATCTCCGCATCGCCGAGGCGCAGAAGACCGACCTCTCGAGGAAGAAGAAAGGCGTGAAGGTGATCGAAGTGGATCCGAATGCCAAGGACACGGCGGAGGCCGCAGCGCCGTCCGCTCCCGCGCAGACACTCAAGAAAGTGCGGCTGACGTGGCCCGTCACGCCGAGCGCCGTGCGCTACCAGGTCGTGCTCTTGAAAGGGCCGGAGGACACGGCGGAGAACGTCGTCTGGTCGACAGACCAGTGCTACACGAATGGCATCGAGCTCGATCTCCTGCCATTTGGAGCGGCGGCAGAGAGCTATTATTGGAAAAGCTGCCCGCTCGACTACAGCGGTAATGCGCTCGCTCCGTCGACCGTGCCTGCGCCCCTCACGACAGGCGAGGCGAATCCGACGGCGCCGCTCCCGACGACGGAATTTGAAAAAATGGACTACGCGCCGCTCTACCCCGTGTTTTCCTGGGTGCCGACGGCGGGCGCGAAATCCCATGTCGTCGAGGTCTACCGCGAGAAGCCCACGGGCATGACGCTCATCCGCACGCTCCAGGGCGGCGAGTATGACTACTACGAAGAAGGCGGTTACACGATGCCGGGGCGCTACGCGTGGCGCGTGCGGGCTGTCGATGCGAGCGGCTGGCCGATTTCTGACTGGTCGCCGTTTTCCGCGTTCGACGTGACGACGCCGACGCCCGTCGCGGCGCTCGGTGACAGCATCACGCATGGTGGCGGGGCGATGTCGACGCCACCGGGGTATCTCATTTATGACTGGGAATCGTACTCCGTCGTGCCAATCAAGAACCTCGGTTTCAGCGGCAACACGACGGAGGCCATGCTCGAGCGCTTCGAGACGGACGTGCTGCCATTTAATCCCCGCGTGCTCGTCATCATGGGCGGCGTGAATGACTACCGCGGCACGACGATGGGCTCGGAGACGGTCGAGCATCTCGCAGCGATCCGCGACAAGTGCGATGCGTACGGCATCATCCCGGTCTTCGCGACGGTCACGCCGATCCATCCGGGGCTCATCGAGCGCTACGGCCAGATCGAGACGCCGCCGACGGATTGGCAGGTGCACCGCGCCTACATCAATCACTGGGTGATGGAGCAGAAGTACTGCATCGACGTCGGCCGCCTCGTCGAGGATGCGATGGGCTGGATGGCGACGAAATACACGACGGACGGCCTGCATCCCGACTACCAGGGCAAGCGCATGATCGGCGAAGCCATCGGCAAGTACCTCTCGGCGCATTTCCCGTGGATCACGAAAAATCTCGACAAGAAGCCGATCGTGCTGCCGGAGACGACAAACCAATAAAATTTAGAAAGCGAGCGAGCGCCATGCAAGACGAAGGCCTCATCTACACGAATGAAAACTGCATCGGCTGCAACAAGTGCGTCGGCGTCTGCTCGTCCATGGGCGCGTGCATTTCGCAGCGCGAGGGCGGGCGGCGGCGCATCGCCGTCGATCCCCTGCGCTGCACGGCGTGCGGCGCGTGCTTCACGGTCTGCGCGCACGACGCGCGCAGCTACACGGACGACACGCATCGCTTTTTCCGCGACCTCGCGGCGGGCGTGCCCATCTCCGTGCTCCTCTCGCCGACGATCGAGGCCGAGCTCCCCGCGTCGTACCGCCGCATCCTCGGTGCGCTGCGCATCCTCGGCGTGCGTCATCTGTTGCCCGTCGCTTTCGGTGCGGACATCTACACGTGGGCGGCGCTGCGGTATCTCAAAGAGCATCCCGGCATGGGGCTCATCTCGTCGCGCTGCCCCGTCATCGTCTCGTACATCGAGCACTCGCACCCCGAGCTCCTGCCGCACTTGCTGCCCATCCAGAGCCCGATGATGTGCATGGCGCACTATGCGCGGCGCCGTCTCTACATCACGGACCGCCTCGCCTACGTCGGCACGTGCATCGGCAAAGCGCTCGAGCAATATCATGATGGCCATTTCGAAGTCGTCACGTACAACATCACGCTGCAGTCGCTCATGAAATATCTGCGCGCGCACGGCCTCGGCGACGCGACGAGTGAAGAAGACATCGACTACGGCCTCGGCATCGCTTACCCGACGCCGCACGGCCTCGCGACGAACCTCCGGTGGTTCCTCGGCGACGACATGTACGTGCGCAGCGTCTCAGGCAAGCGCTATGCGTACCGCTGGCTCGAGCGCAATGCCGACGGCCTCCTGCGCGGCGCATTGCCGTTTTCCCTCATCGATATCACGAACTGCCAGGACGGCTGCCTCGAAGGCACGGCGAACGACCCGGGCTGCAACGACCATGACCAGGCGTACTACGCGATGCTGTCGCGCATGCGCGAGCGCGAGACGCGCGACGAGGCAGGCCCGTGGAGCAAACGCATTTTGCCGGGCGAGCGGCTGGAGCTCTTCAATGAGCGCTTTGCCGGCCTGCATCCCGAAGACTACCATCGCACGTACAAAGACCGCTCGGCGCAGTGCCAGGACTGGACGCCGTCGCAGGAAGAAGCGGATGCCATCTACGACAGCCTGCACAAATACGACGAAGCCTCACGCCATATCGACTGCGCGGCCTGCGGCTACGACACGTGCGAAAGCATGGTGCGCGCGATCTACAATGGCTTCAACGATGTGCACAGCTGCATCCACTACGAGCAAGCCGAGGCGCACCGCCTTGAAAAGCTGAGCCTCTACGACGAAATGACGTGCGTCCGCAGCCACAACGCGTACCTCCTCGCGAGCGAATACGGCAGCGGCCTCGCGCCCGCCGGCACGATCTTCCTCATGGCCGACGTGAACGGCCTCAAGCGTGCGAACGACACGCTCGGCCACGCCGAAGGCGACCGCCTCCTCAAGACCGCCGCACGCGAGCTTGCCGCCGCGCTCGGCAAAGACCACGTCTACCGCATCGGCGGCGACGAATTCGCCGCGTTCACGACGGAGCTCCCGGAGGACGCGGCAGAGGCGTTCGCCAAAGACATCCAGCAGAAGCTCGAAGCCGAAAACGTCTCCGTCGCCTTCGGCCTCGCCCGCCCCGCGAGCGGCAAGACAAGCTACAAAGACATCCAAGCCGAAGCCGACCGCGCCATGTATAAAGACAAGATCGCGTGCTATGCGCGGATGGGGTGGAAGCCGAGGGAATGAACCGCTTTTGAAAAACGACGAGCCCCGACAGCGATATGGCTGCCGGAGCTCGTTCTTTTTGTTTCAGATCAGCCGCCCGGCGAAGTGATCCATTTCGTGCTGGATCGCTTCGGCGGTGAGGCCGGAGAATTTTCTGCGCTGCTTGCGGAACTGCTCGTCACGATAGTGCACGTCGATGGACGCGTAGCGCGTCACTTCGCGCACGCCCGCGAGCGACAGGCAGCCCTCTTCCGTGCGGTATGTTTTCGCGGAGTGTTTGACGATTTCGGGATTCATCATCACGAGCGATTTCGTGCCGTCCATCACGGCGAGGATGCAGACGCTTGCGCCAATCATATTCGCCGCGAGTCCGGCACAATGGTCGGCGTGCGCCGCAAGCGTGTCGGCGAGGTCGCGGGCGAGCGGGATGTCATCTTTCGTCGCGGGGCGCGAGGGGAGGGAGAGGAAGATGGGATCGTGGAGGATGGGCTTTGTCATGGGCGGTCACCTGCTGCTTTTCAAGGAAGAATCAAATCAATTCATTGTACCATAAAATCTATGGAAGCAGGGGAAACATCGGTGTATTTCATGTCGGCCGGGAGGTGATGCGCCGTGGATGTCCAGACGAAAGCCCAACGCCACTATGGGATGTCGTGCATCCGTTCGTGCGTTTCAGTACGTTTCCATACGCAAGAAGTCGATGATGTTCTTGTGCAGGATGCCGTCGCGACTGAAGTCGACGGGATCCATAGAGACGACGTATTTCGGGTAGTTGTCGCGGATGGTTTTGTAGGCGCCGAATTCGCGTGCGATCGTTTCCTCGGAGGCGAGGAGATAGGTGACTTGCACGTAGATGCGTTCTTTTGCGCGGTCGCAGACGAAGTCGATTTCCTGCGCGCCGGCTTTGCCGACCGTGACGCGGTAGCCGCGCCGTAAGAGTTCCATGCAGACGATGTTTTCAAGCGTCTGGTCAATGTTTTGCGCGCTGCCGTGGATGGCCGTGCGCAGGCCGTGGTCAGCGAGGTAGTATTTTTCGTTGACCGTCAGGATTTTTTTGCCAGCAAGATCCTGGCGCGGGATGCGGTAGAGGAGGAACGACTCCGTGCAGGCGGCGAGGTAGTTCATGATCGTCTCGGGCGCGACGGAGCGGTGCTCGCTCTTGAGATATTTTGCGATGCTCATCGCGCTGAACGTGTGGCCGATGCTTTCGGCAGCGTAGCGCACGACGCGCGCGAGGAGATCGACGTCGCGCACGGCGTGGCGTTCGACGATGTCCTTGAGCACGACGCTGCGATAGATGTCCTGGAGGTATTGGAGTGCGGCAAACTCATCGTCGAGATGCGTGAGGAATGGCATGCCGCCGAGCGCGAGATACGAGCGCCAGCACGCTTCGCTGGATTTCTCCGGATACGCTGCGCAGTATTCGGCAAAGGAAAATGGGTAGACGGGGAACGCGACGTAGCGGCCGGCGAGCAACGTCGCGAGCTCGCCGGAAAGCAGGTGCGCGTTCGAGCCCGTGAGGTAGATGTCGGCATGGTGGCTCACGCGCAGCGAGTTCACGACGCGCTCCCAGTCGTCCACTTCTTGGATCTCGTCGAAAAAGAGGCACACGCCGCCCGTCCGCCCGTCAAGCTTTGCAAGGATGTCGGCGTAGAGCGCCTCGGCATGGTAGAGCGGCAGGTTGCGCAGGTCCTCGAAGTTGTAATACAGCATAGCGGCGGGATCGGCACCGTCCGCGCGCAGCGCCTCCATCACCTGCTGCAAAAGCACGGACTTCCCGCTGCGCCGCAGGCCGGTCAGGACTTTCACGATGTCCTTGTGAAAAAACGGCCGCAAGCGGCCGATGTAACGTTTGCGCTCAATCATGCGATCACCTCTGTGCAAATATCATTTCTCTTATTTTATACAGGACGAAACTGTAAAATCAAGTGAAAGATAAAATTTGTTCAGTTATAACTGAACGAATTGCAAGAATCTCAGATTCATCGATGTTCGGCAATGCATTTCAAAAACGCCGCCCCATATTTTTCGAGCTTCTTTTGTCCGACGCCGGAGACTTCGAGGAATTCTTCTTCCGTGCGCGGCAGGAGCGCGGCCATGTCGCGGAGCGTCTTGTCGGAGAAGATCATGAACGGTGCGATACGGTTCTTTTGCGCGAGGGATTTCCTGAGGGCGCGGAGGTGTTCGAACATTGTTTGGTTCGGGGAGGCCGGGGCGGCCTCCTTTTTTTCGGGCAGGATGTGCTGGATGACGGTGGCTTTGCCGCGCAGCACGTCGTAGGCGGCGGGGCGGAGGCGGAGGATCGGGTACTCGCCGGAGCCTACCGCGAGGTAGTCCGTCGCGACGAAGCGCTGGATCATGAGCTTGATGTCTTGGAGCGTTTTGTTTTGGAAGAGGCCGTACGTCGAGAGCGTGTCGAGGTGCAGGTCTTTGACGCGTTGGTCGCTTGAGCCCTTGAGCACTTGCGCGACGAGCGTGATGCCGTAGCGCTCGCGCATGCGGTAGACGCAGGAGAAAACTTTTTGCGCGTCGATCGTGACGTCGACGTCCGTCGCGCCGGCGTTGCAGTTGCTGCAGTTGTCGCACGTCGTGTCCTCCGTCTGGCTGCCGAAGTAATGGAGGATGAACGAGCGCAGGCACTCGGGCGTGTGGCAGTAGTCGACCATGCGTTGGAGTTTCGCGGTCTCGATGCGTTTGCGCGCTTCGTCCTCGGTCGAGACGTCGATGAGGAAGCGCTGCGTGCGCACGTCGCCGGGCGCGTAGAGCAGGATGCATTCGCCCGGTTCGCCGTCGCGGCCGGCCCGGCCGGCTTCTTGGTAGTACGACTCGAGATTCTTCGGCATGTTCGCGTGGAGCACGTAGCGCACGTTGCTCTTGTCGATGCCCATGCCGAATGCGTTCGTCGCGACGATGACTTGGAGATTGTCGTAAAGGAAATCGTCTTGCGCTTTCGCGCGCTCCGCGTCGCTGAGGCCGGCGTGGTAGCGGCCGACGGCGATGTGCGCTTTTGTCAGCACATTGTAGAGCGTATCGACTTGCTTACGCGTCGCGGCGTAGATGATGCCGGCTTCGTCCTTGTGGCGCTTGATATAGTTTTTGATGAACTTGCGCTTGTCCTCGCCGCGCCGCACTTCGAAGTAGAGGTTCGGCCGGTCAAAGCCCGTGACGTGGATGGCGGGTTCATGGAGATCCAAAAGGCGCACGATGTCGTCCCGCACCTCGGGCGTGGCCGTCGCCGTGAAGGCCGAGACGAGCGGGCGGCGCGGGAGGCTGGCGATGAAGGGCGCGATATTTTGATAGCTCGGGCGGAAATCGTGGCCCCACTGCGACAGGCAGTGTGCTTCGTCGACGGCGACCATCGCGACGGGCACACGTTCCCAAAGGCCGCGGAATGCGTCGGAGTCGAGCCGCTCGGGCGCGACGTAGACGAGTTTGATATCGCCGGCCGCGATCGCGTGCATGCGGTTGCTCCATTCACCCGACGAAAGCGTGCTGTTGATGAACGTCGCGGGCACGCCGGCGTCGCGTAGCGCATCCACTTGATCTTTCATCAAAGAAATCAGCGGCGAGATGACGAGCGTGACGCCGGGCAGCAGAAGCGCCGGCACTTGGAAGCAGATGGATTTTCCCGCGCCCGTCGGCATGATCGCGACCGCGTCGCGGCCGGAGAGCACGGAGCGCACGACGGGTTCTTGCGCGGGACGGAACGTTTTGTAGCCGAAATACTCTTTGAGGACGGCGAGCGCGCGGGCGAAAGCGTCGGAATCGGTAGGCATGATGAAAGTCTCCTTGAGGGACATCAATTTTTTCTAAACTAATGGTTGCGTAAGAAGCGCCTAAAGGGCGTTCAACGGCCTTATTTTATCATAAAACCGATTTCTATCAAAATTCGGAAGAAAAGACACCTCAAACTACGCCTCCCACCTTGGGGGAGGTGCCGAGCGGATGCGAGGCGGAGAGGGTGACGTAGTACCCGAGTTTTGAAAGCCAAAGTGGTCTCAACCCTTATGTCCCAAGGGCTGAGACCGCTTTTTTCTCGAATAAAATATACTTACGCTAAGACGGCCAACTTCGACTTCATG
>Ga0256404_1005348_pt1 | contig 22866 bp, 23 predicted proteins | sample RumenRJG_01DNA_FD_185990 | JGI IMG/M metagenome (GOLD analysis project Ga0256404, IMG submission 185990) | Bovine rumen microbial communities from Lethbridge, Alberta, Canada - RJG_01 | ecosystem: Host-associated > Mammals > Digestive system > Stomach > Rumen | place: Canada: Alberta | collected... | reverse complement strand
TCGGTTATACTATGAGACATAGAGGGAGCCTCCTTGTTATTTTTTGGTTTTGGGTTAAACCTATTGTAACAAATGCTCTCTCTTTTTTCTTTTTATTTCTGTAACATATGTTTTATCACATTACACGCAGGACGCAAAAGGTCCCGTGGCGCCAATCCGTCACGGGACCCTTGCACGTACGTATTCCGTTTTCACTCCCGGCCCGCCGGCTGCACGATGCCCCGGACGGCCTTCAGGAACTTGGCCCGGGGGATCATGACGTGGTGGCCGCAGCCGCAGCACTGGAGGCCGAAGTCGGCGCCCGTGCGGGTGATCTTCCATTCGTCGGAGCCACAGGGGTGGGCTTTCTTCATGCGCACCACCGTGCCCACGGTGTACACGTTTTCCATGGCGGTCACCTTACATCAGCCCCGCACCTTGCTGGTGGAGATGTTGACGACGTTGTACCCTTCTTTGCGCAGGTCTTCGATGATATCCATGCCGACGTGGGTCAGATCGACGGTGATGGTGACTTCCTTATGCCCTGCTTCGCGGCTGGTGCTCGTGATGAGGGAGATGATGTTCAGGTTGTGCTCGAAGAACACTTTGCCCACATCGGCCAGGATGCCGGGCTTGTCTTCCACGTCGAGGGTGATGCGCGTCGTGTTCTGGGCGACGCCGAAGATTTCGGCGAGGGCGCGGAACACGTCCGTATCGGTGACGATGCCTGCCAGGTTGTTGGCGCTGTCCATGACGGGCACGGAGTTGATGCGGTCATGATACATGATGTCGGCCACATCTTCCAGGCCGGCCGTGTCGTACACGGTTTTGACGCTGTGGGTCATGACATCTTTGACCTTGATGCGGCTCAGCAGGTAGCTCGCCTCGTAGCGGGACAGGGTGCTGGCGTCGGTCGGCGAAGCCATGCTCACGTCGGAGTTGGTGACGATGCCCACGACCTGCCCGGCGTCGTTGACGACGGGGATGCGGCGCAGGTTGTGGTCGTCCATCAGGTTCTTCAGTTCCAGCAGGGAACTGTTCTGGTTGACCGTGACGACGTTCGGCGTCATGATATCTTTCACTAAAATAGACATTTTTCCGTCTTTCCTCCTTCGCTTTCATTGCCATTTGCGGCCCGATGTATCCGGGTACATCGTCCGCGAAATTATACGCAGGTCAGCCGCCCAGGTAGGCTTTCTGCACGGCCTCGCTGTTGAGCAGTTCTTTGCCGGTGCCTTCCAGGGAGATGCGGCCTGTTTCGAGCACGTAGGCCTTGTCGGCGATGGACAGGGCCATTTTGGCGTTCTGTTCGACCAAGAGGACCGTGGTGCCGGTCGCGTTGATTTCTTTAATTATATTAAATATTTCCTGGACGAGCAAGGGTGCCAGGCCCATGGAGGGTTCGTCGAGCAGGAGCAGGCGCGGGCGGCTCATGAGGGCGCGGCCCATGGCGAGCATCTGCTGTTCGCCGCCGGACAGGGTGCCGGCAATCTGGTCTTTGCGTTCCAGAAGGCGCGGGAAGCGGGTGAAGACATCGGCCATGTCCTTGTTGATGCCTTCTTTGTCTTTGCGCAGGTAGGCGCCCATTTCCAGGTTTTCCGAGACGGTCATGTTGGCGAACACGTGGCGGCCTTCGGGGACCTGGACGAGGCCCATGCCGACGATCTTGTGGGCCGCCATGCCCGTAATGTCTTTGTCTTCGAAGGTGATTTTGCCGTTTTTCGGTTTCAACAGGCCCGAAATGGTGTGCAGCGTCGTCGATTTGCCGGCGCCGTTGGAACCGATCAGGGTCGTGATGTCGCCCTGGTTGACGGACAGGCTGATGCCCTTGATGGCGTGGATTGCGCCGTAATATACATCGATGTTGTCTACTGTCAGCATTGCCATGTTACGATGCCTCCCCACCCAGGTACGCTTTGATTACCCGTTTATTGTGCTTGATTTCGTCCGGCGTGCCCGAGGCGATGCAGAAGCCGTACTCCAGTACGTAGATGCGTTCGCAGACGCCCATGACGAGGCCCATGTCGTGTTCGATCAGCAGGATGGCGATGTGGAAGTTGTCGCGGATCCAGCGGATCATCTCCATCAGTTCCTTCGTTTCCTGGGGGTTCATGCCGGCGGCCGGTTCGTCCAGCAGCAACAGCTTCGGTTCCGTGGCCAGGGCGCGGGCGATTTCCAGGCGGCGCTGGGCGCCGTAGGGCAGGTTCTTCGCCATTTCGTCGGCGTGCTGCTCCAGGTGGAACAGTTTCAGCAGGTCCAGGGCGCGCTTCGTGACTTCTTCTTCCTGGGTAAAGTATTTTTTGACGCGCAGGATGGCTTCGGGCAGGTTGTACTGGATGTGCATGTTCATGGCGATCTTGACGTTGTCGATGACGGACAGTTCCGAGAACAGGCGGATGTTCTGGAACGTGCGGGCCATGCCCATCTTCGTGACCTGGTACGATTTCTTGCCGTTGACCAGTTTGCCGTCGAAGTAGATATTGCCTTCCGTCGGGACATAGACGCCGGTGATCATGTTGAAGGCCGTCGTCTTGCCTGCGCCGTTGGGGCCGATGAGGCCGATCAGTTCGCCTTGGTCGATATACAGGTTTACATTGGAAACGGCGCGCAGGCCGCCGAATACGATGGACACGTTCTGCATGTCCAGCAGGTGCTGCGTCGCGGTATGGTTCGTTGCGGTCATTGTTTCTTCCCTCCGATCTTAAGGCTCCGGAACAGCTGCATCGAGAGTTCCTTGCTGCCGAACAGCCCCTGCGGGCGGTAGAGCATGAGGATGATCATGGTCAGGGAGTAGATGATCATGCGCCACTGGGGGAAATCGGCCAGGGCGGCGGAAATGAAGGTCAGCACGATGGCGCCCGTGACGGAACCCGTCATGGAGCCCAGGCCGCCGAGCACGACCATGGTCAGGATGTCGAAGGAGCGCATAAAGGTGAAGGACGCCGGATGGGCGATGAAAAAGTAGTGCGAGAAGAGCACGCCCGCCGTGCCGGCAAAGGCAGCGCCCAGGGTGAAGGCCATGACCTTGTATTTGGTCGTGTCGATGCCCATGGTGTCCGCGGCGATCTCGTTTTCGCGGATGGCCAGGCAGGCACGCCCGTGGGCGGAGTTCTTGAAGTTCTTGATGAAGAATAAGATGGCCACCATGATCCAGAACACCAAGGGGAACGAGGTCAGGCGCGGAATGCCCATGAGGCCCGCGGCGCCGCCGACGTAGTCGATGTTGAGGATGCAGATGCGGATGATTTCGCCCAGGCCCAGGGTGGCGATGGCCAGGTAGTCACCGTTCAGGCGCAGCGTGGGCAGGCCGACGAGGAAGCCCAACAGGCCCGCGGCGGCAGTCCCTGCGATGAGGGCAACGGCCATGTTGAAGCCCAGCTTGACCGTCATGATGGCGCCCACATAGGCACCAACGGCGAGGAAGCCCGCGTGGCCGATGGAGAACTGGCCCGTGTAGCCGTTGATCATGTTCAGGCTCGTGGCCAGGATGATGTTGATGCCGATCAGGACCAGGTTCAGTTCCCAGAAGGCCCCGATGACTTCTGCCTGCAGCAGTCCGTAAATGACGGCGAAAATGACAGCTGCGGCAACAAATGCCTTTAAATCTGCTTTGCGTAAACTGTTCATAGCTGTCACTCCTTATACCTTTTCACGGACGTTCTTGCCCAGCAGGCCCTGCGGCTTGTAGAGCAGGATGATGATGAGGATGGCGAAGGCCGCGGCATCGCGGAAAGTGGACGAAATGAAGCCCGAAACGAGGGCTTCGACCACGCCCAGGATGATGCCGCCCATCATGGCGCCGGGGATGATGCCGATGCCGCCCAGCACGGCGGCTACGAAGGCCTTGATGCCGGGGACCATGCCCATCAGCGGTTCGATGGAGTTGTAGTAGATGCCGACCAGGACACCGCCGGCACCGGCCAGGGCGCTGCCCAGGGCAAACGTCATGGAGATGACGAAGTCGATGTTGATGCCCATGAGCCGCGCCGCGTCCGCGTCAAAGGACACGGCCCGCATGGCCTTGCCGATCTTGGTGTAGTTGACGATATAGGTCAGGGCGATCATGAGGACGATGGCGCTGACCAGAATGACGATCTGCTGGCTGTTGATGACCAGCGCGCCGAAGTGGTACACCGTGGCGGAGAAGACCGCCGGGAACGTACGGGGCTGCGGCGAAGCGAAAAGGATCATGGCGTTTTCCAGGAAGAAGGACACGCCGATCGCCGTAATCAGAATGGCGATACGGGGCGCGTTACGCATGGGCCGGTAGGCAACGCGCTCGATGATCATGCCTGCCAGCGCGGTCCCGACCATGGCCACGATAATCGAGGGCAGGAAGGATAACTTCAGCATGGACGTGCAGAAGAATCCGATATAGGCGCCTAACATATAGACGTCGCCGTGTGCGAAGTTGATCAGCTTCAGGATACCGTAAATCATGGTATAGCCCAAGGCGATCAGTGCATAAATGCTGCCCAGCGAGACGCCGTTGATCAGCTGCTGGACAAATTGATGCATAAAACCAGAATCCATAATCAGTGTCCTCCAATAGGAAAGCGTACTTGACTCAGGGGTTGACCTTCGTGCGGAAGGTCTGTTTGCCGTTCTTCAGTTCAATGATGACGGCGGCCTTGATGGGGTTGTGGTCCTTGTCGAATTTGACGGGGCCCGAGACGCCGGTGAAGCCGTCCAGTTTTTCGAGGGCCGCGGCAATCTTGGCCGGATCCGTCGACTTGGCTGTCTCCATGGCTTTCGCAAAGAGCAGCGTCGAGTCATAGGAAAGGGCCGCGAACACATCGGGTTTCGCCTTGTATTCCTTCTCATAGGCGGCGACGAATTCCTTGTTCAGCGCGGAATCGTCATCCGGCGAATAGAGGCTGGAAAAATAGCAGTTGTTCAGGTTCTCCGGCAGGGCGATTTCCGTCAGTTTCGCGGAATCCCAGCCGTCGCCGCCGGCCATGGCCACATTCAGGCCCAGTTCCTTGGCCTGTTTGACGATCATGCCGACTTCCTGATAATACCCGGGGATGTAGAGGAAATCCGGTCCGGCAGATTTCAGCTTGGTCAGCGTGGCTTTAAAGTCCGTGTCCTTCTGCAGGTACACTTCCTCGCCGACGATGGTGCCGCCGCCCTTGGTGAACTGTTCCTTGAAGAACTGGGCCAGGCCCTTCGAATAATCGGACGAGTTGTCGATCATGATGGCCGCCTTCTTCACGTGCAGCGTGTCGAGGGCGAAGCGCGCCATGACCGTGCCCTGGAAGGGATCGATGAAGCAGGCGCGGAAGTTGTACGGTTTCACCTTGCCGGCATCGTCGACGGTGACCTTCGGGTTCGTCGCCATGGGGGCGATATCCGCCGTCTTGGCGCCGCCGCTGACGACAGTGGACGCAATGACCGCGCTCGACAGGTTCGGCCCGATGACGCCGACGACCTTGTCCTGCGTGATCAGCTTCTGCATGGCGTTCGTCGCCTCCGTCGCTTCGGACTTGTTGTCGGCCACGACGAGGCTCAGCTTCTTCCCGTTGACGCCGCCCTTCGCGTTGATCTGCTTGATGGCCAGCTCGATGGCGTTCTTCGACGAGATGCCGTAGCTCGCGCTGCCGCCGGTCATTTCCAGGTTGCCGCCCAGTTTGACCGTGTCGCCGCCGGATTTGGAACCGCCGCAGCCGCCTAAGGCCAGGGCCAGTGACAGACCAGCTGCCAGAACCGCTAGTGATTTGAATTTCCGAGTCATAAGAAATTCCTCCCCTCATTTTCAATTTTGAAAATAGAAAATAAAAAATATAGTTAAGGGCGGCGTCCGGGGCATGACCACGCATGCTCCGAGCCACCGCCTTTAAAACCTCATTGTTTTAAAGCGTAACGCTTTAATCCTTGTTGCGCCGGCCCGCCGGTTTGTGTATTTGGTATATAGGGTTGCGGGTCCGGAGGGAAACTACATCGTGCCGCGGCCGGTCAGCCGATCTTCTTGTTCAGCGTCTGGACGCCGTTCTTCAGTTCGATGACCAGTGCCGTGGTGACGGGGTTGTGCTTCTCGTCATAGGAGAATTTGCCGTTGGCGACCTGCAGGTCCTTGGTCTTCGCCAGGGCTTCGGCAATCTTCGTGCCGTCCGTGGAGTTCGCGGTCTTGAGGGCGTTGAACAGGACTAAGCCGGCATTGTAGCCTTCCAGGGCGAATACATCGGGAACCTTGTTGAATTTGGCCTTGTAGGCGCTGATGAACTTCTGGACGCCCGGGTCCTTGTCTTCGGCCGTGTAGGCGTTGGAGAAGTAGCACTTGTTGGTGGCTTCCTTGCCGGCGATTTCGACCAGTTTCGGGGAATCCCAGCCGTCGCAGCCCAGCAGCGGCACGTTCAGGCCGATTTCACGGGCCTGTTTGATGATCTTCGCGACTTCTTCGTAATAGCCGGGGATGTAGATGGCGTCCGGATTGGTAGCTTTCAGCTTGGTCAGGGCAGCCTTGAAGTCGATATCCTTGGCCAGGTACGCTTCGTCCGCCGTAATGGTGCCGCCGGCAGCCTTGAATTTTTCCGTGAAGACGGCCGTCAGGCCCTTGGAATAATCACTGGAAGAATCATGCAGGATGGCGACCTTCTTGACCTTCAGGTCTTCGCTGGCGAACTTCGCCATGATTTCGCCCTGATAGGGGTCGATGAAGCAGGCGCGGAACACGAAAGGTTTCACCTTGCCGCTCTTGTCGACGGTGATGCCGGGCGCCGTAGCGCACGGTGCGATCAGGGGTACTTTATTGGAAGACAGGATCGGTTCTTCCGCCGCTACACAGCCCGACGTAGCAGGCCCGATGACGGCGACTACCTTGTCTTTCGTTACGATCTTCGTTGCGGCGTTGCCCGATTCGGACGGCTCCGACTTGTTATCGGCTTCGACGACGCGGACCTTCTTCCCGTTGATGCCGCCGGCCTTGTTGACTTCTTCCACGGCCAGTTCGAAACCGGACTTCATGGATTTGCCGTAGTTCGCGACGTTGCCCGTCAATTCGGCATTGACGCCGACGACGAACTCATTGCCGCCCTTGCCGGCATCGCCGCTCTTTTTGTCACCGCCGCCACAGCCGCCGAGCAATCCGGCGACAACCACGGCAGCCAGTGCCGCACTTGCTAATTTCTTCCAACTCTTCATACAACTCTCTCCTTTGCTTTGAACTCCTTCATGGTACGGCCGTCCAGGACGGTCCGGATGGTGGCTGAACAGGCAGGCACGAAGGATGGATGCCGGATTTGCCCCTTCAGTTGTATCTGTATGCCACCATTATAGGGATTTTGCAGTACGAATGTCAACGATTTTTCACAAGTCGTCATTTAAAACTGTGAAAAGTTTTGCAATGTGTTACATAACTTTCAATTTACGAAAATGTGTGTATTTAGAAAAATCTTTTGTTCTCACTAGAAGGGCAAAAACAGGGGCTGTCCGTTTATTTCCCGTCCGCCCCTTCCGCTTCGCGTCCGATCTTGTCCCGGTAGTGCCGGTAGAGGAACACGAGGAGCACCGCCGTGATGGACCAGCTGACCGGATAACAGTACATGATATAGGTGAAGGTCGGATGCGCCTTATACGCCGTGGCGAGCCACACGAGGCGGACGCCGCAGATGCTCACGAGCATGGTGAGGGCCGGCGGCAGCGAATAGCCGTAGCCGCGCAGGGCGGCGGACAGGCTCTCGTAGATGCTGCACACGAAATAGAAGCCGACGACGAGCCACACGCGCGTCTTGCCGATGGCAAGCCCCTCGCCCGTCAGGCCGAACAACGACAGCAGCGGGCCGGCGAAGACGCACACGATCCCCGTCAGGATGCTGATGAAGATAAACGAAAGCAGCGTCCCGCGGCGGGCGACGGCACGGCAGCGGGCCAGATTGCCCGCCCCGTAATTCTGGCTCGTGAACGTCGTAATGGCCTGCCCGAAGCCGACCAGGAACGGATAGGTGTTGCACTCCAGCACGAACGCTGCCGCCGAAGCAGCCATGGCCAGGGCGCCCTCGCTGTTGATGGCCGACTGGATGACCAGGTTGGCCAGGTTGAAGACCATGCCCTGGACCCCCGCCGGCAGCCCGATGCGCAGGATTTCCCGCACATAGGGCCGGTGCAGGCGGATAGCCCCGGGAATCAGGTGCAGCACACCGTGGCCGTGGCGCAGCATGTAGATCAGCAGGCCGGAACTCACATAGTTCGCCAGCGCCGTCGTCGCCACCACGCCGGCAAGCCCCGTGCCTAGCCAGACCGCCGCAAAATCAGCCGCCACATTGAACAGGCTGGCCACCAGCAGCGCCAAAAGCGGCGTCCGCACATTCCCGTGGGCCCGGTAGATGGACGACACGAAATCGTACAGCGTCATGCCCGGCATACCCAGCAGGAACACGCGCAGATACAGCTCGGCAGCGTCCATGATCTCCGGCGGCACCCCGAGCCATTGCAGCATAGGCACCGCCATGACCTCGCCCAGGACCAGGATGAACAGCCCCGTCAGAATCCCCAGCAGGAACGATGTATGGATGGCGTCCATGGACTCCTTGTCCCCGCGCCCGCCCATGAACCGCGCAATGAGCACATTCGAACCCAGCGACAGCCCCAGGAACAAGTTGACCAGCAGCCCGATGACCGGCGCATTATTGCCCATCGCCGCCAGGGCCTCCGTCCCCACAAACCGCCCCAGGACGAAAATATCCGTCGTATTGAACATCTGCTGCAAAATGCCGATGAACGCCACCGGGATAGCGAACCGGAACAGCCCGCCCGACAGCGGCCCGTGCAGCATATCGATAGAACCTCGCATAACAATCTTCCTTTATATAATACGATGTATTGTCTTACCATCCGCAAATTCCAGTTCCATTATAGCCCCTTTCCGCCGCCCCGGCCATACCTGCTGCCTATCTTGCGGTATGCCCGGGTTGTTGCAGCATTGCAAACGGTACTTTGGCCATGACTTTGAGCGCACCTACAATGTACGGGCCGGCGTCAACTGGAAATTCTGATACCATAAAAAAACGACACGGACTTGGAAAATTCCTCCAATCCGTGTCGTTTTAAATTTCCAAGGGTATTTGTAAACTCCTATACTCCCCTTACGGCAGCATCGTGGCGCATTATTCTCCATTCCTTATAGGAAAGGCAGGGGGATCCCTCATTCTTCACTCCCCTTACGACGGCATGGTGGCCCTTTTCACACAATAGGAGCAACTGCACCGTAGTGTGAAAAGGGCCACCTGCCGCTTACCGTAGTGTGAAAAGGGACCCCCCTGCCACTATACTATACTATATAGCCGTAATCAGAATAATAACCACAATCCCCGGAATCATATTCGCGAGTCGCAATTTAGTGACGCCGATGAGGTTCAACCCAATCGCCATAATCATAATCCCGCCCGTGGCACTCAGTTCCGCAATGACAGCATCTGTCATAAAAGACTGCATCCACAACGCCAGCAGAGTAATGCTGCCCTGGTACAGCAGCACCGGCACCGCCGACAACGCGACGCCGATACCCAGCGTGCTCGCGAGGACGAGGCTCATGATAAAGTCCAGCGAAGCCTTGGCAAACAAAATGGCATGGTCGCCCGTGATACCGTCGGTGATGCTGCCGATGATGGCCATGGCACCGATGCAGAACAGGAGGCTCGCCGAAACGAAGGCGTCTCCCAGGCTGTGCTTGCCGGGCGCCGCTTCCTTCCCCCGGAGCAGCTTCCCTTCCACCCATTTGCCGAAGCGGTTCAGGTGGCCGTCGATGTCCAGCCACTCGCCGAGCAGAATGCCCAGGGCGATGCTCACGACGACATAGATGATGTTCGCGCTCTTTTGCGCCATGTTGAGGCCGATCACGAAGGTGCACAGCCCCATGCCGGCCAAAAGCGTCTCTTTCCATTTGTCCGGAAATCCGCGCTGCAGGATTGCACCCGCCAGCGAACCGGCAATGATGGCGGCGCAGTTCACCAGTGTGCCCAATCCAATCATACGTTACACCTTAGGCAGTGTGTTTCCCACGCTGCATCATACATTGAACTTCGGCCGCAGCCAGGGGGCGCCGTTGCTTTCGCTGCCGCCCTTGCTGCCTTCTTCCGACCGGCCCTGCAGCAATTCGCAGAGGCGGTCCAGGTCGTCGGCCGAGTAATAGTCGATTTCGATGGTGCCCACGTTGTCGTTCTTCGGCACAATGCGCACTTTCGTTCCCAAAAAGTCGATCAGGTCGTCTTCGAACTGCTTGTAATGGACGTCCGCCAGACCGGCCTTGCCCTTTTTGTCCTTCTTCTTGCCTTTCTTGCCCTTGCCGTCTTTCCCGGCTTTCCCTTTGCCTTTGCCCTTGCCGTCCGGCGTTTCCGCTTCTTCGGCGAAGACGGCGTCGGACCGCTCTTCGAGGACCTTCAGGGATTTTCCCTCCTTGACGGCCTTCACGACATCTTCCGCCGTGCGGGCGCTCCAGCCGTGCTGCACGATGGCTTCGGCCAGGGCGGTCTGTTTCTCCTTCGTGTCGAGGGCCAGGACCGGGCGGATCTGGCCGGCTGTGACGGTGCCGTCGGACACCAGTTTGCGGACCGGCGCAGGCAGGTTGAGCATGCGCAGCAGGTTGGCCACGGCGGTGCGGCTGCGGCCGATGCGGTCTGCGACCTGGGCCTGGGTGTAGTTCATGGTCTTCATCAGGTCCTTGATGGCCTGGGCTTCTTCCAGGGGGTTCAGGTCCCGGCGCTGGATGTTTTCCACCAGGGCCAGTTCCTGCATCTGCTGTTCCGTGTAGTCGCGCACCAGGACGGGCACGGTCTTCAGTTTCGCCAGCTTGGCGGCGCGCAGGCGCCGTTCGCCGGCCACGAGTTCGTAGTTCAGGCCCTTGCGGCGCACGATCAGGGGCTGGATGATGCCGTGTTCCTGGATGGACGCGGCCAGTTCGGCCAGCTTCTCCTTATCGAAGGTCTTGCGGGGCTGCCAGGGGTTGGGGCGGATACTGCCGATTTCCACCTCCAGGGCTTCCTTGCTGCCCTGGGCACCCTGGTTTTCCGGCAGGGCCTCTTCGTACTGCGATTCGCTCGACGAAAGGAGCGAACCGAGGCCGCGGCCCAATGCGTTATGCTTACTCATCGCCGATTACCTCCTTGGCCAGTTCCGTGTACACCTCGGCGCCGCGGGACTTGGGGTCGTATACGATGATCGGTTCGCCGTGGCTGGGCGCTTCGCTCAGTTTGACATTGCGCGGGATGATGGTATTGTACATCTTCGCCGTGAAATATTTCTTGACTTCGTTGACTACATCCTCGGCCAGGTTGGTGCGGGCGTCGAACATGGTCATGAGGACGCCTTCCAGTTTGAGCGCCGGATTGAGGTTGCGCTGCACGAGCTGGATGGTGTTCATGAGCATCGTGACGCCTTCGAGGGCGTAGAATTCGCACTGGATGGGGATCAGGACGGAGCCGGCCGCCGTGAGGGCGTTGATGGTCAGCAGGCCCAGGGACGGCGGGCAGTCGATCAGCACGTAGTCGTAATCGTACTTGACGCGCTCCAGGGCGTTCTTGAGGCGGGTTTCGCGGCTCATCATGTTGACGAGCTCGATTTCCGCGCCGGCCAGGGAAATGGTCGCCGGCAGGAGACACAGGTCCGGGTACGCCGTTTCCAGAATCGCGTCTTTGGCCGGCACATCGCGCACCAGCACGTCGTAGATGCTCTTCTTCACGTCGCGCTTGTCGATGCCGAGGCCGCTCGTGGCGTTGCCCTGGGGATCCGAATCGACGAGCAGCACCTTCCGGTCCGCCGCCGCCAGGCACGCCGCCAGATTCACGGCCGTCGTCGTTTTGCCGACGCCGCCTTTCTGATTGGCCAATGCAATTACTTTTACCACAACGTTCCCTCCTCGTTCCGGGATATCCACAAGTTATCCACATTATGCACAGAGTTATCCACCATTTTCCCCCGTTTTCCACCGCTTTTACACCGGTTATCCACCGGATTATCCACAGGCGGTGCATAATAGGGCGATTTCACGGGGCGCAACGGACGCGGCGCCCGCCGCGCAGCCCGCACCCGGTCAGCTGAACTGGCGGACCATGGTGGGCCGGTCCTTCTTCTTCGCGTTCTTGATGCGCAGGGTCACGACGACATCGTCGCCGTCCATGCTCTGGTCCATGGACGAGGGGATGCCTGACGCCCGGACCATGTCCATGACCTGCCGGATGCTGTTCAGATAAATCCGCACGTCATTGACGATGACGATGCGGGGTTTGCGTTTCTTTTGCTTGCCCGCGGCCTTGAGCATCTTTTCCACCAGGGCCTCGGTCTGCCGTACGGTCAGCCCGTCCTTGACGGCCTTGTCCACGACCGCTTCCCGTTCCTCGTCGCTGTCCAGCTTGAGCAGGACCCGGGCGTGGCGCTCCGTCAAATCGCTGTCGTGAATCTTCTGCCGCAGCGCCGGCGACAGCTTCAGCAGGCGCAGCTTGTTCGCAATGGTCGACTGCTTTTTGCCGACCTTGACGGCCATGGTCTCCTGCGTCATATGGAACGTGTCGAGAAGCTTCTCGTAGCCCTCGGCCTCTTCCAGGAAATGCAGGTCCTTGCGCTGCAGGTTCTCAATCATGGCGATTTCCGCAATCTGCTGGTTCGTGTAGTCGCTCACAATGACCGGCACCGTCTCCAGGCCCGCCAGGCCCGACGCACGCAGGCGCCGCTCGCCCGCAATGAGGATATACGTACCATCCGGCCCGGGCGCCACGAGCAGCGGCTGCAGCACGCCGTACTGGCGGATGGACGCAGCCAGCTCCTGCAGCGCTTCCGGCTCGAACTCCTTGCGCGGCTGGTACGGATTCGGTACCACCGAAGTACGGGGCACACGGATGACATGGACGTCGGAGGCCCCGTTCTTCCTGACATCCGTCTGCACCGTGTCGACATTCAATTCTTTAAATCCGTCTTGCACGTTGTCGTCGCCTCCAAACAAAATCTACGTCCTTATTTTACCATAAAACAGGGAAACTTTCAGAGCGGTTTTTTCGACGGCAGGCCCGCTTTGCGGGGGTACGCCGCCGGCGTGTCCTTCACCTTGCGGATCACGACGACGGCCCGTCCGTCGTCCAGCCCGGGCAGATGTACCGGCCGTGCTGCCGCCAATTTCCCGCCCAGGACGGCCAGTGCGTGCTGCGCCTCGGCGATTTCCGCTTCGTACTTGCTGCCCTTGAGGGCCACGAAATACCCGCCCCGCTTCACGAAGGGCAGGCAGTATTCCGCCAGCACGGACAGCTTCGCCACGGCCCGCGACACGGCCACGTCGTACTGGCCGCGGTGCTTCGGGTCCCGGCCTCCGTCCTCGGCGCGCGCGTGGACCAGGCGGATGCCCTTGACGTGCGTCGCGGCCAGGACATCGTCCAGGAAACGGAGGCGCTTTTCGAGGGAATCGAGAAGGGTCACCTTCAGCTCCGGCACGTAGAATTTCAGGGGCAGGCCGGGAAAGCCGGCGCCCGTGCCCACGTCGATGAGCGTCGCGCCGGGCTTCATGAGCTGCGGGTCGTACGCCAGCAGGCTGTCGATGAAATGCTTCACCGCCACATCGTCCGGGCTCGTGAGGGCCGTCAGGTTGAGGTGGGCGTTCGTTTCAATGAGTTTTTCGTAATAGATGCCGAACTGGTCCAGCTGCTCCTGCGTCAGCGTCAGGCCGGCTTCCTTCCCCCTGCCGGCCAAAACGGCCAGGCAGCGGGGCACATCGATGACCGGGGCAGCCTCCGCCGTCCCCTTCGTTGCTTTCGTCTCGCTCATAGGTGATTTTTACTCCTTGCCTTCGGCTTCCTGGCGGCGCCGCGTCTCCAGGGCGATCATAAGGACGCCCACGTCGGCCGGGGACACGCCGGAAATGCGCGACGCCTGGCCCAGCGAATCGGGGCGCACCTTCTGCAGCTTTTCCCGCGCCTCGCCGGACAGCTCCTTCAGGGACGCGTAGTCCATGTCGGCCGGAATGCGCTTGGACTCCAGGTGCAGGGCCTTTTCCACGGCCTGCTGCTGCTTTTTGATGTAGCCCTCGTACTTGCACTGGATTTCGGCCTGTTCCTGCACCACGGGGGAGACATCGGGCAGGTCGAAGCAGTCCTTCAGCTTCGCATACGTCAGGCCGCTGCGCTTCAGGAGCGTCGCCATGGTGATGCCCGTCTTGAGGGGCACCGTGCCGAGGCGGCGCAGCTTTTCATTATTCTCCTCCGTCGGGTTGACGAAGGTCGTTTCCAGATAATGCATGGTCCGCTCGATGGCCGACCGTTTCTCCGTGAACTTGTCCCACCGGGCGTCCGTGACGAGGCCGATATCCCGCCCTTTCTGCGTGAGGCGCAGGTCCGCGTTGTCCTGCCGCAGCAGGAGGCGGTATTCGGCGCGGCTCGTCATCATGCGGTACGGCTCGTTCGTCCCTTTGGTCACCAGGTCGTCGATCAGCACCCCGATGTAGGCTTCGTTCCGTCCCAAAACCAACGGCGGCCGGCCCTGGATTTTGCGGACGGCGTTGATGCCCGCCATGAGGCCCTGGGCCGCGGCTTCCTCGTAGCCGCTCGTGCCGTTGGACTGGCCGGCGGAAAAGAGGCCCGCAATGCGCTTGTGTTCCAGGGACGACTTCAGCTGCAGCGGGTCCAGGCAGTCGTAATCGATGGCGTAGCCCGGGCGCATCATGCGCACGTGCTCCAGGCCGGGAATGGTCTGCATAAAGGCCAGCTGCACATCGGCCGGCAGCGCCGACGACATGCCCTGCACATACATTTCGTTCGTCTCCAGGCCCTCCGGCTCGATGAAGAGCTGGTGCCGGTCCTTGTCCTTGAAGCGGATCAGCTTCGACTCGATGGACGGGCAGTAGCGCGGGCCCACGCCTTCGACGAGGCCGTTGAACATGCCCGACCGCGCCAGGTTGTCCAATATGATCTTATGCGTCGTCGGATTCGTATAGGTCAGCCAGCACGGCACCTGGTCGCGGTGCGTAATCTCGCTGATGTACGAAAAGTTCCGCACCACGTCGTCGCCGTACTGGATCTGCATTTTGGAAAAGTCCAGGCTGCGGCGGTCGACGCGGGCCGGCGTGCCCGTCTTGAAGCGGCGCAGTTCGATGCCCGCCTCCAGCAGGGACGACGACAGCTTTTCCGCGCTGCGCATGCCGTTCGGCCCCGACGCATAGTTCACGCTGCCGAAGACGATCTTCCCGCGCAGGTACGTGCCCGTCGCCAGAATGACGCACTTGGCCTCGAACAGTTCCCCCGTCTCGGCCTCGACGCCCACGACCTGGTCGTTCTCCACGAGCAGCTTGTCGATCATGAGCTGCTTCACATCGAGATTTTCCTGGTTTTCGGCCACCTGCTTCATATAGACATGGTAGTACGGTTTGTCGGACTGGGCCCGCAGCGAATGGACGGCGTAGCCCTTGCCCGTGTTGAGCATGCGCATCTGGATGGCCGTCGCGTCGGCGCTGATGCCCATCTGGCCGCCCAGGGCGTCGATTTCGCCCACCAGCTGGCCCTTGGCGCTGCCGCCGACGGACGGATTGCAGGGCATAAAGGCGATATTGTCCAGGGACAACGTCGCCAGGAGCGTCTTGCAGCCCATGCGGGCAGCCGCCAGACCGGCCTCCATGCCGGCATGGCCCGCCCCGATCACAATGACATCGTAGGATCCGGCGATCATCTAAACATTACCTCGGTTTTCTCATACATATACATATCATTTGCCCACGCAGAAGCGGGCGAAAATTTCGTTGATGATTTCATCGCGCACCGTCTCACCCGTGATTTCGCCCATCAAAGACAGGGCCGCGTCCACGTCGATGGTGAGGCAGTCGTAAGGCAGGCGCTCTTTGGCCCCCGCCGCCGCGTCCGCCAGGTTTTCCCGGGCCCGGCGCAGCAGGTCGATCTGGCGCTCATTCTGCAGGTACACGCCGTCGCCCACATAGCCTTCGGACCCGTAGACGAACTCCTGGAGCCACTTTTCCAGCTCCTCCGCGCCCTCGCCCGTCTTGGCCGACACCGCCAGGACATGGTCCTTGCCGAAGCGCGCCTCCAGGCTCTCCCGCAGGGCCGGGTCCACGCCCAGGTCCGCCTTGTTCAGCGCCACCAGGCAGTTCTTGCCCTCCGCCGCCGTCAGGATCGCCTCGTCGTCCGCCGTGAGCGCCGTGTGCGCGTCCACCACGACCAGGACCAGCTCCGCCTTCTCCAGCAGGGCGCGGCTGCGTTCCACGCCCATCTTCTCCACGTAATCCTCCGTGTCGCGGATGCCCGCCGTATCGGCCAGCAGAATCGGCACCCCGCCGATCACAAGCTGCTCCTCGATGACATCGCGCGTCGTCCCGGCATACTCCGACACCAGCGCCCGGTCCTCCCGGAGCAGCGTGTTCAACAGGCTCGACTTGCCCACATTGGGCCGCCCCACGATGGCCGTGCGCAGGCCCTCCTTCAAAATCAGGCCCGTGTGCGCCCCCTGCAGGAGCCGGTCCGTCTCCGCCAGCGCCCGTTCAATCGCCCCGGCCACCTCCGGATACGTCACATCCTCGATATCCTCTTCCGGATAATCGATGACCGCCTCCAGGTGGACAATGACATCCTTCAGGTCCTTGCGGATTGCCTTCAGCTTGCGCGACAACACCCCCTCCTGCTGCTGCACCGCGCTCTTCAGCGCCGCCGCACTCTTGGAGTTGATGATGTCCATGACCGATTCGGCCTGCACCAGGTCGATGCGGCCGTTCAGAAACGCCCGCCGCGTGTACTCGCCCGGCTCCGCCGCCCGCGCCCCGTACCGCCACGTCAGCGCAAGGATGCGCCGCAGGCTCTGCGGTCCCCCGTGGCACTGGAACTCCACCACGTCTTCCGCCGTGTACGAATGAGGGGCCTTCATGTAGACGCACAACACCTCGTCCACCACGGCATCCGCCTCATCCCGCACCGTGCCGTAAGCCATGGTACGGACCGGATACGCCCCGAGCGGTTTCCCGCTGGCGGACCGGAACATCTTCTCCGCAATCGCCAGCGACTGCGGCCCCGACAGGCGCACAATGCCCACCGCGCCCAGTCCCAGCGGCGTCGTCACAGCACTGATCGTATCTTCCTGGTACATGATTTACCTCGCAATAACAACAAAGACCCGGGCAGTTGGCTACACCGGGTCTGCGTGACTTATTTTTTTAATTCGATGACGACTTTGCGGAACGGTTCGCTGCCCTCGCTCAGGGTCGTGACCTTCGGGTCATTCTGTAAAGCCGTGTGGATGATCTTCCGTTCATGCGGATTCATCGGTTCGAGGACCACGCGTTCCCCCGTCCGTTTGCACTTGTCCGCCAGGCGTCTGGCAAGGCGGGTCAGCGTTTCCGCACGGCGCTCCCGGTAATTCTCCACGTCGATCACGATATGCATGCGCGTCGTCGCGTTCTTGTTCGCTACCAGGTTCGTCAGATACTGGAACGCATCCAGCGTCTGGCCATGCTTGCCGATGAGGATGCCCATATCGGCCCCGTGCAGCTTCAGGACGACACAGCCGTCCTTTTTATTGATGAACTTCTCCATGACGACCTGCATATCCATCGCCTTGAAGATCTTCTGCAGGAACTCCTTCGCCGCCTCGATCACCGCTTCGTCGACCACGAACTCCCGGTTCCGGTCGGCCTCCGCCGGTGCCTTGGCCTGCTCCGCCGGCGCCTCCGCGCCCAGCTCCGCATCCATCTTTTCCTTGACCTTCGCCTCAAAAGCCGCCTGCGTCGCATCCACGGCAGGCATGCCCTCGGGCTCCTGCACAGCCTCCGCCGGTTCCGGTTCCACCGTTTCCGCCGGTTCCGTTTGCGTCGGTTCGGCCGCTGCATCTTTCGGCGTTACGCGCACCCGCGCGTCCCGCTTGCCAATGCCGAAAAGACCCTTTTTCGGTTTTTCCAGCACTTCCACAACCACCTGGTCTTCCGCCAGGTTCAATTCAGCAAGAGCGGCAGCAGTGGCTTCTTCCACTGTCTTGCCGGTTTTTTCAATACTCATATAAAACACCTCTTAAAAGGCTCGCCGCGGACGATGTACCGCACCGCAGCTTCGGAAATCTCAATTGTTGGCTTTCGCGATATGGTCCATATAGGCCTGCTGCAGGATCTGCATGATGTTCATGACGATCCAGTAAATGACCAGGCCCGCAGGGAAGCTGATACTCATGTAGCCGATGAACAGCGGCATAAAATACAGCATCATCTGGCCCTGCATCATGCCCATGACGCCGCCCTGATCCTTTTCCCCGGGCTTCTTCTTCGGCATCGTCTGCTTCGTCACGATGAACGTGGACAGAGCCGACAGGATGGCCAGCACATAGATCGGATCCGGGTTCGCGATATTCTGCATCCACAGGAAATTGGCCGGTCCTTCGTAATGGAAGTCCCGCACGCCGTAATAAATACCGAACAGGATCGGCATCTGGATCAGCAGCGGCAGGCAGCCCGCCAGGGGATTCACATGATTCTCCTGATACAGCTTCGCCAGCTCCACATTGAGCCGTTCCTTATCGTTCTTGTACTTTTCCTGGATGGCCTTCATTTTCGGCTGGATCGCCATCATCGCCTTCGTCGACTCAATCTGCTTCTTCGAAAGCGGGAACAGGATGATCTTGATGATGACCGTCATCAGCACGATGGCCAGCCCGTAGTTGGCCAACCCGAAATTGCCGAGAAAATGGTAAATCAGCGTAATCAGCTGACCTACAAGATGTCCTAAAAATTCCAAAATTCGTCTCCTTCACTTGACGGGATCATATCCTCCGTCATGCCACGGATGGCAGCGGCAGATCCGTTTGACCGCCATCCAGCCGCCCTTCAGCGCCCCATACTTGCGGATTGCGTCAATGGCATACTGCGAACATGTCGGATAATACCGGCAGGTCGGCGGAAACAACGGAGAAATGAATAATTGGTAGAAGCGTACCATCGCAATCAAGAGGAAACGGACCGCTTTTCCCACAAAAGCGATCCCTCTCATGATTGCACCTGCTGCAAAAGATTTGCTCTTTTCGCAAGACGCAAAAACACCCGCTCAAACGTCTTGAAATCCGCTTGCGCCAGGCGCTTCCGCGCCACCCAGATCACCCGGAAGTTTGGCTTCAACTCCCCTTTATGCAGCCGAAAGACTTCGCGCATCAACCGCTTCACATGATTGCGAATAACGGCATTGCCTACCTTCTTACCCACAGCGAAACCTATTTTGATCTTTTCATTTTCGCCGGGCAACACATAGAAGACAGCCAACCCGTCCACCACAGAATGTCCTTTTTCATACACAGTCTGAAATTCTTTCTTCGCCTTGATTTTCTGGGATTTGGGAAAACCGAATTCCTTCATGGCTTCTTTACTCCTGTCCACATGGAAAAAATAGGCCGTTTGCGCGGCCTATTGATTTTCATGCATTATGCAGACAATTTCTTTCTACCCTTCAGGCGTCTTCTCTTCAGAACCGTGCGGCCTGCCAGAGTAGCCATTCTGCGACGGAAGCCGTGCGTTCTTTTTCTTCTCAGATTGTTAGGCTGGAATGTGCGTTTCACGTTGATTACCTCCTTCATTCCAAATCTTATCAATCTATATTGAATTCAATTGATAGCTGCAAAGATTATACTAGAAAGCGGGGGCTGTGTCAAGGAGAATGCTGCATAAGATGGGGGTTGGGAGAGGTTTTTTGTGGTTTGAGGCAATCCGGGGCAGCGAATTTTTCGTCACACGGCGCGGGGCGCCTACGGTTCCGAAAAATTACTGCCCCGGATATGTAGTTTCTACCATTAATAAAATACACGCAAAACCACATTATATAGATTGAGTTGACACAGCGGCGCTTTCGTTGTTGGAAAAAACGTCAGTAAGGTTAAATTTTTTTCATTTCTCCTCACTTCGTACCCAAATTGTTATTAATCTTTTTTATGTGGATCTGCTGCCAACAACTTAAATTCTTCACTGTCCATCGGATATTTTTGTTTAATGTTACCATGCAAAATTTGATTAAAATCACTATCAAACTCCTTCATTCGATTGTCACGATTATAGAAATGAATTCCCCAGATGATATATTTATTATCATCCTTAAATTTCTTTACCGGCACAGCACTCATCTGCATTTGAAGGAGAAATTTTTCTTTCCACGCATCCTTATCTAATAAATGAGTACCCTTTGGTTCTACAAAAATTTGAATCTGCTCGAACCCGTCAATTTCCGATTTTCTCAAGAAAATTACATAATCTGGCTCAAAGCGGCTTCCATCCTCAAAGGAATAAATATGAAATTCCCGTTCATTTCTCACCAAATACACATCTTTATATTCCTTTTTTAAATCGGCTATATAATCCTTAAAATAGGCAACAAAAGCCTTTTCTTCAGATGTGCCAAAATTATCGTTATATGCAAACCAATCTTCTTTTGTTAAATCAATTTTATACTCCGAAGGTACGGAGCTATCATTTTGTGAAATACCAACTCCTCCATTTTCTGGATCAGTATAATTTACAGTCTTATCACGGAAAATCCGATTGATGTGTTGTGCCAAGAATTCACTTGTTCCTTCATAAGTTTCCTCAATATTTGAAATGGATGTACCAATTTTTTCGACTGTATTAACCACTGCTTCAAAAAGAATTGAAACATCAGGATCTTTTTTAGGCGCTTTAATATCAATTTTTACACCGCCAAGATAGTCATCACTAGTAATGAACTCTCTGGTAGATTTCAGATTGGGGAAGTATGACTTTAGGGTGCTGAATTTATAAATGGGAAACTTTCTGAGCGCTTTATTCACTATCGCATAATTTATATCAGCTATTTGCTTAATGGTCATGTGACTGGTAAATAGTTGAACATCAACCCTGGATGTTTCCTTATCATCCATAACTTCATCAGTCCCACCGGCGCCGACAGAAGCTGAATAAAGATAAAAGTCATTTTTTACGCGTGGCTGCAAGCCATACACGTTTTTTCTGCTTTTAAGTTTCCTGGAATTGAGGAAAATCAGTCCATTTTTATAGATATCGGTTTTTTTGAATGAATCTTTTAATGTGTACTCTATTTGTACTTTATTATCCGGGTCCAAACCAATTTCGCGTAATGCCTGATGCAGTTCTGTGACATATCGGTGATCATTTTGGCAATGATAATAAAGGGTTTCACAGATACGCATATCATTGGTTATGTCATCATCATATTTGCGTTGGAACTTGGGCTGTTCTTTTTCCAGCTTAAAAGGACAATACCTGGCACCCCTTCCTATAAGCTGTGCTTCAGCTATAGTCGCCGGAGAAATCTTTTTACCTCCAGACTGTCTGGTCTCATAAAGACGGACAATATCAAATAAATTAAGAACATCCCAGCCTTCATCAAGTTTCTTCACTTCAAAAATAGCACGATACGGGTTTGTTTTATTCTCTAATGAATTTAACAAAATCTGCTTGTTTTCAGCATCTTTTTCATCATTAACTGACACACAGTGCTGTTCGGAAAATTCATCCCGTAATTCCTGAGCTAGGGCATCTAAGGTGATATGTTGTGTGTCAAAATACTCAAATGCACGTTTTAAAATAGGATTATCTACACTATTTTTTAACTGCTGAATATCAGCGCCAGATAGATGGGAGACACCTTCAATAAAATGACTCATAAACTCTTTACTATCGGCGATTTTAGCGGCTTTAAACAAAACTACCGGTTTGATATACAGACGATGGCTTTGAAATAATTTCAAACGGTATTGACTTAAAATCAACGCCTGGAGAACTCTTGTATCAGTTGGAAGATCTGACCGGAATGTGATGATGTCCTTTGAATATCTATCACGGTAAAAATTTGCCAAAGGATAGTTAAACACGATTTTACTTTCATATTCAGCCTTTATGGCTTGGTTAGCCAAATCGCAGGTTGCCGTAAATTCCAGCAGCACATTGTCTCTATTTTTATGAAAAATATATTCAACGGTACTCTGCCAAGAATGATAGTTTTCAACCTCTTCCTTGGACATTTTCTTTTTTGTATCTACATTGAGATGGTGAGCTTCATCGGATATAAGAACCACCTTTTGGTTGTCAAAATCGTCAAAAGACATGGCATTTTCTTTTGTTGTCCACAAGTCACTATGCAGTCCTTGTGTGGTTGCAAAACAGATATTAATAGAATTGGAATCTGCATATTGGAAATTATTTACTTCCTGAACCGGTATTCTGTCTCCATCAATTATAATTTCATCATTGAACAGGTACTTTGAGGAAGAGGAATCAAGAAAATTTACTTTGGTTTTTTCAACGATATTGGAAAGATTTACAAAAAATAAGAATTTCCTATATCCTTGTTTATACAGATAGAGCATCAAGCCAGCCATCATGAGCGTTTTACCGCTTCCAGTCGCCATATGGAAAAGAACCTGCGCTGGTTTTTCACACAATTTACCTTCAAAATAGGTAATAAAATTTTCAAATGCCTCAATCTGATAAGGACGAAGTTCAAAATTTTGGTTTAAATTTTGAGGAATATAAGAAGGTATCGATGCGTTTTCACCCAATTTACGTATAGTATCTAACTGTTCATATAAAAACATGGCATCAATCCTCCCCATAGAAACTTCTGGTAAATGCTTTATCTTCTTCGGAGATGCCGAATTCCTCGTCATCAATGTCGCAATAATTGACATACAAAAGATTTTTATCCAAAATTTCCATAAGAAATTTTTTCTTGCCTTCTATAGAAAGTTTATAATAATCATCGGCTGCCATCTCAATATTTGCAGGATTCACCTTATAGCTGATAAAACCAGATTTTTTCATTTTATTGTAAATAGGTAAATTGCAAGTTGAATTTGAACAACTATAATCAAGAAACACACTCAATAGCATAAACTTCATCGAGGAATGCATCAAATAGCTCTGACGGCGTATGATAGCCCAAAACACGACGTGGGCGC
>Ga0256404_1005347_pt1 | contig 22867 bp, 16 predicted proteins | sample RumenRJG_01DNA_FD_185990 | JGI IMG/M metagenome (GOLD analysis project Ga0256404, IMG submission 185990) | Bovine rumen microbial communities from Lethbridge, Alberta, Canada - RJG_01 | ecosystem: Host-associated > Mammals > Digestive system > Stomach > Rumen | place: Canada: Alberta | collected... | reverse complement strand
TGACGGACCGACAAGCGCTTTTAAGCGCAGCTGGTAAGCAGAGGCCTTATAAGGCCGTAAATATAAAACCCCCGGCTATGCCGGGGGATATTTATTTTATAGGCCTGTCTTATGCGCCGACGACCGTGTTGAGGTCCTTGACGAGCTGGTCGACATCGATGCCGTGTGCCATCGCGCCCTGCTCGATGTTCTCAAAGTGTGCAGCAGCGCAGCCAAGGCAGCCCATGCCAGCGTTGACGAATACGTCAACCGTGTCCGGGTACTTCTGGACGACTTCAAGGATGCTCATGTCTTTCGTGATTGCCATAATGAAAATTCCTCCTGTGGAACAATATAAAATCGCTGTGATTTACGTCACATATACGTGGATGGGGTATATTACCGCCAAGAGGATTATACCACATTTTCGAGAAATGCACTAGATAGCCAAAAACTTTTCCACTTTTTTCCAGAATCTGTGGTATGATAGATGCGAGTAACACGGACAGAAGCAGGAGGAAGATTTGATGAAGCGTTCATGGCGTTTGCTGGGACTGGTGTTGGTGGCAGTCGTCTGCCTCGCGGCGGTGGTTCTCTTGCGGCCGACGGTCGGCCACGAGGCTGAGATGGCAGGGAGCATAGATGACACGCAGGCGACGAGCACGGCACAGGAGACGGACACGGGCGAGGATGGCCCGCAGATCCTCGTGCTCAACTACCACAAGGTCAGCGATGAATTCCTGTCGCTTGCCGTCGCACCGGCCGACTTCGACTGGCAGATGCGCTACCTCAAGGAGCACGGCTATCACGCGATCACGCCCGACGAGCTCTACGACGCGCTCGAGGGCACGGGCCAGCTGCCCGACAATCCCGTCCTGATCACCTTCGACGACGGCTACCAGGACAACTACGACAACGCCTACCCGATCCTCAGGAAGTACGGCCTCAAGGGCACGGTCTTTGTCGTCACGAGCTTCCTCGGCACGCGCAAAGGCTACCTGACCTGGGACGAGTGCCGCGAGATGGAGAAGAACGGCATGACCGTCGCTTCGCACACCGTCGACCACAAGTCGATGACCGACCTGACGAACGACCAGCTGCGCGCCGAACTCGTCGAGTCGAAGAAGAAGGCCGAAGCCGAGCTCGGCCATGAGGTCAAGTACATGGCCTACCCGACGGGTGCCTACAACCTCCACATCGCCCAGCTCGTGCGCGAGGCCGGCTACAAGGCCGCCTTTACCATCAAGTACGGCGGCGTCAGCCGCAAGAGCAACATCTACGCCCTCGAGCGCGTGCCTATCTTCCACACAGAGAAGACGAACCGCGACTTCATCGAGCGTATCCATTACACTCCGCAGTTCGAGAGTTTCGGCTGGACGAAGCACTGAGCACACAGGTGTTTGCACAAAAAGTACATAAATAAGAAATGTTTTCCAGAAACAGGATGTTTTTCTTTTATAAATCGGTAAATTTAACCCGATGCTAAAGAAAAGCATCCTGTTTTTTATACAATAGAATGTGAGGTAAATCACTGAGCAAGACGTCATGCCTCTGGCGTAACGAATAAAGGGGAAAGGAATCATGAAGAACACACATAAACACAGAAAAACAATGACCTGGCAGTCGAAATCTGCCGCCATTGCCATCGCTATCATGGCCATGTCGCTGCACAGCAGCAGCGTGCAGGCCATGCCGGAGCAGGGCAAGGTCGTCGCCGGGCAGGGTGAGATTGCACGTCCTGATGAAAAGACGATGGTCATCAACCAGAAGACAGACCGCCTCGCTCTCGACTGGCAGAAATTCAACATCGCCAAGGACGAAAAGGTCCACTTCGACCAGAACAGCAAGAGCGCTATCGCCCTCAACCGCGTCGTAGGAGACGGCCGGTCCATCATCGACGGCTCGCTCTCGGCTAAAGGTCATGTCTTCGTCATCAACCCGAACGGCGTGCTCTTCGGCAAGAACAGCAGCGTCGACGTCGGCGGCCTCGTCGCCTCGACGGCCAACGTGACCGATGACGACATGCGTAACTTCGCGCAGGGCAAGGGCGACCTCGGCCTGCAGATTGCAGCTGGCAGGGAGGCCAGCGTGATCAACGCCGGCACCATCAAAGCCGAGGGCGGCCTTGTCGCCCTGCACGCGACAAATGTCGAGAACACGGGGTCATCGCGAATGAGGGCGGCCAGACTGTCCTCGCCGCAGCAAAGAACCTCAGCCTCGCAGCCGACACGGCGGGCAAGCTCAACTTCACGGTAAACGGCAGCCTCGCGAACGCCAAGGCCCTCAACAGCGGCACGCTCCAGAATGACGGCGGCTACCTCGTCATGACGGCCAAGAGCGCCGGCGACCTCATGAGCACTGTCGTCAACAACACGGGCGTCATCGAGGCCAAGACCCTGCACGCGAACGACAAGGGCGAGATCCTGCTCGACGGCGGCGAAAGCGGCCAGGTCGAAGTCAGCGGCACCCTCGACGCCTCCGGCAAAGAAGCAGGCCAGAGCGCAGGCAGCATCAAAGTCATCGGCCAGAAAACTGTCGTCAATGATGGAACCAATCTCTTGGCCCGCGGCGCCATCGACGGCGGCAAGATCGAAACCTCCGGCGATGTGCTGAACCTCGGCAACAATCTCAATATCGATGCCAAGGGCGAACGCGGCAAGGCAGGCGAGTGGCTGCTCGACCCGCTTAACGTGTACATTGCGGACAATGACCCGACTACAGCGTATGATGCAGCAAAGATTGATATAAAAAAATATGAGTCGGATAACAGTCTGTCTAGCAATACTTCTATTAACTATCACGATCCCACTAGTAAGGAAACGGCCGATGCATCTGCTGTAAGTTCGGCAATTACTTGGATTAAGACAAAAACCATTACAGACTTACTGAACAAAGGAACGGATGTTACCATCCAGGCTATAGCGACTAATGGTGTGGCCAATATCACGGTCAATTCTCCCATTAAAAAGGAAGCAGGAACAGATGCGACCTTTACGCTGGATGCTATGCGCAATATCACTATCAATAAAGCCATTACCTCGACTAGTGGAAAGCTGAACGTATTGTTGAATTCAGATACCGATGGCAACAAGATTGGTGCTGTTATTATCAATGCTGATATTGATACAAATGGCGGTAACTTTATTTCTTCTAGTGGCGGAAATCTTGTCTATTCTCCTAATAAAGAGAACGAAACAACAAAGGGATATGACAAAGGTTCTATTAAAACTGGAACTGGGCCGAAGTCAGATGGCTCTACTGTAGGTACCTATTTTGGTAATGTCAATGTTAATTTTGTCGCAGATGGTTCCAAGGCTGATCGTTATATTAAAACGAAAGGTGGAGATATTACCTTAAATGGTGAAGTGGCTATCGGCCTTAACGGTGGTACACTGACTGTGGATTCTAGTGGGAAAGATACGAATGGTGCCGTTAAGGTGACCGGAATCATTAATTCTGGTAATAGCTATGCTACGTATATTTACGGGACAGATGAGTGGGAAAATTTAATTAATAATTCTGGCCTTGTAGATAAATATTTGGAAGCAGGTACTGTTCCGTCCTATCATTATAAGTCTGTTAATTATGTAAAGAATCCTGATGGAAGTTATAAGGTTGATGAAAATGGAAACTATGAAACAACCACGGATTCACAAACGATTGATGGTCCTCATTACACCTATGCTGAGGCCAATACAGAAGACCCCCGTTGGACAGGGAAAGGTATAGGTTATTCGACTACTAAGGGTGACGGCTGGACAGCTGTGAAAGTCACTGAAACAAGTGTCGCGGATAGCATGACTGTCAAAGAATTCCTTGTATATTACAAGACAGCTGCTTCCGCTAACTATACAAGTAAGTATGGTTCATTTGATCCCAGTAGTTACACGGATAATACCTCTCTAGTAACTGCTTTAAAGAACGATAAGACAACTATGGGAAATGGTAAGACCATGTATGAAAACTTGAAGGCGGATATCAATGACTTGCTTTCAGTTAACTGGTTTGTTGCTAAGAACTTGGCGAAGGGGGAGAATGGTAATGGCTCTGCTGTCGGTGATACTTATTTAGCTACCCTCACAACTGTCTTGGAGAATTCTTTGACGGCTCCAAATTCTGCAACCGCTCTCTTTGTTGGTGCTAGAGGTTCAGGTGTCCTCCATAAGACTGGGGGTAATCTAGATAGAGAGAAGCATTTGCCGTATTCCTACTATGGCTTGCCAGATGATCTGCTTTATTCGAATGGTATGTACTGGGTAACTGGCCCAGAAGGCTTAGAGAATAATGGTAAGGGTACACAGTTCTATAGTAATGTAGGATCTGACTGGAGCACTGTAACCGCCCAAAAGACTTATAACAGTGGAAGTAATATATATGGATTTGTCAACTGGCAGACTTGGCCTGTAAGTGGAGTTACCAGAACACAGCCGGATAATAGTGGTCCCTTCCTGACCGTTGGTTATGGCACCCAAAACCAGTGGGATGATATTGCTATGGCTGGCGGTTATGGTGGCGATCAGAGTGCCTGGGCTAAAGGATTTGTTCAGGAAAAGAATCTTGCCAATTCCAGCCTGAAAATCAATTCCGGCACTGGCGAAGTCAAACTGCAGGGAGATATTGGTAAATCCAAGGCTCTGGACACGGTAAGCATCGAAAGTAACAATGCAGTGACAGTAGGAACCGATAATAATAATGTTACTGATTACTATCATGGTACTATCTATGTCGACCATGGACTGTATATCTCTGGAAATGGTGTCAAAGTAGGCGGAGAAATCCATTCCGGCGAAAGCGAAGAAACGGATACTTTTACTACGCTGGAAGATAAATACAAGGATAACGTGACCATTCTTTCTTCTGGCAATATTGAAGTTCATGGCATTACCGCTAATCCTTATACCGCACGCGGGGCAACGACTGCTAATGGTGGTAAAATCAGTCTGACTTCCACTGGAGATTCCGGCAAGATTACGTTGGGGGCTGGTGTCGATTATGATGGCAATGCTACTGCTGGAACGATAGCATCTGGCAGCTCGGATAATGGCGCTGTCATCATTGATGCCCAGGGCAGCAATGGCGCTCTGGTAAACAAAACCACCGGTACAAATGCCATTACCACCGGCGAAAAGGGCACCTGGCAGGTCTATGTCAATTCGCCCAGCGACCATGACACCAGCCTGGGCAGCAATCTGAATAGCGGTACCAATGCCCAGTGGACGGCGAAATCCGGTGCCAACAGTGTGGTCACGGCCAATGGTGCCGGCAATGCACTGACCGACTATACCGATACGAGCAGCAACAAGTTCATCTTCCAGGTAACCCCGGTGATTACCATTTCCGGCGGCTATGCTTCCAAGACCTATGGAGATACCCTGTCTGAAGAAATGATGACGGACACACTGACTTCCAAAGCGACTTATAAGGATTCCAGCGGGAATGACATTGATGTCACCAGCTTCAAAAACTTCGATGAATCCAGTTATCTGACTTATGTGACCAGTTCGGACGGAACGAAGACGGGCCTGGCTACGGTTAGCGCATCCAGTGACGGTGCTGTGCCAACAGCCACCCGGACCAGCGGAAATGAAATGGTGACAGATGCAGATGGCAATAAAACGTATAAGACGGCCAGCGATGGGAACAAAGCCTTCTACGTGATGGATGTGGCCTATCAGGATGGGGTCAAGACCATGAACGGGTATGACAAGGCGGCCAATGATGGGGAAGTGGAAATCACTCGGAAGACACTGATCATCAACACCGATGGTACCCAGACTTATGGCAACTCCAGGGTGAAGAGCGGGACGCCTTCTTACGACAAAACCCAGCTGGTGAACGGAGATACTCTGACTGATAGCGATATCAAGTATACCATTTCTACTGATGGTACTTATGCTGACAGCAAGGGTAGCAACGATACGGCCCATGTAGGCAAATATGAAGACCAATATCTGACTTCCAGTGCAGAGGTAAAGGCTAGCGATGGCAGCGATGCTTCCGCCAACTATAAGGTCACCGGTAGCGGCACCATCACCGTGAATCCAGCAGACCTTTACCTGACGGTGGGGGATGTGTCCACCACCTATGGCACGGCCTTTGATGATACCAAGTATGGCTATACGGTAGATAGCACCAAAGGCGGGCTGGTGAACGGGGATACCCAGGATGCTGTACTGGGAGATGATTTCCTCAGCTATACCAATGCCGGCAACGCCACAGATCCGGATAAGATTGCCAAAGGCGCTGTGACGCAGAACGCCGGGACATATGCACTCCAGGGAACGGCGAACAGCACCCTTGCTGATTACAATGTCCATATCACGAGCGGCACGGCCACGGTGAACAAGGCCAAACTGGCCTTGACGGTGGGAGATACCAGCACCACCTACGGATCTGATGCCTGGAGGCCCTACACTTACACACTAATCGGCAATGCCAACGGGGATACAGTGGATTCTGTAAAGGAAAACGGGATTACGGCAATATACACCAATACCGGGGCTGTCACTGATGCTGCCAGCAATGAAAAGAAGATTTACATCAAAGATGCTGACGGGAAGTATCAGCTGTTGGGAGATTTTACCCTGACCGGACAGACCGCTAAGAACTACGAAATCGAAACCAATACACCAGGCAAGGCCACAGTTGATAAAGCAACCGTCAAGGTGAAGCTTAACGACGTTTCCACTACTTACGGCACGGCTTTTGATACCGGCGCTTATGGATATGATGCCGATACGATCGAAGGCCTGACGAACGGCGATGGCTCAGACGTCGTGACGAGCGCTCTCGATGGGACGTACGGCAAGGGCGATATCACCTATATCAATACGGGCGATGCCTCGGCAGAGGAAAAACAAGCCGGCAAGGTGACCAAGACGGTGAACGGCGGGCCGTACTACCTGGAAGGATCCACGGACAAGACGCTCAAGAACTACAACATCGAGATCGAGAAGGGCAATGCCACCATCAACAAGGCTGCCCTGCATCTCACCACGGGTGACTACACGGAAGCCTATGGTGATGCCGCAGCGGTACAGTCGGACCTCGATACGGCCACGGCTGTGACCGGCAATGCGAATGGCGACGATCTGGAGGCGCTGGTTTCCCAGCTGGGCATCACGAATACGACGGACGCTCTTCTGAGCAGCGACCGCACAAATGATGTGAAATACAAGGCCGATGGAAGCCTTGACCGTTACACGATCGGCACTGCAGTGGCCAACACATCGCTGGATAATTACGATGTGGTCGTGGACCGGACGGGGACAGTCACGCTGAAGCCAGTGCCCATCACCATCACCAACGAGATGGTCCAGACGTATGGCTCGTCGGACAAGACCTTCAAGGAGGTCACGACGCCGACACTCGTCAATGGCGATGCCATCTCGACGGTTGGCCTGAGCATGACGCCGAAGGCCGGCGGCGCTTATGAGACGAACCGGGATGGACGGACTACGGCGGATGCTGGGACGTACAAGAATGACCTGGAATCGGATGGCGGCGGCATTGTCCACGAAGATGGCAGTGATGCCCGCAAGAACTACAGCGTTACGATTGAGGGCGACATCATCGTCAACAAGGCGCCGCTGGAGATCACGACGAAGGATGTCCGCGTCGACTACGGCACCGACTACGGTACGACGGTCGGCAAGACGGTCTCGTTGGTTGATGGCCTGACGAATGGCGACGCGGAAAAGGCGTCGGATCTTTCCTATGACTACGGCAATTACGGCGGCGGTTATATCGAGAATAACACGAAGACGAACCATGTCGGCGACTATGATTTTAAGACGACTGTCAGCAACAAGTCGGAGGATTTCCTCAAGAACTACACGATTTCGGGCGGCGATGCTACGCTGACCATCAACCCGAAGGATGTTCACTTCCATGTCGATGGCAACGGCAATACGCTTGGGGATGTGGTCTACACGGTGACGGATCCGAACAATCCGTCGAGCCCGGATCCGATCAATGGGCAGCTCGTCTATGGCGAGACGGTGACGCCGTCGTACACGCCGGACGGCCGACTGCCGAATGGTCACTACGGTGTCAGCACGTCGCTGCCGGACTATGGTCCGATTGATAGCGGCAAGGTCTACGGCAATTACCGCTATCACTATGACGGTGATATCACAGTCAATCTGCCGAGCAAGCCGGATATCGTGCCGCCGGTCAATCCGCCGGTGACGCCGGGCACGGGCACGGTGACGCCGCTGCCGGAGATGCCGGAGAACACGCCGAACACGCCGGAGAACACGACGGAGACGACGGGCGACAAGACGGTCTGGGACGGTGACCGCGACCGCGGCGGCGACCGTCCGGAGGACAAGCGCGTGGTGACGCTGCCGTTCTTCAAGGTACTGGAGGACAAGACGACGCACCGCTACGGCACCTATGATGTCGCCAAGCGCACGACGGAAGTCAAGATCGCGCCGTCGGCTCAGGTCCTGCCGGAACCGAACCAGCCTGCGACGCAGTATCGCGAGCTTGACACGGAGCTGACGACGGACAAGGGCACGGGCGAATTCACGCTCAAGTACAATGGCTCGCGCTTCACGATCCTGCCGGACGATGATGCTGCAGCGCAGCTCATCGTCGTCGGCGACGAGACGAAGAACCGCGATCTCTTCGAGAAGGCACTCCATGTGGCCTTCACGAAGATGGGCCTCGAGGTGGCTGACCTCGACGGTGTCTACATCCATTTCGGCAAAGAATAAGCATCTTCTGGATGCTCGGGAAAGCCTTTTCCATCTCCTTGGGGATAGGGAGGGCTTTTCTTTTTCTGTAAAAAATGAATTTCCACTTGCAAAAGCAGGATTTATCTGCTATAAAAAAGAATAGATAAAGTGGCGAATTGTGGGGAAAAGTGCCAGATGTGTGGAAAGGCGGTGCAGCGGGATGTTCATGGGTGAGTATGCCCATACGATTGATGCGAAGGGACGCGTCATCCTTCCGGCTGATTTCCGTCAGGAACTCGGTGTTTCCTTTGTCATCACGAAGGGGCTCGACAAGTGCCTTTTCCTCTACGGCCAGCAGGCTTGGGAGGAGCTCGCGGCAAAATTGCGGGCCTTGCCGCTCGCGAAGCCGGAGGCGCGCGCCATCGTGCGGTTCTTCTTCTCGGGGGCGCGCACGCTCGAATGCGATAAGCAGGGGCGCTTCCTCGTGCCGGCAAATCTGCGCGCCTATGCGGACATCACGCTGCGCCAGCCTGTCGTGCTGGCCGGGGCGGACAACCGCATCGAGGTCTGGAGCAAGGAACAGTGGAGCCGCTACAACGAGGAAGTCGAGCCGGATGTGACGGCCATCGCGGCGTCGCTGGCGGAGCTCGGCATATAAAATAGGAAGCGATAGATAGATGGGGGAAGGAAACGTGGAGTTTCATCATATCAGCGTCATGCTGGAGGAGACGGTCAAGGGTCTCGTGACAAATAAAGAAGGGATCTATGTCGACTGTACTCTGGGAGGCGCTGGCCATTCCCATCGCATCGCGGAACTGCTCTCGCCTGAGGGCCGCATCATCGGTATCGATCAGGATGAGGAGGCCATCGCGGCGGCGAAGGAGCGCCTCAAGGACGTCAAGTGCCACGTCGACATCGTGCACAGCAATTTCTCGCATCTCGAGGAGATTCTCGAGGCGCAGGGGGCGCCGCTCGTCGACGGCGTCGTCTTTGACCTCGGTGTCTCGTCGCACCAGATCGACACGGCGGAGCGCGGCTTCTCGTACATGCACGATGCGCCGCTCGACATGCGCATGGATCCGGAGGCAAAGTTCTCGGCGTACGATGTCGTCAACACGTACAGCGAGAAGGAGCTCGACCGCATCTTCCACGATTACGGCGAGGAGCGCTGGGGGCGCCGCATCGCGCAATTCATCGTCAAAGAGCGCGCCATAAAGCCCATCGAGCGGACGGGCGAGCTCGTCGACATCATCTGCAAGGCGGTGCCGAAGGCGGTGCGCCAGGCGGCCAGCGGCCATCCGGCGAAGCGCATCTTCCAGGCTATCCGCATCGAGGTCAACGACGAGCTCGGCATCCTTGAGAAGGCGTTCCGCACGGCGGTGCATCACCTGAAGCCGGGCGGGCGCATCGCGATCATCACCTTCCACTCGCTGGAGGACCGCATCGCGAAGCAGACGCTCAAGGAGATGGCGCGCGGCTGCATCTGCCCGCCGGAGCTGCCGGTCTGCGTCTGCCACCATAGGCCGGAGATCCGCTTGCTCGGCAAGCCGAAGCAGGCGACGGCCGATGAGCTCGCGCACAACTCGCGCTCGAAGAGCGCCAAATTGCGCATCGCGGAGAAACTGGACACAGCGGATGATCAGGAAGAGATGAGAAAGGAGGCGCGCTGATGCTGGAAAGACAGGACGAATCGTATCAGGAGGTCCCCGTGCATCAGGCGGAGGAGCACAAGCCGGAGCGTCAGGAGATGTTCGTGCACCGCGTCCTCAACACGTCGCTGCGCTCTCATTTCCAGGTGCTCTTCATCGTCACGGCACTGCTCGCGATGCTCGTGACGATCGGCAGCGGCATCAGTGCGAGCCGCGGCTACACGCTCGTCGAGACGCAGAGCGAGGCCACTCGCATCGAGCAGGAGAATGAACGGCTCAATGTGGAGATCGCGAAGCTCAAGAACCCGGAGCGCATCAAGGCAATCGCGGAGAGCCAGCTTGGCATGCAGGTCCCGAAGAAGACGTATTTTTCGCATGAAAGTAAATAAGATGGAAAAGAGGCTGCAAATCGAACGAGCAGCTTCTTTTGTGTTTGCAGGACGCATGGATACGGTTTATAATAGGTAACGGCCCGCGGCGGCATGACCGCAGGCGGAGCCTTGGGGAGGAAATACAATGAAAACTATCGGTCAGCTGGCAGATCTCTTGGAGGATGCTGTCATCATCGGAAATCGCGATACGGTCATCACGGGCATCGAGCACGATTCGCGCAAGGTGCAGCAGGGCACGCTCTTCGTCTGCATCCCGGGCGTCCACGTTGACGGCCACAAGTTCATCCCGCAGGCTGTCGCAGCGGGCGCAAGCGCCATCGTGACGACGCGCGAGGATGTCGAGGTGCCGCAGGGCATCGCGGTGCTGCGCGTCAAGGAGCTGCAGCCGGCGCTCGACACGATCGTGCCGTACTTCCACGACTACCCGGCGCGCAAGATGCGCGTCGTGGGCATCACGGGCACGAACGGCAAGACGACGACGAGCTACATCACGCGCGCCATCCTGCGCAAGGCAGGCTATAAGGTCGGCCTCATTGGCACGATCCAGATCATGATCGAGGATGAGGTGCTGCCAATCCACAATACGACGCCGGATGTCGTCGAGCTGCAGCACACGCTGGCGATGATGCGCGACAAGGGCATGGACTACGTCGTCATGGAAGTCTCGTCGCACGCGCTCGACCAGAACCGCGTAGCGGGCATCGAGTTCGACACGGCTGTCTTCACGAATCTCACGCAGGATCACCTCGACTACCACAAGACGCTCGAGAACTACATGCTCGCGAAGGCGAAGCTCTTCGACCATGTGTCGGAGAAGGGCTGCAAGCAGGGCAAGACGGCTGTCGTCAACATCGACGATGCGGCCGGTGCGACGATGCTCGCACATGCAGAATGCCAGCATCTGACGTACGCCATCGAGAAGGAAGCCGACCTTCGCGCGATGGACATCCTCGTCCATGCGAACGGCGCGGAGTTCGTGCTCCATCACGAGAGCTTCGGCGAGATGAAACTCTCGCTCCACATCACGGGCATCTTCAATGTCTACAATGTCATGAGCGCCGTCGGCGCGGCTCTTTCTGAGCACATCGACGCATCCGTCATCAAGGAGGCGCTCGAGGCCTTCACGGCAGTGCCGGGCCGCTTCGAGCTCGTCAAGGCTGGCCAGGACTTCTCCATCATCGTCGACTACGCGCACACGCCGGACGGCGTCGAGAATGTCCTCAAGACGGCGCGCAAGATCGCGAAGCGGCGCATCATCGCTGTCTTCGGCTGCGGCGGTGACCGCGACCGCACGAAGCGCCCAATCATGGGACGCCTTGCGGCGGAGCTCGCCGATGTCGTCATCGCGACGTCGGACAATCCGCGCACGGAGGACCCAGCGTTCATCCTCTCGCAGGTCGAGGAGGGGGTCGAGGAGGCCATCGGCACGAAGCACCATGAGCTCATCGTGGACCGCCGCCAGGCCATCTACCGCGCCGTCGAGATGGCGGAGAAGGACGATATCGTCGTCATCCTCGGCAAGGGTCACGAGAACTACCAGATCCTCAAGGACAAGACAATCCACTTCGACGATAAGGAAGAGGCCCGCGCAGCTGTCGCTGCCAAGCTGGCCGAGAAGAAATGACGAGATTACAGAGTTGCAGAGTTGCAGGAGGGAGTTTTCCGATGCCAGCATTTACGCTTGATGAGGTCCGCGAAGCGACGGGGGCACAGCTCTACAAGATGGAGCATGAAGAGTTCACGGATATCGTGACGGATACGCGCAAGATCACGCCGGGAGTCCTGTTCCTCGCCTTCAAGGGCGAGCGCTTCAACGGCGAGGATTTCGTGCGCGATGCGGTCGAGAAGGGTGCGAGCGGCGTCATGGTCAGCACGGGCTGTCCGAAGGAGCAGCTGGCCGGCCTCAAGACGACGGTGCTCATTGCGCCGGACACGCTCGCGGCCTATCAGCAGCTCGCGCACGCCTGGCGCATGCGCTTCTCTCTACCGGTCGTCGCCATCACGGGCTCGAACGGCAAGACGACGACGAAGGATCTCACGGCTGCGGTGCTCTCGGCGCGCGGCCCTGTCCTCAAGACGCAGGCCAACTACAACAATGAGATCGGCCTGCCGCTGACGCTCCTGGGCCTGCGCAAGGAGCACACGGCTGCTGTCGTCGAGATCGGCATGCGCGGCCTGCACCAGATTGAGGCCATGTCGCCGATCGCGGCGCCGTCTGTCGGCATCGTGACGAATGTCGGCGAGACGCACATGGAGCTCCTCGGTTCCATCGAGAACATCGCGAAGGCGAAGTCGGAGATGGTCGAGGCCATTCCCGCGGGCGGCGCGGTCGTCCTCAATGCGGACAATCCGTACGTCGCGGCGATGCGCTCGAAGGCGAAGGAGGGCGTGCGTGTCCTGACGTTCGGCATCGAGAACGAGGCCGATGTGCGCGCCAGGGATATCGAGACGGTCGGCGGCCATGAGACGCGCTTCACGCTCGACTGGAAGGGACGTGAGCAGACGTTTGTGTTTGCGATGGTCGGCCGCCACAATGTCTACAACGCGCTCGCAGCTATCGCGGCCGGCTTCGCGCTCGGCCTGACGCCTGCGGAGGCGGCCGCCGGCCTGCGCAACCTCAAGGCGACGAAGATGCGCTTCGAGGTGCAGGATGTCAAGATGTACCATGTCGTCAACGATGCCTACAACGCAAGCCCGATGTCGATGAAGGCGGCCATCGAGACGCTCTCGGAGCTGACGAAGGGACGCAAGATCGCCGTCATGGGCGACATGCTCGAGCTCGGCAGCGTCTCGGAGGAGGCGCACCGCGAGGTCGGCCGTGAGCTCGCGGTGCACGGCTTTGCTGCCGTCGTCACGCGCGGCCAGATGGGCGCCTTCATCGCGGACGGCGCGGAGGCGGGCGGCGTGCCGCAGGTGTTCCGCGCAGATTCGCACGAGGCGGCAGCCGACTACCTGCACAAGATCCTCGAGCCGGGCGATACGATCCTCTTCAAGGGCTCGCGCGGCATGCAGATGGAAAAGATCATCGACCTGCTCTGAGCACTGGCTCGAGTGGGAAATCATAAAGAGAGTGGAGACGTTAGAACTTGGATAAGATACTTCTTGCGGCCATCTTTGCCGCCGGCCTCGTGCTCTGCACAGGGCCGTTACTGATTCCGGAGCTGCACAAGCTCAAGTTCGGACAGAGCATCCGTGAAGAAGGGCCGAAGAGCCATCAGGCCAAGAGTGGCACGCCGACGATGGGCGGCATCATGATCATCCTGGCCATCGTGATCGCGACGGTGGCGGCGGCGCCGCTGACGCCGGCTGTCCTGCTGGCCCTCTTCATCACGCTCGGCCATTTCGTGCTGGGTTTTCTCGACGACTACATCAAGGTCGTCAAGAAGCGCAACCTCGGCCTCAAGGCGAAGCAGAAGATGCTCGGCCAGATCCTCATCGCCATTGTGACGATGATCGTCGGCACGCGCGTGCTCGGCATCGACACGACGATCTGGATCCCGATTGCCGACATCAATCTCGACATCGGCATCGGCTACTACTTCCTCGTGCTCTTCGTGCTCGTCGGCACGAGCAATGCCGTCAATCTGACGGACGGCCTCGACGGCCTGGCTTCGGGCACGGTGGCCATCGCCTCGGGCGCTTATGCGCTCGTCTGCTATATGACGGGCCACTTTGACCTCGCGCTCTTCTGCGTGGCCATGATGATGGCCTGCGTGGCCTTCCTGCGCTTCAACGCCCACCCGGCCAAGGTCTTCATGGGCGATACGGGCTCGCTGGCACTCGGCGGCGCGATTGCTGCTGTCGGCATCCTGACGCATACGGAGATCCTGCTGGCCGTCATCGGCTTCGTCTTCGTCTGTGAGGCGCTTTCGGTCATCATCCAGGTCATCTCGTTCAAGACGACGGGCAAGCGCGTCTTCCGCATGAGTCCTATACACCATCACTTCGAGCTCGGCGGCTGGAAGGAGACGAAGGTCGTCTTTGTCTTCTGGATGGTCGGACTTGTCGCGAGCGTCGTCGGACTGCTGATGATGCCGTAACGGGAGGTAACGTCGGATTTTCTTGTATAGTCGGGGGGACTTGTCATGGAGTTGGATTGGAAGCAGAAGAACGTACTGGTCATTGGCGCGGGCGTCAGCGGCTTTGCCGCGGCGAAGCTCGCCCGCCGCTTCGGCGCGGCGGTCACGCTGAGCGACGCAAAGACGGAAGATGAGCTCGAGAAGCTCGGCGATGACTTCTCGAAGCTGCGCGAGCTCGGCGTCGCGCTCGCCTTCGGCCCGCAGCAGGAGAGCCTGCTCGAGAGCGTGGATACGGTCATCGTCTCGCCGGCCGTGCCGGTGCGCATCCCGCTCATCCAGGCGGCCTACGAGAAGGGCATCCGCGTCATGAGCGAGGTGGAGCTCGCCTATGACATCGCGGAGTCGCCGATCTGTGCGGTGACGGGCACGAACGGCAAGACGACGACGACGACGCTGCTCGGACTCTTGCTCGAGACGCATTACGACAAGGTCGGCGTCGGCGGCAACATCGGTGTGCCGCTGTCGGAGGAGGCCCTGCGCATCGGCAAGGGCGGCTGCATCGCGGCGGAGATCTCGAGCTACCAGATGGAGGCGACGGAGCACTTCCACCCGCACATCTCGTCGTTGCTCAATGTGACGCCGGACCACATCGTGCGTCACGGCTCGATGGAGGTCTACCAGGCCATGAAGGAGCGCATCTTCCGCGAGGAGACGCCGGATGACTACGTCGTCCTCAACTACGACGACGAGAAGACGCGCGGCATGAAGGCGCGCACGCAGGCGCAGGTCTGCTACTTCAGCCGCCGGGAAGAACTTGAGGAGGGCGTCTTTGTGCGCGGCAGCGTGCGCGACGGCCTCCTCGTCATCCGCTGGCAGGGTGAGGAGCATGCGCTCTGCCGCACGGATGAGCTCGGCATCAAGGGACCGCACAATGTCGAGAATGCCCTCGCGGCTATCGCCGTGGCCTTCTTCGCCGGCTGCGAGCCCGCGCTGATGGTCCCCGTGCTCAAGTCGTTCCGCGGTGTTGAGCACCGCATCGAGTACGTGACGACGATTGACGGCGTGCCGTATTACAACGACTCGAAGGCGACGAATACGGACTCGGCCATCAAGGCGCTCGAGACGTTCGACGGCCACATCGTCCTGCTGGCGGGCGGCGACGACAAGATGACGGACCTCACGGATTTCATGAAGCTCGTCTGCGAGCGCGTTGACGCACTGGTCCTCATCGGCCGCGCGGCCGCGCGCTTCTACGGGGCCGCTGTCGAGAATGGCTTCCCTGAGGAGCGGATCTATGCGGCCGGCTACTCGATGCGCAAGGCCGTGAAAATCGCGCATGCGCTGGCCAAGGAGCCGGGCGTTGTGCTGCTCTCGCCGGCCTGTGCGAGCTTCGACATGTACCACAACATGGCGGAGCGCGGCCGCGACTTCAAGCATCTCGTCCATGAATTAGAACAGCAGAAGTGACTCGACGGGAGGATTTCTCATCTTGAATATCATTGTTTCAGGCGGCGGCACGGGCGGCCATATCTACCCGGCCATCACCATCATCCGGACTATCCAGCAGAAGGTGCCCGACGCGAGATTCCTCTACGTCGGCACGAAGCGCGGCCTCGAGGCTGACATCATCCCCAAGGAAGGACTGCCCTTCACGACAGTCGACATCCAGGGATTCGAGCGCCATCTGACGGCCGACAACATCCTGCGCGCCGGCCGCGCGATGGTCGGCGTGGCCAAGGCCACGCGCATCGTCCACAAGTTCAAGCCGGACGTCGTCATCGGCACGGGCGGCTACGTCTGCGGGCCAATCCTGCTCGCGGCCAGCCTCATGCACATCCCGACGCTCATACAGGAGCAGAATGTCGTGCCGGGCATCACCAACAAGATCCTCTCGAAGTTCGTGACGAAGATTGCGGCGGGCACAGAGGAGGCCATGAAGCACTTTCCGGCAGACAAGGTCGTCTTCACGGGTAACCCGATCCGCAGCGAAGTGCTCTCGGCACAGCGCGAGCAGGGCGCGGCGTCTTTCGGCCTCGACCCGAAGAAGCTGACGGTCCTCGTATCGGGCGGCAGCCGCGGCGCGCGCGCCATCAACCTCGCGATGATCGGTGTCATCAAGAACGCGGCAGCGCATCCAGAGGTGCAGTTCTTGCATGTGACGGGCAAGCGCGGCTACGAGCCGGTGCTCAAGGGGCTCGAGGAGGCCGGTGTCGACCTTACCGCCTGCCCGCACATCCTCGTCAAGCCGTACCTCTACAACATGCCGCAGGCGATGGCGATGGCGGACCTCGCCATCTTCCGCGCCGGCGCGACGGGCCTTGCTGAGCTCACGGCGCGCGGCATCCCGGCCATCCTGATCCCGTATCCCTATGCGGCGGAAAACCACCAGGAGCACAATGCGCGCGCGCTCGAGGAAGCAGGGGCAGCGCGCATGATCCTCGACCGGGAATTGACGCCGGAGCGCCTGAGTTCTGTGCTCACCGAGCTCTTGAGCGAGCCCGACAAGCTTCAGGCGATGGCGAAGGCCAGCCGCGCGATGGGGCGTCCGCAGGCGGCCAGCGATATCGCAGACCTCGTCCTCGATATTGCCAAGAAATAAAGAACAGATGGAACAAAGGGAAAAGGTGATTGGAGTGCATAAAGAGCTCAAAGAGCTGAAAGGCATCAAGAAGATTCATTTCGTGGGCATCGGCGGCGCCGGCATGAGCCCGCTGGCCAAGATGATGGTCGAGCTCGGCTATGAGGTGTCGGGTTCGGATCGCGAGGATTCGGGCATCATCGAGAAGCTGCGCCAGATGGGGGCGGAGATTACGCTGGGCGGCCAGAAGGCGGAGAATGTCCGCGGCGTCGACGCCATCGTCGTCTCGACGGCCATCCCGTTCGACAATCCGGAAGTCCTGGCGGCCAAGGACCTCGGTATCACGAAGCTGCACCGCTCGGACATCAATGCGGCCCTCGTCAACGAGTACAAGGGCATCGCGGTTGCCGGCGCGCACGGCAAGACGACGACGACCTCAATGCTCGGCGTCGCGCTGACACACGCGGGCGTCTCGCCGTCCGTCGTCGTCGGCGGCGAAGTCCCCGACCTCGGCACGAATGCCGAGCTCGGCACGAGCGATTACCTCGTGTCGGAGGCGGATGAGAGTGACGGTTCCTTCCTCAAGCTCCACCCGCACATCGCCGTCGTGACGAATGTCGAAGACGACCACATGGACCACTACGGCACGATGGAGAACATCATCAAGGCTTTCACGCAGTTCATCCAGAACGTCGACAAGGAGACGGGCTACGCTGTCATCTGCTTCGACAACGAGAACCTGCGCACGATGGCCAAGAATCTCGACCGCAAGTACATCACCTACGCTATCGACCATGAGGCCGACTACCGCGCGAAGAACATCACGCACAGCGGCATGGGCATCTCGTTCGATGTCTTCCACGGCGAGGAAGAGCTCGGCCACGTCGATCTCAACATCCCGGGCCGCCACAATGTCCTCGACGCGATGGCCTGCATCGTCACGGGCCTCTCGATCGGTGTGAGCTTCGAGAAGATGGCGGCGGGCCTCGCGGCCTTCCACGGTGCCAAGCGCCGCTTCCAGACGAAGGGCCGCGCAAATGGCATCTGGATCGTCGACGACTACGCGCACCATCCGACGGAGATCGCCGCGACGCTCAAGGCCGCCAAGGAGACGAGCCCGAAGCGCCTGATCTGCGTCTTCCAGCCGCATCGCTACTCGCGCACGCAGCTCCTGCACGAGGAGTTCGGCAAGGCATTCGTCTCGGCTGACGTCCTCGTGCTCACCGATGTCTACGCCGCAGGCGAAGCGCCCATCCCGGGCATCAGCGGCCAGACGATCGTCGACGAGGTCAAGCGCCAGTCGGGCCAGCATGTCGTCTACGAACCGGAGCGCGAGAAGCTCGCCGCCTATCTCAAGGACTTCGTGCAGCCGGGCGACCTCGTCATCACGATGGGCGCCGGCGACATCTACAAGACGGGCGAGGAGCTCGTCGCGCTGCTGCAGGCTGAGTGAGAAAGCGCTGTAGAGCAGACAGGCGTCAAAGATAAGATGTCAAGGATAAGATAAAGAGGATAAAGGAGAAATTTTCATCATGAATCAGGATAAGATCGTCGTCGTCATGGGGGGCCCGTCTACGGAGGCAGAGATCTCGCGCCAGACGGGGGCGGCCATCCTCAAGGCATTGCAGTCGAAGGGCTACAATGCAGAGGGCATGGAGCTCAATCCGCCGACGTTTGCCGAGGATATCAAGAAGAGCGGCTGCGCGATCGTATTCAATGCGCTGCATGGCAAGTTCGGCGAGGACGGCGTCCTGCAGGGCACGCTCGACATGCTCGGCATCCCGTACACGGGCTCGGGCGTCCTCGCTGCTGCTGTCACGATGGACAAGGCAGCTTCGAAGCGCGTCTTTGTCGCCGAAGGTATCTCGACGCCGCGCTCGCACACATACCACCGCTATGAGATGAAGCGCGATCTCGCCGCCGAGATCGAGCAGGGCTTCTCGCTGCCGGTCGTCGTCAAGGCCGCTTCGCAAGGCTCGAGCATCGGCGTCTACATCGTCGAGACGAAGGAGGCGCTCGCCGACGCACTCAAGGAAGCCTTCTCCTACAACGACGAGGTCCTCATCGAGGAGTTCATCCGCGGCAAGGAGCTCACGGTAGCCGTCTGGGGCAACGAGGAGAAGAAAGAGGCTTTCCCGATCATCGAGATTACGACGGCTTCCGGCCGCTACGATTACGAGAGCAAGTACACGAAGGGCGCTTCGACGCACATCATCCCAGCCCGCGTCTCGGACGAGAAGACGAAGGAGATCCAGGAGCTCGCCATCAAGACGTTCACGGCCTGCGGCTGCAAGGGTGTTGCCCGCGTCGATATGATGCTCAGCGAGGACGGCACGCCGTACGTCATCGAGGTCAACTCGGTGCCGGGCATGACGGAACTCTCGCTCGTGCCAGATGCCGGCCGCGCGATGGGCGTGGAATTCCCGGAGCTCTGCGAGCGCATCCTCGAGATGGCTGGTTTCCAGAAGTGAGATTGCCAAGCGAGATCGCTGATCTCGCTTTGATCTACTGATTTGCTGCGCCGGACTCTGGCATCGTCCGGCGCTTTTTTGTACAGGGGGAGAGAGATTGAAGGAGCAAGAGCAGAAAAAACATCGCAGCGGCAGGCGGCTTTTTAAGGGACTCCTGTTCCTGGCGGCCTGCGGCCTCGTCATGGCCATCATGGTCTACACGCCGATCTTCACGCTGCAGCGCGTGGAAGTCAGCGGCATATCGTATCTGACAAGGGAGCAGGTCCTTGAGATCGGGCGCATCCACACGGGCGAGCCGCTCTTCCAGCTGCAGACGGATGCCGTGGCGCAGAACCTCATGCACGACCTGCGCATCGAGTCGGCCGTCGTGCGGCGCCGCCTGCCGGACCGCCTCGAGATCGAGGTCGTTGAGCGCAAGCCGGTTGCGACAGTCGCCTGTGACTACGGGTACCTGGATCTCGACCACAATGGCAAGATCATCGCGGCTTACCGCGCGCTGCACAGCGTGCCGATCCCTCTGATCACGGGCATGGAAGTCAAGGGGCTCTACCTCGGTGATGAGGTCAAGGATGAGAATGTCAAGAAGGTGCTCTACTTCCTAAGCCAGATTGACACAGAGGCACTCAACCAGATTTCAGAGGTCAACATCGCCAATCCCGATGGCGTCGTCGCCTATGCGAACAGCTCCGTCCAGATCCGGCTCGGCAAGCTCGACCGGCTCGACGAGAAGGCAGTCCTCACGGCTGACTTCGTCAAATCGCTCAAGACGAGCCGCCATGCCATCGATTACGTCGATTTCAGCTACGAGGCACCGTTCATCAAGCTCAAGGGATTCGATCCGAATCTCGAGAAAGAGGAGGGCAAGTCCTGAGCGAAATTTTTCACTTTGCCTATGGAAATCCGTATAGAATGATGGTAAAATGATAAAGGTATCTTTTTTTTCAAGAAACAGGCATCCAGAGGATGCCGGACAATATACAGAATATGATATCGTATTCATAGATGATGGGGGTTAAGGCAGTGTTTGAACTGGATGACAATGGGCTCGATCAGTTAGCCAAAATAAAAGTAATCGGTGTAGGCGGCGGCGGCAGCAATGCCGTCAACCGCATGATCAATCTCGGACTGCAGGGTGTGGAATTCATTGCCGTCAATACAGATGCGCAGGCCCTGCTCAAATCCCTGGCTCCGAAGCGCATGCAGATCGGTGAGAAGCTCACGCGCGGCCTTGGCGCCGGCGCACAGCCGGAGATCGGCCAGAAGGCCGCTGAGGAGAGCCGCGACGATATCCTCGACACACTGCGCGGCGCAGACATGGTATTCGTGACGGCCGGCATGGGCGGCGGCACGGGCACTGGTGCCGCACCCGTCGTGGCGGAGTGCGCCCGCGAGATCGGCGCGCTGACGGTCGGCGTCGTGACGCGTCCGTTCTCGTTCGAGGGCATGAAGCGCCGCCGCAATGCGGAGCTCGGCATTGAGAACCTCAAGAAGCACGTCGATACGATCATCACGATCCCGAACGACCGTCTCATGCAGGTCGTCGACAAGAAGACGCCGATCACGCAGGCGTTCAGCATTGCCGATGATGTCCTGCGCCAGGGCGTCAAGGGCATCTCGGATCTCATCGCCTTGCCGGGCCTCATCAACCTCGACTTTGCTGATGTCAAGAGCATCATGAGCAATGCGGGGTCTGCTCTGATGGGCATTGGCGAGGCTTCGGGCGAGAATGCCGCTGTAGAGGCCGCCAAGGCTGCCATCGCTTCGCCGCTGCTCGAGACGAGCATCGACGGTGCTCGCGGTGTCCTGCTCAATGTGACGGGCGCAGAGGAGAACCTCAGCATGTTCGAGGTCACGGAGGCATCGGAGGCCATCGAGAAGGCCGCAGACTCGCAGGCCAACATCATCTGGGGTGCATCCATCGACGACTCGATGGGCGATACGGTGCGCGTCACCGTCATCGCCACGGGCTTTGACGCGCCGGAGGAGACGGTCGGCATCCCTGAGTTCAAGCCACAGCAGAAGGCAGAGAATCAGGCGCCAGCACAGCAGCAGGCCCCTGCCCAGCAGCCTGCCCAGCAGCCTGCACAGAATCCGTCTGTCGGCAGCACGGTCGGCGCGGACAGCTTCATCGACATTCCTGTCTGGATGCGCAGAAAATAAAATAAAAAGGTGTTGACAAGTGCGTAGAGAGCCGCTATAATAATACTTGTTCTTGACGCACTTGTTGAGACATGGGTAGGTGCCCGAGTGGTTAAAGGGAACAGACTGTAAATCTGTCATCTTCGGATTACGATGGTTCGAATCCATCCCTGCCCACCATTTATGGCGGCATAGCTCAGTTGGCTAGAGCATGCGGTTCATACCCGCAGTGTCCGGAGTTCAAATCTCTGTGCCGCCACCAATAGCTAATATGACGTATCGAGTAATCGGTGCGTTTTTTGTTTTACTGCAGGAGCTCAAAAAACTTTGCAGTTTTTGAGAAAAAGTGTTGACAAATGCACCATCATCCTGTAATATAGTACAAGTCGCCGCGAGACACCGGCCTGGCAAGAAAATGCTCCTTGATTGGAAGCGCCTTGCTGGAGCGGATGACTCAGACAAAAAGAAAAATAAAAAAGTTCTTGACAGCCTGAAAGAGATGCGGTACAATAAATGAGTCGCTTGAAGCAAAACCTTTCAAACGAAAGCGAGCTTCGAAAGACAGAGTTGTTCTTTGAAAACTAAACAATGCAACATGAATCATTTGTGATTCAAGCCAGATGTTTAAAAAAAACATCGATTGATTATGAACATAAGCAATCGGCAATTTCTTTACTAAGCTTCATTTTTTGAAGGTTAGACCAAAAGACAATTAGAGCCAATCAAGGTTCTTCATAATTTTATGGAGAGTTTGATCCTGGCTCAGGACGAACGCTGGCGGCGTGCTTAACACATGCAAGTCGAACGAGACGATTGAAAGCTTGCTTTTGAGAGTCGAGTGGCAAACGGGTGAGTAACGCGTAGACAACCTGCCGTAAAGATGGGGACAACAGTTCGAAAGGACTGCTAATACCGAATGTTGTAGAGTTTCCGCATGGGAATCCTACTAAAGGTGGCCT
>Ga0256404_1005346_pt1 | contig 22874 bp, 16 predicted proteins | sample RumenRJG_01DNA_FD_185990 | JGI IMG/M metagenome (GOLD analysis project Ga0256404, IMG submission 185990) | Bovine rumen microbial communities from Lethbridge, Alberta, Canada - RJG_01 | ecosystem: Host-associated > Mammals > Digestive system > Stomach > Rumen | place: Canada: Alberta | collected... | reverse complement strand
ATTATCTAAAAAGTGATAGAAAATTTATAAATCTAAGATTTTAATATTCATATGAAAATCCATTTCAACAGGATTGTAAATATAATGAATATTAAGTGAAAATCTATTCTGAATATTACAGATAACCTGAATTGGAAAATTCAAGTTAGCTTAGTTTATTATTAATTTCTTAACTTATATAAACGTTTCTAATACAAATTATCAAAAACAAGCCATTTAAAGAGATTAAATTAAAAATATCTCACTAAAAATTCTTTATTTAATTTAATAAGACACAAATTAAATTTAAAATATCTATAAATTAATAAAATAATAAATTAATAAAAAACAAGCAAAAAATAGAAAAAAAATTAAAAAAGAATAACTAATGCTTTAACGATTAAAAATAGGATTATAATTACTTTTTTTAATTCGAATTCAAATAATATTAGCTTAATAAATCAAAATTGATTAGATAAAGAGTTTTTAACTAAAAAAAGAATAAATATCCATAAAACTACATCGATATAAAGAGCAAAATATTAGACATTTTGTAAAAAATAGTTTACAATATATCTAAAATAAAAAACAATGACAAAATAGCATATTTAAGCAAATTAAAAGCAAATAAAGCAAAATTTGTTAAAAACAATGAGTATAAAGCTATTTAGAAAAAATAAAAATATTAACTATTAAAACAGAACTTTTTACTGAATTTAGTTAAAAAAATTTACAATTTTTTCTAAAAAATTGAGCAGAATGAAATTAAAAAATCACAACCTAAAAAAATTTAAAAAATGATCTAATGAAAAAAGACATCAAAAAAAGTCCAATCACAATCTAAAAAATTATTAAAAAATGATTTATTAAAAAAAATAGGCGCCTAAAAAGTCAAATACGAACTAAAAAATTATTAAAAATGATTTATTAAAAAAAAGTCCAATAATTAAAAAAATAAAAAAAGAAAAAAATGAAGAGGAAAAAATCCTCAAAATTTAAGTACTTAAAATGGAATAAGCGCATACTGTTTCAATGTATTGTATGAATTTGTATTCCAATTGTTGATATCACCAAGCTTGTTTCTGCTGCTTGTAGCATCGGCAGCATACCAGGTATCTCCAACTAAGATCTGCGCCCATACGTGTCCTGTAACAAGACCGCTTGAGAAGGTGCATCCTTGAGCATGAGAGTATCTTGCAGGAATTCCTGCTGCTCTGCATAATGCCACGACAAGGTTTGCCTGGTCACAGCAGTTTGCAGAACCTGAACTCAATGTTCCGGAAGCATCTTTTTTACTGTCTGCATAATAACTGTATTCTATACCGTCTCTGACATAGTTGAATATCGCGTTAGCTTTTGCAGCAGTAGTGGTCAGACCTTTGGTCAGACTGGCCGCCTTGTTTTTAATAGCTTGATTGAGAGCGCAATGTCCTCCGGCTTTCAAATACTGGCTTAAATCAGATACGGTATTCTTCTCATTCAAGCCCTTTTTGAAATCACTGGAGTCCGCTGTTGTTACCTTGCCCTGACTGGTATCATTGGAAGGAATAATTGATGTATCATCAAATACATCGCTTTCAAAGGTACACCAGTTAGGCAGATAGCCATCGGTTCTATAGAAATTCAATATCTTTGCAAAGCAGTATGTGTACAAATCGAAGTTTGCATTTCCAACTTTTGCCTTGCTGGAATTATAAACCTCAATCTCTGCTGCAGGCACCTTGTTGGTATTTATATGAGATACCACGCGGTTGGCCAGGTCGAGATATTCGGCTTTGAAAACCTTGGTATTCAAACTGGTATTTGTGCTGTTGACACTGCCAATTCCACTTAAAACGGAAACTTTTCCAGTGCTTCCCTTGTTGAGTGCCGCAATAGCTTCACCCATAAGATAGGAGAACTCTTCGATTGTTACAGTTTCAGAGCCTACGGTTACAGTTTCAGGCAATTTGCCGTAATCATCCACATAATTTCTGACATTTGTTGCAGCCTTTTCAATATTCAATATTGAATTCTTATATGGATCATTTATAACTTTGATGGTCTTGGTAACTGATTTGGAAGAGTATACTGATACCGCATCGAATGAAATCTTTGTGCTGTATGATTTAGCAGCCATAGATAATTTCAATGCAGCTCTGCCGTTTGAATTGGTTGTTTTAGTATATGTCTTGCCATTGATTCTTATCTTTACTTTATGGCTTTTCATTACTGAACCTGCCTTGTCCTTCAAATATACATAAAGATATTTGTCTTTAATGACAGTGGCATTTTCAACACTAATTTTCGGAGTGTTCTTTTGAACTGTCAAAGTAGCAGATTTCTTTTTATAATCATAAACACCTGATTTGTAATGATAAATCCTTAAACGATATTTGCCAGCTGCAATTTTAACTTTCAATGCAGCTCTGCCGTTTGAATTGGTTTTCTTGACATATGACCTGCCGTTCAATGTGAAAGTCAATTTCTTGTCACTTAAAACCTTGCCGGCACCATCTTTCAAGTAGGCGTAAATGTATTTGCCCCTGATAACGCTTTTTGAAGACAAGCTTATCTTAGGAGTGTTCGCCAAGGACTTGATGGTAACGGTTTTCTTGGCATAGGAATATATTCCTGATGCGGAATGAACAATATTGACTTTGTATTTTCCCACAGGCAGTTTGATCTTCAATGCAGCCCTACCATTTGAATTGGTAGTTTTGGTATAAGTCTTGCCATTTACCTTGAAAGTAATTTTTTGTCCTTTCAATGCTTTTCCAGCAGCATCCTTCAAATATGCATAGAAGTAATATCCCCTCATGACAGATGTGGATCCTGTTGTAATTTTTGGGGTATTGGCTAAAACTTTCAAGCTGATGCTTTTTGTTGTGCCTGAATAATTGTCATCTCCAGCAAAAGCGAGCTTTAAAGTATATGTTCCAGCAGCCAGATTGATTGGAATGGTAATTTTACCATTTGAATCAGTGGTCTTATTATATGTTTTTCCGGATAAAGTGTATGTAACGACCTTATTGGATAAAGAGACATTATCTGAGTCAGTCAAAGTGGCTGAAATATCATAACCTCTGATAACAGAACTTGAATTAGTTGTTAGGGAGGTATTCTTTAAAGTCTCGGATTCTGATAGAGAATCGGTGTTATCTGTACTTAAAACTTCATTTTCTGAATTCTCGTCACTTACAGATTCTTCATTTGAAACGCTGATTTCTTCAACCGAACTTGTCGTATCTTCTTCCACGGCTGAAGAGTCTTCTCCTGTAGCATCCGCAGCTGATACTGCTGATATCATAAAGACAAGCAACAATAGAGCAGCTACAAGCAACGTGCCATTCTTCTTTGAAATTTTTTCACCTCACATTTTTCAGAAACCTTTAAATTTAAATTTTAAATTAGAAAAAACTCCCAATTAAAGACTTTTCGAGAAAAACCTAAATTAAAAAAGATTAGCAAAAAACTCCTCAGTGAGGAGAAAAATCTAATTTAAAAAAGATTTAGTAAAAAACTCCAATTAAAAGATTAGCGAGAAAATCTAAATTAAAAGATAGAAATAAAAATTCTAAAAAATGTTAAGAAATTTTTATATCTAAAAGATTTTTGCCAATAAAGTTTCTTATTTGAGAAAAATCATTTTAAAAAATCTTTTTCCTGAATTAAATTACTATTTGAATTAAAAAATTCAATATAGCTCATTTCATATTTTTTTATTTCAACTTATATAAAGATTTCTACAAAAAAAATTAAAAAACAAGCAATATTAAAGCTTTAAATTAACAAATAAAGATTAATTTAAGTTAAAAATTATAAAAAATAATGGAAGATTGTTAATATCATTAGATATTTAAGAAATAAATCTTAAATTGATTAAAAAAGAATTAAATTAAAAAAAATTAAAAAAGAATTGTTTAACCTTTAAATATGAAAATATAACCTATAATAACTTATTTTTATAAAAATTCAATTATTTTAACTTTAATAAATCAAAAATAAACAAATAAAGAGTTTTTAAGTAAAAAAAGAACAAATATAAGTTAAATAAAGTTGATATAAAAGATTAATAAAAAGACGATTTTTTAAAAATAGTTAAAAAATTGTTAAAATTAAAAAATAAGTGATTTAAGATATTTTTATGCCAAATTACAACATTTTAAGTAGAATAAGAAAAAATGAAATATTTTTATGTGATTTTTTAAAAAAAATTAAAATTATTAAAAAATAAGCGATTTTTCATAGAAAATTTGTACAAATTTATAAAAAAATTATCTAAAAAAATTGAAAAAAAATTTAAAATTTTTAAAAAAATGTGGTGAAAGAATTATAAAAAAATCTTTAAAAAAATAGTGAAAAAATTATAATAAAAAAATTAGCGATTATAATAAAAATATTATTAATATAATAATAAATTTTAAAAATATTTTATAATAAAAGTAAAAATTTAAAAATTAAAAAAAGAAAAAATGGGAAAGGCCCCATTATAATTTTAAGAAATTCCTGAATCGTTAGACTTACATCATAGGTGGCATTCCGCCCATTCCACCCATTCCGCCCATGCCTGGCATACCGCCAGTCATGTTGGAAGCATAAGTAGGGTCGTCCAGGTTTTCATCAGGATCTGGAGTGTTCAATGCTCCTGCAGCCGCTACAAGGTCGTCGATTCTTAAAATCATTTCACAAGCTTCATGAGCAGATTGAATAGCTTGCTTCTTGACTCTTTGAGGTTCAACAACACCTGCTTCCTTCATGTCGACTACTTTTCCTTCGAAAACATTGATTCCCATATTTACATTGTCTTCGTGAGCAGCTCTCAGTTCCACTAACAAGTCAATAGTATCGAGTCCTGCATTTTCAGCCAGAGTTTTTGGAACAATTTCAATAGCTTCAGCAAATTTGATGATAGCCAATTGCTCCCTTCCGCCGATTGTGTTTGCAAAAGCTCTTAATTTACGGGCGATTTCTATTTCTATTGCTCCTCCGCCTATGACTATTTTTCCTTCTTCAACAGTAGCTGCAACTACACCCAGTGCGTCGTCCATTGCTCTTTCGATTTCAGAGGAAATGTGTCTGGTACTTCCACGAATTAAAATTGAGCTTGCCTTAGGATCCTTGCATCCTTCAATGAATGTGATGAACTGGTCGAATACCTTCTCCTGGTGAACATAGTCTGCAGTACCCAGGGATTCAGGAGACAAGTCTTCAATATTGGTGATGAGCTCAGCGCCGGTTGCCATCATGATTCTTTTAATATCGGTGTTTTTAACCCTCTTAAATGCCATGACGCCAGCTCTTGAAAGGTAGTGCTGTACATAGTCATCAATTCCTTTCTGACAGAACAGCACATTTGCTCCTGAGTCGATGATCTGGTTTGCAATATCCTTAAGCATTTCCTCTTCATTGTCTAAAAATGCCTGCAATTCAAGAGGATTGGTAAGGTCGACCTTGGCATTGTTTACATCCTTGAGTTCAAGAGGATATTTCATAAGTGCGATTTTTGCATCGTGGATTTCAGCAGGCATGTCCTCCCTTGCTCTTGGCTGGTCTACAAAGATACCATCGACAAGTTCGGAATCTTCAATGGCTCCGCCGTTTATCCTGTGGATTTTAATAAGCTTCTTGTCTACTTCGCCATTGTCTTCTACTTTTTGAACAGCTTTTACAAGGAGTTCTGCAAGTTCATCCTTGGCATAATCTGATCCCTTACCAGTCATTGCAGTTCTAGCAATACCAAGAAGGGTTTCTTCATCATCAGCATCAATTGAGGTCTCAAACAGGGTTTCCAATGCCTTGTCAACAGCTAAACGATATCCGAGCAATACGGTAGGTATTGGAGTTCCATCTTCATACAATTCCTGAGCCTTCTTGAGCAGCTCGCCAGCAAGAATAACCGCAGTTGTGGTTCCGTCTCCTACAATGTGCTCCTGTTTTCTTGCAATTTCCACAAGCATTTTAGCTGCTGGGTGGGTTATATCCATTTCCTGAAGGATTGTTGCTCCGTCATTTGTAACAACAACATCACCCATCTTGTCCACCAGCATCTTGTCCATTCCTTTTGGACCAAGAGTGGTTCTTACAATGCTTGATAAGATCTGGCAGGCAAGAATATTGTATCTTAAAGCTCTGCTTCCTTCGAATCTTTCTGTATCATCACGTAAAATATACATCGGATTATTGATAGTTTTATTAACTAATGCCATATTATCTCCTTATTGATTCCTTAATGAGAATTTAATTTTCATAATAAAAAAGAACTTATTTAATAAACAGCTCTAGAAAGAACTGTTTATAAATAGCTCCAGAAAAGAACTGTTTTAAGAATAGTTCTAAAATTCATTAAACATCTTAATATTAACAAATAATAGTTTATAATAGATAATTTTTAATATAAATCATAAATTTTTATTATTTAATTCATAAATGAAAAAATAACTATTTTTAGCCAATTTATAAGGAAAATAACCATTTTTAAATTTTTAAATTAAAAATAGAATAAAATTTCCAATAAATTATCCATATTTTAATATGGGTTTAACATAATATAAAAGTTTTTGCTATTTTTCTAATAAAAGGTTATTAAAATCAATTTTCAAAGTAATACATTTCATGATTTTTGATTTTTTGGATGAAAAATATTGAAAAACTTAAAAAATAAAAATTTATTAAATTAATTTATTTCAATAATCAAGTATAAAAATAAGGCAATATATAAATATAATTAAAAATATAGATTAATTTAGCAAATAAATGGAAATTAATTATCCATATCGAAAACAAACAAAATTGAATACTTTTAAAATCAATTTGATAAAAATATCAAAATCATCTTATAAACAAGTACAAGGAGCAGGTGCAAATGAATATCGGGCTTATAGGATACGGCCATATGGGGTCAATGATCGTAGAAAACATCTTAAAACTGGAATTATTGTTTGATGACGAGAAATTAATCGTGTCAAACAGAAACATCGAAAAAATCCAGCATCTTAAAGAGGAATACGAAGAACTGGATGTGGAAATAACAGAGGACAATACAGAACTAGCTTCAAAATGTGAAAAAATCATCATAGCAGTTGAAACCCCTCAGTTCAAGGACTTATTAAATGAAATCAAGCCTTTCTTAAAAGAAAACTGCCACATAATGTATACCTGCTCAGGATTGGAATTTGAAAATGTGGAAAAAATACATGACGGCAAGTTCAGCATGATAATCCCGACATATGCTTCAACAGTCAGCTCAAGCAATTCCATCGCATCCCAGAACAGAAGAAAGGGAGTCACACTCATAAAGCACAATTCCAAGGTTGGATTCGAGGAGCAGAAGTATATTGAAGACCTTTTCAATGAATTCAGCTATGTCAAGAAATTTGAAGAATTCAACATGGACATGGAAAATCCCTTCAATTACACCAGCGACTTGAACAACTTCTCTATGAAGAATGATATTGAAGTCAGCACCATAATAACAAGCTGCGCTCCTGCATTCATAGCTATTTTAATCGAGAAACTGGCAAGTATAGCAAGCATGAAATCCGGCATTCCAAAGAATGAAATGGAACAGATGATTACAAAAACAGTCCTTGCAACAGCAAGCCTGAAGGACGACTACAATTTATCCAATGAGGAGATAATCTCTCAGGTAGCTACCAAAGGCGGAATAACCCAGGAAGGAGTTGACTTTTTAAACAAGAACATGGACAGGATCTATGAAAAGCTGATTTACCAAAGCATAAGCAGATTCAATGAAGTAAAAATGGAATTGGATGAAGAATATTCCAAGGAATAGGCCTATAAAATATTCCAAGGGATAATCTTATAAAAAAAATCTCCAAGGAAGAAATCCAATAAAAAAAAATTAAGTTATTGCTGATTTTAAAAAATAAGAATTAACGCTGTTTAAAACGTTAATTTAATAATTAAAACCTTATTAAACAAAAACTAAATGTTTGAAGCTTAATTCAAACCCACATTTTAAAAAATAAGTTAAGATAGCCATTAACTTATTTTCAAATTATTTTTATAAATTAAAGGCCACCACTTGTATGTGAATTTAGAATAATCCGCTATCATTTAAGCGTTCTTCAAAGTAATGGGTCCTCTTGTCAAACCTGATTTTTACAGCAACTGCAATAAGCAGGAAAACAACGCCATAAACAATCAAACTCGCCATTGCAGGCAGATAATTGGACCAGATCATTCCTAGCAAGGACTCTCTCAGCATCATGATTCCATAAGTCATAGGCAGGTAAGGATAAAGTGTTTGGAAAAATGGATGCATCAATTGAATAGGGTAAATTCCTCCGGTTCCGGAAATTTGAAGCACAAGGAAAATGATTGTGATTGCCTTTCCTACATCGCCGAGTGATGCTATAATGGAATAGATAATCACCATGAAAACAATTGAAATAATGTAAGTGGATACTATAAACATCAGAGGATTGTCAACATCGATTCCAAGCAGGAAGCAGCCTGTAATAGTAACAGTAGCCTGTAATATGGAAACCACCAGGAATAGTGCAAGCTTTCCGAAGTACAGTTCTGTTGGAGTGTATTTTGTATTGGATGCATATCCAGGCTTAAGCATCACACAGCTAATCAAAGCGCCGACCCATATTGACAGCACAATATAAAATGGAGATACCTCGCTGCCATAATTGGAAATAGGATTCAATTCATTCTCATTCAATTTGACAGGAGAGTATATGTAATCTCCAATTTTATCATCATCAACACCAGTAACATCTGACAATGAACTGGATGCAAGAGAGAGGGAACTTGCAGCGGCATATAATGCATATGCTGAATTATCCGCCAGTAATTGGGAACCTGCAGCAAGACTCAATGCCCCGTTTGCAAGTTCGACTGAACCGTCCGCCAGCTGAGTTGAGCCGTTGGCAACTTTGGATGAACCTTTTGCAAGTGCGTCTGCACCTTGGGCCAAGCCTACTGAACTGTTTGCCAGTTTTGAAGATCCTTGGGCCAGACTGCTGCTTGACCTTGCAAGGCTTGAACTGGAATTAGCCAATGATTTTGAACCCTGCACAACAGTCTGCACTTCAGCTGATGGAATCTGACTGGTATCGATTGAATCCAATTGGGCAGCACCGGATTCCACCTGGCCAGCACCCTGAGATATCTTATCTGCGCTTGATGAAACATCTTGTGAGCCTTTTGAAACTTGAGAAGCGCCGGAAGAGATTTTTGAAGAGCCGCTGGATACTTCAGATGCGCCTGATTTTACCTTGCTTGCTCCTGATTTAACATTATCCACACCGGAGGATACCTTGGAAGAACCTGAAGAAACTTGACTTGCTCCAGACTGAATCTTTACGGCTCCTGAAGACAACTGGCCTGCACCCTGGGACAATCCGCTTTGAAGCTCGCTTAATTTATCCAAAGCCGCAAGATTGATTATTTGAACCACTTTAGCGTTAATTTTATTATAAACCGCTTTAGCACCAGAATCACTTAATTTTGAAGCTACAGGATTGGTTTTTTCATTGTGAACATATTCAAGCTCTGCTGAGTGAGGATTGTTTGTCATTATGGAGCCTATGTTTTCGCTGAAGTTCTTGGGAATAACTATACCTGCATAGTAAGTTCCATCCTCGACCCCCGTCCGCAGTTCCTCCTCGCTTACAAATTTCCAATTGAAGTCATCATTATTCTTCAATTCATCGACAACCTCGTTGCCTACATTGACATCCACCCCATCGATTGTTGAGCCATTGTCAATGTTTGCAATGGCAAAGTCCAAATCCCCAGTATTTCCATAAGGATCCCAGCAAGCCTGTATGTTTAATACTGCATATAATGAAGGCAGCACTATTATGCCAATTAAAGTAATTACAACTATGGGATTGGAAAAAACTGATTTAAAATCATTTTTATTAATTTCAAGAATGTTTTTTAATGTTGTTCTCATATTTATCCTCATTTACAATTTCTAAGCAAAAAAGGAATTTCAATTAAAGCACGAAATCAATTATTTAGAATTCATGCTTCACTTGAAATTCCATTTAAAAGAATATCTAAAAAGTCTCTAAAATACTGATTGACATAACCTTCTGGATTCAGATTATACAGTCTCCAGAGAACAGCCGCTTCAAAAATAATTCCAAAGATATTCAAGGAAAGGACATTGACATTAACATCCCTGATTTCACCTTGTTGGATTTTTAAAGTGAAAAAGCCATATAATTTCTCCATTACTGACTCAAAAATAGATTTAAAAATCTTCTCGCTTTCTAATGCTCCATGGGCTTCTTCCAAGGATAATTTAATAATATTGAAATCCTTTTCCGGAAGATTCACTAAAAATAGAAATATCTTCTCAAGATATTGTTCTATGGAATTGTTCTCATCATATGAGAAAGTTTCTTCTAAAAGAGTGATGAAATACTGGGTGTAATAATCTTTTACGGCCTTTATAATTCCTTCCTTGGATTTGAATTTGCGAAATAGGGTTACTTCGCTGAGCCCCGCTTCATCTGCAATTTGACGAGTGGTGGTTCCTGAAATGCCATTTCGTTCTATTACTCTGAATGAAGCTTCTATAATCTTTTCTTCAGTATTTTGAGTTTGTGATTCCATTATGTTAGTAAGTACTTACATACATATAAATGTTTCGTTGAAGAAATAAAATCATGAAAAAACTGAAAAAGTGGAAAATATCAAATAAATTCAAAAAAATAAAATTCAAAAAAAACAAAAAAATTCAAAAAAATAAAATTAGAAAAAAATTATTTTCTAATGAACTGTCTAAGCACTTTTTTCTTGCCGCCTACTTCATTCAAGCATAATTTAACCTCATTTTCATCTATGAAGTAGGTATTATAGGAATTCTTGTCCTTTCCTCTTAATTTGCAAGAAGAGAGAGTGCCTGCATTTACAAACAAGGTATTCTCCAATTTCCAAACATGACAAACATGCTTGTGACCGGTTAATACAAGATTGATATTGTTTGAAATCACAGATTCCAGCATGTCTCCGGAATCAATGAGTATGTTTGCGTTTCTTCCGGTTTTTGGAATTGGAATTACATGATGGTGCAATGCCACAATTGAGAAATTACAACTATCAGACATGGCCTTTTTGATTTGATGATCCATCCAGATCCTCTGCTCGCGGCCGATATGGCCTGAATCCAAATCCGGGGATGTGCTGTCCAAGCCTATTACAATCAAGCCGTCCTTTGTAATAACCCTCCAGCTTCTCTCGCCGATAAGCTCTTCAAAGACTTCATAACCTCTGTTTTTTGAGTCCTGATTTCCAGGAATAGCGAATAATGGAGCATTGAACATTTTCAAATAGTCTGTAGCCCTTACATACTCCCTGTAATAGCCGTTGTCTGTAACATCTCCAGTTAGAAGAATCATGTCCGGCTTCAATGCATTAATCTCTTCAACAGCTGTAAGAAATGCCTTCTCATCAAAATCAGTTCTACTTACATGTAAATCTGAAATATGTGCAATAGTTGTCATTCAATCACCTGAAAAAAGATTATAATAAAAAAATATAAAATAAGCTAATAAAATTTTAATTCAATTAACCAAATGTCAGTTAAAAGACAGCAAACGCCTTAAAACCATAGTTATTATTGGGCAAGTTTTAAAATAGCTTCCGCAAGGTCGCCTTTGGTTGAAATCAGGGCTTCTTCAGCAGCTTCCCTAGTCACTCCAGCCTGATTTGCCACCATTTCAATGTCCTCATCAGGAATAACAATCTCCACTTCCCTTTCAACCTCGTGAACTTCTCCAGAAACTTGGAATGTCTGTTGACCCATGATGTTCATCTGGTTGACTTCAGCAGGAGAGACAATAATTTCCTTGTCTTCAAGACGGATGATGACCTCTTCAACTCCCTCAAGGTCTTTCATATCCATTCCCATTTTTTTCATTTGTCTTTGCATCTGCTTCATTTGCTTTGGGTTCATGTTCATACCAGGTATCATAATAAATCCTCTTAATAATATAATTTTTAATTAATTCTCTTTTTATTTATTAAAATATTTAATAATTATTATTTAATATTGAAATTTAAAAATCAAAAACAATTAAAACACACTTAAAACTAAATTAAAATAAAAAAATAAATGAAATAATTCAATTATTTCTTAAATCCCTTTCTTGTCTTAATTGCCTGACCTACAGAAAAGTCCTTCATTTCCTTTGCACCGATTAAAGCTTTTCCAAATGCTAAAAGCTCGTCTTCTTCATTTACAATTAAAACTTCGTCATTGGATCTTATGTTTTCATCGCAGTCGACAATGAACTTGGAGAAAACACTTTTTCCATCTCTTGCAAAGGATTCCACACTATTACTAATCATGACCTTGTTCTTCATTCCCTCGCTGCAGGAATAAAGCCTTTTAGCACCGAGCTTGGATAGAATCAGAAGGCTGTCTGAGGCCCTCATGTTTACAATATTCTGCTTTTTATCGAAGATATGCCTTATCTTGCCTGTCTTCTTGCTTTTTTCAATTTCAATCTTTCCAGTAAACAAGGCTTCTCCAGCACCGTCTCCAAACTGATAGTCTGCTATGGATTTTATTTTTTCAAGGTCGTTCTTTCTAACCTTGATTCTCTCAGGATCCACATACAAGTCAATATAGTCAAGCTCGCATAAATCAACGATTCTAGGGTGAATCAGCACGTTGTCATACTTTTCAGCATATTCAACCAAAAAGTCACGGGCAAATTCCACTGCAATCTCATCATTGATTTTAGGAGCCTCGTTCTGGCTTAATGGATAAACCTCATCAAGTTCTAATGGTATGAGGCAGAATGGAATGTCAAATACCAGGTAATCAGTATTTTCATCCTTTATATTCAAATCAAAGCCTTCAGGAATTCCATCTTCAAATTTTGAAAGTTCTTCTTCAGTCAGATTATCTTCATCCAGGCTGTACAAATAGAACTTCTTGTAATCCTTGTTGATGAATTTAGAATAAGGCTTTCTGTTTCCAGCTAGAACAACAAGGTTCTTCTTGGTTTTCCTTGCCCTCATCTTGTTCAAGTGCCTTGTGACTTCAGCTCTCTTCAAGGACTCTGGTCCTGTGTAGAAGAATGCTGATTTCTTGCTTCTAGGCTCATAGACTTCTATATCATCACTGTAGTCTCCAAGACATCTAAGTGCATCTAAAAGCAGAGGATGTGCCCTGCATCGCTCTTCCACAAGCTCCATCAATGAACCTTCATAAATTGCCTGACGGATGAGCCTCAGCTCTGCAAAACTTACATGCAGATTGTGTTGTGCTATCAGATTGACTCTTTCCTCCTTGTCCATGGCTCTTAAGTCATCAGGAGTGTATTTGCAGCAGACCTCGCAGGAACATGGCATTTCATTCAGGTTTTCAAGCTTGATTGTTCCGCGGGTGGTTAGGAACCTGTCGTCTTCTGCATATAATATGTAAGCTGCTGAATCAAACAAGTCGCAGCCCATTGCAACTGCAAGTGCGAATACCATAGGATGTCCCGCACCCATGAGATGTCTTGCAGTATCATCCGGCAGATGCTTCATTGAATGCATTACAACATCCACAACATCCTTGTACTGGTACTGCTCCATCAAAGGCACTACAGCACCTATAGGATATAAGTCCGCATCCAGCTTGGACAATTCCTCCGCACATTTCTCTCTAAGGTCTAAAAAAGTGGACCCTTGGACAACAGAGTTTATCATCATATCATAATCATTGTCCTTCACATATGATATTGCTTCCCTTGCCCTTTCAAGTGTGATTTCCATATCGCCTTCAGCCTGCTCCCTTGTCACATACGGAGCTGTTGGAATGTCCAGTGAGGTTCCGATATCTGTTCCTATGGCTTCCTGGAATTCAATGACCTCTTTATTTGTGATTTCAATATCTCCATAGACTGAAAGCTGGAAGGATCCTGAATCAGTCATTACAGGTCCGTCGAAGTTAATCAAATCATGCAATCCATTTTCCAAGGCCTTTTCCTTCAGGTCTTCGTTCTTGTAAATCAGATAAGCATTTGTAATTACAATATCCGCACCATATTTTCCCACATCTATGGTTTGCTTTCTTGGATGAATGACAGGCATGAGGTTTGGTGTTTTAACATCTCCATGATTGGTTTTAAGGACGCCTACTCTTGCCTTTCCGTCTTTAGCTTTAATTTCAAACATAATTCTCACATAAATATTTTAAAAATAGATTTTAATAGTTTTATTTTGGATTTAAAAGTTTAAAAAGTTTTTTACTGAATGTATTTTAGAGATATGAAAAAATTATGCATGAGCTTAATGAGAATAAAACAGTACCTTGAAAAATTTAAAAAGCAAAGCTTGAAAATAAACGAATAAAATGAGAAAAGGAATCCAATGGAATTCCTTAATTAACAAAAATCATTAATAAGTTTAATGGAATGAATATTATTTTAAATATTAAAATAAACACATGCAACCAAAGAACCTTGTCAACTTTGTTATCAGACTTTATAAAAGGAACAGCAGACAATTTCAAATAAAGTTGTCTTAAATTAAGATAGATTAAAATTTAAAAGATTTAATTTGATTAATAGGTACTCCAGTCCATTTAGAGACTAGTTCAACACTAACACCATCCTTTAGTAAATTTCGAATAACTTTGTCAGCCATTTCAGCACGACCTTGTTCTCTTTTTTCCTTACCATACAATTCATAATAATAAGTATTTTCCAAAAAGCACATAATCATCAACTCTAAAATATTATCTTAAATTAAAATTTTATTGACTGAACTCGATTAAGAGGAACTTTAGCCAATTTAGAAACCTGTTCAGCACTTAAACCACTTTCTAATAAATTTTGAATAATTTCCATTCGACCCTGTTCTCTTTCTTCCTTGCCATACAATTCATAAAAATAACTGTTTTCCGACAAACACATAATCCCCAACTCTAAAATATTATCTTAAATTAAAATTTTATTGACTGAACTCGATTGAGAGGAACTTTAGCCAATTTAGAAACCTGTTCAGCACTTAAACCACTTTCTAATAAATTTTGAATAATTTCCATTCGACCCTGTTCTACTTTTTCCTTGCCATATAATTCAAAATAATAACTGCTTTCCATATTTATCAACTCAAAAATTCTTCTTTTCCTGTTATTATTTGAGACAAACTTATCAACCAGCACAATAAGACCACACTTAAGAGCATCTAATCGGCCATCATCACTATCCTTGACCTTGTTCACCAAACTACAAACATCCCACAAAACCTTGTCAATTTTGTTATCAGACTTCATAAAAGGAAGAACAGACAATATCAAATAATCCTTGTCTTAAATTAAATAGATTAAAATTTAACAGATTTTATTTGATTAATAGGCACTCCAGTCCATTTAGAGATTAATTCAACATTAACTCCATCATTTAATAAATTTTGAATTACTTCTTGAGCTTTTTCATCACGACCTTCTTTATGTCCTTTTTCTAATCCTATTTCAATACCCTGTTCTACTTTTTCCTTGCCATACAATTCATAAAAATAACTACCTTCCATCTTTATCAACTCAAAAATTCTTCTTTTCCTGTTCTTATTTGAGACAAACTTCTCCACCAGCACAATAAGACCCCATTTAAGAGCATCCAGACGCTTGTCATCACCATCCTTGACCTTGTTCACCAAACTACAAACATCCCACAAAACCTTGTCAATTCGTTCATCAGACCTCATAAAAGGGACAACAGACAATTTTAAATAAAGGTTGTCTTAAATTAAGATAGATTAAAATTTAAAAGATTTAATTTGATTAATAGGCACTCCAGTCCATTTAGAGACTAGTTCAACACTAACACCATCCTTTAGTAAATTTCGAATAACTTTGTCAGCCATTTCAGCACGACCCTGTTCTCTTTCTTCCTTGCCATACAATTCATAAAAATAACTACCTTCCATCTTTATCAACTCAAAAATTCTTCTTTTCCTGTTATTATTTGTCACAAACTTCTCCACCAGCACAATAAGACCCCATTTAAGAGCATCTAATCGGCTGTCATCACTATCCGTGATCTTGTTCACCAAACTACAAACATCCCATAGAACATTGTCAATTTTGTTATCAGACCTCATAAAAGGAATAACAGATAATTTCAAATAATCCTTGTCTGAAAGTTCCTTATTTTGTTTTATTTTTAATTTAATATCATTTAAAGCTTTCTTTTCGCTGAATTCTTTAAACGATTTGACATGCATAGTAAACCAACTGTCTAAAGCGAAATTATCGCAAACGGTTTCATTTTTCTCAGCATGAGTGCTGACAACGATGGTTAAAACCTTTTTTCCATATTTTTCCCTTGCTTTTTGTGCATATTCATGAAATTGATCTATCTTCTTTTGATTGAGAGCAGTTGAGAGGAATTCAATATTTATCAATATGCCACAGCAAGTTTCCGCTAGGAAATCCATCCGAATGGACCTGGCACTGTTTACAACGATTTCACTATTCAAGATTTTTTTGATGCGATAATCATAGCCGAAGCATAGAAGCAAAGAATTAAAATACATTTCAACAAGAGATTTGAGATATTTGTCCTCATATTTGTAAAAATCCATAAAAGTTCTACCTTCAATAGTCTTTAATTAAGTAATTATAGATTATGATAAAGTTATATATAAAATTAACTTTTTTTAAGTCTTAAAATTCCAAATAGAAAAAATATTTCAAGTTAATATGATTTTTACAAGCAAATATCAATTTTTATAAAAATTTAGAAAATTTTATAGCTTTAGAAAAAATTTCAAAGTTGGAGCAATTTAATAAATCAAAGCAAATAATTTTAAAAAAATTAGAAAAAAAAGTTTTAGAAATTTAGAAAAAAGATTAAAAGAACAATAAAGAAATGTTATAAAAATTAGAAAAAAGATTAAAAAACAATAAAGAAATGTTATAAAAATTAGAAAAAAGATTAAAAAAGTTATGAAAAAATTTTTAAAAAGTAAAAAGTAGAATTAAGCCTTTTTACCAGCTATTTCATCCAATCTGGACATCATCTCGAGAATTCTTGTTCTTGAATTATTATCTTCCCTGTAATCCTCGCACCAATCCTCTTCAGGCTCAATCAGATAAAATGCCTCATCAGAGAGAACTCCAGGAATATTCATTCTTGCAAGATTCCTCTCGACCCTGCGTTTTAAAGGCTCGTCCTCCATCTCCTGGCCCAGAAATATCGGAGTCTTAACAGCAGAGGATATTTTGGTATTATGTCGTGCCCTGTGGCGCTCTTCAGTCCTGTTGTCAAGTATCTCCTTTGAGTTCAGATTCAAATCAGGATCTCTGAATGGAACTCCAACATCAGACAAGGCCATTCTTATCTCGTCATTTCTAGGAAGTGATTTGGTCAAGTTGATTGTTGTCGGACTTGCAAGGGTTCCTCCTTGAAAGCGTCCGAATATCGGCCCTTGTGATACATAAAAATCCGCTTCAATAAAAGCCATCCTGACAGGTGCGGATGAAGTATATGTGGCCACTATTCCATTTTCCTTAATCACCCGTCTGAATTCATTGAAAAAGTCCAGTGACACCAATTCAGGCGCCATGTTTTGTGAGAAGGGATCAAGAAATATCGCATTATACTTGTCATCCTCAAGATTTTGTATGACACGTCTTGCATCATCGATGTAGAGGTTGATATCCACATTATCAGGAATTTTTGAATTTTCCATCCTCAATGAGGCATAGCCTTCCTTTAAAAGCTCCTCCTCTATTGCGACCTTGGTTATGTCATGAGCTTCAATCGGTGATGGAACAAGAAGTCCTGCTGCAAGGGTCGGCTTGGATATTTCAAGCATGTCAACTTGAAGAGATGCATTTCCTCTTGAATTTTTCAGGAAATCATCAACAGCAGCAGAAGTATTGTATCCAAGACCGGCACAGATATCAAGAATTGCTATGTCCTTCTCATAATCCAATTTTAAAGGCTTGATAAATTTTTCAAAGGATTCGGATATCGCACCGGTTGAAGTGTGTAGGGTTTCAACCTTGTGGTTTATCTCCCTTGACTTGATGCTGTAAGACCCGTCATCTGTTTTTACAAAGTACTCCCTGTTTTCCTTGAAGATGGAGTTTCTATATTCTGGATTATTGGTTTTCCTTTCCATCTCGAAGGCCTCGTTTATCAGGCCATAGATGGTGTCATCGATTACGGTGGAATCCCTTACATAATTTGAATCTGTGTTCTCGTCCATTTAATCACGTAAAAATAAGTTTGATTTTATATTATACTATTAAGATGATTAGATATTTAATATTAATTATAAAAAAAGTTCGATATTATAAAAACTAATAAAAGTTTGAATAAAAAAAGGAATTCCAAAGAATTCCTGATTTTACCATGTACGAAAATTTAGTTTTCAATTAAATGTTAGATTTTAAATTATTTAATACTTTGCATTATAATTTTAATGGAGAAAAAATCCTCAAAGCAAATCCCCGACTTAATTTTTTTTAAATTCAACTATATTGCTCAAATAGGATAAAATTACAAGCTAATAATTCTAGAATTTTTATTGACTTCCCTAATCCTATTTAATACATTATCCATATCTACATCAGAAACCTGCTTGAATGATTTGAACTGCTTGTTCAAATGTTTGTATTTAGTTTCTGCAAGATTATGTGTCTTGAATATTTCCACATTGAAATCAGGATTAGATTCCAAGAGATGAATAATATTGCTTAGATTATCATCATTTAGAGTGCATTCGTAATTCAAAGGTATTCTGAATACGATATTTTCTCTTTTTATAGTGGATTTATTTACCAATCCAATATTGTCCAAATAAGACTCCAAATCAAGCCCTATCAGGGAGGGATTTGATAATGATTTTATATCAATATAAATGGAATCAGCATAGTCAAGCATCATTAAAACTAGTGTTTTATCTACTGATAAGGAGGTTTCAAAACAGATATTGATATTTTTAGATTTAAGGCTTTCTAAAAGAGGAATCATTTTTTCTATTTGCAATAATGGTTCTCCACCTGAAAATGTGACTCCTCCCTTGCCATTGTCATAAAAGGCCTCATCCTTAAGGACTTCCCTTTCAAGGTCCTCCAAATTAATATCATAACCAAAGTCCTTCTCCTGTCCATTTTCAACATAATGTTCAATATTGAAATCAATGTTTTCAGGATTGCAGCACCATGGACAATGCAGATTGCATCCTTTTAAAAATACAGTGGTGCGGATTCCAGGACCGTCATGAAGTGAAAACCTTTGTATGTTTGTTATTCTAACTGACATTTTAATCAATTTTAAATAGCTAATTTGCCTTCGTTTCTTAAAGCCCTATCTATTAATAGATCCTTGTACTCCAATGGAAGATCATTGAAGTATGCGCTGAATCCCCATACTCTTACTATAAGGTTTGGATGCAATTCAGGATTTTCCTTAGCTTCTATCAATGTCTTGCTATCCACAACATTCATCTGCATCTGGAAATAGCCAAGGTTTGTGCTGATTTCTAAAAAGTCTGTAAACTTTTCAAAGTTATCTGTTATGAAGTTAGGAGATGCTATCAAATCTAAAACATTTCCATTGAACTTATTTCCATCATAATCTATTTTAGATGCAAATCTCATGATTTCAGTATAGTCCTCATTGGAATCAGATGAAATATGAGTTGAAAATGCTTCTCCGTTTCTTCTACCATCAAAGGATGCTGAAATCTCCTGGCCTGCGCTAATATAAGATGGAGCGCTTAGTCCAAATTTAATTTTGCCACCAAACTTATTGGCATAACCCTTGAAGCAATCCTCCAAATGGCATATTATTTCATTTGTAATATTGATGATTTCCTCATCATCACAACCAAAATGCTTGGAGTTGTTTTTAAGAAGATTTAATACATTCTCATTATCCTTGAAATTGTCTTTTCTGATTTCATTCAATTCTAAAAGACCTATTTTGTTGTTATCAAAAACCAAATCCTTAATATTATACAGGCTGTTTACAGTATTTGCAAGAGAAACTGTTGTAATGCCGTAATGATTGTACTTGGCTCCGCCTTTTGAGATGTCCAGCTGCTTCTGATTGCAGTCATCAATAAACATGGATAAAAGAGGATCCTCATTCCATTCTATTGCATCCAATACATTTATTAAATTGTCCGCTTCTTCTTTTAAATTGTTCTTATATATCTCGAAAAGAGTGTCAAAATCATTTATTCCTCTAATGAATTCATCAGAGCTCTTGTCAAATAGCTTATTTAAAGGCTTTAAAAAGGAAATGAAATTAATATTGTTCTGTTCAAATCCCTTTCCAACCGCACTTGGCTCCCAGCATGCTGAAACCACATAATTATGAGCATCCTCACTATCATAGCCGAATTCAATCATTTTATCTATTACAATATCATCATTGGATAGAAGAGGACTTCCGCAACCAGTGTTGATTGTTAGAAGAGCAAGCTCGGTCAAGTCTCTTGGAGTGTTTTTACTAATTCTTAGAAGCGCTTTTGGATCAGGCAATTGAAGCTCGCGAATAGCTTCGATGAAAAGATAAGTCAAATCGTTTTTAAAATAAGTTCCATCAGGCTCTTTTCCACCAAGTATGATAACCTGGCCGGTATCTCCCATTAACGCCGCGCTTTTATACCAGTAATAGGAATGCAATGATTTCAAAAAGGATTTGATTAATCCATAAGATTCATCTTTTGTAATCATCCCATTTTTTAAATCATTTTTGTAATAATCCCCAAGAATCTTGTCTAAACGGCCGAGTCCGTTTAATCCATGACCAGTCTGCCATAATAATTGATTAAAGAACAATATCCTCTGCAAAGATTCTTCAAAGTGTTCTGCAGGCTTATCTATAATGTCTTCAAAGAATTGGATGTATTTTTCCTTGTCATCTCTTTGAGACTTCTCCAACTCTTTTATGATTTTGCGAATGAATAGTTCAATTCCTCCAAGCATGTCTGTCTGATTTTTATTGTAGTCATTAAAATAGTCTGAATTAAGATTAAGTTCCTTGTAATCTCTTATTGAGTATTTCAAGATTCTTGAATAGTCAACGGAAATGTTGTCAATGATATGGCCGTCTTCAGACAGGTTTTTAAACTCATCCAAGAAGAATATGAATCCTTCATCAGGAATTTTTATTTCGACATTCTGGAGCAAATCCCTAATTTGTCTTCCCTTGTTAATTTTAGGATTAGTGAAATATACTTTGTTAATGTTTTTTGCAAGGAAAATGCCGGCTTCCTTATTATTATTAAATTTTCTCAAAAGCTTTCTATAAGTAAATGCCAGACTAATTGACTTTTTACCTAAAGCATTGTCTTGAGCTTTGTAATATATTGGTTTGGCAATACTTTTTACAATTGGATTCATTTTCTAGCTCCTTTTTTTAAGAAAATTGATATGTTAATTTCATTTTATTATCTTTTTAATATCTCTTTAATTATATACTTATCAGTATCATCAATGGATCTTGTCAATACTAAAGCAACTAAATAAACAACTAGTCCAATAGGAATGGCCAGCCATATGGAAACATTTATCCAATATAAAACAACAGCCAATATAATACCGGAGATAATTAATTTCGCACAGGTATTTATTAAAGACCAATCAGCCTTGTACTCTGTTTTTGAAATAGAATACATCATCAGCACAAAAATCAATATCTCACTTAATACTGTTGTTATAGCAGCACCATTGTATGAATAAACAGGTATCATCATATAATTTAAAACTATGTTGAAAACAGCTGCCACGAGATATATTTTAGTTACAGATAACTCTTTTCCAATTGAATTGAGCAAGGAAGATGCAACTCCATTAATAAACAGGAATACTACTGTCCAAATTAATATCTGCATGACAGAAGACGCCAAAGCATACTCGCTACTGTAAATCAAATCGATTATATAAGGAGAATAGAAGTAAACTCCTATAGATAATGGCAATAATATAAGCAAGGAATACTTAAATGACTCGATAAAGCTCAATTTTAACATGTCTGTGTTTTCAGCATATAATTTGCTCATCAATGGGAAGATCACATATTGATAAATCACATAAAACGCAGCAAATACTGAAACTATTTTATAAGCTGAATTATAGATTCCTGTAGCATAATCTCCAGATAGGAATTGTATCATGACCACATCTATTGAAAAATAAACTGTGTAGAAAAATATGCTCAAACCAAATGGAATAGATTTGATAGCAGTTGTTTTCCAAAATTTAAAATCAAACTCGAACTTTGGAATGCCGCAATGAGCATTCATTTTAATTACCATATGAATTAAAAAGAAAAGATATGCCAGCATATAAGATACGGCTACAGCAATCAAGCCCAAATCAAAATATACAGATATTGAAGAGAATGCCAATAACAATATGCTTGCAATTATTTCACCAATGGAATTGTACTTCTGGTTTTCATGAGCTTGAAATACCCCTCCAATAAACTTTATCATGCAGATGAAAATGGTTTCAATTGATATTAAAAGAGCCACTTCAATAACAAGCCTGTTATAACCTAATAAATATAATAAAAGCGCAGTAATGAAAAACAAGGCTATTGAGAGAACTATTTTAAAGGGAAGAATATTATTTACATATTTTTTGGTTTTTGACTTGTCTTGAGATATTTCCCGAGTAGCGAATGTGCTCATACCGATATCAGTACCCATTCCCAGCAAAACGGTGAATGAAATAGCAAATGACAATATTCCATAATCATTTACTCCAAGATATCGGGCAATCAGTATGGTCCATAAAAAAGCACATAGATTAACGACTACCTGAGAAGAAGTCACCCAGCTAATATTTTTAAATAAAGTTTTTATTTCACTCATATTAACCCAGAATAAAAGTTGTTGATCTATTTCAATAATAATACTATGAAAATCAAGTTATAGAATTTAATCAAAAAAATATATGATGT